>Ga0081455_10000643_pt1 | contig 45230 bp, 40 predicted proteins | sample TabmetS3T2R1_FD_70207 | JGI IMG/M metagenome (GOLD analysis project Ga0081455, IMG submission 70207) | Tabebuia heterophylla rhizosphere microbial communities from the University of Puerto Rico - S3T2R1 | ecosystem: Host-associated > Plants > Roots > Rhizosphere ...
TCGCCAACCCAGCGCCTCCCTTGGAAACCCGGGCGGCGAACCGGCCGTGCCTTTCACCAGAGAGTCAAAAATCCCAGAGTCGCGTCAAATCTGCATTTGAACGACCATGGGATCGCCTCGTCCGGCAAAAAGCGTCCGCAAACTAACCACGCCCACCGTAGTGTCAAAGAAATTTTGGGCTTCTTACGCTAGCGAATTCGATGGCTGGTCTCCTCTGCCTTTCCGCGCGTGAGCAGACGCACGATCACAGCAATTATGACCAGCGCTAGAACTCCAATTCCGATATACAACGGATTGATTTTATCCATCAGCCGTTTTTCTTCAGGGGTTGGGCTCGGAATGGGCGGCGTGGGCGAAGGCGTCGCGTTCTTAGCCGCCAACATGGACTGCGCATATTGCAGGCGCTGGAACGTATCATTGTCCTGCGGATTGACCTTTAGCTCGGCTTGATAATCCGCGATCGCCTTTTCGTACTGCTGCGCCAGACTGTAGGTGTACCCGCGTTTCGTCATCGCTTCCATGTCGTTCGGATTTGTCGTTATCAAAAAGGTGTAATCGGCGATGGCAGCGTCGTAGTTCTTCATGCTTCGGTACGCCAACGCGCGCCGATCATAACTCTGCAGATCATCCGGTTTCTTTTGGATTACCGTCGAAAAATCGGCAATTGCTTTATCCCACTGGTTAAGCCCGATCTCGGCGAAGCCACGAAACTTAATTGTATTGAGGTCGTCCGGTTTGAGTTCCAACGCCTTGTTGAAATCAGCAAGGGCGGCGTCGTACTGTTTGGTTTCGGATAAAGTCTGGCCGTGTTCCGTATAAGCGGAGGCATCCTTCGGCGCCAACTCGATATATTTTGCAAAGTCTGCCAACGCGGCTTGATACCTGGTGGAGGCGCCCTCGGAGTCTCCCGCTTCCATGGCAGTCCGTGCTCCCTGGCGATAGGCGGTTCCGCGATTTGCATATCCGCGCGGATCTTTCGGATTGTCGTTGATCGCTTTGCCGAATTCCTCAGCAGCGGCGTCAAAATGTTTTTCTTGGGCAAGCTGGATGCCACGTTGCATATGGTTTCCGCCGCCGCCCTTCTTAGCTGGCTTTGCTGCGTCGACCTGAACAGCCGCACAACAAAGAACCGATATGATGGCGACAGTGATTGGTTGCTTGTTCAACATATGTATTTCTCCTTCTCGCCTACTTTTTGCGCGATTTATTCATTACAGGCGAGAAAATTTATGAGCATGCTCAAACCAGGCTCGATATGAACAATAGAACGTCGCCCGCTCGTAGCGACCTTGCATCGCGCCCAAGTGCCAATCTCTCGAAAGGGTACTCTGCGGTTTTTGCCACGGTATTCATCTGGTCGGTACCGTCGCTGTTCATGTTTTACCTGAACCGGTATTATGATCCCTGGGCACAAAATTTCTATCGCTACTCGGTCGCATGCATCGCGATTGCGCCGTTGCTACTTTATCAAATTCGTCGCGGCGGCCCACGCATCGATATGCACGCGGTGAAACTTTGTTTGCTGCCATGCCTGCCAAACGTGGTCCATCAAGTCACCCAGGTGATGGCGCTTTTCTATATTGGGCCTGGCGTCTATACGATTTTCACCCGGGCTTCAGTCATTTTCACCGCTCTTCTGGCGCTGGCATTCTTTCCAGAGGAACGCGTCGTTATCCGGCAATGGCAATTCCAGATTGGCACCTTGCTGGGATTAATCGGCGCATTCGGCGTGATTTGGTTTCAGGCGAATGCGAGCTCGCATGACCAGCATATCGCGTTGCCCGGACTGTTCATTGCCTTTACAGCCACATTCTGCTGGGCGCTTTACGGGGTTCTGATCAAACGTCCGTCGGCCGAGCTTGGGTCGATCCGCAGCTTTGGCATCGTCAGTTTTACTACTTCGGCACTACTGCTTCCACTCACTCTTGCCTTCGGCAAAATCGGGACTCCGTTTGAGGCTGGCTTGCAAGCGAATCTGGTTCTGATCCTCTCGGCCGTAACCTGTATTACGCTCGCCCACGTTTTGTATTACGTGGCGATCCGTGAAATCGGAGTCGCGCTTTCGCAAAGCCTCCAACTCCTTTGCCCAGCGATCGCGATGGGGCTGTCGGCCTGGCTTTTTGGCGAACGACTGACGCACGCCCAGCTTTGGAGCGCCGGCATTTTGCTCATCGGTGCCTTTCTTGCAATGCGAACCAAGCCTATTGCCACAGCGGAAACAGCCGAAAATATTTAGCTTTTTTTAAGTGCTCGCGTCTTGCGCACGAGCTCGATGAAATCTGCGCGGTAGCCATTCACATCCGCGCCTTTTCCTTGTTGCGCCCATTCGATTACTTGTTGGAGCGATCCGTTGCCCTTGTATTCGGAATCGCGCAGGATCATTCCAAATTCAGCGACCGCTGCTGCAAATTTTAAGTCACCAGGCGCCGCTGCGAAATTAAATCCCGTATCGGTTACGCTGCGCTGAATGAGTCCGAGGGACACACCATTGCCTCGTGTATTGAGTTGCAATTTTGCAGTCAACAGCGGTTCAGATGCCTCTCCCACCGCTCCGGGCATTTGCATGTCGGGTGTCGTTCGCCCGCGTTTCAGCTGCACAACTTCGTACAAAGCGGTCAAAGTGAATCCAGCCGCCATCGAATGCGAACCGGTGTTTTCTTCGTGCGAATTCTGTGTCTCGGTTTCTTGTCTGTCATACCCAATCAATCGATAGGATGCCACCCGACGCGGATTGAATTCGACCTCGATTCTACTGTCTGCACGAACAGCAATGTCTTGGCTTCCCTTCAGTCCAATCCGAACCAGCCGATGCGTCGGTTCCCAAGGACAGATCACGACGTCCAGGTTGAGCGAAAATGGTTCGCCTGCGGCTGGCTGGGGGTATTCGTATGAAAAATAGTTGATCATTCCTTCAATCCGCACCGACTCCCGCGGCGGAAGTAGCCCGGCATTAATCGAACGACGGACATCGAGATAGGAAGCCGAATTCACCACGAGCGGTACGCTCGATCGGGGTCTGCTTATGACTGATACAAACGGTCGTTCACCAGTAAAAGCGTATGGACCAGCGTCAGCCTCGAACTTCTCATTTTGGCTGGGTCGCGCAGCGTCTTCCGCCTCAACTGGAGCGAATTGATTCGGTTGCGCGCGGCCACCGGCTAATTGGGGAGGCAAATTAGACCTTAATGCGAGAGAGATACGCGAATCGTTACTGCTGAACACAACGGCACCAACCACAGCCAGGACGGCGATCAGCGCTGCAATCGCAAGCGGCCCGGCTTTTGACCAAAAACCATCGGCCTGAATAGCCGTGAGTTTTCCCGGCGCAATCAATCCTCGCTGCAACTCGAGCCGATACTGCGATCGCAAGGCGCGCGCGAGTTCTTGTGTCTCGGCGACAAATCGCTGCCGTTCCGAAGAATCAGCAGTTGCACGAGCAATTGCCGATCGTTCTGGCTCGTCTACTTCGTCCAATGCGTATGCTGTCAGCTTTGGGTCATCGACATTCATTCTTCACTGATTTGGTTTTGGTTTAAATGGGATGAAATCTCCGGCGATCGGAGCATAACGCTGTCGCAATGTCTTCAGTGCAGTGTGAAGCAGGACTCCCACATTATTGGCGGTGGTCTGCATGATCTCCGCGATCTGTTGGTAACTGAGATCGTTTTGGAATTTAAGTTGAATCACTTCCTGCTGCCGGAGCGGCAGCGTGCCGACAATTTCCAATAGGAATCCCGTTGCTTCCTTTTGTTCGAGCTGATCAAAAGGCATTGGTTGTTCGCTTTCGCGCGCTTCAATCAATTCTTCGTCGACGTACATCATGCGCCTCTCTTTTCGGCAAACGTTGAGCGCTGCGTTTCGGCAAACCGTAAACAGCCAGGTCGCCGGCTCATCCTCGCGACGTAGTGCGCCGTTACGCTGAAACTTCACGAATGTCTCCTGAACAACATCTCTCGCCTGTTCCCTGTCACCTGTTATGCGTCGAGCGTATTGAAGAAGCGGAATTTCGAATCGATGTACAATTTCCTCGAATTCTTCCCGTTTGGCTGTTCTGCCGCTTCGCACCGGATCTGATGTCCTTTCGACGAGCGCAGAGGATAACACAGCTAGGAACGGTTAACGCTAATACGAAACGCCCATAAGCGTATAGGTGATCGGTACTTGAACCCTGGTCATACTCCCGGATTTGAAACGCCATCTTCGAAGCGCATCCACTGTTGAATTGTCCAGAATAGCGTTGCCACAGCTTTGCGTCATTAGGACATTGGTCACGGTGCCCGAAGTTTGATCAATGGTGAGCAAGGCAACGCCCGATCCTGTTACTCGTTGACGGCGCGCTTCGTGCGGATAAACCGGGCGCGGCGCGTACGCCACCATCGCTTTCATCGAACGCAACGACGTTGTCGTTGTTCCGCGTACGAGAGATGGTGGCCGTGCTTTGCGATGCGCGCGAACTGGTGCAGGCTTGTGATTTTCCTCCGGGAAACTGTCCTGATCTGGATGAATCTCCTCTAACGGCGGTAGCGTGGGCGGTTCTTCCAGCGCAGGCTGCGGTTCAGATGCATATGCATCAATGACGACTTCACCAGGCGGGGTAAAGTTTTCCAGCGTAGTAGTCGGCGATTTGGTTTTTGCAAGCGCAACTGCGCCCAGGTGAATGGCGACCGCACTCACGAATGCGATCCAAAAGATGCATCGGCCGTTCTGGCGGTGAAGCAATGCGGGGTTAATGTTTTCCTCCAAAGAGAAAGACACGTCACCCCGAAGAAACTTAGGCGGCGATCGCCAAATCGCGGGCAACAGGAACCCATTGATTCCGATGCTGCTGGACAGCCGGCGCGGGGCTGCATTATCGAGTATCAGAATCCAGCAACTCAGTAGCCGTTTTCTCACGTGAATCTCAAAGACTATCTCGTTACTCGCCAGAAGCTGATCGACCGCGCGCTGGATCGCTATTTGCCGAAGGCGAATATCAGGCCTGCGACGCTTCACCGGGCCATGCGCTACAGTTTGTTTGCCGGGGGCAAACGTTTGCGGCCGATTCTGTGTCTCGCTGCGGCTGAAGCTTGTCGCGGGAAGATCAACAATGCACTTCCACTGGCGTGCGCGCTTGAGTGCATCCATACGTACTCGCTCGTGCACGATGATCTTCCCAGCATGGATAACGATGATTTCCGGCGCGGCCGGCCCACCTGCCACAAGGTTTTCGGCGAAGGCATCGCCGTGCTCGCGGGTGACGCTCTATTAACCGTTGCGTTCGAAATTGTTTCACACGCCAAGCCAAACCGGCGCTATGATATGTCACAGCTATTGCACGAGATCTCCATCGCCGCGGGTAGCCAAAAACTGATCGCTGGTCAGGTGGCCGATCTCGAAGCCGAAGGCAAAAATGTCAAACGCCGCGAGTTGCAGTTCATTCACGAGAACAAGACCGCAGCGATTTTGAGAAGCTCAGTGCGTCTGGGCGCAATGAGCGCCAACGCCGATACTAAGAAACTTTCCGCGATCACCGGGTTCGGGCAACGGCTCGGTCTCGCTTTCCAAATCATCGACGACATTCTCGATGTAACACAGAGCTCGGAGATCCTCGGCAAAAGCGCCGGTAAAGATGTTGCGGCAAAGAAGGCAACCTATCCGGCTGTGATTGGCTTGGAGAAATCGCGTGCCGAAGCCACACGGCTCACGCGCGAAGCGCACAACGCCTTATCAATTTTCAGTAATCGCGACGCTGAAGCACTGCATGCGCTCGCAAATTATCTCCTCGAACGCGAGTACTAATCTTGTAGGGCGTCAGCCTAAGCTGGCGTTTGACACAAACGCCCTACAATTGTGATACGAGCGCCAAATTCGGGTCAATCTCCTCCGTGACTTGCGATTCAAATCCAGCGCGCAGCCGCAACAATGCGACAAGTGCGATCATGGCGGCATTATCGGTGCACAGCCACGGCTCGGCGCTTTTGAATTCGATTCCTTTGCGGCTGCTCGCGTCGCGCATTTGGCGGCGTAATTCCTCATTGCAACTGACGCCGCCGCTCATCGTGACGAGATGCAAACGATACTTTTGCGCCGCTGCGATTGTTTTTGTCACGAGCACGTCAATGATTGCCTGCTGAAAAGACGCGCAAAGATCGCGCAGCGTTGGCTCATCCAAATTGTAGGGCGCCTGTGTCAGACGCCGGTCCTCGCCTGGCATAATTTTTGGCAACAAGTACCGCACCGCAGTCTTCAATCCGCTAAAGCTGAAGTTCTCCGAGGCGAGCATACTGCGGGGAAACTCAAAACGTGTTGGATCGCCGCCGCGCGCATACTTTTCAATATCCGGGCCGCCGGGATAACCTAGTCCAAGCATTTTCGCTACTTTATCGAATGCTTCGCCCGCAGCATCGTCAACGGTGTGCCCGATCAGTTGATAATTCGTTAGGCCACGAACGACGACCAGCATCGTGTGCCCGCCACTAACGATAAGTGACACATTTGGTTTGATGTCGCTGCTATCATCTTTCTCGACGCCAAAAAAGGGCGAAAGCAAATGTCCTTCGAGATGATTGATAGCCAGGTACCGTTTGCCGAAGCCGATCGCTAATCCTTTCGCAATCGATGCACCGATCATCAACGAACTTGCCAGGCCAGGACCACTGGTGGCAGCGAACGCGTCGATTTCTGACAAGCGAGTTTTCGCTTTACTCACACCACGATCGAGTAGCCGCGGCGCGGAAATCAGATGATTGCGCGAGGCTATCTCCGGTACAATCCCGCCGTATTTCTCATGGGCACCGACCTGTGATGCGACTTCGCTCGCAAGCAACTCGTGGCCGGAACGATCTCCGCGCAAAATCGCTACTGCCGTCTCGTCACACGAAGTCTCTAATGCCAGCACTGTCACAGGCAAATTGTAAGGCAGGCGCTTCGCCTGCCAAACTGGGCAACCGACGCGGTTGCCCTATAATTTTAACGCGAAAAGGGGGCGCCCTATTTCTTTACCGCTTCCGCTTTTGGCGCGCTTTGCTGTGCGTAAATCATTACGCCTTTAAGTGCGTCGATGGCGCGCAACATCTGTGGATCTTTGGTCTTGATGATGTTGAGCTCATCGTCTGGCTTAACATTTCCCGCATTGCGCAGCGCGTACAGAGCACGCTCCTGTTCAGCGGTCATGCCGACCCGAATATTCGGCGTCACGCCATTACCCTGAATGACCTGTCTGCTGGGCGTATAGTACTTGGCCGTGGTGAAACGCACTGCGGATCCGTCCGGCAATTGCAGCACATTCTGCACAGAACCCTTTCCAAAAGTGGTTTCACCAACCAGGACCGCCCGGCGCAAATCCTTGAGCGCACCTGCAACGATCTCTGCGCCGCTCGCGCTGCCTTCATTGATCAGCAACACCATTGGAAAATTCGGACGCGGCTTACTTACCGCGGAAGTGGAGTAATCATGCTGTTGAGAAGAAACTCGGCCCTGCGTCGAAACGACTTTTGTGTTGGGTGGCAAAAATTGACCACACACGTCCACGGCGCTGTTTAATAGGCCGCCCGGATTATTTCGAAGATCGAGTATGAGCGCCTGCATGCCTTGCTTCTGTAAATTATCAATCGCTTTCGATAATTCGTCGGCCGTCGGTTCATTGAACTGGATCAGCCGGATATAACCAATCCTAAATGGGCCCGTTAGCTCGGGCGGCAGCAATCTTTCTCCCTTAACACTTTGGATCTTTATCTCTGCGCGTTGGAGCATGTACTCTTTGATTTCCTTCGTTGACGGCCGTAACAGCGTCAGACTGACTTTCGCGCCTGCCGGTCCCCGCAGGACATTGATTGCGTCCTGGAGATCCATTCTCTCCGTCGACATGCCATTGATCCGCAAGATTTGATCGCCGGAAAGAATTCCGGCCTTGGCGGCAGGCGTGTCCTCCATCGCGGTGACTACCGTGGGCAGCCCATTTTTCATCGAGACCTCGATACCGAGACCGTTGAAGCGGCTGCGCGTGTCGTCCTGCATGTCTCGAAAATCATTGGGGTCCATGAACTGGCTGTGCGGATCCAGTGACGAAAGCATGCCCTTCATTGCAGCGTTGACGAGATCGTGATAGCTGGTCTTGTTTTCATCCACATAATCCTGGCGGATCAGCTCCAGGGCTTTTGCGAAAATGGCAATCTGCGAGTAGCCGTTATCCTCTTCGGTGTTTGGTGGCTGTATCTCTTGCGTGAAAACGCCGGGGATAGCGCCGAAAAGGACACAAGCCAGCGACAGAATGATTACGACCCGCTTCATGTTTTGCCCAATATCCGAAGACGATATGACCATCGCTCATGAGCGAATTTTGGCAACGCCCAACGCGCAGTCCTGTCTGTAGTGAGGCTCTAACCTGAGATTCGCAAATGAGTGACGATTTCGCTGGTGTCATTAGTACCCGGCTTCAGCCGGGTGGTAAGCGATATCTAGGCGCCAGCCGTTTCAACGGCTTTCCTGCGGACCACAACACGTTAAAACGGTTTCATTCTGCGTCGTGCGGTTCCGTCGGGCTAAAGCCCGGTGTTAATGAGAAGGCTTCTTGGAAACCCTTTCGGCTCATGATTCCGCTGGCGCTGTCGCTCGCCAGCGCGGTTTTCGCCGCGCAAACCCAAGACGCCGAATACGAATCGGTAGCCGAAGAATACGTGAAGACCTATCTGGCTGCGCACCCGCTCCAGGGAACCGCTCTCGGTCTTCACGAGTACGATGGCAAAATCAGCGATTACAGCCGGCTCGCGCTCGATGCCGAACTTTCCCGACTCCGCCGATTCGATGATCGCCTGGCCAAGTTTGATCCAGCGAAACTGAGTCAACGTCAATCCATCGACGTCCGGATTCTGCAGGCAGCAGTAAAGCGTGACCTGTTTGAAATGCAGGACATGTCGGTGTTCGAACGAAATCCGATGGTCTATGCGCGCGCGGGTGACGTGAACGTCTATATCAAAAGGAATTTTGCGCCGCTCGAGGACCGCGTGCGCAGCCTGGTCGCCATAGAATCACAAATTCCAAATGTCCTGATCGCGGCGCGAACAAACCTCGATGAAAAGGTTCCAAAACCGTTCGTTGAGCTTGCGATTCAGATCGCCCGAGGTTCGGCGGATTTTTTGAAAAAAGATCTCGTTGCTGCTGTGAGCGGCCTCAAAGACGAGCAGCTCCGCGTTGCATTTCAGGCAGCCAACCGCAAAGCCGCAAATGCGCTTAATGATTACGCAACGTGGCTGGAGCGGGAGAAACTTCCCAAGGCCACACTTGAGTTCGGTCTTGGTGAAGAAAAATTCGCGCGCTTCCTGACGCAGACGGAGCTGGTCGATCTTCCACCAAAAACAATTCTCGAGATTGGCATGGCGCAGTTAAAAGCCGAACAGGAAGCATTTGCCGAGGCGGCGAAGAAGATTGACCCGAACAAACCTGCGAATGAGGTTTTCAAGCAAATCCAGAGCGAGCATCCGGCTTCGGACAAATTGATCCCGGACATTGCCAAAGACCTGGATAAGCTTCGCAAATATGTTGTGAGCCGACGTCTGGTCGGAATTCCGTCGGAGACTCGCGCGAAAGTAAAGGAGACCCCGCAATATCTGCGCGCCACCTCCTTTGCCTCGATGGACACTCCGGGTCCGTTCGAGAAGCGCGCCACGGAGGCTTATTATTATGTCACACCGACAGAAGAGGATTGGCCGGAGAAAGAAAAGGGGGAATGGCTCACCGCATTTAATTATTACACCTCCGACGTTGTGTCGATTCATGAGGTCTATCCCGGTCATTATGTGCAGTTCCTTCATCTGAATGCGTCGCCTGCCAGCAAAGTAGAAAAGATCTTCGGTAGCTACGCCTTTATCGAAGGGTGGGCGCATTACTGCGAAAAAATGATGATTGACGAAGGATTCGGCAGCACGTCCAACTCCAGTCCAAGCGAAGATGATGTGAAGCGCGCCGCAAAATATCGCATGGCGCAGGCTGACGAAGCGCTGCTGCGTCTTTGCCGGCTATGTGTGTCCATCAAAGTGCACACGCAGAATATGTCAATTGACGAGGCGACCAAATTTTTTCAGGACAATTGTTACTACGAACCTAAACCGGCTCGTCAGGAAGCCATGCGCGCCACGTTTGACCCGGGTTATCTAAATTACACCCTTGGCAAATTGCAGATCCTGAAATTGCGCGACGACTACAAAGCGCAACAGGGCGACGAATTCTCACTGCAAAAATTCCATAACGAATTGCTCAGCCACGGCATGCCGCCCATTCGTCTCCTCCGGGAGATCATGCTCAAAGACCAGAGTAGGTGGAACCAGGTGTTGTAACTTCTCTGTCCTAGCGCGGTCTGCAGCGGATGATCGACCGAACAATTCGCTGACCGAACGCTCACTAATCGGGTCGGCGCTGCATTGCGTCAGTTCGCGCTTTCGCGTAAGATTCGCATCCGAAAATCACGATGACAGAGCTGGTTTCATCAATGGCCGATAAGATCGACCGCACGATGCAGCGGGTAATCCCGCTGGCGTATCGGGTGCGCCGAACTGGCCGCCGTCTGGTGCGTCGCGCGTTGCGCAAGCCGCGCAGCGTCTCGGAAGGGCCGAACCTCCTGCCGTTGTTGATTCAGGTGCTGGCGAGTTTCACCAAAGCCGACGGCGTCATCATGGAGGAAGAGATCGACTCGAGTCTTGGCTTTCTGCGGTATGACTATCCGGAAGCGGTTTACTCCGAGTTACGACAGTTGTTTCGCCAGGCGCTTTACGAGCAGCAGGACCTCGCGGCGATGGCGCAAAAACTCGGCGCGCAATTGAGCACGGAACGCAAGATCATGCTCGGGGTTCAACTCTATGACCTCATCTCGCAAGCGGGATTGAAGCAGGAACAAGTCGTCGCGTTCTATTCGTTCATGTCGCAGATGGGCATGGCTGCGCAGGCAATCGATATCGTTTATCAACTCAACGCGTCGGAAGAATCTGACCCGTCGATTTACCAGCATGGCGCATCGCCGTTGGAATCGCTCTCGTTTGGAGTTGATGGCAAGGCGGACATCCTCCTCAAGAATCTGGCCGAAACAGATCGGCTGATGGCCTTTCGGTATCATGACCTGATTCTTTTGAAAAATTATAGTGGCCAGAACGTCTCCGTACGCGGGAGACCTTTGGTCCGTGGCGGGTTCTGTCGAATTTACCCCGGTCAACGAATATTGATTGGCGACCAGGTGCTCAGCTACCAAGAGTTGGCCCAATATTTCAATGCCAAGAAGAACGTCTCGCTTCCGGAAATCTTTATCCGTGTAAGTAAAGACGCGGAGCAAGTACAGTTGGAGCGCTCACGAACACGTGAAAGCGCGCTACGAGTCACCTTCGGACTGAAAGTGCGAATCAAGGCACTGCGCGATATTGATGCGGAGCTCAAGGGAGTTCGCCTCAAAGCTGGCACTCAGGTTGACGCCACGCTGGAAGACAAAATCATTTTCCACAACGATACCGAGCTGGATTTGAGCGACCTGCGCCGACGCGCACGCGCGCTGGGCGGACGATTCCAACTGAAGGCTTCGAAATCGGAGTATTTGGTGTCGAATGATCCGAGCCGCCTGCAGGCCGACGATATCCTGCTTTCTCCAGGTACGGCCGGAGATGTGCTGCTGAAAATATTTTGCGATTACGATCGGCGAGTGGGAACGCTTGAGGTCATTGAAGCGGACCGCCGAATCATGGTGGGCGACGATCCTGTCCGCACGACCGCGGAACTAAAGGATGGCGACATTATTCGAATCGATGTCGGACAGGTTCTGCGATGCAATTTTTTGGAGCGCATCATCGAGGAGGAGCGAAACATCATTCGCAGCCTCGAGCTCAACGAAGTCACACACCGTTTTGGCAAAGGCGAGATCGGGCTCGATGGCATTTCCTTCAGCATCACGCGTGGTGAGCTTGTTTGCGTGATGGGCGCAAGCGGCGCGGGCAAAAGCACGCTCATGAGAGTGCTTGCTGGCCAGCTCCAGCCGACCAGCGGCGAAGTCTTGCTCAACGGACAATCCCTCTATCGAAACCTCGACGTTCTGAAGCAATACGTCAGCTACATGCCGCAACAGGACGCCTTCGACGAGCACCTCACTATTGGCGAGAATTTGCAGTTCGCGGCGGCTATTCGTGCACCGCATCTCTCGAAGCGCGACCGCATCCGGCGGCTGGACGCAAAGCTCATCGAGCTTGGTTTAAGCGAACGTCGTGACGCGGTCGTCGGCAGTCCCGAGAAGAAAACATTAAGCGGTGGCGAGCGAAAACGGCTAAACATCGGACTCGATATGATTGGAATGTCGGACGTTTATCTGTTTGACGAACCGACTTCCGGTCTCTCGTCGAAAGATTCCGAGCACGTAATCGAAATCATCCGAAGCATGGCGCACAACAAAATCGTCATCGTTACCATCCACCAGCCGAGCTCGAAGATCTTCCAGATGTTTCAGAAGGTGATCTTGCTCGACAAGGGTGGGCGGCTTGTGTTTTTCGGCGCACCTTCCGATGCCCTGCGGTATTTCGCCGAAGCGGAACATCAACACCAATTCGGTGCTGAACTGGGCGCGTGTCCATCATGTGGGACTACCCGGCCGGAATTCATCTTCGATGTGCTTGAGACGCCGCTCCGTGATTTGAGCGGTGACGTCATCTACGAGGAAAACAGCCGTGGCCAGCTCGTCCCGTCGCGCCGTTACTCACCGGATTTTTGGCGCGACAAATACGAGGCGTTCAGATTGATCCAGGACGTAAAGCAAGTCTCCCTGCAACAGGAGGATGCCGGCCCGTTGCCGGTCGCACGAGTGCAAAGGAAGCGTTTGCCGCTGCGGTGGCACGATGAATGGACGCAATTTCGCACGGTCCTGCGGCGTGCTTTCACGAGCAAACTACGCAACCGGGCAAATCTGGTGATCACCATCGGTGTGTCGCCGGTGCTGGCGCTGCTAATTGGAACGATTCTGCGGTACTCGGAGAACGGCACCTACGATTTTGCTTCGGCTTATCATATCCCGACGTTCTTGTTTCTCGGTCTAATCGTCGCAATGTTTCTCGGGCTGACAAACAGCGCCGATGACATCATCCGGGATCGGCCGGTGCTGCAACGCGAGCGCAACATCAAGGTGCGCCTTTCCTACTACGTAATCTCCAAGACGATCACGCTCGGATTCTTCGCGCTCATTCAATGCGTTCTTTTTGTGCTGATCGGCAATTTCGTCCTGCAAATCCGCGGCATGTTCTGGCTTGATCTGGCCATAATGTTCCTGACGGCGATGAGCGGCGTGGCGTTGGGCCTCGTTATCTCATCCCTTGTTGCCGACCCGAAAACCGCGGCCAACATCGTCCCGCTGGTTTTAATCCCGCAGATCATCATGGGCGGTGCACTCATCAAATATGAGGACATGAATCGGAACCTCGGTCTGCTTTATTCCTTTTCCCATTGGTTTTCCGAACATCCAAACTCGGAAAAGACGAGAAAAACGGAGAGCAAGCTGCAGGTGCCACTTGTCTGCCAGTTCATTGCCATGCGTTGGTCGTACGAAGAAATGATCGTTGCCCAGGCCAAGTTCAATCCGCTTACGAAGCGCCAGGACCGGGCTCATGACGAAATTCAAAAGCTCGCGCCCAAAGCGGAGACGCCGCAGCAACGAGCGCATCTCAACGATTTGAAAGATGTATTGGCACTGCTCTCGGGGTTGGAGGGATCGTCCGCGCGTGACGTCGACCGATATCTAAAGCTTATCGATCCAGTTATCGCAGGGAAACAAAGGTTCGATCGCTCGTTGTTCAAAAACGCGAAAGGGCCGGTCACCGCGGACCAACTCTATGTCAACCAGAAGGTGTCGGACCTGATCTCAAGAGCCGAGATGGAGCAGAATGACTACCGCCGCGGCAACAAGCCGAACGTGTTCTTCGGTCTCGAGAAACGCTATTTCGGAGTTGCGTTCGGCGTGTTCACTTTCGACACCGTGGTGCTGATCGTGTCCACACTCGCATTGCTTGTTCTGCTGCATTGGATATTGCGAAAACAGCTGGAAGTACGCAGAAGCTAGCATCGCTCTCATTGACACCGCGCTTCAGCGCGGTGGTGGCTGGGCATTACTGCAGTAACCGCTTCAGCGGTTTTGGCTATAAACTGCTGAAGCATTGGTTGGCACCCAGCAGCGTTGACACTCCGCCGAAGCGGTGTGTTAATGAAAATCGCGAGAACCTCGAACCCATGAGTAAAACAAAAGCTAAACCTGCACGCCTTATTGTCGCTGCGAGCGAGCAAGATCCCGACATGCTTTACGCGACGAATTTTTGGGCACCCGATCCATTCATTTTCCTTCAGCGTAACGGCAAACGGACACTGGTCTTGAGCGATCTGGAAATCGATCGCGGCCGCAAGCAAGCTGATGCGGATGAATTTGTAATGTTCAGCGAGCTCGAGCGCGAATTGCAGGGGAAATCGAAAAAGGCGCCGGCGTACGAGAAAGTGCTGGCCCATTTTCTGAAAAAACGAGGTGTGAGATCGGCCAGTGTGCCCGCAAACTTTCCGCTCGGTTACGCGCAGGAACTCGCGGCAAACAAAATCCGCGTTCGCGCGGCCGACGGATTTTTCTGGCCCGAGCGTGAAGCCAAATCCGACAAGGAAATTGAAATGATGGGACGTGCCTTGCGAATCACAGAAGCTGGACTCAGGCGGGCGATTGAAGTCTTGAAAGCGTCAAGACCAGGCTCGCGAAAACGATTGCGCTGGAATGGTAAAACGTTGACCTCCGAATTGCTGCGCGCCGAAATTGATTCCGCCGTTTTGCGCGCAGGCGGCGTTCCGACCGGCACGATCGTCGCCGGAGGCGATCAGGCTTGCGACCCGCACGAGCGCGGCCATGGCCCGCTTTATGCGGATTCATTGATTATTCTCGACGTTTTCCCACGCGACGCGAAGACTGGATACTTCGGCGATATGACTCGCACAGTGTTGCGGGGACGCGCGAACGAAGCGCAGCGGAAACTTTGGGAAACAGTGAAGGCGGGCCAAGCGCTCGCTCTAAAGAGAATCAAGGCCGGCGTTGACGGCATGACGATTCACAAAGCCATTCAGGAATTCTTCGCCGGTCGCGGTTTCCCCACCGAAGTGCGCAACGGCCGTCGCGTCGGATTTTTCCACGGTACCGGTCACGGGCTCGGTCTGGAAATCCACGAACATCCACGCCTGCAAAAAGTCGTTCTGAAGGATCGGCAGGTGCTCACCGTCGAACCGGGTCTGTATTACCCAGGCGTGGGAGGTGCGCGTCAGGAAGACGTGGTAGTCGTCACGAAAACAGGTTGCCGAATCCTCTCGCGGTTCCCGAAGCAGCTAGAGATCTAGGCAGGGCCGGCGCGCTGCGCCGGCCGGGACATTGCAGCGCAATGTCCCTACCTTCCGAAATGAACGCGCAACGCCATCATCGGTCTAATTTCTACCTGGCGAAGTGACAAGTCGCTTTGCCGCGTTAACTTAGGGCGCCCATGTTTAATCTATTAGGTTTTGTTTTGGGTTCGAGCTTGCTGCTCTATATCGGCAGCCCATCCGGTTTTGGGTTAGGATCTAACTGGCTGCTTTACATCGGCGTCCCGCTGATCATTGGAATTTGGGCGCAGATTCGCGTGAGCAGCGCATTTAGCCATTGGAGCAAGGTGCGTGCGAGCGGGAATATCACCGGAGCTGAATGCGCACGCGAAATCCTCCAGGCAGCGCAGATCCATGATGTCGACGTCGTGGAGACAAACGATTTTCTGGGCGACCATTACGACCCAACCAAGAAGCAGCTGCATCTGTCGAGCAACGTTTATAACACCCCTTCGGTAGCAGCGTTGGGCATCGCTGCGCACGAGAGTGGGCATGCGATTCAGCACGCTCGCGCGTACGCGCCGCTGAAGGCGCGTATGGCGATTGTGCCGGTGACAATGATCGCGTCACAGATGCTGCCGTTTATTATTATCGGTGGCTTGTTCTTTCGGATCACCGGTTTGATTACGCTCGGCATCTGGTGCTATTTGATTCTGCTGGTGTTCCAATTGATTACGTTGCCCGTGGAGTTCGATGCCTCGCGACGCGCAAAAATCATACTGCGGGAAATGGGGATCATACAGCCGGGCGAAGAAGCGGTCGGTGTGAACAAGGTGCTGAACGCCGCGGCCCTTACTTATATCGCGGCATTCATTGCCGCACTGGGCAATTTGCTTTGGTTGATGTCGATGCGCGACCGGCGCTGATCGATCGCTCGACATAAAAATGGACCACGCCCTCGCTTTACCTGCTCGCCGCATTACCGATTTGTTATCGTCGGGTCTTCAGGCGCGTGTTAAGTCTAAGCGTCCGGCGATGGATCAGCCAAGAAGCGACCCAGACCAGGAGTTGGTAAAACGCACGCAAGCGGGCGAGGCTAGCGCGTTCGACGACCTCGTGGTCAAGTATACGCCGCGTCTCTACGGGCTGGTCTACAACATGACCTCCAACCACGAGGACACGAACGACCTTTTACAGGACATTTTCGCCAAAGCCTACAAAGCGATTCGCGGATTCCGCGGCAAATCCTCGTTTTACACCTGGATTCATTCCATCGCCGTGAACATGACTCTGAATTTCCTCAAAAAACGCGGTCGCCGATTTCAATTGAGTCTGGATGACGTCGACGCAAGCATCCAAAACGACAAGGAATTCATGGAAGCCACAGCGACGAGCAGTCCCGTGCGGGAGGCCGACCTCTCGGAGCTGCAGCGAAGATTGAACGAGGCCATGATGAAATTGTCTGAAGATCACAGAGCAGTTGTCACCATGTTCCATATCCAGGGGATGCCCCACGCAGAAATCAGTAAAATCTTGCGCGTTTCGGAAGGAACGGTACGTTCGAGGCTCTTTTACGCGAATCGGCAATTGCAAAATTACCTGGACGAATTTCGGAAAAATCCTGTCTCGTAACGGCGCAAAAAAATGGACGAGTTTAACGATAACGAAATCGCGAGACTGCTTCGCCTGAAGCGGTACGAGCAACCGCCACCCGGTTATTTTGAAAATTTCCTCCATGAATTCCACCGTCGGCAGCGCGATGAATTGCTGCGCCAGCCGCTTTGGCGCATTTGCTTGGAACGCGCTCACAATTTCATGTTGCAACTGGATGTGCGATCGCTGGCCTCGTATCCCACTGCCGTTGCTGCAGTGCTCGTTTGCGCAGCTATCTTCTCATTAAAGGTTTATCAGCAACCCGAGACGGCTCGCGTCGCTACCCAGAGTCCGCTCACTTTATCGGTACCGGTGAATGGCGAACAAGAATGGAACCTTGCATCTCCGGTCTCCACGCAGATTTTCAGGACGCAGCCGCTTCGCAGTTTTCGTGAAAGCGCCCAGACTCACCGAGCCGCCCCGCCACGCTACGTGCTCGATAGCGTCCCCGTGAGTTATGAGCCCACTTTCAGGTTCTAAGCGCCGCGCAATCCTGGCGTTCGCGCTGGTTTTTGGGTTAAGCGAGGGCTACCTTTTCGCTCAAGACCAATCGGCCACGGCGATTAGTCACCAGGTCCGAGAGCTTTTCGAGCGGGCCGCCAAAGCGGTTGTTAAGATTCATGGCGTGGATGAGCACAGCGAGATTTGCGGCACCGGATTTTTCGTTGACCCGACGGGAACACTTTACACCGCGTACACGGTTGGAGGCGAAGCGGGCAATTTCACAGTAGAATTCAACGGCAAAAAATACCCGGCGCACCCACTCGTGGCAGACATCCGCGGCGGGACAGCCATCTTGAAAGTAGACGAGACCACGCCGGCGCTGCCAATCGGCAAATCCGACGAACTGGATCTGGCCACCCCTGTCATTTCGATCGGTTATCCTCTAGATCTTCCAAAAACACCTAACTTTGGAATGATCGCGGGCTTCGACCGAAAATGTCTCGGCCGCTATTTTTCCACGATCCATTTACGCGTGAACGCTCCGACCCAACGTGGCGAGGCTGGCGCTCCGCTCTTGAACATGAAAGGGGAAGTGGTTGGCATTGTCGTTAGCGGTCTCGAAAATAATTCCGCCTGTTACGCTGTGCCGATCGAGGCTGCCGAGAAAATTCGCAGTGATTTTGTTCGTTTCGGCGAGGCCCGACACGGCTGGATCGGGGTGAACAATGTTTCGGGTGCGTCGCAACAAGTTGAAGGCTCGCGGGCGATGGTAACACAGGTGGCAGAGGATGCACCGGCGGCACGTTCCGGGCTTAAAGAAGGCGACGTGCTGTTACAGGTGGGAAAGAAGAAGATAGGCGAACCCGAGGATGTTTTTGACGCCTCGTTCTACATCACTGCTGGGGATGTCATCCCGATCACCGTGATGCGCGGGGATCAAAAAATGACTCTCCATGTGCAAGCGACCATGCATCCGGCCAGCAAGACTGGCGTGTTGCTCGCCTCTCCCGGCACAATCCCGGGTGTCATTCCGATGTCGCTCGACGAAGAAACCGTACCTTCGCCATAGGTTTTTAGCGCATGGCCGGGGCGTGATAGTGCTGCAACGCGTCGCAGGAGTCACGGGGCGAAAGTGCGGTCACCACATTTTCCGGAACTCGGCTTCGTCAATAACCTGTACGCCGAGTTCCTTCGCCTTATCCAACTTCCTGCCGGGTTCTGCGCCGGCGAGGACGTAATCGGTTTTTTTGCTCACACTGCCGGTGACGTGGCCGCCGAGCGCTTCTATTTTTTCTGTCGCTTCCTCTCGCGTCATTGACGGTAGCGTCCCAGTTAGCACAAAAGTTTTTCCTGCAAGCGGCAATTCGGCTGCCTTTTTTGCTGACAGGTTATCGCTCTTCGGCCCAATGCCGAGTTCGTTCATTCGCCGCACAATTTTTTTGCCATTTGGCGACCTGAAAAAGTCGAGGACACTTTGCGCGACTGCTGGACCAACTTCAGTGACGATGCCGCGAGTTTTCGCGGCCTTGTTCTTTGAAGGCTTAGCGAAGCCGGTTTCGATCAGTCGCTCAATGATTTTGTCCTTCTCGTCCTTCTTCTCGCTGTTGTGATACGCCACGACGTCCCGCAGCAACAGTGATTCCGCCAGGTCATCAATGTTCTCGTGAAAGCGAGCGAGCTGCGTTGCTGTGGCTTTGCCGACATCCGGAATTGCGAGGGCGAACAGCCAGCGCGAAAGCGGCAAGGTTTTGCCGCGGGCGATGGCTTTGATTGCTTTCGTCGCGTTTTTCTCGCCGAAAACGCGCGGCGCTTCGTCGCTCCCAAGATTCAGATTCGCGAGTTGCTCGACCTTGAGCTCGAACAGATCCAGCGGGTCGCGGACGAGCCCGCGTTCAACCAGTTTGTCGGCCACCATTCCGCCAACGCTCTCGATGTCGAGCGCGCCGCGCGCGGCGAAGAATTCCACGCGCCGCGTGGTCTGCGCCGGGCATAGCAGATTTTCGCAGCGCCACGCCACGAATTCCGGGTCGCGTCGAATCGGGCTGCCGCACACGGGACACTTGCCATGAATGTGTTTGGCAAAATCGAATGGCTTCGCGTCGCGCGGACGTTTGGATTTCACAACGTCAACGACCGCGGGAATGACTTCACCGGCTTTCTCGATCACAACCGTGTCGCCGATGCGGATGTCTTTGCGTTTGATTTCGTCTTCGTTATGCAAGGTCGCGCGGGCGACGGTGCTGCCACTTACCAGCACCGGCTCGAGCGCAGCCACTGGCGTAAGAATTCCAGTCCGCCCGACCTGAATGATGATGTCGTTCAACCGAGTCTCGACGCGTTCGGCCGCGTATTTGTAAGCGATCGCCCAGCGCGGCGATTTCACCGTGAACCCAAGCCGCTCGCGTTGGGCGAGCGCGTCCACCTTGATTACTGCGCCGTCGGTTTGGTACGGAAACCCACGCCGAATTTGGTCAAGATCCCGAATCCTTTTCAGAATTTCGTCCACCGATTCGGCCAGCCACCAATCTTTATGGGTTGGCAGACCGAGCTTTTTGAAAAGGGAAAAGATTTTAGAGTGAAGTTTAACATCTGCGCCTTCGACCACGCCCGTTCCGTAAAAAACGATGCCGAGTGGGCGTTGTGCAACGGTTCTTGGATCGAGATGCTTTAGAGAGCCCGCAGCAGCATTGCGCGCGTTCGCAAACAGCGGAAGACCCGCCGCTTTGCGGTCTTTGTTTAATTTCTCGAACCCGGCCTTGTCCAGATAAGCTTCGCCGCGGACCTCAAAAACTTCTGGTACGTCGCCGAGCAACTGATTCGGCACTGAGCGAATTGTTCTGATATTTTGCGTGATGTCGTCACCGACAAAACCGTCGCCGCGGGTTGCGGCATATTTCAGCCGGCCGTGTTCATACATCACCGACACCGCGACCCCATCTACTTTCGGTTCAATCACGACGGGAATTTTTTCTTCCGGCAACAGGCGCGTCAGTCGCTTGTAAAAATTTGCGACCTCTTCTTCGGAATAGGTATTGTCGAGACTAAGCATCGGCGCGCGATGCCGGACTTGCGCAAACGCCTCGAGCGGCTTTCCACCTACACATTGGGTCGGCGAATCGGGCGTGAGAAGATCAGGAAACTGCGTTTCGAGGTCGACAAGCTCCTTGTAGAGCCGGTCATATTCGCGGTCGCTGATGGTGGGCGCGGCGTCCTGGTAATATAGCCTGTCGTGCTTGCGGATTTCGTCTCGTAATTGCGCGATGTTTTTCTCGGCTTCCGTTCGGTCCATCGATGTTGACCATGATACGAGGGTGCGAAAGCTCGGCAATAATCGACCTGGTCATTCCGAGCAAAGTCGAGGCGATGCCTTCAGCGCCGTACCAAAAGGCAACGTAATTTCGCGGGGTCCTTCGACTCCGCTCAGGATGACGGCTGCGCTGTTGAACTTTCAAAATCGCGAAAGAACAGTTATGCATGACCAATTGTGAAATCGGGTGAGCGCATCCTCGGGGTGGAAGGCGGCGGCACGAAAACCGCCTGGGTGCTGGCAGAAACGGTAGCCAATGCGCCTGGCTCGGAATTTCGCATTCTCCAGCAGGGAAAACTGCCGGCCTCGAATTTTCGACTCACCGCACCTGAGCGTCTGCGCGCGATTCTCGCCGAGTTGCCAAAGGAAATCGATCGCGCTGGAATTTTTCTTGCTGGTTGTGCGACAAACGAAGACCATGGCGCGCTCAGGCAAATCTGCCTCGAGATCTGGCCGAACGCGAAAATCGTGACAGGCAGCGATCGTGATTCCGGCCTCGCGGCGGCACTCGATCATGCCGATGGCATCGTCGTCAACGCCGGAAGTGGATCGTCGGTAACCGGCCGCCGCGGCGACAAAATCGAGCGAGCCGGCGGATGGGGCCACATTTTGGGTGACGCCGGCGGCGGCTATTTCCTTTCCATCCAGGCGCTCCGCCTGATTTTGCGTGAACACGATCTACATCGCGCCCAAATGGATTTCACCGCCAAGGTTCTGCATGCGCTTTCGTTGAACAATTTTGATGAACTGGTTCGCTGGGTGCAAACGGCGGACAAAATGGAGATCGCTATGCTCGCGCCAGTCGTGTTTGAGGCGGGCGCAGCGGGCGACGCGCGGATGATGGAGATCATCGAAGAAGGGGCACACGTCCTTTGCGAATACACCGAGGCGGTCGCGGCCCGGCTTCATCTGCTCGCGCCAAAAGTCGCGCTCATGGGTGGCCTTTTTTATCGCGATTCGAGCTACACGCACGCGTTTCGCCGACGGCTGAAGAAGAATCTTCCCGATGCTCGCGTAGCGACTGCCGAACGCGCACCCGAACTGGGCGCCGCATGGCTGGCAGCGGAAGCGCATGATCCCGCGGCGTTTCACCCGGGGCCGTCGCAGCGCGAGATCGATGGTTTGGCTGCCGCACTAACCGAACAGCGCAATCCACGCTCGGAAAACCTTGAAAGACTCAGCGCACAAGAACTGGTCCGATTGTTTGTCGAGGAAGAAATATTCGTTCAGGATGCGTTGAGGACTGCCACACCGGATCTGACTTGCACAATTGAAACTGTGACAGACTCACTGCGAAACGGTGGTCGTTTGTTTTATGTCGGCGCAGGGAGCAGCGGACGCATCGCAGTTCTGGACGCAAGCGAACTCCCGCCCACCTTCGGCGCGCCGACGCATCTTGTGCAGGGAGTAATCGCGGGCGGAATCACGGCGTTGCATCGGAGTGTGGAGGGCGCGGAAGATGAGCACAGCGCCGGCGCATTCGCTTTGGATGAGCGGGGTCTGACGTCCGCCGATGTGGTGATTGGAATCACAGCCAGCGGCCGGACACCATTCGTACTCGGCGCGCTCGCCAGAGCGAAATCGTTAGGCGCAAAAACGATCTTGCTTACCTGTAACCCCGCAGTAGGCGGCGGCGTTGACGCCGGGCAGCCGCGGTCAACGTCCGCGTCTACAGAATTTGATCTCGTAATCACGCTTCCCGTCGGACCGGAAATTTTGGCTGGATCCACGAGATTGAAAGCCGGGACCGCAACGAAGGTCGCGCTCAATATTATCAGCACCGGCGCGATGATCGGGCTCGGAAAAGTTCGCGGCAATCTCATGATCGATCTGCACACAACGAGCACGAAATTGCGCGATCGTGCCGTGCGGATCGTGGCCGAGGTAACGCAACATGATTACGAATCTGCCCGAGGCTTGCTCGCGGCGAACGACTGGAATTTGCGCGCAACGCTGGATAGACTTTAGAAATTTACATTCCGAATAAGCGCAACGGAAGTAGCTCGTGCGAAGATAGGTATGTTTAACCGAAAGGAACAATCCTATGCTCTGGACAATATTCGTTATTCTGCTGGTGCTGTGGTTGCTCGGATTAGTCAGTTCGTACACGCTCGGCGGGTTCATTCACATCCTGCTGGTGATCGCGATTGTCGTGCTGATTATCCAACTGATCTCAGGACGCCGCGCATTATAACGCCGAAGCGATGAAGCCAGCCGGAATTATCGGCATCGTTCTTATCATAATCGGCATCATCGCGCTGGCGTATGGCGGGATCACGTACACCAAGCGCGAAAAAGTGTTGGATCTCGGCCCAATTCAGGCGACTGCTGAAAAGCAAAAGACCATTCCGTTTCCGCCTGTTTTGGGCGGGATTTGTTTGGTCGGCGGAATCTTGCTGGTTATTGTTGGCAACCGGCAAACTTAGGGGCGTGCAGCCTTGGTGCTGTAGTATGCGCTGTCCTTAGCCGATCCGCTTTCGAAAACGGCAAAAGTTCATCTAACCGAATGTCCGCCGAGGACAGCGGACGCTATAGCCTTTATCCGCCTGCTTTCAACACGGCGAAAGTTTTGCTTCCTTTGCGGTTGAGATAAAGAAGCACGCCGCGTTTTGGATCGGCCTTGTTCAGGGCTTCGCGGAACGATTGCGCGTTCGTCACAGGCTTCCCGTCCACCTCGGTAATCACGTCTTCACGTTCAATGCCCTGAGCAGCGGCGATGCTGTTGTCTTCCACGTCGGTTACAATCACGCCCTGCTCGGCTGACAAATGCAGCCGTTCTGCGACATCTTTCGTCAATTCCTGCACCTGCAATCCAAATTTGCCGACGTCCTGCGGCTTGGATGGGCTTGGTTGGATCGGCTGATTTGACGCACGGGTGATCTCGTCTGGCAATTCACCGGTCCTGACGGGCACCTTCATTGACTGGCCTTTGCGCCAAACGGTCAACTCGACGCTCTGGCCAACTTTCTTTTTCAAAATTTCATGCTGCAACTGCGAATCGGACGTGACTGACGTCCCATCAACCTGTGTGATCACGTCGAACGGCCGCAAATTGCTCCTGGACGCGGGAGCGTCAGCTTCGATCGTACGGACCACGACTCCCTTGTCCGCGCCCTTAAATAGTTCCCGGATCGCTGGATCATCACCGAGTGTTTCGATGCGAATGCCCAGCCACGGCCGCACGATTTTGCGACCGGCTATTAGTTCGCCGCCGATGTCTTTGGCCATGTTGATGGGAATGGCAAAGCCGAGTCCGCGGTTCATTCCATTGATCAGCGTGTTCATTCCAATCACTTTGCCGTCGATGTCGCACAGCGGCCCGCCGCTATTCCCCGGATTAATCGACGCATCGGTCTGCAAATAATCTGAGATGGAGTAGCCGCCTGTTTGAAGCAGTTTGCTCCGACCTTTGCCGCTGATCACGCCGTAAGTAAATGTGTAATCGAGCTTGAACGGCGCGCCGATAGCGAACGCAAATTGCCCCACGCGCACTGCATCGCTGTCGCCGAGCTGAACGACGGGTAAATCTTTTCCGTCAACTTTGATGACCGCAATGTCTGTCCTCTCGTCGGCGCCTATCACTCGCGCCGGGAACTCGCGGCCATCACGCAATTTTACGTCGATTTTGTCGGCGTCCTCGATCACGTGCACGTTTGTGAAAATGTAGCCGTCCGACCGCACGATGAACCCCGAACCTTCGCTTTGGACTGGACGCGGCGTGCCAGGATTGCGTCGCGGGATGTTTTCATCCGGCGGTCCTTGAAAAAATAGATCGTCGAGCGCCGAGCTCTCGCTGATTTCGTTTTTCTTGGAAGTCTCAATAATCACAACTCCGGGCGCAACGCTTTCGAAAACTTTTGCGAAAGCATTATTCAACTGATGAACAACGTCCTTGCCTGCTTCGACCGCAGACGGATTCAGCGGACCTGCATCGCTGGGCACAGCCTCCGGTTGCGCGGCAAACGAAGTACTGAGCGCAAGACATAGGGCGAAAATGGACAAACGCATAGGTTGGAATTTGGACAGCAACCAACATGCAACGTTCAACCCGCTGCGTCCAATCGCGGTTCGCCGCAGCGAAATACTCCCGTGGTTGCCTCACTCAAAGACGGACTCGCGGTTCTGTCGCAGCCATGCCAGATTCCTTGACCAGAATCGTATAATTGGCGGCCCAGCCATCAATATGCGCATCTTCCACAGGCGATTTGTCTTACGAGCGGGCGTTGTAGCCCTGCTGGTGATTGTTTTGTGGGCAATCGCCATAGGCCCGGAGCCTCCTGCGCTCATCACAATTTCGTCGGAGGAACTGGTGCGCGCTGTGACGATTCAGCGTGATTCGCTCATTGACTTGTGTCTGATCGAGCGTGTCGATCCAAACGGCCACGACCCGCAAGGCCGCACGCCGCTGTTGGTCGCAACGTCGCAACAGGACTGGAAAACGGCGCGTCGGCTGCTGGACGCCGGAGCCGCTGTTGATCTCGCAGACAAGAATGGATTTACGCCAGTAATGGCGACAGCGATGCACGGAGATCTGGAAATGTTCCGGTTGCTCCTGGCGCGCTCGACCAATCTTCAGCCGGAAAAGCCGTGCACGGACGGACAAGATCTTCTGAGCTTTGCGCTCGATGGCGGGCATCCTGAGATCATTAAGACTGTGGTACAACGTTTGCCGGTAATGTCAGAGTGGACGTCCAGCACGCGACGCGCTTTTTCCAAGTCGCTTCAAACAGGGAAGAACGATGAAACTCGCTTGCTGCTCAGCAAGCACTTGGCGCCGCCGACGCCCGAAGGCAAGAATGTGCCGTTTCTTGCGTATGCTATTGCGAGCAGCAACGTGTCGTTGTTGAATACTCTGTTAAATTGCGGAGCAGATCCCAACACGATTCTGCCATCGCGTTGCGACAAGGATTTTCTGGCGCTTTTGCCGAACGGACTGTGCAGTTACATCGAAGGGGATCGCAGCATAACGATGCTGATGCTTGCCGCAGGTCTGGGCCAGGTCGATTACTTGCGCGCCCTGATCGACGCCGGGGCCAATCGGGTGCGCCTAACGAGTCGCAACAAAATGTCCGCGTTAGATGTTGCCGCGGAGACCGGACATTGGCGATCGACGCAAATTCTTCTCGGCGGCGGACCGGCGCCGGACAAATTGCGGATCGAGATTTCGCTGGCGATGCAACGGGTTGCTCTCTTGAAGGATGGCGTGCCAATATATCAGGCCCGATGCTCCACCGGTCGGGCGGGCTACTCGACTAAGCGCGGCGAGTTCGTGATTACCAACAAGGAACGTAACCATCGTTCCACGATTTACCACGTTGAGATGCCATACTTCATGCGCCTTAGCTGTCTCGATTTTGGAATGCACGCCGGATATGTGCCGAACCATCCGGCATCGCACGGGTGCATCCGATTGCCCGAGGACACTGCGCGCAAATTCTTCTCCGAAATTCCAGTCGGCACGCTCGTCACTGTCCAATAGTGCGAAACGGGCGTCGTCCGTGGTGAGCCTTGCGCGGACGCTCCGATACTCCGATGACGCTCAAAAACTCAACGTGCTCGACGTGAATTTCGTCCGAACCCCGGGGGTTGGCATTCGCTGGACATCCGGGAGCATTAGCTCGGCATTGTGTCGAGCAACACTGCTTTTGCTAAGGAGTTGCGACGCTATTTGGGTGCAAGCGAGGCGACAATCTTCTCAAAACCTGGATCACCTCGCAGTGGGTCCCAGTAGGGGTGCAGACGCAACTGACCGTAACTCAAATGACCGGGCATTCGTGCTGCGACACTCAGCTGTTCTAGGGCAAGATCCTTCTCGCCTGTCCACGCATAAATGAGGGCCAGGTATTGGATTAACAACGGGCCCTCAATGGCACTCTTGCTGATTGGCATCAGCTCGATCGCACGCCGACCCTCGCGGATCGCCTCCTCTTTGTTGCCAAGAGCTGCGTCAGCCATCCCGAGCACACAATGTCCTTCCGCATAAGCAGGTTGCTCTGCGACCAACCTAGCTCCTTCGGCTCGCGCGTTAATAAACGCAATGCCCGCCGCCCCTTTATCACCAAGCAACTGAGCTACTACGCCTTCACACCAAAATCGCGGAATCGGAATAGTGCCGTCGTAACACCCATCGATCGGCAGCGCCGCGAGTGCGCGACGTGCGTCCTCGAAATCGCGCTTGCACAGCGCTCCGCGAACCCAAACAAACGCTAGGTGCTTGGCTTCGCTGGAATCTTGGGAAATAAATGTGTCGATCGTCGAGATCAGCGGATGCGGATCGGCATGCCAGTTGAGTTCGACCTCTGCTCGGGAAGCTCGCAGCGCGGCATCTTTGGGAGTAACAGCGATCGCGCGGTCGTATACACGCTCTTCATCGGCATAACGGCGCAGGGAATCATAGGTAAGAGCGAGTTGTTGGAGGATGGCAGGGTCTTGCGGGTCGAGCTCAACAGCGCGCTCAAGATTTTTGATCGATTGATCCCAGCGTCCCTGCCGTCGATCGATATAGCCGGTCAGCACAAACACCCACGGCTCGTTAGGCAGACTCTTCTGTGCCAGATCAAGTTCGTTCCGAGCGCGGTCGTAATCGAGATAACCCCAGTACAAATGCTTGGCCAGAGCAAGATGCGCTTCGCCTGAATTTGGAAGTAGGCGGGTGAGCGATTCGATCGCTGCGTCCGCCAGGGCTAATCGTGCCGAAGTGTGATCCGTACCAGTGAAGTAGAGCAGATCGTGAGCGTGGGCTAATTGGTAATATGCAAGCGCGAAGCTGGGGTCGCGTTCGACAGCCTCGTTCAGCAGGCGAACGGCGTCGGACAAGCTGTCCTCTTGAGGTGTGCTGAAAACAGCACTCGTGATGAGCATTTTCGCCCGGACATAAAGATCGTGAGCAGCCAGATCAGCCGTTGGTTTTTGCCCGATCGCCGCTTTTTCGCTTGGAGAGATTTGGGCTTGAAGCTGCGCCACGATTTTTCCAGCTACTTCACTTTCGATTGCGAACACGTCCGCAATATCGCGGTCGTATTGTTCGGCCCAAACCTGGCTGTCGGTACGCGCATCGATCAACTGCGCGTTGACGCGCACCCGCCCTCCAGCACGTTGGACAGTACCTTCCAACACATGCGCAACGCCGAGTGCCTCCGCAATGTCGCGTAGATTACGTACCTCAGGGCTCTTGTACTTCAATGTCGAAGTGCGACTGATAACTTTAAGATCAGCAACTTTAGTCAATCCAGTGAGGATTTCGTCCTGAACCCCGTCCGCGAAGTAAATGTTTTCCTTCTGACCGCTCAGACTTTCAAACGGAAGAACAGCGATACTCTTTTCGGGAATGGCGGCCCAAATGCCGCTTTTCGCAGAGTTTGCAGGCGATACGATGGCCGATAGCGACCCTCGATGCGAAAGGAGCAGCGCACCGATCAGCAGAGCCACCGCGGCGCCCAGCACTACGACAACCAGCACCATTTTTGGCCGCTGCGTGGTGATAACCGAACGAATGACGTCAGATGTTTGTTTCGGTCTTCGTTTCCGGAGTTTTTCGGGGATCTGTGGGTTGCCCAGACTATCCTTGCACAGATTAAACAAGTGCAAGCGCAGGCCATGTTTCACTTCGCACACGCCCAAGTCGTGCAGATAAGCCCTCCAGTGGCCAACTTCGATCAAATCGTCCGCAATGTGGGCCGACAAAAGAATGTGTCCGGCATCGGCGCAGTCTAGCACCCGCTGAGCGACATTGATTCCCGAGCCCGCGACGTTCGTCTTCTCGTTAACGTCCACGATGCGATTCACAGGACCACTATGGATTCCCATCCGTAATTGAATCCGCGAATGACTCTGCAAGGCCCTGCTGATTTCGAGCGCGCACCGCGCCGGTTCCTCCGGACTTGAGAAGAAAGCCAGCGCCATTCCGTCGCCTGTTGGGACTCGGATGAGTTTGCCCTTTCGGGCCGCATTTCGGAAGCATTTCGTCGCGCGTACGATTTCGGTCAATTTCTGGACCAGTTGCACCTGCTCTTCCACGAGCAGTTTCGAATAACCAACAACGTCGAGTAACAGCAGGTGGGCAATCTCGAGTTGGAGATCAGGAGTTGATTCCGACGGCGTGTGTTGCGCGTTCACGCGTTTGGAAATGATAGTAACAGCCTCGCTCTGGGGCAACTCGGGAGCCAGCACAACCGCATTACAGCCTACGCATCAACTGTCTCAGGCTGTAAACGGATCTGTTTTCGTTGTGCGTGAAACACATCCGGCCCGAACGCTGCCACGTTGAGGACGATCATAACCAGGGAAAAAAGGTACATTCCCATCGTAACTCCGATCGCCACATGCATCGCGCACACACCCAAGAGCCAAATCTTTCGCGTTTTGGTGTTCCAGATAAAGAACGGATATCCAAATTCCAGCATGCAAATCAAAATTCCTGCCACTGGGAAGAGGTATTTCCATCCCACCAGGATTTCGGGATCGATGACATTGAACGGCGGGCGGATAAGTGCGCGCCATACACTCGATCCATCCCACCAGCCACTGCCCAGACATTTCGTTAGGCCGCTAAAAAAGTAGATGATGCACAAGTGGAGCTGAAGCACGCGCCGCCAGAACCCTAAAAGCTGCGGATCCTTCGGTTGCAAAGTTCGGAGTCGCCAATCGAGCGAGAACCGGTCGGGCAGCGGCGACAACATCAAGTAAAAAAGGCCGATCGTCGTGAAATTATCCATTCCATAGGAAACGAAGCCTCCACTTTTCGCGGCGCACAGATGGAGAAACCATGCTGCGACAGCGCACAACCGGCAGCCAAGTCCGACAAGAAGACCACAGGCAGCAGCGAGCAAAGAAGCCCATGCCGCGAAAAGTAATGTCTTCTCATGCAGACCAACTTTTGCCGCCAGGGTAATGAACCACCCGAGTCTCGGGACAAAATGGCTTTCCAGAGAAAGTAATGCTTCCGCCAGCCTGCGCGTTGCTCCTGAAAGCAGATCACTCCAATCATATCGGAGCGACAGCGAATAGAGGGTGATTTGCAACCCAAAGCCGATTCGCAGGATTGCCAACCAAGTATCTGTTTCGGGAGGAAACAGAAATTTGAGCAATCGTGTTCTGGATGCGGCTTGCATCCTGTTTAGGGATCCTGCGGTTCGGCAGGATCGTTCTGGAGGCTAAAATCGTACGCGTACAAGAATTGGTACGACTCTCGTTTTCCTTCCTCGAATTGATGAGCGGTAGGTAATGTAACAGATCCAAGTATCGCGCGAACACTCTTCACGTCGGGATGCTCGCGCCAGACAGTTTGCGCGAGCGTCTTCAACAAGATCTCTCGCATCGCGTCAAAGGGCGTGCGCCCGATGTTCTCCAGCAACCCCGCTATGCGCAGTGCTGCGGCTTCGCTTCTGACGGACGGCAACTCGTATTCTACTCGTCCGTCGGGGTAGTGCACCTCAAAGACGAGCCTGTAACCGCCCGGCACATTTGGCGCAAAGTATCCATAACCGCTTTCGATCCCGGCGAGTTGAACATACGTCGCGAGCGCCTCGCGCACCGGATTCGATGTCGGCCGTTTTTGGCCGAGTGCTGTCGAAACAATCGGCTCGGCTTTCGTTGAGAAATTCTTGAAGAAATTAGGAAGGATTGTTGGTCCTTCCGCCACGACGCGCAAAGTGTCGCGAACCGAAAGCAAGATTATCAGCAGCAATTGCAGCGCCAGCCACGCGACGAAGATGTATTTTTGGCGCAAAGCCGTGGCAGGCTGAAGTCAAGGAACAGGCGACGCGACTTACTTTAACAGCTTCAAGACGTCGGCTGTATCCGCGGGATAAGGAGAGGCAATGCGATGCATAAGGTTGGGATCGTTTGCGGCAGAGTTGCCACTCCCGGCGCTGGTCGCAGCCGCAGATTTGATGACTCTCTTAGTACTACAATTTACGTGATTACAGTACTCGGCATCCGGAGGATCGGTGGCGTGCCGCAGAAACGTGATTTCACAGACACCGCCCTTGCTCTTGAGTTTATACAACGCGCATTGCAGGTTCTGTTCGTCAGCGAGCCCATTTTTGAGTTCGACGTATTTGGGCGGCTTTGCATTTGGGTCGCCGATTATCACTTCAACGTTTTGATTGCCAGGGAGTGGCTCGGTAACGCAACTGGCAACCGCGATGATCGCAGCTGCCGCTAGTCCAACGAATGCGAGTGTCACTAATGGGGTTTTCATAGCGACCGCTGGTTTGACTCCATTGCGCGTACTTTTCAAGATTAAATTTTGGACGCCGAACAAAGACTAATCGGCATCACTACGAAGACTTACACCATACAGCCTTTGCACGACCAACGAAGATGCGCGTGGCTTGACGTGACTGCGGCCGCAATGAGGTTGATTGCTGCATGAAAACGGTCTGGCGCGTATTTGCTTATCTAAAGCGGTATCCCTGGTTGGCTGCGGGAACGCTCGCGTGCGCGATCTTGGGCACGTTGATGGTGATCGTGTTTCCGAGCGTGACTAAATGGATCATTGATGACGTGGTGCGCGCTAATCGGCCGGACAAATTGCTGCCGCTCATTTTGCTCGCCACAGTGGCATTTCTGATTCAGCACGTTTTCAATTCGCTCCGGATCATTCTGAACAACACGTTCGAGCAGAAAGTTATCTTCGATCTGCGTAGCGATTTGTATTCGCATATTCAACTGCTGCCGTTGCGCTGGTTCGATAATCGGGCCACAGGCGACCTGATGACCCGTGTGATCGAAGACGTGAACTCGGTCGAGCGCGTGTTGATCGACGGAATCGAGCAAGGCGTGGTCGCTGTTTTACAAATCGTCATTGTGGCGGCCGTGATGTTTTATTGGAACGCAAAGCTCGCATTGCTTGCGCTGGTGCCGTTTCCGCTGCTGATCGCAGGCGCGCTGGCTTACACGCTTACAGCGCATCGCCGTTATCGATTACAGCGGCGCGCCGCATCGAATATCAACGCTCTGTTGCACGATAATCTTGCCGGGATACGTCAGATCAAAAGCTTTGCGCGCGAAGGCGAGGAACACGCGCGTTTCAATCGCGCCAGCGATCAACTGCGGCATGCCACATTGGTGGTCATGCGGACATGGGCGATTTACTCGCCATCCATGTCGATGTTCGGAGCAATCGGTGCGTTGCTGGCGCTGGGATTCGGTAGCCATGCTGTTTTGACTCGCAGTTTGCAGCTCGGCGATCTCATCGGCATTCTCATGCTGATGGCATTTCTGTACGATCCGATCAGCCGACTCCATCAGCTGAATCAACTGGTGCAGGCCGGCCGCGCAGCGGGCGAACGTGTCTTCGAGATTCTCGATGAAGATGCCGAACCGGGTTTTGCAGCCGGGATCGCTGATCCCGGCACTGAAATCAACGATCGCCGCTACAGTAAGCGCATCGCGGGCGACATTCGGTACGAAAACGTCAGCTTCAGTTACGTGGAAGGATTGCCCGCGCTGAAACACATTTCGTTTCACGCGTTGCCAGGCACAACGACTGCGCTGGTCGGCGCGACTGGCGCGGGAAAATCGACGCTGGTGAACTTGCTCGTACGCTTTTACGAGTTCGACACCGGCCAGATTTATGTCGATGACAAACCGATTCGCGAGTACGACCTGCGCACGTTGCGCGAAGCGATCGGAGTGGTGACACAGGAAAGCTTCCTTTTCAACGGATCGATTCGAGAAAACCTTTTGATGGGGAAACCAACCGCCACTGAGGCGGAATTATGGCGCGCAGTGGATGCAGCGAACGCGCGACAGTTCATCGAGCGTTTGCCACAGGGAATGGAGAGCGTCGTTGGTGAGCGCGGCGTGAAGTTGAGCGTGGGTGAGAAACAGCGGCTCTCAATTGCGCGGGCGCTGCTCAAGGATCCACCGATTTTGATTCTCGACGAAGCAACTGCCAGTGTAGACACGGCCACCGAAAGATTGATCCAGGAGGCACTGGAATATTTGATGGCGAATCGGACGTCGGTAGTGATTGCGCATCGGCTTTCCACGATCGTTCGTGCGGATCAGATCCTGGTGTTGGATCATGGCCGCGTCGTCGAGCGGGGCACGCACGAGGAATTGCTCATGCTGGATCAAAAATACGCGCAGCTATGCCGGCAGAGTCTCTTGGAGTCTTTGCCTCAAGGCGAAGCGGAGCCGCAGGAGGAAATTGTTACTTCAGAAATTGCGGAACCAGAAGAGGAGCGATTGCAGGTCTAACAAACGCGCGAGTTACGAGAGATCGCGCAGTAAGAGGTCCTGATATTTTCGCTCCAGTTCGTTGTAACGCTGCTGGCTCTGGGCGAGCGCGCGTCGTTCTTCCTGGAGTGTTTGCTCGAGAGCGCGGATTCGTTCCTGAAGACGGATAGACATTTTCGCTACGGCTGGCCCGACAGGGTCGCCGAGTTGAATTTGAAATTGGTTTTCGTCGACCTCTGGCTGGTCGGTTTCCCACAGGTCAGGCATTTCTCTAACTTCGCGGCGTGCACCGTCGCAAGTGTTGATTACGACAGTTTCGCCGTCGATTTCGCCGAGCCGAATAAATTCCCGCAAGGCTCCAAGCGTAGTAGGTCCGTAGTAATGCTCGCTGGTCAGCTCGACCAGCCAGTCCATGCCAAGACGCGGTAGCATCGGCGCTTTGATCCAGGTCTGGCCGTCGCTGGACAGAGTGTCGTGCGGCGCGATCTGCGCCGCAGCAGCCCAACGCGTGATCTGGTCAAACTGCACCGGACCGAAGGTGCTTCCGTCCTCGTTTTTGCGGAGAAACCATTTTTGGTTCACCGGGAGATTTGGTTGCCGTTACGGCGACGGCGAGCCGGAATCGGCAGAGGAGGCCGTCGGAATAATGATGTTTTGGCCGGCCTGCAATTTACGGCCGTCTTCGATGTGATTGGCTTTCTGTAAATCGTCCACGGTCACTTTGTACATTTTCGCGATCGACGTGAGCGTTTCTCCGCGTGCAACAGTGTGCGTGTTGCCTGCCACAGCGGAATGCGCCGCTGATGCGGCAGGAGCGACCGTGGTTGCTGGCGCGGGCGCAGCTTCTCCAACCATTACACCTGGCCGAGAATGCGAGAGTTGTTGCTCCAGTTTGAGGATCTCCTGAGATAGTGCGTCGATTTTGGCGTTTTGTTCGTCGATCTTTTTTGCGAGAGCTTCAAGTTGCGCGGACTCAGCCGATTTTCCTTCGTGTGGTGGAGGGCTCTCCGCAGAAGCAGTCCAAAGCGCGAACGAGCTTATCGCGCAAAAAATGCCGGCTAACTTCATCGCACCGAAATTTTGCCATCGGCACATTTGTCTGACAAGCGGGTTCGCCGCATTTAACTGTCGTTTTTTGGAAGCGCTGATGAATCCGGTGTAACAGTGTAATGATTCCCCGGCGCGCCGCCCTTGCGTTTCGAACTTTTGCTCGTACGTTTTTTTATGCCTGAGCGCATTCAAAAGCCGGTGGAACCGGCTCCGTGGGGACCAAAACAAGGCGATGGCGGTGGCCCGCGTTCGCCGGATGTTTCGCGACCGGACACAAAGGATCTGTTAAAAAAAATGCGCAGGGTCGATCCCAATCAATCCAAGCGCTATCGCCAGCGCACGGGTCAGTAATGGACCGTTCACAGTTGGGATTTGACCAGAACTTCTCTGGTGCAGCCGACGACTTTCCTTCGCTGCTGCGACAAAAAGGCCTGCTTGGCCCGGCTATCATCGGTTCGATGCCGCAAAACGCCACGCAACAACAGATGTGGCAACGGACCGAGGCTACAACGATTCTTGCGTTCAAATTTTCCGGCGGCGTTCTGGTTGCCGGAGATCGCCGCGCGACTGCGGGGAACACTGTCGTGTACGATCGCGCGGACAAGGTCTTGGAGATTGATCGACACTCGATAATGGCCATCGCCGGCGTGCCTGCGACCGCGTGGGAGATGGCGCGCGTGCTTGAGCATTCGCTCCAATATTTTCGGCGAACTCAGCTCCAGGAAATGAGTGTCGACGGCAAAGTCCGAGCGCTCTCGAAGTTGTTGCGCGACAACTTCGGGTTCGTCATGCAAGGCGTCGGTGTCGTAGTGCCGATCTTTGCGATTTACGACGGAAATTCGAAACCCGAGGCGCGTCTTTACTTCTATGATGCAATGGGCGCGCAATTTGAAGCGACTGATTATGCGGCAACCGGGTCCGGTTCGCCTGCGGTCCGCGGCATCCTCTATTATGAAAACACCTGGGGCGCGAAGCCGTTACACAAGTTGAGCGAACAGGAAGCAGTGTCCCTCGCATTGCGCGCTCTCGACACCGCTGCGGAATCCGACACGGCGACAGCGGGTGTGGATCGCAGCGGAAAGATTTATCCCGTGATCAAGATTGTGTCGCGCGAAGGCATTACCACTTTGCCCGAGAGCAAGATCGCCACGGTGTTCAAGGAAATGGTTGCATGATTGAAGAGCCGTATCGTTGGGTCGAAGCCATCGCCAATCGACGCGAGTACATCGAAGGACAGCTCGCCCCCGGCAGTCCCATCGCGGCGGTCGGTTACCGCGAAGGCATTCTGTTTGTCACTCTTGGCCAGACGCGCCAGAAACTTTTCGAGATCTATGACCGGATCGCTATGGGAGCGATTGGTCATCCGGGCGACATCGAGCGGTTGCGAATGGCTGCGATTGAACTGGCAAGCACGGAAGGCTTCACCCGCTCGGCCGCCGATGTTTCAGTGCGGCGGCTAGTGCATTATTCGCTTAGTCCTGTGATGAAAAGCGCGTTCGAGCAGGTCTATGGGCCGCCGTATCTGACGCGGATGCTTTTTGCGGAGGTGGGCGCGCGCCCCGAGGACGATTTGTTTTTGCGAGTTGAATACGATGGCGAGATCGCGAGCAACGGCGCAACCTATGCGCGAGCGCGACAAGATTTTGCCGTGCTCAGCGGCACGCGCCAATCGGTCGAACTGATGGAAGCATTTCTCAAAAGCGAGCATAAGCCGGATGCCAACTTTGAAACGGCAGTGAACTCGGCACTCGATGCATGGAGTGTCGGGCACATGTTGTTGCAAGCCAGCGAGGCAAAGGAGTTGCCCGCGCGTGATGCCATTGCACAACATCGCCAGGAACAACTCGCCATTGCTGCAATAGAGGCAGCAGTGCTGAAGCGCGACGGCAGCGGACCAATCCGTTATCGCTCGTTAGCAGATAAGGAATTGCGTTCCATCATTACTCAGTGATTAAATCATGAAGAGAACTCTTCTCGCGGGGACTAGAAATGAGACAAGCCTTACGGAATGTGCTGGCGGTCGCGGGCTTGTTGTTGATGATCGCCTCGCTTGTGTGGATTTCGTTCCATCAGGAGAAGCGGCCGCCGGTTTATAGGGAATCGAAAGCGGCTCAGCCACGGACATCGAAACCATTCGCAGTAGTGGTTCTTGATCCAGGCCATGGGGGTGAAGACTCCGGCGCAATGTGTGGCGGAGTAATGGAAAAGGATCTGACGTTGGACGTAGCGCGCCGCGTCGATCGCCTACTGGACTCTGAAGGGATTGCCACATTGATGACCCGACTCGGAGACAGCTATGTTTCGCTGGCGGATCGTGCAGCATTCGGGAATCGTGTGAACGACAGCATTTTCATCAGCATTCATTTTAACGAAGACAACAAACCGGTCGCCAGCGGAGTTGAAACCTACTATGCCGCGCATCAGATCGCTTCCGGTTCTACTCTCGTTTCTTGGCTGCCGTTCTTTTCGCGGCCGCCGTCTAATTCGCGGCAACCCGAAAGCCAAAGTCTCGCGGGTTTTATTCAGGAAGCGCTGGTGGCGCGGACCCGCTCCGTCGACCGCGGCACCCAACCCAAACAATTTTTTGTGATCGCAAACGTTACTTCTCCTGCGGTGTTAATTGAAGGGGGGTTTATTACGAACAAGGACGAACTTTCGAAACTTGCGAGCGAGGACTATCGCGACCAATTAGCGGCAGCGGTTGCCGACGGCATTCTGCGGTATCGCGACGTGGTGAGTCAGCGGAAATCAACATTGGCAACCACAGGGCAAAAGAGCGCTGAATAGGCAAAGGGTCTCGTCGTCGAATGACCATGAAAATCATAACTGCTGCGATGATCTTCATGGGATCGATAATGCTGGTGCGGGCGGACCAACTCGTTGAAAGCGTGCAACAGGCCTTGAAGGACGAGGGTTTCTATTACGGGGAAGTCAGCGGCGAAATGAATGCGAATCTCACTGCAGCGATTCGCCGTTATCAAATTCGCAATGGCCTGCAGGTCAGCGGTGAGCTCAACGATGAGACATTGCGATCGCTCGGGATCAAATCTCCTGGGTCGTCGCGAACAACGACCAAGCCTGCGTCGCCGACTCCTGCGACGGGTTCCGTCCCGAGCGAGCCGCCTCCTGACCAAACGGAAACCGCAAGTCCAGCCCCTCCGGTTCAGCCTTTCAATAGTGGGCCACAAGGCCAGCAGGTTTTTCCCTCTACTCCCATGGGTCCCGCGACCCTACAGGGCGCAGTTTTTGCCGATACACCATTTGCGAACGCTCCTCCACGCGTGCAACGCAATGTGATTGTCTCGGCGCAGATCACCCTCGCCCGGTATGGGCTGTATCGTGAACAAATTGACGGAATCTACGGACCTGCGATGGAACTTTCCCTGCGCGCCTATCAAGCGCGAACGAGATTGCCGGTGACTGGCCGGCTGGATCTGGAAACGCTCGCGGCGCTGCGCTTGTTGCCGGGACCGCGCCAGCCGTTTTACAATCCCTACCGCCAGCGTATGCGTCCTCCCCCTGGGCCGCCGATTCGCGGTCAATGGGAACCTGATTAGTCTTGGTTTGGATTGTCGAAACGCAGGGACTGCAGCTCGGCGAAAATTGTGCCCACGAAAACTTGGGCGTCGATCCGAAGAATGAGCCGCGCGGCATCGTCTGACACCCAGATTGTGGCGCGACGAAATTTCTTATGCGGCTCCAATTCAAGATGTTTTCCGATGCGTTTGAGTTGCAGATCAAGCTTGATCGCATTGTAAGTGCCGGCGCGCACAGAGATTTTTTCCTGCCCCGTTACAGTGACAGTGGCCAAGTAAGCATTCGTTGCCGGGTAGACCGCCAGACGATAAACGCTGCCTTGTGTCAGCGGCTGGCTCCGCAAGTAAAGCGCCGCCGAGTGAAGATCGAACAGGCCAGGGAAATTAAATTGCTTGCTGCTTGTCTTTGCGGCGGCGCCTTCACTCTCTTTGCGTGCCCGAGTCACTCCACTGTCGGTGAAAGTCAGATGGGTAGTGATTTTTTTTGATCGGTAGCTTTCGCTTTGCTGGGTTTCGATCGGAGCCAGTGTATGAGAGTTCGCGACAGCTCGCTGCCTCACATCCAGTTTCCACAGCGCCCGGACAAAACCAATGGTTTGGCCTGTACCTTCAAGCTCAAACCTTTCGTTCGATGGCTTGGTGAAATGAATCTCACCAGTGGCCGCGGTCACTCCAGACCATCCGAAGCGATAGGACGCACGCAGAGGGTGCAGCTCTGGAAAGTTACCAGCCAGCTCTTTGCTGACTGTTGCCTGCCAATCCGCGGCGAATAAACCGGTCCAAGATACGAGCAGGATCGTAATCGTATATTTCGTTATTCGGAATCCGGATCGAAAAAACATTCTCTGGAGGTTCGCAACTGCTCACGACCATCGCCGTGCCAGCGGGTCATTTCATCCGTACAAAAAAAATACACGCGAGTTCAGCCCGCGTGTATCTTTTGAAATTGGAGGCGACCTCAGGGTTTCGTTGCTCTTGCTGCCGCAGGGGTGACGGACGAACTTGCCGCAGGCTTCTTGGTCGAAGCTGTAGCGCGACCGGGTTTGTTTAGTGTCTCGATAATTTCATTTGTGAAATCAACGTTCTCGGGCGCGTACAGCACGACAGGGACGCCATTGATGCTGACACCCGATTTATCCAGCACAAAATCGAGGCTCTTTGTCTTTACTTTCTCCATCACGACGTCGGTAATTTCCTTCACGATACCTTCGCGCATTCGCATCAACTGCTCCTGCAACTGACGTTCCCGCGTCTGGCGAAAGTCGCTGATCTCACGCTCCATGCTTTTGATGTTGGCGATTTTGTCATCGCGCTCCTTGGCCATGCCTGTTTTCTTGTCGGCGCTCAATGCCGGAGACTCAAGCTGCTTGTTGAGATTGTTGATTTCATCGAGCGCCTTTTTGTAAGCCTCCGCCCGGTCATCGTATTCTTTCTTGGCAGCGTTTTTCGCGTCGTTGATCTTTGCTTCGGCGTCCTTGGTCTTGTTGTAATCCTTGAACGCCCGCTGCATATCGACCGTTCCAATTTTGGCTGTGCCCTGTGCGAAAGCCGCAATGGGAGCAGCCAGCGTCAGCGCAGAGAGTATTGACAGAGACTTTTTCATAGAAACAGAGGGTATGGTGGACGAATCGCGTTAGACTGCAACCACATATATTCGTTCAAAATTGATAGCCCACGTTGAAGTTGAAGTGGCCGCCGCCGTTATAGCCGTCACGCATTACCGGGTAGCCATAATCGAGGCGTAATGGACCAATCGGCAAATCAAGCCTGAGTCCGACACCGATATCCGAGGCCATGTGGTTAAAGCCGAATGACCACGCATCGCTATTCACGAAACCGGTGTCGTAGAAGATTGCGCCGCGCGCTTTTTCTATGATCGGGAAAGTCCATTCAATCGTCGCCCGCGCCATTGATTGGCCGCCCTTTGGTTCGCCGTTCTCATCTTTCGGGCCGACTTCACGAAATGGAAAGCCGCGGAGATTGTTCGACCCGCCGAGATAGAGCCGCTCGAAAATCGGCACCTCGTTCCCGTTACCCCATTGGCTCACCGTCGCAATTTCGCCATTAATTAGCAGGATAGTGTCCTTGGGTAGGCGAAAATACTGCGAGCCCTCCAGGTCTAACCCGTAAATCTGAACGTCGCCTCCAAGAGGGCCACCGGTAATAGCAGGCGAAAACGTAACGCGCTGCCCACGGCGCGAAAGCAAAGGATTGTCACGCGAGTCAAAGACAATACTGCTAAAGAGCTTGCTTTCGACAAACGAGCCTTGTTGATCCAGGATGAACTCAGGTGCGCTGGCGGCCACATTAAAAATGTCGATGTCCTGCAGCGTGTACCCCAGGCTTCCGTAGGTGTATGCATTGATTGGCTTGCGCAATTCGAACATGAACCCGTAATTGCGCTGGTCGTAAAAGGAGCTCAGATAGTTTGCCTCAGTGTAAAAAGCCTGACCGGTCAGCGCAAGACGCCGATCCAGAAAATAAGGTTCGGTGATGGTAAGAATGAAATCCTTTCGCTCCGTTCCGTACTGAAGACGTAACCGGAATTTTTGCCCGCCGCCCGTAAACGAAGGCCAGTTCAACAGATCGAAATTGCCCTGCGTGAGTTCCGCAAAACCCACTAGTTTGTCCACCGTGCTGAAGCCGCCTCCAAAGCTTAACGAGCCAGTGCGTTTTTCCTGCACCAGGATCGTTAGATCTTTACGCCCGGGTATGTCTGTCTCTTCCGGATAGGTTTCCACCTTTGCGAAGTAACCCAGGTTCTCCAGACGTTTCTTCGTGGTGTCTACACGAACAGTGTTAAAGACGTCTCCAGGAGCGACGAGCACTTCGCGGCGGATCACTTTGTCCTTAGTCCGTGTGTTACCTTCGATATTGATCCGGTTGACAAACGAACGAACGCCTTCCTCGATATTATAAGTCACGTCTATTAGTGCCGGGCCGGCCGGAGCGCCTTCGGGTGTAATCACAAGATCGACATAACCAGCGCTACCGTATGCGTCGGCAATTGCCTTGGCGTCATCGTGAAGCGCCTTTGGTGAATAGACGCTACCCTCTTTCATTTTTAGGAGCTTACGGATTCTCTCTTCTTTGGCGGCCTGGTAGCCGGAGATCGTCAACTTGCGGACGTGATATTGCGGGCCTTCTGAAATCACGATAGTGATAATCATCGGGCCTTTCGGAGTGCGGTCTTTGCGCACCTCTGTTATTTCTACGTCGATGTAGCCGTGGTTTTGATAGTATTCGCGGATCTTGTCCAAGTCCTGCTCCAACTGGACCTCATCCAGGCGGCCGGTCTTATCCATGAAATAAATGGGTGTTCTGCCACGAGTTTTCATCTGTTTACGCAGTATGCGTTGACTGACGTGCGCATTTCCCTCGAAACGGATCTGGCTCACTGCTCCTTTGGCGCCCTCATTCACCGTGAAAACCACGCGTGCCGTGCCTCGTTTCTCGTCTATCGGATCTATACGAAATTCAACGCTGACGTCCGTGAATCCTCGTCCTTGATAGATTTCGATGATTTTTTGGCGCGATTCTTCCAGTTGCTGTTCGTCAACCGCCTGGTTGAGTTTCACTTTGATTTCCTTGCGTAGTCTTTGGGCTTTGACGCGCTCCGCGCCGTTGATTTCAATTTCGCGAATGATCGCCCGAGTCTGAACAGCAACAATGACCTTCACCCCGTCGCCTTCAGGCTGAGCAAAGATGCGAACGTTGAGAATGTAACCAGTCTTATACAGCGCCTTGATGTCTTCCTGTACGATCTCGTTTGAGTATGGCTGGCCAACCTTTGTGCGCATCTGCGCCAGAATGCGTTCCCTGCTGATGGTTGCAGGGCCCGTGTACTCCACCTCCATGGAGCGAATGATTGGAGGGCCCGGAGCCGACTGTGGAGCCTGCGCGCGGACTAGTACCGTCGCAAAGAAGGCAAAAAAACAGGCGACCCAGATCGCAAACGGCGCGGGGCGCATCCATCCACAAAAACGTTGCATATGTCAGAAGCGCAGCCCCACGCAACCCTAACCCACGCAGGACAGGCGGCTATATCGGAAATAAGACCGCAATCGTCAAGGCGAGATTTTTCACTGAGTTCCGGGCGGCCCGCCGCTCGTTCGCTCCGTACTTCGCAGCCAACCAGCCGGGACCCTGCATATTTATCGCGTTTTCTGATCCTTTCAGTGAGCCTTCCTCGCCAATTTGATGGTTAATCCGTGGACAGCCGCGATCTCGGCTTCTTCGCCTTTTTCTATGGGGGCATCGCTGATCGCGTTCCAGTATTCGCCTTCGACGAAGATCCTGCCGTTGCACGAATCGATTGGTGTCAATGCCGTCACGGTCCTTCCGATAAGCGTTTCTTTTCCCACCTTCACCGGCAACAGCTGCGCGCGCAGCCCTTTTCCGATGACGAAAATGAAAAACGCGGCGGTGACGAGTGTCGCAGGAATGATAAAGCTCAATGACAAACGAAAGAGTGGATCGGTGCGATCAAAGAGCATGAGCGAGCCGATCAGAAAGGCAATGATCCCGCCGACTGTGAGCACACCGTGCGTCGGCGTGTACAGATCAAATATGAAAAGCATCATTGCGAGCGCGATCAGGACGAGTCCGGCCACGTTGACCGGCAGGATCGCCGCCAAATAAAGCGCCAGAATTAACGCAATCGCTCCGACTACGCCGGGAAGAATTGCTCCGGGTGAACTCAGTTCGCCGATGATCCCGTAGATCGCGATCAGCATCAGAATGAACATGACTTCAGGGCGCCACAGTTTTTGAAACACGCGCTCGGCTGGCGACATTTTGATTTCGGTCAGTTGCGCCCCGGCGGTGCTGAGCGACTTGCCGTCCACAATACGCCCGTTCAATTTTTGCAGCAGATCGGGGGTATCCGTCGCGATCAAATCAATGACTTTCAATTCCAACGCTTTCTGCGCAGTGATCGAAGCGCTCTCTTTTACGGCGGATTTGGCCCATTCAACGTTGCGCTGGCGCTTGCCCGCAATGGTCTCCATGTAACTGACGGAAAAGTTCTCCAGCTTCTGTTTCATCGTTTCGTCTGGCTTTTCTTCGCCACCACTCGGAAAACCGCCGATCGAAACCGGATGCGCCGCGCCGATCGTAGTGGCCGGCGCCATTGCCGCGACATTGGCCGCCAGGGTGATGAAACAGCCTGCGCTGGTGGCGGTCGCACCGGTGGGCGCAACGTAGACCACAACGGGAAGTGGAGATCCGAGGAAGCTCTGCACAATTTTCTGCGTCGAATCGAGCAGACCGCCCGGCGTGTTAAGCTGAATCACCAGACACCGAACATCTTGGGTCTTGGCTTCTTCAATCGCTCGGGAAATGTAACTCGCTGTCGCCGGCCCAATCGCGCCGTCTACACTGATAAAGCCAACTTTCTCTGCCGCGAAAGTTTTCGGCGCCGATGCACAGGCGAACCAGAGGACCAGCGCAACAAAGCAAATGGAGGGGCGAGCTCTGCGAGCCCGCGCATAACGCTGGCAACCTTTTGCTCCGCGTCGTAGAGCTCCGCCCTCCATCGTAAGCTCAAGCTCCTTTCATGGGGTGAAGCTTGATCGCGAGGTCGCCCACCTTCGGCTTCACGATTTTCTCATAGTCGCTATAACTCATTTTTATCGCGTCAGTGTGGGTGCCGGCTTCGAAGACGATGTAGTCTTGTTCGGCGAGATGTTTGTCGAGGTAAGTCGGCAGGCCGTAAAGATTCCCAAATGGCGGCATCGCCCCGATCGCGGAGTCCGGGAAAAATGATTTGAAGTCATTTTCCATGCCGAGAGAGACAGGTTTTCCGATCGCCTTCTCGACCTTCTCAAGATCGATGTGGTGATCTGCCGGCAACACCGTCATCAAATGTTGATCGCCTGCCTTTATCATGACCACCTTGGCTTGATGCCGTCCTTTGATGTGCTCGGCTTGGGCGATCCGTTGCGCCGTGACGGCCTCGGAGTGATGCAGGATTTCGTACTGCACATTGTTTTGATTCAAACAATCGATTAGTTGTTTCGGTATTTCCATAGGCGCCTCCGGTGAAAAGTATCACTTTCTCAAGCCATCTCTACTACTCGAAAGAGTAGCTACTCTGTGTCCTCACGTCCGAAAATTAAGGTAACTGCGAGCCCCATCAGACTTACTGCCGACACAATTCCAAGAACGCTCGGAACCCCGAATTTTTCCTTTAATATTGGCAGGAGGATCCTACCCGCAGTGACGGCGACCAGTGATAACTTTCCGCCTCCTTCAAGACCAGAAGAATTTCCGCGTGCAGATATAGCCGGCATCGGGGATGCCGGCTAGATCAACCGAAGTTCATTCGCGACGGTAAATAGACACCGCCATTGACCTCCTCTCGCGCGAACGAATTGTGTATGCCTACATGCGAAGTTTGCGAGAATGATTATGACAAGGCGTTTGAAGTGGTCGTGGGCGGCGAACGTCACACTTTTGACAGTTTCGAGTGCGCAATCCACGCGCTGGCGCCTGTATGTCCCCACTGCAACTGCCGTATCGTTGGTCACGGCGTCGAAGCGGACGGACAAATCTTCTGTTGTGTCCACTGCGCTCGCACGTTCGGAACCACGCAGTTGAAGGACCGCGCTTGAGGATAGGGCGCGTCACTCCGTGCGCGTCTTGTTTCATGAACGGCGTGCAGGGACTGCCCGCCCTACCGGTAGCGTGTGTTTACTCGAACGTTGATGCGTCTGGACTTAGGGGCGAGTGCGAAATAAAGATGCTGATATGAATTCGTTTCGAGCTTCCCTAATTGGGCTGATGTTTTTATCGTTCGCAGGTTTAATCGCGCTGGCGCAAACGCCCGCGGCGAAATCCGCGGCATCATCAAAAGGCATCTCCGTGCTACATCCCACGGCAGGCAATAAAGTCAGCGGCACCGTCACATTCACGCCAGTCGCCGACGGCGTGCAGGTCCACGCAGAAATCACCGGCCTGACGCCTGGTAAGCACGGCTTCCATGTCCATGAATTTGGCGATTGCAGTTCAGCCGATCTCAGTTCCGCGGGCGCGCATTTCAATCCCACGAACCAACCACATGCCGGGCCAGATGCAGCCGCGCGGCACGAAGGTGATATGGGAAATGTGGAGGCAGACGCTTCCGGCAACGCGAAGCTGGATTATGTGGATCATCAGATTTCCCTCACAAATGACGCGAAATCAGTGATCGGCCGCTCGGTCGTGGTCCACGCGAAACCGGACGATTTGAAGACTCAACCATCCGGCGACTCTGGCGGACGCATTGCCTGTGGCGTAATCGGTTGGGCAAAAACCCAGTGACTGACCTGCGCCGGGGTCAGCGCGTTCCGCGAACCTTTCGTTAGTAATCTCTTTTCTCGACAGAGCGGATTTCATCTGATCAAATTATCGGAAACCATCGCCCTGCACGCTTATGCCACGATTATCTAAAATTGAATTGTCGCCCGATAACGGGTGCGTCATCGACATGAAATGGAAACTTGGTCCGCTGAGCTATCACGCTTCAGCGGCTGGGAAAGAGGCCGCACCGCTCGTGACGGAGGCGATACGCCTGCCGGAACTTGTCCTCTTCGATCACGCCGGGTTCGGTGGATCCTCCGCGCGCACAAACTTGAGCTTCCATTACATTGGCGATTATTGGAACGACCGGATCAGTTGTCTCATCGTCGTAAACGGTGTGTGGCGATTTTATCGCGACGATTATTACAAGGGCCCTTACTGGGATCTCGGCCCCGGCTATT
>Ga0081455_10000644_pt1 | contig 45204 bp, 43 predicted proteins | sample TabmetS3T2R1_FD_70207 | JGI IMG/M metagenome (GOLD analysis project Ga0081455, IMG submission 70207) | Tabebuia heterophylla rhizosphere microbial communities from the University of Puerto Rico - S3T2R1 | ecosystem: Host-associated > Plants > Roots > Rhizosphere ...
GAAAGCGCCAGAGAAACGGCACACGGTGATACAGACGATGGGCAGCGTAGGCGATGAGATCGAGTAGAATCAGGGACACGACGATGTTGAGGAATGGATTCAGGTGCACATAATGCAGCAGTCCCCACCCTTCGTTTGTGACATAGCCGCTCAAGAATACGAGAGCCAGAGTCGAAAGGAGGTACGCGAGCACAGAATTCCCTCCGAAAATAACGAGGTTTGTTGAGACGTGTTCCAATCTGGATTGGATGGGAAGGCGAAAGGGGACAAACGATTCTATCGCCAGGATTGAAGCGAGGAGAGCTAACGGGATGAATAGCCGAAGACCTAATTGATCTGAAGCGAAGAGATCCATCTGCCCGTATATTCTCTCCCTCCGAGAAAAAAATACAGAGATCTATTCACTTCAGGTGTCAACTTTCTTAACATGTCGAATGTAAGTTGAAAGCAGCCCTCATGGATTAATATTTTCAACAACTTATACACAGAAAGTTCGATTTAATCCATTTCTCCGTTGTAAAAAAATTCAACAGTCTTGCCTCGTCTAACAATAAAAAGCGTGTATTTTCAATTGCTTCTGATCCGGTACAGGAAATGCTGCAGTTTCAGTAAGGAGAAAGGAGAAATCGACCATGAAGTTTCTTCGTCACATAGGCCCGCTTACGGTTCTGGTCACGGTCGGTATATTGCTGCCTCTCCCCGCTTACGCTACCGGTGTTCCTGTTCCCGAGCCATTCAGCTTGGCATTACTGGCGACGGGGGTTGCGGGTTTGGGTGCGGCCGAAATTATTCGTCGGCGTAAGGGGAAATAAGGTCTGGAAGAAATAATCGCAGGAGTAAGCATTATGAAATACCTGGAAACAAAAGCTTTTGTTCTGGTCATGCTGGCAACAGGGTTTCTGTTCCCGTTGCACGCGCATGCGAGCGTCGCTCAAGTCCCCGAACCATTTAGTCTGGCACTCCTTGCGACTGGTATCGCCGGACTAGGCGCGGCTGAAGTCATCCGCCGGCGGAAAAATAAGTAGCGCTACGTCTATTGCGCCCTCGCCGCTTTGCCGAAGGACCTCAGCCCCGGGGTTCGGAATTTCTCGCCCTGAATTTTATCGATTCATCATCCGCAAAGAACCCTTGCCGTCTCGCAGTTGAATCCCCGACCAATTCTTTCATACAATTCGACCCCCTTCTCGACAAGCTGGGAGCGGTCAACCGATGAGATCCATGGTGGTGGCCAGGGACGTTCTCGAGGGACACCCTTCTCCCGATGGAACGCTGATCTTGTCGATCCTGGGCGCGCTCGATACCGCCAGCACGGGTCAAGCCTGGCGCCACGCCCTTCATTTAATGGATCAACACCAGCCGAAACGGTTGATCGTGGATGCGTCGCAAATGACCTATTGTGACGGAGCGGGGGCAGCGCTGCTGCTCGAATTGCGCCGACGCCAGAAGAGCCGGCGACAGGCGTATGAGATTCAGTCGCTCGACCCGGCCTACCAGGCGTTGTTGGATCTCTACGGCCGCGGCGATGCACAGCGGCCGGAGGTGCTCGCACCAGCCGATTCTCCCGTCGAACAAATCGGCCGCGCGACTGCAGCGCTCTGGAACGACCTCGTGATCCTGATCGTATTCGTCGGCGAACTCTGTACTGCGTTGGCACGTGCCGTTCGCCAACCCGGTCTTGTGCGCTGGAAGGACGCCCTCGTGACCGCCGAATTGGCAGGTGTGAATGCACTGCCGATTATCTCCCTGCTTGGATTTCTCCTGGGACTCATTATGGCCTTTCAATCGGCGATTCCCATGCGGCAGTTCGGCGCGGACATCTACGTCGCTAACCTGATCGGGCTTTCGATGTTGCGTGAACTGGGGCCGCTGCTGACCGCCATCATTCTGGCCGGCAGATCCGGTTCCGCATTCGCCGCCGAGCTGGGTACCATGAAGGTCAGCGAAGAAATCGACGCGCTGACCACGATGGGACTTGAACCAGTCAGCTTTCTGATCGTGCCCCGTGTCATTGCTGCCGTGGCCATGACACCGTTGCTCTCCGTATTCGCCACACTGCTTGGCCTCATCGGCGGCGCGGTCGTCATGCTCTCTCTGGGCTTTCCCCTCGTGACCTATATTATCCAGGTCAAAAGCGCAGTGGCGGTGGGTGACATGATCGGCGGGCTTGGCAAATCGTTTGTGTTCGGCATTGTCGTGGCGGCGATCGGCTGCCTCCGGGGCCTTCAGACCAAGAGTGGTGCCGGCGCAGTTGGCGAATCGACGACCAGGGCGGTGGTGAGCGGCTTGGTGCTGATCACTGTGGTGGACGGAGTGTTTGCCGTCATCTTCTATTGCCTGGGAATCTGACATGATCCGTCAAGGGTTGAGCCGACAGACTCCGATTATCACCGTCCGGCATTTCACGGCCGGCTATGACGGTCAACTCCTGCTGCGGGATCTCTCGTTCGACATCTTTCCGGGCGAAGTGTTCGTGATCCTTGGTGGATCCGGCAGCGGCAAGAGCACGCTACTGAAGCACATGATCGGACTGTACCGGCCGGTCGCCGGATCGATCCGTATCGAGGACAAAGACATCGTGACAGCCCAGGGCCAGCAACGGCTGGACATCCTGGCTCGGATCGGTGTGATGTACCAGCAGGGGGCGCTGTTCGGGTCCATGACATTGCTCGAGAACATCCGGCTCCCCCTTGAGGAATACACAGATCTGCCGGATGAGGCCATCGACCAAATCGCGCTCATGAAGCTGCAATTGGTCGGGCTGGGACCTGCGGCACATAAATTACCCGACGAGATCAGCGGGGGGATGAAAAAGCGGGCCGCTATCGCCCGGGCTATGGCACTGGATCCGCCGATTCTGTTTTTGGACGAACCGTCGGCCGGCCTCGACCCCATCACCTCGGCCGAATTGGATCAGTTGATCATTAGTTTGTCGACGCATTTGAAAATCACCTTCGTGGTCGTCACGCACGAGCTTCCCAGTATCGAAACGATAGCCGATCGAGTCATCATGCTGGACAAACGGACACAGAGCATCATTGCCGAAGGACGGCCACAGGAATTGCGCGAGCGTTCCGAGAATCCCTGGGTGCGGCAGTTCTTCAATAGACAGCCTCAGACAACGAGATAACGTGGTGAACGCCGCGTCTCGGCGCGGCGGGGCGGGCGGGTGAGAAAACGTCATGAGCCAGCAAGTGCACTACTTTAAGATCGGTCTCTTTGTCGTCGGTGCCGCTGCGCTCGCAGTCATCGGCATCATCGTCCTGGGAACAGGCAAGTGGTTCGAGCGCTCCACGATCGTGGAGACCTATTTCCATGAATCGGTCCAGGGGCTTGAGATCGGGGCTCCTGTCAGGATCCGCGGGGTTCGAATCGGTCGGGTGGAGTCCATCCAATTGGCCAGGGAAGAATACGGAGTCTTTTTCGATCCGAAGACAGATTCTTTCCCGTATAGAGGCCTCGTGCTCGTGCGGATGTCGGTCCGTCCCTCCGTGGCCGCCCATCTCAAGGAAGAAGACGAAGAGATCCTCATGAAGAAAGCCGTCGATGCCGGCTTTCGTTTTCGCCTGGCTTCGCAGGGGATCACGGGCGTGCTCTACATCGAGTCGGAATTTCTTGATCCCGAACGGTACCCACCGATCGAGATCGTCTGGACGCCTAAAACTCCATACATTCCTTCGGCACCAAGCACGATTACAGAATTGGGTGCGGACTTGCGGTCGGTCACCAGAAAACTCGAGCAAGTGGACATCGACAAGATTTCAAAAAATCTGGATACGATGATCACCTCCGTCACGCGGTTGGTCAACGACGTCCAGCGCGAACAGCTCGGCGGGGAAGTTAAACAGGTCATGGCAGAGTTGCGCGGCTCGGCCCAAGAAGCCCGACGGATCCTCGCCGGCCCTGACCTCAACAAAACCCTCAAAGATTCATCGGCCGCGATGGCTGATTTCCGCCGAACCGCTGCCGAACTGAGCCTTACGGCCAAAGACATGCGTCAGGCCATGACCCAGTTGCCGGAAATCGCTACACGACTCAACGCCAGCCTACGCCGCATCGATGCCTTGCTGGCCTCCAAAGGCGAAACCATCGAAGAGCTTCTGGACAATTTGCGCTCGGTTTCGGAAGAGCTGAACTACCTGACCAAGACCGTGGAACATTATCCTTCACAAATCCTGTTCGGCGAGCCGCCCACACATTCTCAAGCGGTGAAGCGATGATGCCATATTCAAAATTCGCCGTATTCATCTCTATGGCCGCCATGGTCGTGAGCATGACGGGATGTCTCGATCTCAAGAAAAGCTATCCGGAAAAGCGAGCCTTTGTCGTCGACGTCGGCACCCCGCAACAGGAAACGTCCTCCAGCAACGCCATCGTTCTCAAAATTCATAAATTCCGGGTGTCTCCACTATTTGCCGGACGGGCCATGGTCTATCGCATCGCAGATCTGCAGTACGAGAGCGATTTTTACGATGAATGGTTCGTGGCACCCGCAACGCTAGTGACACAACAAGCTTACAACTGGCTGTCCAAGTCGGGAGGTTTGCAACTGGTGGTGTTCGGCACAAACCACGTAGAGCCGACGCATCTCTTAGAAGGCACCGTCACCGAGTTTTATGGGGACTTTCGCGCTGCCCCTCGAGCGGTGTTCAGCCTGGAACTCCATTTGCTCGACGCCTTGCATGAACGTCAGCCGCTCTTCCGGCGAACCTACCATCAGGATGTGCCGCTCAGCGATCGCTCTTCCGAGGCACTGGCCCGAGGACTGACCGAGGCGTTACGAGCTGTGCTCGTGGACGTCGCCAAAGATATCCCTGCCGCCGGACCTGACCGGGCCCGACATTCAACCGCTCCATGACGCGATGGCGGATATTGCGTATTACTGAATACTGGAGACCATTGTGACGTGTTTGGTGGAAGGGTCCGCCGTGCAGACGTTTGAGAACCGAGGACGGAGATCCCCCTACAGAGCGCCATCAATCCTCTTGTTCCTGGTTCTGACGGCCTGCAGCTCGCTCCCCACAAAATACGTCGAGCAGGCCGAACCGGGAGTCACCCTCACAGCCCTGACCACTTCGCCTCAGCAGTACCGCGACAAGGTGGTGATCCTCGGCGGTGTGCTCGTCAAAGAGCGGGAGGAAGGAGGTCAGCTCTGGCTGCATCTCAAGAATCGGCCACTCGATCCTAAGTATCATCCCCATCGCCCCACTTCGCTCGAGGGGCCCGAAGCCGGGCATTTTTGGGTGACCGCCGCAAGCCGTCAGCAGCTCCCCCCTCAGTATCGCCAGTGGGCTCGTATGACGATCGTCGGACGCGTGATTGGCACGACGAATCAGGAACCGGTCTTGTTGTTGATGTATGTACGCGGATGGGATTACTCAGGAAAGAATGAAGATGCCTGGGAAACATCCACGGATCCTGCCTATGTACCAGTGATCCCGGATGGGCTTCACGGAGAATTCCAAGGGCAGTAGACCTTTGCTCCTATCTCCTCGATCCTCCCTGCTCCCTCAAGAAGCGGCAGCGCCTGATTCATGAAATAATTCGTGAGTTTCGAAAGCCTGTAACCTTCCTCTGCTCTCGTGCGACTAGGGATCAGAAGAGAAGGCAGGTTCTTCCAACCATGCTAAAGGAGGCACACATGGATACGCGTCTCGCAATTGGTTTTACGATTGCCCTGGGCAGTGCACTGCTCGCCATACCCACTGCCTGGGCCGACGGCGGATTCCGCTGCGGTCAGGGACATACGATGTCACATCATGGACAGGGGCAGACCGGGGTCACCGGACACATGCTGCGACGACTCTTATCCCATCAACAGGAGATCGGCTTGAGCGAGGAACAGGTCGCCAAGCTCCGTGCCGTGGCGCTCGATGCGGACCGCGCCGCCATTCGCGCCTCAGCGGACCGATTCGTCAGCGAACGGGAGCTTCGCGCGATGATGTGGGATGCCAAGACTGACATGCCGGCGATCGAGGCCAAGGTGAAAGAAGCGGAATCCCGGGAAGCAACCGTCCGGATCATCGGCATACGTGCCAAACGCGAATTGATGGCCGTGCTGACGCCGGAGCAGCAGGCGAAACTGAAGGCCTTACGACACACGTACCGGCATCACGATGGGGTGCCTGGCCAGCCTCAGCCCTCGCGACACAGCGATTTGCACGAATCAGAAATGCCCACGCCCGCGAGCTGAGCCGGATTCACATTCGCTCGGCTGTTCGACGGTGATATTATGGGCCACGCTGCAACTCTGACGGACAGAGGAATCATTCCGGGAATTCATCTGTCGATGGCCGATGACTCGTTATCCGCTGACAGGCCTTCGCGCGAGGAGAGCGAACTTGTCGGCCGGATCAAACAGGGCGAGACCGAGCGGTTTGCCGAGCTGATCGACCGGTATCAGCATCATGTCGGCCGCATCGTGAGCCGGCGCGTGCCGGCGGAACGGGTGAGGGAACTCGTCCATGACGTGTTCGTCAAAGCCTATGTCAACCTGGCACAGTTTTCAGGTTCGGTACCCTTCGAGCACTGGTTGGCAGGCATCGCCGTGCGGACCTGCTACGATTTCTGGAGAGCACGCGCTCGTGAGGAAGTACCGGTCAGCACCTTAAGCGAAGAACATCAACAATGGATCGAGCAGACACTCTCGACACAGTCGGATCGTCAATTTCGCGATCAGACCGCCAAGGAAGAGGCGGCCGACGTACTCGAATGGGCGCTGCGGCGATTGTCTCCCGAACATCGAGCCGTCCTCACGCTGGTGCACCTGGACGGCTATTCGGTACGGGAAGCGGCTCGATTACTGGGATGGAGTCAGATCAATGTAAAGGTTCGCGCCCATCGAGCGCGACGGGCGCTGCGCGCGTTGTTACGCCACACACTTGTGGAGAATGCTGATGAGCCAACAGGACGAAAAGAACCTGAACGAGCTTGAGCGTGCACTGATAGACGTCTACCGCTCCAGGCCGGTCGTCTCGCACGCCGTCGATGTCAGGCAGGATGTCATGCGCAACATCCGACGGTCCGCGGAGGAACGCAGCCGCTGGGCGCCGACCGTCGTGCTGGATCAACTCGTCTGGCGAACCGCAACCATTACGGCGGCAGTCGTGCTGATGGTCACGGTACTGACGGTCGGTCTCTTGCGTCCAACCATCGGGGAGAGCCCCGCTCTGGTCGCCGAAGAGTTTGAGTCCATTCCCCTGTTTGGGGAATAGCGGATTGGAGGAGGCAATGACATCTCGACTGAAATTGTGGGGCGGTCTCGTCGTCCTGTTCTGCGCCGGAGCGCTCGGCGGCGCCGTGGCGGACTCGATGTTTCTGCATGCTGAGCCGACAACATCTCGCGAGCATGGTCCGGCCGCCCATCACGACCGGATGATGAAACGCCTCACGGAAGGCCTGTCATTGACCGCCGAACAACAGACAGAGATCGAGCCGATCGTCACACGCGCTCATGTGGCTCTCCTCGAGGTAAGGTTCGCACACCAAACCGAGGTCGAACAAATCCTCGCCCGCGGCATGGCCGACATCAAGACCAAGCTTTCGCCAACCCAACAGCCTGAATTGGACCGGATGTACAAAGGATTGGAGCGACGGTGGCAGGCTTCGCGCGACTACCTGGAAGCACAGAAACGCAAACTGGGGTCGTGACACTTCGGCCCATGAAGGAAAGAATGCCTGACACTCACTTTGCAAACACCGTCAAACGAGGCCTGGTTGGACTGGCCGCGGCGGGTCTCTTGGCTCTGGCCGGGTACGCCCTGTTGGCGAAGTCGGGGGAAGAACCCTCTCGGGCAGGCCAGACACCGGCCGCAGCCCGATCGACGCCTGTCCTCGCAGCGGCGGCGCGTATCGGCGACATCGGCATGTATCTCAACGGGCTGGGTTCCGTGGTCCCCCTGAATACGGTCAACGTCAAGAGCCGGGTCGATGGACAATTGATGCAGGTGCTGTTTCAGGAAGGGCAGGTCGTCAAGACCGGTGAATTACTGGCCCAGATCGATCCCCGGCCGTTTGAGGTGCAACTGATTCAGGTCGAGGGCCAGATGGCGCGCGATGAGGCGCAGTTGAAAAATGCGCGCCTGGATTTGAAACGCTATAAGGACCTGTATCAGCAAGGCTACGTCCCCAAACAGCAGGTCGACACGCAGGAGGCTCTGGTCCGGCAGTCGGAAGGCATCGTGAAGTCCGACCAGGGTCAGATCGACAACGTCAAGTTACAACTGGTCTATAGCCGCATCACGGCGCCGATCAGCGGTCGGGTCGGTCTGCGGCTCGTGGATCCCGGCAATATGGTTCGCGCAAACGACATGAACGGCCTCTTGGTCATCACCCAGTTGACGCCCATCACCGTCGTGTTCACGATTCCGGAAGATAACCTTCCGGCGGTGCTCGAACGGCTCAAGGCCGGCCAACAGCTGACCGTCGACGCCTTTGACCGGGAGCAGAAGCACAAGCTCGCAACCGGCACGTTATTGACCGTCGATAATCAGATCGATCCGAACACGGGTACGGTGCGCCTCAAGGCCGTGTTCCCCAACGAAGACGGTGCCCTGTTTCCCAATCAATTCGTCAATGCCCGGCTGCTGTTGGAGGTGAAACAAGGCGTGACCATTGTGCCGTCCGTTGCCGTCCAGCGCGGGGCCAAGGGCACGTTCGTGTATGTCGTAAAGGAGGACCGGACGGTCGCAGTCCGCCCCGTAGCCGTCGGGGTATCCCAAGGCGAGGACGCCTCCATCACTTCCGGCCTGACGCCGGACGAACTCGTCGTCGTCGACGGGACGGAAAAACTCCGCGAGGGCAGCAAGGTCGAAGTGCGGAACCGCAACGGGAAGCCTGGCCAGATAGAGGCGACACCTGCCGCGGGCGTACCTGATCCAGGGAAAGGCCCGTGAACCCCTCCCGCCTGTTCATCCTTCGACCGGTGGCGACCGCGTTGACGATGGTTGCCATTCTGCTGGTCGGCGTGATCGCCTATCGCCAATTGCCCGTCTCCGCGCTACCTCAAATCGATTATCCGACCATTCAAGTGTTGACCTTCTATCCAGGCGCAAGTCCCGACGTGATGGCTTCGTCGGTCACGGCGCCGCTCGAGCGATATTTCGGGCAGATGCCGGGACTCAATCAGATGACCTCAACGAGTTCCGGCGGCAGTTCCGTCGTGACACTGCAGTTTACGCTGGATCTCAGCCTCGATATTGCCGAGCAACAGGTGCAAGCCTCGATTAATGCCGCGTCGAGTGTTCTTCCTCGTGACCTTCCAAGCCCACCGATCTACAACAAGGTCAACCCGGCCGATGCGCCCATTTTGACGCTGGCACTGACCTCTGCCACGTTGCCGCTGTCTCAGATCGAAGACTTGGCCGAAACGCGGTTCGCGCAGAAAATCTCGCAGCTGTCCGGCGTCGGTTTGGTGAGTCTCGGCGGCGGACAACGTCCAGCTGTGCGCATTCGCGCCAACCCACGTGCACTGTCGGCCTACGGGCTTACTCTGGAGGATTTGCGGGCGACCGTGGCTGCGGCCAACGTCAACCAGGCCAAAGGCGCCTTCGACGGCCCACGTCGGGCATCCATTATCAATGCGACGGATCAATTGCTCTCGAGCCGCGATTACGAGCCGCTCATCATCGCCTATCGCAATGGCGGACCCGTGCATATCTCCGACGTGGCCGAGGTGGTCGACGACGTCGAAAACCTCCGGCAAGCAGCCTGGATGAACGAAACCCAGGCCGTGCTTGTGAATGTCCAACGGCAGCCCGGCGCGAACGTCATCGAGGTGGCCGACCGCATCAAGAAGCTGCTGCCCCAACTCCAGAGCGCGCTTCCCTCCTCCGTGCAGGTGACGGTCTTGACCGACCGGACCACGTCCATCCGTGCCTCCGTCCGAGACGTCCAGTTCGAACTCATGTTCGCCGTCGCACTCGTGATTATGGTCATTTTTCTGTTTCTCCGCACACTGTCAGCAACCATCATCCCCGCCGCGGCCGTCCCGCTGTCGCTGATCGGCACGTTCGCCGCGATGTATCTCATGGGGTTCAGTCTGAACAATTTGACGTTGATGGCCCTCACGATCTCTACCGGATTCGTCGTCGACGATGCGATCGTGATGATCGAAAACATTTCGCGGTATATCGAGCGCGGCGAGTCGCCCCTCCAGGCCGCTCTCAAAGGATCGCAACAGATCGCCTTTACCATTCTCTCACTGTCCATCTCCCTTATCGCCGTGCTGATCCCACTGCTGTTCATGGGCGACGTCGTCGGGAGGTTGTTCCGGGAGTTCGCGGTGACCCTGAGCATGACCATCGTGATTTCGGCAATCGTCTCGCTGACCTTGACACCGATGATGTGCGCCCGCCTGCTTCGTTACCGCCGCGAGACAGAGCAGAACGCCTTTTACCGGTGGTCCCAGACCCTCTTTGATCGGACGATCGCTGCCTATGGTCGGACCCTTCGCTGGGTGCTCAATCATCAGCCCGCGACATTGACTGTGGCAGTGGTGACCCTCGTAGTCACCGTCGTGCTTTATATCGTGATTCCCAAGGGTTTCTTTCCCGTGCAAGACACCGGGGTGCTCCTCGGCATTTCCGAGGCCCCTCAATCCATTTCGTTCGCCGCGATGGTCGAACGCCAGCAGGCGCTGGCCGCCGCGATCCTTGCAGATCCGGCCGTTGCCAGTCTGTCGTCGTTTATCGGCGTGGACGGCATTAACACGACGCTCAACAGCGGACGGCTTCAGATCAATCTCAAACCGTTCGACGAACGCCGGGAGAGCGCCCTCGAGGTGATTTTAAGGCTGCAGCACGCGGTCGCCGCGGTGGACGGCATCACGTTATATCTCCAGCCGATGCAGGACTTGACCGTCGAAGACCGGGTGAGCCGCACGCAATACCAATATGCTCTGGAAGACGCAGACCCCAATGAATTGAGCCACTGGGCGCCTACCTTGGTCGACGAATTGCAAAAGCTAGCGGCATTGCGTGACGTGAGCAGCGATCAGCAGGATCAGGGGCTCGCCTCGTTGCTGGTGATCGACCGGAGCACAGCTTCGCGGCTTGGCATAACGCCGCAAGTGATCGTCGACACTCTCTACGACGCCTTCGGGCAGCGGCAGGTATCCACGATGTTCACCCAGCTGAACCAATACCGCGTCGTCCTCGAAGTCATGCCGGAATTTCAGACCGGCCCACAAGCCCTGCAGTTCCTTGACATCCGTTCATTGACCGGCGGTCAGGTGCCGTTGAACGTCTTTACCCACTTTTCTGAGACCACCACTCCGTTGGTCATCAGTCGGCAAGGGCAGTTTCCTTCGGTCACGCTGTCCTTCAATCTGGCTCCCGGCTATTCACTCGGAGACGCGGTGGATGCGATCGAACAGTCCGCGGAACGGATCGGCCTGCCAGCCAGCATTCACGGCAGCTTCCAGGGCACCGCCCAGGCCTTTCAAGCCTCGTTGGGAAACGAAACGTGGCTGATTCTTGCCGCTCTCGTTACGGTCTACATCGTGTTGGGCATTCTCTACGAAAGCTATATCCATCCGCTCACGATTCTCTCCACGCTTCCCTCTGCCGGCGTCGGCGCGCTGGTGGCGCTGATGCTGTTTAATACTGAATTCAGCGTGATTGCGCTGATCGGCATCATTCTGTTGATCGGCATCGTGAAGAAAAACGCAATCATGATGATCGACTTCGCCCTCGATGCGGAGCGCAAAGACGGCAAACGACCGACCGACGCAATCTACGAGGCCTGTCTCTTACGGTTCCGCCCCATCATGATGACGACCATGGCTGCCCTGCTCGGCGCGCTGCCGTTGGCGATTGGTTCCGGAGTCGGCTCGGAACTTCGGCATCCGCTCGGGATTGCCATTATCGGCGGGCTCATCGTGAGCCAGGTTCTGACGCTCTATACCACGCCCGTCGTCTATCTCGCGTTCGACCGTCTGGCCCGCCGTGTCAACGCCCGGCGCGCCTCGTCTCCGCAGGCAGGAGTGCCGGCACCCGGGTCCGCATGAATATTACAACGACGTTCATCCATCGTCCTGTCGCCACGACGCTCCTGACGATCGGCGTCACGCTCGTCGGCATCGTCGCGTTCCGATTCCTTCCCGTTGCCGCGCTGCCTCAGGTGGAGTTCCCGACGATCAACGTCTCCGCGGGGCTACCGGGCGCCAGTCCTGAAACCATGGCGACATCGGTAGCAGGCCCGCTCGAGCATCAGTTCACACGCATCGCCGGCGTGACTGAGATGACGTCGATGAGCATGCTTGGCTCGACCAGCATCACACTGCAGTTTGAACTGAGCCGCGACATCAACGGCGCCGCGCGGGACGTTCAGGCCGCCATTGCGGCCGCGAGAGCCGATCTGCCCGCGGCCCTTCCGAGCAATCCCCACTATTGGAAAGTGAATCCTGCCGACGCGCCGATATTGATCCTCTCGCTCACCTCGGACATCGTGAGTCGCGGCCATATGTACGACGTCGCCACGAGCATCCTGCAGCAGAAGTTGGCTCAAATCGACGGCGTGGGGCTGGTTCATGTGGGCGGCGGCTCGCTGCCCGCCGTCCGCGTCGATCTCAATCCGACGGCCTTGAACAAGTATGGCATCGGCCTGGGCGAGGTCCGGCAGGTGTTGAGCCGAACCAACGTGAACCGTCCCAAGGGCCAGCTCAGCGATGCCACACGCACTTGGGAAATCCAAGTAAACGATCAACTCCATAGCGTGGACGATTATTTGCCGCTGATCGTGAGTTACCGTGACGGCCGGGCCGTGCGGCTCTCTGACATCGCAACCGTCGAACACTCGGTGGAGGACGTGCGGACGACGGGCCTGGCCAATGGAACCCCAGCCGTGCTCATCATCATCTACCGGCAGCCGGCAGCCAACATCATTGAAACCGTCGACCGCGTACGTGCCCTGCTGCCACAGCTGGAAGCGTCCATCCCAGGCAGCATGACGCTCGACGTGGTGGTCGACCGTACGCCGGTCATCCGCGCGTCGTTACATGACGTCGAACGAACCCTCGCAATCTCCGTGCTGTTGGTCATTCTCGTCGTGTTCCTGTTTCTTCGGGACATCCGGGCGACGTTGATTCCCACGGTTGCGGTTCCGGTCTCGCTTATCAGCACCTTCGGCGTCATGTATCTCTGCGGGTACAGCCTGGACAACCTGTCACTCATGGCCCTGACGATCGCAACGGGATTCGTGGTCGATGACGCCATCGTCGTTTTGGAAAACATCAGCCGCTACCGTGAACAGGGAATGGCGCCGCTCGAGGCCGCGCTGAGGGGCGCACGCGAAATCACCTTTACCGTCCTGTCCATGACGCTGTCGCTTGTCGCCGTATTTGTGCCCATCTTGTTCATGGGGGGCATGATCGGCCGCTTGTTTCGCGAATTCGCCGTCACACTGTCGGTGGCGATTCTGGTCTCGCTCGTCGTGTCGCTGACGACGACGCCAATGATGTGTGCAAGGGTATTGAAAGCCTCGCCAACGGCATCACACGGGCAATGGTACCGGTTGAGCGAACGCCTGTTCAATTCTATGCGTGGGGGATATGCCAGCAGCCTCACCTGGGTGCTGCGTCATCCTCGCAGCATGCTGGCGCTGACACTGGCGACGATGGCCTTCAGCGTGTACCTCTACACGATCGTGCCCAAGGGGTTTTTCCCCCAGCAAGATACAGGCAGAATGTTCGGCAACATTCAGGCGGCACAGGATATTTCTTCCCTAAGCATGCGGCAGAAGCTGACCGAGGTGGTGGACATCATCCGAAGCGACCCTGCCGTCGAGAACGTGACGGGATTTAGTGGTGGAGGGAGCGGCGGCACCAACGCCGGCCGCATGTTCATTGCCTTGAAACCACTGCATGAACGGCGTCTGAGCGTGGATCAGGTCATCGCGCGCCTGCGACCGAAGCTGGCTCAAGTGCCTGGCGCTCCTACGGTCCTGCAAGCCATCCAGGATCTCCGAATCGGAGGCAGGGCGAGCAGTGCCCAGTATCAATACACGTTGCAGAGTGTGGACCTCGCTGAATTGAACGCCTGGGCACCCCAGGTGGAACGCAAATTGCGAACTCTACCCGAGATTGCCGACGTGAACAGCGATCAGCAGGACAAGGGACAACAGTCATTGGTCGTCTTTGACCGCTTGACTGCATCCCGGCTTGGGCTGAGTCCTCAACTCATCGATGACACACTGTACGATGCATTCGGTCAACGCCAGGTGGCGATTCTCTATACACCCCTCAATCAGTACCATGTCGTGATGGAAGTTGCGCCTCAGTACTGGCAAGATCCCGCCACGTTGCACGACATCTACATGCGGTCGCAAACAGGTGCCCAAGTGCCGCTGAGCGCGGTGGCCCGCTTTGAGCCGACAAACACACTACTGCTCGTCAATCATCACGGTCAATTTCCCGGCGTGACATTGTCCTTCAATATCGCCCCCGGCGTGTCCCTGGGCGATGCGGTGCGGGCGATCGAAACTGCGATGCAGGATATGGGCCTTCCCGACGGTGTGCGGGGCAGCTTTCAAGGAGCGGCGAGGGCTTTTCAGGCCTCGCTGGGAAACCAACCGATCCTCATTCTGGCGGCATTGATCACAGTCTATATCGTGTTAGGAATACTCTATGAAAGCTACATCCATCCGCTGACGATCCTTTCCACATTGCCCTCGGCGGGTGTTGGCGCCTTGCTGGCGCTGCTCCTCTTCAAAAGCGAGCTAAGCATGATCGCCCTGATCGGCATTATTCTGTTGATCGGAATCGTCAAGAAGAACGCCATCATGATGATCGACTTTGCATTGGACGCCGAGCGGAAAGAGGGCAAGCGACCCGCGGAGGCGATCTACGAGGCCTGCCTCCTCCGCTTCCGACCGATCATGATGACGACGATGGCTGCACTGTTCGGCGCCCTGCCGCTGGCGCTCGGTACCGGCGTCGGCTCCGAACTGCGAAGGCCGCTCGGCATCGCCATCGTAGGGGGTCTCCTGGTCAGCCAGTTACTCACGCTCTATACGACTCCGGTGGTCTATCTCTATCTCGACCGCATGCGTCTCCGTTTCCTCAGACGGCACCCTCACACGGTTCAAGCAAGGCCGCTCCCTCAGTGATGTTCGCAAAAATTCCCCCCGATCGCACGCCTTTCACTATTGACAGCCGCCCCCTCTCTCCGTAGGCTTCCGGCAGCCTACGCGCATGACCTCGCATTCTCTGACGGTCCAACGCATCTCGGCAGTTTTGCTGGCTGTCACGGTATTGACCGGCTGTCCGCGCGTCTTGTATTTGGATTATCATCCGTCCGCGTCGATCAAAGGCAGCGGACCCGTCCGCATCGATACCTTCACCTATGCCGGACATCCGACCGGTCTCATGCGGAGGAAAGAAGTCCAATCGGGTCAGCAAGATCCTGAGGTCCTCTTTCTCTCACAGGACATCGGCGAGTTTTTTGCGGGCGCGCTCACGAAGGAGTTGACTCAGGCGGGCTATGAAGCTCGCATCGACTCGTCGAGAGCGGTGTCTGGCACCATCGAACAATTTTATCTCGATTATGTGGGCCAGCAGGACCAACTCTTCAAAATAGAGACCAACTTCCGCATCGTGCGCGAGGGGGCACCGGCGTTCACGACCTCCTGCCGGTCAGAGCAGCAACAGGTCAAGGACTGGATGAAAAGCGGATCGCTGATCGAACACGGCGTCCGGGACTGCATCGAGGCGTTTCTCAAAGAGGCGCAAGCAGCGGGAGCGCTGTAACAGGGGAGACTATGCCGGGTTTTGAATTCATCGGAGAAGACGAGCGCCGCGAAGTGCAACAGGTGCTCGATTCTGGCGTGTTGATGCGCTATGGATTCGACGGAGCCAGAAACGGGCAATGGAAATGCCGCGAGTTCGAACAGCGATTGTCAGCGCGATTAGGGGCCCGCTATGCCCATGTCTGTTCCAGCGGCACCGCCGCGCTCAGCACGGCATTAGCGGCCTGTGGCATAGGGGCGGGCGACGAAGTCATCCTTCCGCCCTTTACATTCGTGGCGGATCTGGAAACCGTCCTCTTCGCGGGGGCCGTGCCTGTTTTTGCCGAGATCGACCAGACCCTGTGCCTCGATCCCCGTTCGGTTGAGCACGCCATTACACCCAAGACGAAAGCCGTCCTGGTCGTGCACATGTGTGGCGCGATGGCGCAGATCGATGCGATTGAGGACTTGTGCCGCAGACATCATCTCACACTCATCGAGGACGCGGCTCAGGCGGCCGGGGCGACCTTTCGGGGGAGAGCGCTGGGCACGTTCGGGAAGGCGGGCTGCTTCTCATTCGACTATGTGAAAACTATTACGTGTGGTGAAGGTGGAGCCATCCTCACCGACAACGATGAAGTCCACCGCCTCGCGCAGGCGTTCACCGACCATGGACATGATCACCTGGGTACCGATCGGGGTGCCGACCAGCACCCGCACATCGGCATCAACTTCAGGCTCAGCGAACTCCATGCTGCGGTCGGAGTGGCGCAGCTCGCCCGATTGGATCATATTCTGGAAGTCCAGCGCCGCCATAAGGCCATTATCAAAGAGGGACTTGCAGGGATTCGCCGTCTCGAGTTTCGTGCGTTGCCTGATCCGGACGGCGATTCAGCCACCTTTTTGAGTGTTCTGCTCCCGACCGAGGAAGAAGCCAGACTCGCCGCCAAGGCACTGGGAGAAGCCGGTGTCGACGGCTGTTTCTACTGGTACGACAACAACTGGCACTACCACCGAAAATGGGACCACATCAAAACCTTGGCGTCGCCGGGCCGACTGGCCATCGACCGCTTTGGGTACGGCGCCAATCTCATGAAGGTCGCGCTCCCACAGTCAGACGCGCTCATGGGTCGGACGATCTCAATGTTGATCAAACTGCGGTGGACGCCGGATCAGGTGCGTGATAGACTCGCACGAATGAAATCCGCCTTGGCTTGATCCCCTTCTCTGTTTGCCATTCGAAAGCAGAAACCTGATGAACGTTGCCATCATCGTCCCGGCCCGTATCGGTTCAACCCGCTTCCCAAAGAAACTGTTGCACCGGATCAAAGACAAACCGGTCATCGTCTGGACAGCCGACCGGATCAAGAAAGAGGTGCCGGAATTTCCCTTATACTTCGCAGTCGATCATGACTCCCTGGCCGAGGTGCTTCGCAAAGAAGGCTATGAAGTGATCATGACTGATCCCGCGCATACCTGCGGCACCGACCGGATTGCCGAAGCCAATCGCCGCCTCAAGGCCAAGCACGTCATCAATGTGCAAGCGGACGAACCGCTCGTCACCGGCGGACAGATCCGCCAGTTGGTTGACCTCATTCAACAGGATACCGAGATGGCGACACTGGGCATGCCCCTGCGTTACGATAAGGACTACCGCAATCCAAACCACGTGAAACTTGTCTGTGACGACAAGGGCTATGCGGTCTATTTTTCACGGGCGCCGATTCCCTATTTGCGCGATTCGCATGGAGCCTTCGACGCCGAAGTGGCGGCGGGTATTCCCGTGCTGATTCATCTCGGGCTCTACGCCTATACCGCATCATTTCTCGAGCTGTTCTGCACACTAGCGCCGGGCAAGCTCGAACAAGTCGAGAAACTGGAAATGTTGCGGGCCATGGAACGTGGGCATCGGATTAAAGTGGGAGTGACCAAGGAAGCATCGATCGAAATCGACACTCCTGAGCAGGCCGTTGAGTTCGAACAGGTCGTGACGGAGCGGTTCCCGTTTCATTAACCAGGTGTTGAATATTCAACCGGCGTGCAGGGCGAGTGTCTCGGGTCGAACGGCCGGTTGAGTGAAGGCGGTACGATGTATCGAAATTTGCGTCTAGTCCCTCAACTGATCTACGGACGGGGCAGCATCAATCAGTTGGGCGACATTCTCACCAAACAACGCACCGATGCCGGCTCTCCCGTTGTGTTCTTGATCGACAGCGTCCACGAGAAGCGGGCGTTTCTGGAGAAATTACCTCTGCGTGCGAACGACCTCGTGATCCTCGTCGACGTGGGGACGGAGCCAAAAACACAGTATGTCGATGAGCTGACGGAACGGGTGAAGGCGTTTTCAAACCGGCAACCAGATGCCATTGTCGGGATCGGAGGCGGCAGCGCGATGGATTTGGCCAAATCCGTCTCGATCATGATGACGAATCCGGGCTCGGCCGCCGACTACCAAGGGTGGGATCTCGTCAAATATCCGGCGATCTACCATGTGGGCATTCCCACTCTGGCCGGCAGCGGAGCTGAAGTCTCTCGTACAGCTGTCCTGACTGGCCCGGTGAAAAAACTGGGCATCAATTCGGATTTTACCCCATTTGACCAGATCGTCATGGATCCCGATCTCATTGCCAGCGTGCCCCCGAACCAGCGGTTCTTTACGGCGATGGACTGCTACATCCACTCTTGTGAATCACTCCAGGGGACGTTCATCAACGAGTTCAGCCGTGCCTTTGCCGAAAGCGCTCGGGACATCTGCCGCGATGTCTTCCTGAATAATCTGGATAGCTTCGTTGCCGATGAGCGTTTGATGGTGGCTTCCTACTTCGGTGGATTGAGCATCGCCTATTCTCAAGTCGGCGTCTGTCATGCGCTGTCGTACGGTCTGTCCTACGTGCTCGGCGTGCGGCATGGCGTGGGCAATTGCATCGTCTTCAATCAATTGGACGAGTACTACGGTAAGGACGTGGACGAATTCCAGCAGATGATCCGGAAGAACCGGATCGACCTGCCCACTGACGTGACGAACGGCATCGACGAGGCCGGCATGAATAAGATGATCGACACGGCGCTCGGACTTGAACCTCTGTGGAAGAACGCACTGGGAGAGAATTGGAAGCAGCTCATTACCCGCGACAAGATCCGCTCGCTATACGAGAAGATGTAAGCGCCTCTCGACGCCTGCCGTCTCGATCGATGACGCCATCACGGCCCGCGCGCCCTCAGGGAGCCTGATCCGACCAGTGAACATCCTCATCGTTAAAACCAGCGCGATAGGAGACGTGATCCATACGCTTCCGTCGCTCTGGTCGCTGCACGCCCATTTTCCCGAGGCGCAGATCACCTGGCTTGTGGAGGAATCCGCCGCCGATCTTCTGATCGGTCATCCTGCCGTGAACCGCGTGTTGGTCTCCTACCGAAAGACCTGGCTGCGAGATCTCCGCTCGGGCCGCGTCTTTCACGCGCTGACCGGATTCGCAGGATTCATCCGGGAGCTGAGGGACACACGCTACGATCTCGTGATCGATTTCCAGGGTCTTCTCAAGAGCGCCCTGTGGGTTCTGCTGTCCCGAGGAGTGCGCAAGGCGGGGTTCGGCGAAGGCATGGAGCATGCGGAATACAGTTATCTGGCGCTGAATGAACGGATCCCCGCAGTGGACATGAATCAACATGCCATCGACCGAAGCCTGCTGTTATTGAAAGGCATTGGAGTGCCTGCCGCTGACGTCCGCTATGGAGTTGCCATTTCGGCTCAGCATGAATCCGAAGCCCTGATGCTTCTGCGTGCATGCGGTATTCAGGGGGAAGACCGAATGGTCGCCATCAATCCCATGGCGCGCTGGCCGACGAAGCTCTGGGACGCTGAGTCGTTTGCGGCGCTCGCTGACCGGCTCGAAGGCGAAGGCATTCGCGTCGTCTTTACGGGAGGACCATCGGATGGGCCGGCGCTCGATGAGATCAGCCGGCTGATGACAGGCCGCAACCGGCGTCTCGACGGAAAAACCAGCTTGAACCAGCTTGCCGCCCTTTACCGGCGCGCACAGGTCGTCGTCACGACCGACAGCGGTCCCATGCACCTCGCGGCAGCGGTGGGAACACCCGTCGTCGCCCTTTTTGGTCCCACCGCGCCCTGGCGAACCGGCCCCTACGGGCCGAATCACATCGTGCTGCGGGCCGACCTATCTTGTAGCCCTTGCTTCAAAAAGCAGTGTTTGACCTCGGTCTACGAAGAACGGGCCTGCATGAAGCGTCTGACCGTGGATCAAGTCGCCCATGCGGTGATGGAGAAGATCGCGGCGGCGTCTCTTCCTGCCTCGACGTAATGGAGGCATCTTGCAGCGTCGCTGGAGCCAGTGGATGCTTCTCGGACTCTACCGTGCCACCTTCACGATTGGAATGTTCCTGTTCGTCCTCCTGTTTCCGCTGTGGCTGTTCGCTGCAAAACGCCGTGCGACCCTCTTCAAGCGTCTAGGATGGCAGGTCTATCGGCATCGCGAGCGGGGGTCTCAAAAACCCGTATGGATCCATGCCCTTTCGATCGGCGAACTACTCTCAGCTACGAGTCTCATTCAGCGTCTGCGTCGCGAACTCGGGGACCGGCCATTGTATCTCTCGGTCTCGACCGCGTCGGCGTACACCATGGCCTCTGATCGCTTCTCGCAATGCTGTGACGGCATTTTTTATTTTCCCTACGACGTTTCAGTAGCCGTCAATCGGTGTCTCGATGCGGTCGACCCAGCGCTGATCGTCCTGATTGAAACTGATATCTGGCCCGGATTCCTCGCAGACGTGGGCCGAAGACGGATTCCCTGCGTGTTGGTGAACGGGCGCCTTTCTCCGAAATCGTTCCGGCTCTACCAGCGACTACACCTCCTGTTTGAGCCAGCCTTCAAAACCTTTGATGGGATCTATCCGCAATCGGCAGGAGAAGCGCAACGCTTCGTTGCTGTCGGGGCCGCCCCAACACGGCTGCGCCATCGCGGCAACCTCAAATTCGACGTCGCCGCGGTAGTTCCAAGCGCGGACGCTGTTGCAGCCCTTCGGAAGGAATTCTTCGTCCCACCAGACAACCGCATCCTGATCGCCGGCAGCACCCATCGTGGAGAGGAAGAAATCATCCGTTCGTGTTTTCTCTACCTCAGAACCCACATTCCGGCGCTTCGGCTGATCATCGTGCCGCGCCGCCCTGAACGGGGCCCTGAGGTCTTGCAACTCTTTGAACAGGACGGGACCGATGCCGCACTCGCCTCACGGCTAACCCGTTCAACGGCGGTCATCGTGGTCGATCGAATGGGGTATCTAAGCCGACTCTATGCTCTGGCGGATGTGGCGGTGATCGGAGGGAGTTTTGTGCCCCAAGGCGGCCAAAACCCGATCGAACCGGCGGCCTGCGGGAAGCCGGTCCTGTTCGGCCCAGACATGCACGATTTTCCGGATGTCGCCGCCTGGCTCCTTAAGGCCGGGGGCGCGATTCAAACCAACGAAGGCGATCTGGCTTCCGCCTGTGGTCGCTTACTCATGAACCCAGAGGAGGCAAGAGCCATGGGAGAGCGAGCTCGCGCGGTCGTGATAGAGCACCAGGGCACGACTGAAAGAGTCGCACAAGATCTGATCGGGCTACTCGCCGGACGATGAACCGGTGCTGCCCGGTCAGCTTCGGGCAGTGGTCTTTGGCTGGAGTACCGCCCTATTTCAGTTTCAGGGTCCCTCCTTCGACCTTGGTGTCGGCAATGAACTTCTCGATATTTTTCTCAAGCACTTCATTGACGAGTATCTGAGCATCTTCCGGCTCGAACCAAAATACTTCATCGGTGCCGCTGCCCATCACACGTTCCTGGACCGTGCTCTCGTCGCGATTGGCCACTCGCACCATCATCGTGTTCTTCGCGGCCAGTTCGGTACGGCCGAATTTGCTGACGGCAGTCACTGATAAGTCCTGAATCGTTCCAGAGATCGTTGCATCGGGAGTCGTTCCGCCGCCACCATCCAGGCTGGCCTGCCAGCCACGCTTGTTCAACTGTTGGACGAATGCCTTGGCAACGGCCTCTCCCACTGTACTCTTCGGCACATCAAAATCGCTGGTATTCCCCCAAAAGTGAGTCCGGTTTCCTAGGCGCGTGCGGTCCATCCGCGCGTCGTCGAACGGTTTCACGATGACTCTGGGGCCAGTGGCGCTGCTCGTGGCCGACGCACCGCTGTACGATGTACCCGGAATCAGGACATCCACGCGTTCCCCGGACGCACAACCGGTCAGAATAGCGAAACTGAGGCTTGCAACTCCCGCAATTCGACGCATTCTTTCCTCCTGTGGCTATGCAACTGACCCGTCAATTCCGACAGGCCACCAACACTCGAGGCGCTACTGAATCACAAAATGGGCGCGCCGGTTCTGCTGATAACAAGTCTCGTCTCGATCCTTGCAGAACGGTCGCAACTCTCCGTAACTGGTCGTTTTGAGTCGCGATGCAGGTACCCCGAGATCCTCCAAATAGCGCTTGGCCGAGCGCGCCCGTTTGTCGCCAAGCACCAGATTGTAAGCTTGGGTGCCGCGCTCATCACAGTGTCCTTCAATGACCACCGCCTTCCCCGGCCTGCTATTGATATAGGCGGCATTGGCGCTGAGAATCGATTGGGCGTCCCTTCTGATCATATGCTGATCAAAATCAAAGAAGATGTCTCCGAGGTTTTCTGCTGTGTCCTCGGCAGCGGACAAGGGGGCTCGAGAAGAAGGCTCGCCCGAGGCGGAAGGAGCGCCCTCCATTGGTTCCCGAGCCGTATCTGTCGTGGTGCTTGCGCTTCGTTCGTCAGGAAAGGTCGCCATACTTTCAGGCCTGACGGTCTCCACCGGCGCGGCACTTTTGCCTTTGCCTGTGGAAGCTGTCTCTCCTGTCGCTGACGTCATCTTCTTCCCACAGCCAATGATTGGCACAATGATGATGAAACAGAGCAGAACTGCTGAAACGATGCGTGGAATCAACCGTTGGGGCATGGCCCACCTCTCCCATCGTGAATGAGAATCCCCCGCCGAGTGTGCCCGGATCGCGAGGGACACATTAGAGCACGGGATTTATAGCCGGTCGCTGCGTTTCTCGCAAGGAGAAAGGTGGGCCGTGGTTTTACCCCGGCATTGCCGAGGCCGATACTAGAAACGACGGATTCAGGCCTATTTTACCTTCGAAAAATCCGCCGGAATGCGGATTTCCTTTCCGTCCTGCAGATTCACGATGAACACGGACACGGCGTTCGGATCAAAATTTTCGTAGGCAAACACCGCCGTGAAGCGGGAGCGATAGGCAGGTCCGCTGCCCTCATTCTTGCGCCCGCGCTCCGCCTTGCCGACGTCGATCGCCTTCACTTTCTTGCTCCCCTGCTGCAGCTCGATCAGCGCGCCTTCGGCGAAATATTCGTCGTCGCCACAGAGCTGCACTTCCATTTCCATGTTGGGCATGTCGACGACTTTCCTAATAAATTCATCGGGCATGCGAATGTCGGTTTTTCGCTTTTTGGACTCCGAGGCCTCTTGCCGGCCGAACGCCTCGAGCCGGTAGCGCTTGGTCCTGAGAATGGCGCTGGCTCCGCACGCATCCTTTTCCGGATCCGCGCCGACACGTGTAGCCATGGAGGCCTGCTGTAGCACTTTCTTCACTTCCTCGGGGCTATTGGCCTTCTCCATCGGTGCCCGGCCGGCTTCCAAAGCCTTCTGGGCTTCTTCAGTGGTCAATTTCACGTCGATGGCAAACGCGGGATTGATGAGGACGAAAAGGAGACCGGCCAGGAGGCCTGTGATGAGGTTCCCTTGAGCAACCATGAGAGCCCTCCCTAAAAAAGCAAATAACGGCGGCATTTTACGGAAAGCCCCTTTCCTTTTCAATCAGCGGGAAACGTGACCAGTTGCCATAGGGCTTCGTGAGATACACCGAGTCGACGTCGACCGGAACTATCATCCCTCCCTTTTCTAATAGCCTTGCGACGACACGAAGCGGTAATCCAACCACGGTCGTAAAATCGCCCTCGAGCCGTTCGATCAACTCCGCGCCGGTCCCTTGGATCGCATAGGCGCCGGCTTTGCCCAGGCTGTCCTCGGTCGCCAGATAGCGTTCATGCACGTCAACCTCAAACGGCCTCATCCAGACCCGCGCAGTCGACACTTCCGTTCGTTCGAATTGATGAGCATGGCGGGCCACGGTTACACCCGTCTTCACCAGATGAGATCGTCCGGCAAGATGCCGTAACATCGACCTGGCTTCGGCCAGATTGCGAGGTTTTCCCAGGGCAACGCCATTGCACTCGATCAAGGTATCGCTGGCCAGGACCAGGGATTCACGGTCTTGCGCCGCAACGGAATCGGCTTTGGCCCTGGCAAAATCAACGACAAGTTCGTCCGCGGATCGGTTTGGGACAACCAACTCCTCGCACAGTGGCGGTCGGACTTCGAAGGGAACATTGAGGAGAGCGAGCAATTCTCGGCGACGGGGCGACGTGGACGCCAGCACTAGCCGCATCGGGATGCCAAATCGGCTGTCTCGTGTGCGCTGAGAGATGAGCTGTCCGTCCGGTCGCCGTCAGTCAACCGGCCGTGTCGATACTCGGCAAGCACGGCTTCGACGTCCGCAACAGAAGAGACGAGGAACATGCGGGCGCGCAACGCAGCGGCATGCGGAAATCCCTTGCAGTACCAGCCAAGATGCTTGCGCATGCGTCTGAATTGACGCGGTCCCCATTGGGCCTCAAATTGTCGCGCGTGTGCCAGAAGGATTTCAAACCGTTCGGCCAATGATGGTGCCCAGGGATCCCCTCCCCACTGCTCTGCGATGTTCGCGCAGCGCCGTGCCTCTTCCTTGCCGCGAAAAAACCACGGCGCGCCTAACGCAGCCCGACCCACCAGCACGCCGTCCACACCGGTCTCCCTGACACGACGCACTACCTCATTCAAACTTTGGACATCACCGTTGCCGAATAGCAGGGTTCTGCTGCCGCGAACAAGCTGAACCGCGCGCCTAATCGCCGCCCAATCGGCTTCTCCCTTGTACATTTGCTGCAAGGTCCTTCCGTGCAGCGAAATGACCGCCGGGGATTCGATCAGTAGATGCTCGATCCACCGTTCGACGATCACCTCGTCATACCCGAGGCGTGTCTTCACCGAAAGCGGAATCGCTGATCGAACCGACGCTGACATATAGTTGCTGCGTGCATTCAAACGATGCACCAGGTCGACTCTGGCTGGCTTGAGGCCGACTGCCTCCAACGTCTGGCCGGCGGTCCAATCGGCGATGCCCTGCCGCGCAGCGCGCATGATCGCATGAGCGAGATCAGGCGTTCTGATGAGCCCGGCTCCGGAACCTGACGACGCCACGTTACGAGAAGGACAGCCCATGTTAATGTCCAATCCATCGAATCCCAGTTCACACACCACGTGCGCCGCTTGATAAAACAGCTCCGGATCTTTTCCATACAATTGCGCCACGATTGGACGTTCGGCCTCATGATAGTGAAGCGAGTCCAGAAGAAACTCGGGCCCACGACAGACATCATGTACGTGCGTAAACTCGGTAAAGATCACATCCGGCTTCCCATGGTGGGCTGTCATCAGTCGAAAGATCGAGTCCGTGACGCCATCCATAGGGGACAAGCCAAAGACTGGAGTCGGAAGCCTGTTCCAGAACGTCATGGGCAAGGCTCCATGAGAGGTCGGTTTGGGGCGTTGGCATCCTCGTATGCTCGGCGCAAGGTTTCGGCCTCCCGCAGGGTAAGATCCACGAGTGTTGGAGCCCGTTCCATCACGAACTCCACCAGGCGAGCGATTTTCAGGAGAAAGAAATCATAGGGCCGCTCGGCTGGTCTCGAACGGTGAAACCACCAGGGCACGAATTCATCAAGAGAAATATTCTGCTCATGCAAGGCTTTGCACGTCTCGGGAAACATATCAGTGAGTTCTCCACCCCAATGCAGGATTTCGTGGGGAAGATAGGCATGGATGTAGCGATCAAGCCCCGATGGATCTTCTGCAACGGCTCTCCATTCGTGGCCGTTGGGGGGCTGCTGACCCGAGGCAATACGAGCATATCGGACATAGTCGGCATCGAGCATACCTCGGTCCCTTGAAGGACACGCGACAAGTTCGGAAAACCCATGAGGCGCCGGCGCCTCTTGCGCAATCAGACGCTCGATCATCGATCCAACGCGACCGTGCGCGTGAGTAAATTCCTCTAGAATCAGCTCTACCGATTTCGTGTCGACCTCAAGCGCCACGCCTCGGAGGTTCCTGAGACGAGGATGCGCCAAGACCTGCTCGAGCATCCTCCAGGACACCGGTTGAATGGGTGCGGCATGCGCATCGATCCATTCCGGATAGCGATCCTGCAAGACAGCGTGGCTTCCAGCTTCATGTGACGACAGCCCCGCAATATGGATTTCAGTTACACGCTCCACCGGAAATTCGTCCAGGAATTGCTCGACGAACTGTTCCAATGATGACTGCCGCCGTACAGCCGTGTAGCGATACACGGTCCACAAGTGTCCAATATCAAGCACGATTCCGCAGGGTGTCCGTTCCGTGACCCGCCGAAAGTATTCCGCGACGCTGATCGTCCCCGCCATAAAATAGGTGAGTGGGGCCATCTCTAGGATGAACAGCGGTCCGTAGGCGGCTTCGGGAATTCGGCGCCTGTCCAACCGCTCTTGCACCAGTGTGATATTGTCCGCCACAAGATCCGCGCTCGCAGGCGTATATAAAGGAGGCAGATACGTCCCGAAGGAATAGCCCGCCATCTGCTTGCTCGCGCATTCGTGATTGAGCCATGGACTGGCTAAGATGGTCAGCTCCGACGCAACCTCGTTCAGTTCGTGTTCGAAAAACGGCGTCGCGGAGAAATCCGGCTGAGTAATCCAGAGCCCTTCGCCATGGTAGGCCAGAGGTATCCCGGCCAGGTATTGTCTGACTGCCTTCAGCGCTGTGGTCGCCGCCCGAAAAATTTCCAGGTAGGCCGGCCGGTGCGCAAGGCCTTCAAAACGGCCCGCCAGGTCACAGAGATCAGGAGAATACACGTCGACTGACAGTCCCAATCCCAGTCGGGGGACCGCCTGAATCCGCCGATGAAACTCTCGTTCGACCGACATCAGATGCTCCCGGATGGCTCTTGTGCTGTGACAATAATTGGCCTAGTCTAGTCTCACAAACCCTTGTTTGACAAGGCAACTGCCGATGAGGGCGGCCTCACCCTGTCTGCTATACTTGGCTTACGCCGCAGGGGGTCGGCCCCTCACGAATCGTCAACGCATCACGCCGAATCGCGAGAGGCCATGGTCGGTCAGAATCAACCGCCCCCGCAGCCGCAACATCCCATACGGACGGTGGTGGCCCATATGATGACACCGGGGGTAGTCCAAGTGCCTGGCGATGTGTCTGTCAGTGAAGCAGCCTTGCTGCTGGAGCGCGAGCATGCGCCCTGCCTCCTGGTGAAGGACACCGAGACCGCCTTTGGACTGATGACGCCTGGCGACATCGTGAAAAAAGTCGTGGCGCGCGGCCTGGAACCACACGATATCGAAGTGCGCACCATTATGTCGCGCCCCGTGCAGTTCATTGAGTACGACCAAGCGTTGGAGGAAGCCTCGACCATGATGGTGGCAACAGGGGTCTCTCTGTTGATTGTGACGAAGCACAATCAACCGGTCGGCGTGTTGAGCGCGCAGGACTTGATGCTGTCGCCTCCACGACGCGCGGCCAACATCCCGGCCATCGTCACCGTCCTCGATGAACGTGCATCCCACCAACAGGCGCATAACGCGACCATCGTTCAACTCAGCCATGCCGGCGCCCGCCTCGAATCAGCGACGATCTTACGGACCCGAACGCGCGTGGTGCTGGCATTTTCCTTACCAGGACACAACACGCCGCTGACCATTCACGGCAAAGTGCTCTCATCCGATTCGGCAGCTTCGACCGCTGGCAGCGTTCGTGGACAAAGCACACTCGCCGTAGAAGTGCAGTTCGCCGATCTCTCGCCGACCGACCTGGCCCGTCTTAAAGCCTGGGCACTGCAAGCGATTCCTCCTGCCCCTGATCAGGTCTGAAATTTGTCCTTACAGTTTCTTTGACCAAACGCTGCTCTACTGATAAGATTTTTCTCTCAGATACCACACTCACAGAATGGATAGGACTTCATGAAAACCACCCCCAGTCGCTCCCGCACGATACCGTCCAACGAGGATGTGCTGAGCCAAGTCCGTTCGCTCTTGGAATCGCCCGAGGACGACGTATCCGCCGCCCTGATCAAAGAGATTTTGGTCGGCATGCTGAAGCTTCATGACGCACATCTCGAGCCGCTGGACCTGAAGATTGTCAATCGCGCCATCAAAGAACTCCGGCACGCCTTTCGTGTTTTTCGGGACTACCATCATCGCAAAAAAGTCAGCATCTTCGGCTCAGCCCGCACGGCACCCGACGACCCGAATTACCGGATCGCCTTCGATTTCTGCCGCAGTATCGTCGAGGAAGGTTTCATGGTCATTACGGGTGGGGCCGACGGCATCATGCGCGCAGCTCAAGAGGGAGCGGGCCGCGAGAACAGCTTCGGCGTGAACATCATGCTGCCGTTCGAGCAGGGTGCCAATAGTACGATTGCCGACGATCCCAAGCTCGTCACGTTCAAGTATTTTTTCACCCGAAAGCTGATCTTTCAGAAGGAAGCCAACGCCATCGCGCTGTTCCCCGGAGGGTTCGGCACACATGATGAAGGATTTGAAATCCTGACGCTGGCGCAAACCGGCAAGAGTGATCCCCAGCCAATCCTCTGCCTCCAGGCGGAGGGTTGCGATTACTGGGATGAATGGGACCGCTTCATCAAGCGCCAGATGCTGGATCGACAGCTCATCAGCCCCGAGGACCTTGGCCTGTACAAGATCACAAGCTCGGTCGAAGAGGCGATCCAGGAGATCCGGCTTTTTTACAGACGATTTCATTCGACCCGCTATGTCGGCCGCCAATTGGCCATGCGGCTACAGAGTCCTATATCCGCTGAGCAGGTCGCAGCCATCCATGAGCAGTTTTCGGATTTGCTGCTGGAAGGCACGTTCGAGCTTCGCGGAGCCTTGCCAGAAGAGCTGGACGAACCGGACCTCAAAGACCTGCCCCGTCTAGTCTTCGCCTCCAACCGCCGCAGTGCCGCCAGGCTGCGACACTTGATCGATCACATCAACCGCTTGTAGATCGATTACATCGCTCTCGCATCGCCGAGGCGTTCGCACTAATCCCCCTGGCTGTATCCGCATTAGAGGCTTTAGTCTCAACACCTCCCATGATATGCTCGGCACCGATGGCCGGCTCCGATTCTCGACAACATTTTCCTCTCGCCCCCAGCGTTGTGCTCTATCACGCGGAATGTGCTGATGGCTTTGGTGCCGCCTGGGCCCTCTGGCGCCGTTTTCCTCAGGCACGGTTCATCCCTGTCAAACACGGCGTTCCACCGCCCGATGGCTTGAAGGCCGAACGAGTCGTCATCGTAGATTTCAGTTATGCCCGAGATCTGCTGGAGACCATGGCTCGCGAGAGCGACCGGCTCCTGGTGTTGGACCACCACATTACCGCCGAGAAAGCGTTGGCCGGTCTGCCCTACGCGTATTTCGACATGAAAAAATCCGGTGCGGTTCTCGCCTGGGAATGGGCGCATGACCATCCGGTGCCGTGGTTGCTGGACTATATTCAAGACAAGGACCTATGGACATGGGCGTTGCCGATGAGCCGTGAAATTAACGCCGCGGTGGCGTCGCATCCGTTCGACTTTCATCTCTGGAACGGTTTCAAGCAAAAAGAACTGGAACAGGAAGGCCGCGCCATCTTGCGGTACGAACAGGAACTGGTGAATAAGCTCGCCGGGCAAGCCGTGCTGGTCGAATTCCAGGGAGAAACGGTCCCCTCCGTGCAAAGCGCCATCCTCACCAGCCAAATTGGAGAGCGGCTCTCCGAAGAGGCACCGTTCTGCATTATTTGGCATGATCGGGAGGGACGGCGTTATTACAGCATGCGATCGCGTGACGATGGAACCGACGTCGGCGCCATCGCCGCATCATTCGGAGGCGGCGGCCATACCCATGCGGCAGGGTTTTCGATTCCACTGGGTCCCGATGGGTCGCTGCCGTCCAATCCGGCATTGCCGCGATCACTCATTGACCGCCGTCGCAACACTTCCTAGGCGCCGGGCGGTATGATTCCGCTTCAGGACGACAATCCGACCGAACTCACGCCCGTCGTCACGATCACATTCATCGTCATTTGCGTACTGGTCTTCTTTTATCAGGCCAGCCTTCCGCCGCCTCACGCCGAAACCCTGGTCTTTCAATATGGTGCGATTCCTGCGCTGCTGTTCGGCCAAGCGGATTTGCCCCCCTCGATCGCCGTCCAGATCCCCGCCTATACGACGCTTCTGACGAGCATGTTCATGCACGGAGGCTGGATGCATCTGATCGGCAACATGCTCTATCTATGGATCTTCGGAAACAATGTCGAAGATGTGATGGGGCATCCCCGCTTCGTGATTTTTTACCTGATCTGCGGCGTCCTCGCAGCGTTGAGTCACGCCATCACCGATCCTACATCCACGGTTCCCATGGTCGGTGCCAGCGGGGCAATTTCTGGCGTGCTGGGCGCCTATATCCTGCTGTTTCCACGGGCACACGTCCTCGTGTTCATGCCTGGAGTTGGCATGATGCGGGTGGCCGCCGGAGTAGTGCTGGGCCTCTGGTTCGTGATGCAGCTCTTGAGCGGCGGCATGAGCATCGGGGGCCCCGGTGGCGGCGTCGCCTTTTTTGCCCACATTGGAGGTTTTGTCGCAGGAATGGCGCTGATCGGTGTCTTCAAACGTCCGGATGTGCCGTTCTTTTCGCCGCCGAGACACAGCCGTTGGGACTGATCGCTGGATGAGCGCTAAGCGTCAATCAGCTCGCGAACCTTTTCGACCAGTCCACGTTGGCGATAGGGTCGTCGGAGGAGAAACCGTCGGTTGATGCGATGCGAAATAATGGCCTCGTCGTCATAGCCCGTCACAAATAGGGCCTTCATCGTCGGATGCTGCTTCAGAAGCCGCTTGGCCAGTTCACGACCGCTGATCTCCGGCATCAGGAGACCGCTGACGGTGACGTGTACCGCACCGGTATACTGCTGCGCCAGCATGAGGGCTTCGACCGGTGAAGTCGCCTCCAACACCTGATACCGGTGCCGCTTCAAGGTGGACACTGCCAGCTTCCGTTCAATTTCATGCGGCTCAACCAAAAGAATTGTCTCCTGGCCTTTCGCTCCGACCGAGTATTCACTCGGATGGGTGACAGTGACGACACCGGTCAACGCCGGCAGATAAATGCACACCGTCGTTCCCTGTCCGGGGAGACTCCTGACGTCCACATGTCCGCCGTGCTGTTTCACAATCCCATAGACCGACGTCAATCCAAGGCCGACGTTGGTCTCCTTCGTCGAAAAGAACGGTTCGAACATCCGGGACTGCGTATCTCTCGTCATACCGCTGCCTGTGTCGCACACCTCGATGCGTACGGCGGACGTGCGGCCGGGCTCCGCAAATACTGGCCTGCCATCCATGCCGGCTTGCACTGGTGAGACACCAATGGTCAGGCGCCCCCCCTTCGGCATCGCATCCCGTCCGTTCAGGGCCAGGTTGAGCAGCACCTGCTCCATGCCTTCGCGATCCACCTCGACATCAAGCGAGCCCGGTTCGATGGCGATCTGACATTGGATCCGCTCAGGCAGGAGGCCACGAATGGTGGCGCTGAGGTCTTCCACCACGGTCCGCATGGAGATCACATGGCGGAATTGCCGGTGTTGGAGATCAAGCGTCGCGAGCTGCGCCGTGAGAACGGCCGCCTGCTCTCCCGTCCGGAAGATCTCATCGACCGGCGCGTACAATGGATCCTCAGGAAGAAGATGCGAAAGCACGACACCCGTCTGCTTGCCGATCACCGAGAAGAGATGGCTGAACTCGTTGGCCAAGCCGCTCGTGATCCGACCGATGGCCTCCATCTTTTGGGCCTCGGATAGCTGCCGTTCGAGCCCTTGTCGCTCTGACTTTTCCTGCTGAACCAACGCGTTGGCCTTGGACAGGTCGTCCTTTAATCCTTTAATGCGAACCTCCAACTGTTCTCGTGACGCCTGCAGCGTCTGTTCCGTCTTCTTCAACGTCTCAATGTTCTGGAGCAGTCGCGTCTTTTGCTGCCGTTCAGCTCCGATGGCCTCTAGCGCCATGCCGTAAAAGATTGCCATAACCAGAAGTACGGGCATGCCCAACAGCTGGCCGACTGAAAGTGCCCCTGTTTGGATTGCACCCTGATAGAGCACGACTCCATAGCCGGCACAGAGCAGAAGCGAAAAGGCGATGACATGGGAGAGCCGCCGAAGAGAAGCCGCGATCAGCATCAAGATAAAGTAGGTCAGATACAGTTCGGACCTGGCATGGCCTGACAGGTACATGGTACCGGTGACAAGAGCCGTATCGACCGCAATGAGCGTGCCGCTGAACCAGGCGGCCTGCAGCACGGAGGAGGGAACGGCCAGCAGGCAGCCGATCAACAGGATCAGCCCGCCGACGATGAATTCACTGGTGACTCTGGAGACAATCGGTTCCGGTCCAAACAGCAGCTGGTAACCCAGCATGATGCCGACCAGCGCTTGAAGGACGACATATCGCCCGCGAGAGACTGCTCCGACATGTTCCTCTGTGAGGTGGGGAGGTGGGACACTGTCGGGAACCGTTAAACCACTGTGCATCATCCCCTCGTGAATGCCGAGAGCAAGTAACCAGCAAGTCTCGTACCGATTTGAAGAGGGTGTGAGAAACTTGATTTTCCTGATTTCAGGCCCTTGCGAGAGCGGGCAGTTTCGGACGAAGCCTACAGAAAGTCACAAAATCGAACAGCACTGAGCAAGATCGATGCAGAAGGAGGCGGGTGTCCTAGGCCAGCACGACGTGCACTGTTACGATCCACGCACCTGGAGAAGACGCTGGTGTAATTTCGCAGCCCGCTCGCGTGCGATCTGACGGTCTACCGCGAGAAATGTCACATGTCCCATCTTTCTGCGGGGCCGTATCTCACGTTTTCCATAATCATGGAGGGATGTCCCCGGAAGCTCCAACAGCCTTCGACATTCGACGTCCCGCTTGATCGTCTCGATATCCTCACCGATGAGATTGACCATGGCGGCTGCACTCAGCAGTCGGACCGTTTCAGGTGAGAGTCCGCAGACCGCTCGAACCTGTTGTTCGAACTGGGAGGGACTGCAGGCATCAAGCGTGTAATGCCCTGAATTGTGCGGTCGCGGCGCCACCTCATTGATCAACACGACGCCATCGGTCAGCAGAAAGAGTTCAAGACAGAAGAGGCCCACACCATCCATGCGTTCGATGACCGCGCGGGCAAGCATCTCGGCCTGTTCGATCACACCGGAAGGCACCATCGCAGGAACGAGAGTCGTCCGTAGAATTCCCTGTTCGTGTTCATTCTCCACCAGCGGATACACCGCGATGTCTCCTTCGACACCGCGGGCGACGAGGATTGAAAGCTCTCGTTCGAAGGGGACATACGCCTCCAGAATCCATTGCATCCCAGGTCTCGCTGACGCCTGGACTGATGGTAGGATTCGGGGCACTGCCGACGGCTCGTCGATTCTCCATTGTCCCTTGCCGTCGTAGCCGGCCATGGCCGTCTTGCAGATGGCAGGATAGCCCACTTCACGAATGATTTCAGGCAGATCACTCGGGTTGTTCAAAGCGGCAAATCGAGGAACTGGAAAGCCGTTTCCGGCAAGAAATCTCTTTTGGACGAGGCGGTTCTGAATACACCGGAGCACGCCGCCCGAAGGCCGTACGGGCCTCTCCCTCTCGAGCCGCTCGCAGAGCTGAGCCGGGACATTCTCCCATTCATAGGTCACGACGGACACTGCTGCCGCGAACTCGATGCCTGTCCCCTGATCGGTGAACGGCGCCGCAAACGAATGCGCCGCGAGACGGTGTGCAGGAGCGTCAGGATCCGGATCCCAGACGGCAATGCGATAGCCGTGCTTCCCTGCCGCACTCGCGAAGAGTGCGCCCAACTGGCCGCCGCCGAGGACACCGAGCACTGATCCCGGTTCGATCACAGTGTGAGTCACGACCGACGACGAGAGGCTTGAGGTCCGCCGGTAGAGCCTTTGGCTTCCGGCGACTGCAGCACGGTTCTGGTTTGACTGATTCGAAAGGCTTTGACGCGATCCGCGATCTCTGGATAGCGACCCGCGAGGATTTGTGCAGCAAGTAGACCGGCATTTTCTGCGCCGCCGATGGCCACGGTTGCGACGGGAATGCCCCGCGGCATCTGCACAATCGACAGGAGTGAATCGAGGCCGCGGAGATTTTCAGTTGGAATGGGAACGCCGATCACGGGCAAGTGCGTTTTCGCCGCCAGCATGCCGGGCAAATGAGCCGCCCCACCTGCGCCGGCGATGATCACTTCAATTCCCTTGGTCGGTGCCTGTTCCGCATAGGCAAACAAGCGATCAGGGGTCCGATGAGCCGAGACCACCATCAGCTCATTGGCGATACCCAACTCGCTCAGGACGGCCACCGCCTTCTCGAGGATCGGAAAATCAGACTTGCTTCCACCGAGGACGCCGACGATGGGACGGGAAGGAACGGATGAGGATCGTGAATTGGTACGTTTTCCTTTGCCAGCCACCCCGCACTCCTTTGATGGGAAGGCACCGTCGGGCCCCCACCTTAACGGCTCTCACGAGGCCGGTCAAGCGCGCCAAGCAGCAGTAAATGCCGGTTCTTGAAGACAAATTGACCCATTACGTCATTTTCCTCTATGATGAACCCTGTACGTTTTGCCGCACCCGAAGAGGCCTTGGGTGGCAAGTTTACAAAGCCTACGCCAAAAAGTTCGCCTGCTCGTCAAACGGCCCACCGGCTTGGATGAAATTGCGGTGGACGATCTTGCGACCAGTAGCAAACTTCGGTCGTGGGAATCCGTTCAAATCCCCGAACGTCTTCGATTTTCCTCTCGCCTTGCCATCAAACTGGTTCTGTTGTTTCTCTTGATCATTGCGTTCGTGCCCTGGACGCAGACGATCACGGTCAGCGGACAATTGTCCGCCTATACTCCCTACGAGCGTCCACAGGACATTGAATCGCAAATTACCGGCCGCATCAAAAAATGGCATATCTTCGAAGGCATCCGGGTCAAGCAGGGCGACTTGATCCTCGAACTCGACGATTACGATCCCAATTTCATGTCGCCTGAACTGTTGTCTCTTCTGGAGCAACGCAAACAGGCCTTGATCGAAACCAGACGCGCCGCACTAGGACGCGCCGAGCAGTTGGACAAACGCATCAAGGAAATGCAAAACCTAGTCAAGGCCGCCGTGCCTTCAGCACAAGCGCGCGTGGTCGAAGCCGAAAACAATGTCCGCGAGGCCTATCAGAAGGTGGAAGCAGCCAAGATCGCCGTCGCCACCGCGGAATTGAACGTCGACCGCCATAAGCAACTCGCCGAGCAAGGGCTGGTCTCGCAGCGTGAGCTTGAAGTCACGATTCAAGCGGCTATCGCCACGAAGGCCGATTTGACCGGTGCGCAAGCCCATCTCAAGGCCGCGGAGCAAGCCATGAAGGCCTTGAGCTTCGGACGGGAGCAAGTCAGTGCCGAGGTCTTGCAACGCCTGTTGGATGCCGAAGCCGCCAGGGATGCGTCGGTCGCCGAAGCCGCCAAGGCCACCGACCAATTGGCCGATGTGTCGCTCCGCATGTCCAATGCCGAGCAACGGCGCGTTGCCAGCCGTATCATGGCCCCGATCGACGGCACGGTGGTTAGAATGGCCGAAACCGGCGTCGGCGAGACCGTCCGCCCTGGCGACAAACTGGTTAGGATCTCGCCCGCCAGCGCAGACAAGGCCGTCGAGATGGTCGCCGATGGTATCGATGCACCGCTGTTGAATGTCGGTCGTAAGGTCAAAATCCTGTTCTACGGCATTCCTGCCATTCCGTTACCAGCCTGGCCTGAATTGATGGCCGGAACCTACCAGGGCGTCATCAAAGTGATCGATCAGGTTGACGACGGGAAAGGCAATTTCCGTTTCTGGGTCGTTCCTGATCCGGAAGAAAAACCCTGGCCCCCCCAGGAGCATGTCCGCCAAGGGACCAAGGTCATGGGATGGGTCATCCTGAACCGCGTGCCGCTGTGGTACGAGCTATGGCGGCGTTTCAACCTCTTCCCGGCCGACTACCAAGAGCGTCCTCCGAGCCTCATCGACACCCTCTTGCCGAAGGCAGGACGAGGTGCGAAGTAACGTCTCGCCTTCCTTTCGTCCAGCTTGCCTTTCGTCCAGTCCTCGGCATCTGGCACCAGATGCCATGGCAACACGCTCGTGTGCCGCCACCATGAAAGGAGTGTGTCCTATGTCTCGTCCATTCCTGGTTGTCGCTGCTGTTGTGTTCTGCCTCGGCCTCTTGGCTGATCGTACGATCGCGGCGGAGCCGCCGAAGAAGCGAGAACTTCCGCCGATTCCGCTGAGCATCGATGAGATCCACGCCTGGATCGACCGCACCCATCCCCTGTTGAAGGGAGCCGGAACCGAAAAAGTCATGGCGCGCGGCAAGATGCTCAAAGCGCTTGGCGCGTTTGAACCGACCGTCGTTAACGACACTGAGCTCGAGCGGTTTATCTCGAGCAGCGCCCCGGAAAAAGGCACACAGACCGGCGGCTTCAATGACACGCTCGTAGAAGCCCGGCATCCCTGGGGATTTCGGTACATGGCCGGCGTGAGGCAGGCAATCGGTGACGCCACAGTTCCCGATCTCTCCTTTAATAACGGCAACTCACAAGTCCTGCTCGGCGGCTTCTTCCCGCTGTTGCGAGGGCTGATGACGAACCCTGAGAATGCCGAACTGCAACGATCGGAACTCGCGGACCCGCGCGCGGATGTCCGCATCGCCCAAACCAGGCAGGACCTGTTTCTCGCGGCGGCCACACAGTTCTGGGACTGGGCCGCGGCGGTGAAGTTTCTCGAGGTCCAGCGGCGTGCCGTTGGCGTGGCTGAGGATCGCTTCCGCCAAGTGGAGGGTCGTGCCAAAGCCGGTGCGGTCGCGCCGCTCGACGTCGTCGAAGCCAATCAGGAAGTACAGCGCCGGCGTGAGGTGGCGATTGCTGCTCAACGGTTCGTCGAGCAAGAGCAACTGAAGCTCTCCATGTTTCTTTGGGAGAGCAACGCCCCCGTACTTCCGCCGTTGGAACGTGCACCGGAGTTTCCCGCGCAGATGCTGGTGCCGACACCGGAGACGATCAAAGCCCACAAGATTCAAGCCAAGGCCGATCGTCCTGAAATCAAGGAGATCGACATCGAGGCCAAGCTCAACAATATCGATCTCGAACTCGCCAAGAACAATCTCCTCCCCAGCTTAGATGCCGAGGCAGCACCGGCTCGGCAACCAGAGAAGTTCGTGCTGGGTCTCGGCTACCGATTCGGCCTCGAGCTTCGGATTCCCATCTTGCAGCGAAGAAGCCGGGGTGAAGTTCTGGAAGCGCAGGGCAAGGCCGACCGCTTCGTACTCACGCAAAAATTCCGTGAACAGCAGGTGGTCGTCGACGTGGACAATGCTCTGTCGGCCATTGAGCGTGCGAAGGAACGGATCGCCACTGCGGTGGAATCGCTCCGTCTGGCGAAGACACTGGAGGAAGGAGAGCGATTCCGCTTCAGTCTGGGGGCCACGAGTGTGTTGTTCGTCAACCTGAGAGAACGCAACTCCGTGGACTCGGAAGGACAGGTGATTCGTGCCAAAGCCGACTACCAGAAGGCGTTGGCCTTGTATCAGTGGTCGATCGGAGCCTGGGGGAAATCGCTCCCTTCGACCGTGCCCGTCATGTACCGGTCGCGAGACTGAACGGCGAAGAGTTGGCTTTTTCTCCTGTACTTTGATAGCGTTAGGGAACGACCACGGAGGCGGCCCAGAGGCCGCTTGGTGAACAAAAGGCGGGTGTCCGTGCAGAGTCATGTGGACGAACAACCCAACCTCTTTCAGTCGGTGGTCGGGTACGTCGGCCTGCTGTTACGGCTTGAGCGGCGTCTGCTGGCCCTCGTGGTTTCCTACTCGCTCGCCATCGGACTGTTTTCGCTCATCGTTCCTCTGACCGTTCAAGAGCTCACCAACACGTTCGCCTTTGCCATCCAGCCGGTGACAATCGTTACGCTGGCCGGCGTCATGATTGCCGCCTTGCTGTTCGTGGGCGCGTTCCGGTCGTTGCAATACTATGCGGTGGAGGTGCTGGAACGGCGGCTTTTTGCCCGTGTGGCCATCGGAATGGCTCAGCAGATCCCGCACCTGCAGGTGCTCGGTTTCAAGCCCCGCTATGCCAATCACTTCATGGAAACGGTGTTCATGCAGCGGGCGCTTTCGGTGCTCTTGGTCGACCTCATCAACGTGGTGGTCGGAGGCGCCGTCGGTATGACGATCCTCGTCTTCTATCATCCGTATTTCCTCCTCTACAATGCACTCCTCCTCGCCGGTTTCAATATCGTCTTCCTGCTCTCGCACGGCGGACTCAGGGCCACCATCGACATGTCGCACGCCAAATACGACACGCTGCATTGGATGCAGGAAATTTCCTATAACCTGCTGCATTTCAAAGCGACGGACAGTCAAGCCATCCTCATGCAGCGCACCGACGAGTTGGTCGGGAAGTATATAGAGCGGAGGCAGACGCGCTTTGGTATTCTCATCCGCCAATACCTGGGCTCGGTGGGGTGGCAGGCGATTGCGCACGGCGGCCTCATTGCAACCGCAGCTTGGCTGTTGTCCATCGGTCAATTGACGCTTGGACAACTCGTGGCGGCCGAAGTGGTCGTCAGCGGTCTCTTGGCCAGTTTTGATGAAGTCGTCAAACGGATGGGCCATATTTTTTACTTTATGACCGGCCTGAAAGAATTGGATTTCGTCCTGTCACTCCCCAAAGACCAAGTCTCGTCATCGCTGTCCGTACCGCTCCCTGACCCGACGGTGCACGGGATCCGCCTCACCTGTAAGGATCTGACGATTCATCATCCCGGTGTCCCAGCGATTTTCGGACAGTTTAGTGTCGAGGTCACGCCCGGCGAGAAGATCGGCATTTATGCCAGCACGACCGCGGCCAAAACGGCCTTGGCGCGCGTCTTGTCAGGTCTCGAGGCGCCAACCAGCGGCGTAATCCGGTATAACGGCGTGGACCTGCGTCACATCGACATGGGCGCCATCAACCGCTGCCGCGGGTTCATGATCGACTCGCAGCTGACGCTCTTCGAAGGCACGATCGAAGATAATATCGTGCTGGGTCGGTCCTATATTCCCTACAGCGACGTGCGGTGGGCATTGCGCTTTGCCGAGCTCGAGGAGGACGTGGATGCACTGCCGCAGGGTTTAAAAACCCATATCCGCGCGCCCGGGAAAATTTTGGGGCCTACCCATATCATCCGCATCCTGCTGGCACGTGCGGTCCTGGCCCGGCCGCAGATTCTGATCTTCGACGGCATCCTTCACAACATGCAGCCCGTCTTGCGCGAGACCCTGCTACGGCGGCTCTGTTCGAAAGATGAACCCTGGTCGGTGATTTTCGTCTCAAACGATCCGAATTTGACGCCGCATGTCGATCGGCGACTGATTCTCGAATAAGGAGGACCTGTGTTTTTATTGCGGTGGCTGCGATCTTTTCGTCCGAGCGCCTCGCAGGTGCTGATCAGCATGTTGATCGCAGGGCTCGGCTGGATGAGTGGGGGGGCGTTAAGTCGTGTCGACCAGGACTTGCGGATCATGTATACGGAGTACACACTCGGCGCCGCCGATCTCGCGCATATTTCGGCAGACGTGATGCGATACCGCAACACAATCATCCGAGCTCTAGAAGCCGACAGTAAAAAAGACTTCGAACGCATTACCGAGTCCCTCCCCGGCCAACGTGCACGGGTGCAGCTTGCTGTAGACCGGTATGCGGCCGCAGGTCTACGCGTTTCCCGCAGCGGGAGGAGCGAGCCGGAGGACATCGAAGCCGTCCGCAAGAGCCTGGACCAATACTTTTCTGCGGCCAGCACGACGATTGACCTGCTCGCACGTGAGTGGAACGCGGCCTCCCATGAGGAGCGCGACCGCCTGCGGCGCAACGCCGAAGAGCACGCTGCGGATAACGCCGGCCCCAAGATGATTCAGGTCAGCCTCGCGCTGGACCGTCTGCTGGATACCGTGGCCGACGTGGCCAAAGACATGCGGGACGAAGGCACGAAGGCGATTCAATCGACCAGCATCATGCTGGTCGGAGGTAGTTTCTTCATTGCGTTGCTCAATCTGTTTTTGACCAGACCACGAGCGCCAGGCCGGGAAGCCGGTCGATCGCCGGAACCTGATCCCGAACCCATACGTCCGGGCCATCCCTCGCAGCGGCAGTCCCCGCCCTCCTCAGAGGTCTTCAGCGTTCGATCGCTTCAGTGATTGCGCACGGACGGCGCTCAGCAGCTCTTGGTGTTCGCTGGCGGAGAGCGGCTTCCACATCCCGGACGGCAGACCGGCCAAGGTAATATGCATGATCCGGACGCGATGCAGAACGACAACCCTGTACCCCACCGCCTGACACATCCGCCGAATCTGCCGATTTTTGCCCTCGGTTAACACCATCCTGAACCGTCTTGGCCCAAGACGTTCGACGCGACAAGGCTTGGTCTTGCTCCCGAGGAGGACGACGCCGGCGGAGAGGCGGTCGAGAACCGCCTGATCGCACAGGCGATCCACCGTCACCTCGTACTCGCGCTCATGGCCGAATTCGGTTCGTAGAATTTCATTCACGATGTCTCCGTCGTTCGTGAGGAGAATCAGGCCGGAGGAATCCTTATCGAGCCGGCCAATCGGGAAAATGCGTTCTGGATGGCCAATCTCTCTGATGATATTGCGCGGGACATGGGCCTCGCTCGTCGTCGTGACGCCGACGGGCTTGTGATACTTGATATAGATGCGCACCTGGCCCCAAGGGATCACCTCCCCGTCGCGAGCGATCACGTCTCGGACGCCGACCTGGTCCCCAAGTTTCGCGACGACATTGTTGATCGTGATCCGTCCTGCTTCGATCAAACGATCGGCTTCTCGTCGCGAACAAATGCCGTGTTCGGTAAAGAATTTATTGATGCGAATGGTGTCTGTCACGGAGAGAGCGGCTAGTGGACACGCCGGCCAGCCTTCACCCGTCCCAGGATACGATAGATCAGCCTGGCGATACAAAACTGAGGGGCTACGAATCCCTTGATCGGCGCGATCTCACTGATATCCATCCCAAGGATTCCTGGCCCGTTGGCCAGGGCGGTGATGAGATTCAACGTATCGTACCAGCCAAGCCCGCCTGGTTCAGGCGTCCCGAGGGCTGGGACCAAGGAGGCATCGAGCCCGTCGCAATCAAACGTCAGATACACGGGCCCGCGACAGGCCTTCACCACATCGGGAATCCAGCGGGTGGATTTCCCTTCATAGGGACCCGAGGGGTCCAGCAACTGAGCGGCAAAAAATGTCGAGATCTGATCGGTCCGCGCAATCCGAGCGACCTCTTCCGGGCAGATGGATCGAATACCGACCTGGACCAACGGCAATCCGTCATCGGCCACACGCGCCATCACGCTGGCATGGCTATAGAGATTGTCCTGGTAGGCGTGGCGGAGATCGCCGTGGGCGTCGATCTGAACGACCGTCAAACCAGGATACCGCTTCGCATGCGCCCGGATGGCGCCTAACGCTCCGGTATGTTCGCCGGTCAGCGTAACGAGAAACCGCCCCGTCGCCACATGAGGTCGCACAAACGCTTCAATCGCCTCAACTGCCTCTCGATCCACCTTGCCCTTCAGATCGAGTGGCGTGACAGTAGCGATCCCGCCCCATTCCCGGTACGGCTCACATCGAAGCATCTCGTCGTAGAATTCGACTTGGTGCGAGGCCTCAATGATAGCCGACGGCCCTTCGTCAGAGCCGGGGATGTAGCTGGAGGTGTGTTCGTAGGGAGCAGGAAGCACGTAGACGCCGGCCTGGTCGGGATGGCACCACGGTTCTTCGAGTCCCAGGAAATTATGCTGGTAGCTTTCCCATCCGGCGGGAAGCGTCATAGAGATGTACTCGCTGCTGCAAGAGAGGGTTCGTGCGCCGTCCAACTCCGGCAGTGTACTTAGCGGCGGGCCCGCTTCGGCAGGTTTTCCAGAGGGATGAACACCGCCAGCGCGACGACGGTGGTCCATCGCCCAGGTTTGCCAATAGCCGACTGTGTAATGTTCAAAGTGCGCACGATTTTACCGCCCATCTTGAACACTTGTTCCCGTTCTTTCCAGGCGATGTTGGGATCAAACTCGACGCCCAAAGTCGTGGCGAGCATTTGCGCGGCCAAGTCTTCCGTGTACTCGCCGGTCTCCTCGTCCGTTTCTCCGTGGGCGTGATGCTCCGACAAATACCCGTATGTGCGACGGTCGGTCGGGATCGCTAGGCCGATCGAAGCAGAAATCAACCGGTTGCGTTCATTGGTTTCGGAGCGAGCCATGACGCAGTGCGTGATTTCACCCGGGTTCAATAATTTTTCGCCGCGCTTTCGGGGAATGATTTTGCAGTTGGGCGGGAGAATGGAAGAAACACTGACCAGGTTACAGTAGGCAACACCGGCGCTGCGCAACGCTTGCTCGAACGAAGCGAGCTTTTCGCGGTGGACGCCGACTCCTCTGGTCAGGAACATGTGCGTAGGTACCATCGTCTCTTCTCCCTTGCTTCGTCCAACTGCAAGAAACGCCAAGCCTGACGCGTACTTTCGCCAGGCACAGGGTCGCTGTTGTATCAAGAATGTCCGCGGATCGCAATATCCCGGACGTTTTTTCCCCTATCCAGCCGACGGCGGTCGAACATTCAGGACGAGGAACCGAGGCTCCGTCATCTCTTCGATCGACGCCTGCAGACCCTCCCGGCCAAGACCGGAATCTTTCACACCCCCGTACGGCATATGATCGGCGCGGAACGTGGGTATCTCATTGACCAAGACGGCCCCCACTTCGAGATGACGGAAGGCATGAAAGACCTTGTTGACGTCCTGAGTGAAGACACCGGCTTGCAGCCCGTAGGCCGATCCATTCAGCGCCTCAATGGCTTCATCCAGCCGGCGATAGGGCGTCACGGTCACGACCGGCCCGAAGACTTCCTGGCAGGACACCTTCATTGACGGTGTTACGTTGGATAGCACCGTCGCTTCGACCACTGACCCCATGCGTTTGCCGCCCAAAAGGACGCGGGCGCCTTGCGAAACCGCTTCTCCGATCCACTGTTCGACTCGATCAACGGCCCTTTGGTCGATCAGCGGACCGACGACTGTGGCCTCGTCGCTCGGATCGCCGCCTTTCAATCGGGCCACCTGAAGTAACAGTTTGGTAGTAAAGAGGTCGGCAATGGAATGGTGGACGAGAATCCGTTGCACAGAAATACAGGTCTGGCCGGCATAGCCGAATCCACCAGTCGCGCAGCGTTGCGCTGCGAAGTCCAGATCGGCATCCGGTTCGATGATGACGCCGGCATTGCCGCCCAGTTCGAGCACGACCTTCTTTTTGCCGCACTTTTCCTTGAGCCGCCACCCCACTGCCGCACTGCCCGTGAAGCTCAACAGCTTGAACCGCGGGTCGACAACCAATCGCTCTGCCATCTGATTGTCACACGGCAACACGTTGAGGCCGCCAGGAGGGAGACCGGCCTCGAGCGCCACCTCGCCGAGCAACAGCGCGGTCATGGGAGTCTGTGGAGCCGGCTTGATCAGAATCGGATTCCCTGCGGCCAGGGCAGGCGCGACCTTGTGAGCAACGAGATTGAGTGGAAAGTTGAACGGCGTGATGCCGAGAATCGGGCCGATAGGAAACCGCCGAAGGATGCCGATATGGGAGTCAGTGCCGGGTGTCCAGTCGAGCGGGACGACGTCTCCTCCGATACGCTTGGCCTCTTCGGCGGCGACAGTGAAGGTCTGTACGGCTCGCGCCACTTCTCGGCGGGCGTCGGCAATCGGCTTTCCAGCCTCCGCCGTCATCAGCCGGGCAAACTCCTCGCGGCGCTCGTAGAGAGATCCGGCAATTCGCTGAAGGAGATGATAGCGGCGATGCCCCGGCAGGGCGCCCATCGGCGTTGCCGCGTCAGTGGTCGATTGGATCGCTGCCTCGGCGTCGGCTTCGCTCGCCTGAGAGACTTCGGCCAAAACCTTTCCCGTGAAGGGATCGTGCACCGGAGCAGCGGTGTTCCCCTGGCGCCATTGGCCGCCGATGAGAAATGGACGTGGTCCCTCCAACAAAACACTCCGCGCTGGTCAGTGCCTAAGGAGTGGATTCGACCGAAGAGGCAGAGGCCGGCTGCATGTTGGCCGCCTGTTCCGCAGCCCGCGCCCGCGCAACCAGATCTTCTGTGCCCCAGTCGGCGATCGCTTCGATGGCGAACGCTTCATAGGTCGAGACGCCATGACAACCCGGACAATCGGGCATCGGTACCTTGCGATAGAACACTTCGGACAGACAAGACATGCAGACCCAAAACGGCGGTTCACCATCGCGCGGCGCGACGGGCCAGAACGACTGTGTGTCAGACATACGGTAATCCTTCGTCAATGAGATGGTGTAAGTGCTACTTCGTCTCGTGTGCGTTCGACATGTCTATGAACCGGACACTTTCGACAACATCCGATCGATTTCTTCGGCGAAGGCCTCAAAAGGAAACGCTCCGGGAATGGCAACGGCAGGGACATTTTCTGTGGGCCCTGCGGCGGTCTGCATCAAAATAAACCCCGGCGTCCCGTGAAATCCCCACCGATTTGCCTCACGGCGGTCCTGGAAAATCGATTCCAGATGACGCCGTTCATCGAGGCACTTCCCGAACTCTGCCTGATCCAGCCCCATTGATCTTGCAGCACTCTTGAAGGAAGCGGAATCCAACTTGCTGCCCTCACCGAACAACCGATCATGCATAACCCAATAACGCCCCTGGGCTCCCGCACACCGCGCCGCGACAGCCGCTTCAACTCCGACGCCGCGATCAGCCCGCGGATAGTCTCGATACACGAACTTGATTTTGCCCGTATCAATATATGCGGCTTGCAACTTCGGCAGCGTCTCCTTGAAGAATTTTAAACAATAGCCACAGGTAAAGTCTGAATACTCAATCAGCGTGAGCGGAGCATCAACTTTGCCCTGGACGCGCCCGTCATCCGTGACTGAATCTGCACCGACCTCGGCTGCGCTCGTGACCAGAATTGCGAACCCCAGTAGCAGGCCAGCAACTGGCATGAGTGCCGTGTTCTTCCTCATGTCCGAGCCACATGTTTGGCCTTCGTGCGCTCAAGCAGCCCAGCCATGAGCAACGGCCATACGACCGTGGCATCGCTCAAGACTTCGGCAAATCGTCCCCCGTCTTCCGGCGGCACAAACTTTCCCCAGGACACGCCTTCCTGATAGGTGCA
>Ga0081455_10000647_pt1 | contig 45079 bp, 39 predicted proteins | sample TabmetS3T2R1_FD_70207 | JGI IMG/M metagenome (GOLD analysis project Ga0081455, IMG submission 70207) | Tabebuia heterophylla rhizosphere microbial communities from the University of Puerto Rico - S3T2R1 | ecosystem: Host-associated > Plants > Roots > Rhizosphere ...
AACGATCCAAAAACTGACCGCTGCCAGGGCGAGCATGATTGAGTAATGCACGGCAATGCCAAACCCCAGGGCAATCAGGTAGAGCACGATTGATGTGAACCCTGGGACAATATTGAGACGCGAAAGCGCGACGCAAACCACCACGCCTCCTAACGCTGCGTTAACGATGCTATCCAGGCCAAACTGTTTCGTCGAAACAGCGAACTGGCTATCGATTGGCAGGACCAGCAGAGAATCCAATTTTCCTGTGCGCACGAGCTCTGGAATGTTTGCGACATTGACAAAAAAGAATGCCTGAAATAGTTGGGCAATCATTTGGTGCGTCCCGATCAGCAGTACAACCTCCCACTTTGTCCAGTCGCCAATGCGATCGACATTGCCGAAAATGATGCTGAAGAAAACAATCTGCCCGCAGAACCAAAGGATCTCGACCACCATCCATAACAGGAAGTTCGCCTTGAAACTCAACTCCCGGATGAGCGAGTTGCGCAGCATGATGGAGTAAATTTGGATGTAACGCCGCATCACTTCTTCCTGTCTCCTACTTAAAAGCGCAGTCAACCACCACTCGAATGAAACGTTTTGTCCCCTGGCTTCTAATCGTTGTTGGATTCCTCGTTATTGCAGGGGTAATCCGCCAATGTCGCCACGGCGGTTCGGCCAATTATCAGACCGCAATGATCACACGCGGCCCCATTACCCAGGCGGTTACGGCAACCGGCACACTTAATCCGGTGGTTAATGTACAGGTGGGCAGTCAGGTTTCAGGAAATATCGCGAAATTGTTTGTGGATTTTAATTCTCAGGTGAAAGCCGGCCAGGTAGTGGCCCAAATCGATCCGGCGCTTTTTCAGGCAACTGTCACGCAGGCGGAAGGCGATGTGGCTAGCGCACAGGCAGCGCTGGAGCTTGCAAAAATAAATGCCACTCGCACCCAGGAACTTTTTGCGAGAAAAACTTCGTCTCAGGCTGATTTGGACCAGGCAATGGCGAACCTCCATACGGCAGAGGCAAATGTGAAGATAAAGCAGGGTGCGCTGGATAAAGCGCGGGCCGATCTCGAGCATTGCACAATTACCTCGCCTATTGATGGCGTCGTCATTTCACGGAGCGTCGATGTTGGCCAGACGGTCGCAGCCAGTTTGCAGGCGCCGGTGATCTTTGCGATTGCAAACGACCTCACCAAAATGCAAATCGACGCGAACGTGGCGGAAGCGGATGTCGGCGTCGTTAAGATCGATCAAAACGTCGATTTCACCGTGGACGCTTTTCCTATGGAGACGTTTCGCGGAAAAGTCGTCCAGGTGCGGAACGCGCCAATCACCGTACAAAATGTCGTGACCTACGACACGGTTATCGGAGTGAGCAATCCGGAACTGAAATTGAAACCAGGGATGACTGCGAACGTGTCAATTATCATTGCACAGAAGGACGACGTTCTGCAGATCAAGAACGCAGCGCTGCGCTATCGTCCGCCGAACGCGACGCCGTTTCCGGTTGAGACAAGAAAAACGACCAGTCGAGCGGGTCGCCCAACTGCGGGGCGCGGCGGTAGTGCGCAACAGGGATCTCAGCGCACAGTCTACGTTTTGCCATTGGGAGCGGGTCGCCCAGAGCCAAGGCAGATTAAGACCGGAATCAGTGACGGGATTGTGACCGAAGTGGTCGAAGGCTTGAAGGAAGGCGACCGCGTTGTGACGGCTGAGATCGGCTCAACGACTGCCGCTCAATCGCCTGCGGCAAATCCATTCGGCGGTGCAAGGCGCTTTCCGTGATTGTTGTCATGTCGAGCGCAGTCGAGACATCTCTGGACCATTCTCTTCCGCATATTCCACGATCAGGAACATCACCACGAGCAAGAAGGCGGAAAGAATGCCATGAATAACGGAGCCATCGTCAGCTTGATCGATGTTCACAAGACGTATCGCACAGGCGAGATGGAAGTGCCCGCCGTGCGCGGTGTGTCAATCGAAATCAAGCGCGGCGAATTTGTCGCGCTGATGGGTGCAAGCGGCTCTGGAAAATCTACGCTTATGAACATTCTCGGTTGCCTCGACCGGCCAACGACAGGCCATTACATTTTGGACGGCGCAGACGTCTCGGGCCTCGATCGGGACCGGCTGGCCGATATCCGGAACAGCAAGATCGGTTTCGTATTCCAGAATTTTAATCTGCTGCCGCGCACGTCCGCGCGGGAGAATGTCGAGTTGCCTCTGATTTATAGTGCGCAGCGTCTGACACACGCGGAACTTCGCGAAAATGCGGATCGCGTTCTTGCGTCCGTCGGCCTTGCGGGTCGCGAAGATCATTACCCGAGTCAGCTTTCGGGCGGTCAGCAACAACGCGTGGCGATTGCGCGCGCGTTGATCAATCAGCCGGAAGTCCTTCTTGCGGACGAGCCGACCGGTAATCTCGACAGCCGGACCAGCGTCGAGATCATGGCAATTTTTCAGCAACTTAATGAACGCGGAATTACGGTGATCATGGTGACGCACGAACCTGACATCGCGGCGTATGCAAAACGCAATGTGATGATGCGCGACGGAGTGATTCTGGATGATCATCTGGTTTCGCAACGCACGGATGCTGCGGCGGAGCTCGAACGAGAACGCGCTTCAACGGTTTAACGAACCAAATGCGAGTTGCACCAACATTCAACGTCGCACTTCGCGCTTTGCGGCGAAACAAACTGCGTTCGGTATTAACCGCGCTCGGCATCATCATCGGTGTCGGCGCGGTCATTGCGATGGTTGGGATTGGCAACGGCGCGAAGGCTCAAGTGGAAGCGCAGATTGCCAGCCTCGGCCAAAACGTGATTCTCATCTTTTCTGGCAGCACCACTTCCAGTGGCATTCGCACGGGGTGGGGTGGCGCCGGCACGCTGAAAATTGAAGACGCGGAGGCGATTCGGCGCGAAGTGCCGGGCGTCATCGGCGTAAGCGAGGAAGTTGTTTCCACCACGCAGGTAGCAGCAGGAAATCAAAACTGGTTTACCCGGATTTACGGAGAATCGGCTGATTACTTTGATATTCGACAATGGCCGTTGGCAGATGGCGCGCCGTTTACATCGCAAGATGTACGCAGCGCGAACAAGGTTTGTGTGATCGGTCGCACTACCGCAACGCAGATTTACGGAAACGAAAATCCCATTGGGCAGATCTTACGAATCAAAGAGGTCCCATTCACCATCACGGGGATATTGACGCCCAAGGGATTAAGCACGCAGGGCGTCGACCAGGACGACATTGTCATCATGCCGTACACGAGTGCGATGAAGCGTGTGATCGGCGGCACCAACCTTCGCAACATCAATGTGCAAATCGCCGATCCTCAGCAGCTCGAAGCAGCCCAGCAACAGATTATCGCGCTGCTCCGGCAACGGCATAACATTCGTCCCGGGCGCGACGACGATTTCACCGTGCGCAACCAACAGGAAATCGCGCAAGCGGCGACGGCGACCACCGCAGTGATGACGATTCTTCTTGGCTCGATCGCGGGCGTATCGCTTCTCGTCGGTGGGATCGGAATCATGAATATCATGCTGGTGAGTGTCACCGAGCGGACCCGTGAGATTGGAGTGCGCATGGCTGTGGGGGCCCGGGGCAACGACATTCTCACTCAGTTCCTGATCGAAGCCGTCACCCTAAGCTCAGTGGGCGGGGTGATCGGGATCGTCTGTGGCGTTGGCGCGTCGAGGATTCTGTCTGCATATGCGAATTGGCCGACGTTAATTTCACTCAGTTCGGTCGCGATCGCATTTCTGTTCAGCGCAGCGGTTGGAATTTTCTTTGGCTTTTACCCGGCGCGCAAAGCCGCCGCACTCGATCCGATCGAAGCGCTCCGTTACGAGTGAGACGTTTGATCCCCGACTAACATGAATTGACACAAGTGAACGAGCACTGTGTTTGGTCGCATCCATTGTTGGTTAGAATTCCAGCTATCTTTCACTCTTTTTCGTTGCGGCCGCCTCTGGAGCATCTGCTGTCGCGTCCACCTCTACCGGCGATTCCCCATTTACGCGCACGGTTCCCACGATACGCGCCCGGTCGCGGGTTTGCTCCGCTCGGTCTTTGTCGTTAGACGTCGCTGTAGCTGGCTGCTGTGGCGGCGCGGCGTAATTTCCTTCAAACATGATCATCTTTTTTAGGCTGACGTTATATCCGGTCGCGCGGAAGTACGATTGAGGAGTGGCTGAGTCGGTTTCGCCGGCGGCCTGAGCCACGTCTCTTCGCGCCCGCTTCGCGGCGTATTGTCCGTGGGCAGTGATGCGTGAGTCGACAGCTCCGCTCTTTGCCTGCTGCTCGATTTTACCTGTGTACGTCGAGCCGTCGGCATCGACCACGCGAATTTCACTCCCCTCCTGTTGAACTTGAAACGTGTTCAAGACGTTCGCGGCGCGGTTTACCTGCGCATTGTTCCGAAAAGATTGAGCGGCCGATTGTTGGGAAAATTGCTGCTTGGTTGAAGGTTGCGCCACTGGTGGAGCGGCTGCCATCCTGTCTGATTCGGCTTTTGCATTGCGACCATCTGTGGGTACAGCGGCGGGTGCCGCCTGTATTTTCGCACCTGCAATCTCCTTATCGGCGAAACCTTTCGTCACTTCACTTGGGGACTCGGTCGCAGCACGCCCTTCGTGAGAGCGAGTGGATGCGGTTAAGGCTTCCGCTTCAGAGGCCGGCGTCGCTTCGGGCTCGATCTTGATTTGACTGTTCTCCGCCAGATTCACCGTTGGTTCGGTGGCGCTCGCCGCTGGAGCTCTGACGAGAGTACCCTCCGCGGCCGCCACTGGTTTTAGTCCATCGACTGCTCCCGCAGTGTGGCCACGAAGCGCAAGATTCCCGGACTCCGCGACAGGGTGTGATCGATTCCACCAAATCGCCGGGACGAGCACGATCAAGGTTGCCAGAGCCGCCGCCACTGTTACCCGCGGCCAAAACATTGTTATCCATGACGCTCGTGGTTCGCCTTTTTCGTCTTCCGTCGCTCCCGCTCGTGCGATCTCCTCATGCAGACGCGCTCGCATCGGATTCGGCATTTTGGGGTCGTCACCAAATTCTGCGCGACGCGCTTTTGCCAGCGCTTCGAGCATTTGTTCAATTGGTTTCTTTGGCTCGGATGGCATGCTTCTAAGAATTAGACGGAAAATGATGATCCGGGGGTACTATTTCCTTCGCGATTATGAGCAAGCGATCCAGGCATTTGCTTAACCGGGAGCTGACCGTCTTCGGATTAAGACGCAGTTCCGCTGCAATCTCATTATAACTTAAGTCGCCGTAGTACCGCAGTTCGATGATTTCCCGGCACGGCTCGCCGAGGCGATCGAGGCTTTCCCTCACGAGGCGGGAGGTCTCGGCAATCTGCAATAAGCCATCGGGACCTGGAGTTCCAGATGGCAGATCAATCGGCAGTTCGTCATCACTTCGGCGTTCGTTGATCGAAATGTGCACGGCGTTTCCACCACGTTTCGCGGCCCGCGTTTTTTCCCGATAGTCCATGGCCTTGTTCGCTGCGATCCGCAGCAACCACGTCTGAAAACAGCTTCGACCCCGGAATGAGGATAGGTTTCTGACCACTGATAAAAACGTTTCCTGACAAATCTCTTCCGTGTCTTCGTGGCTGAACTCACCGGAGAGCTGAAATACAAACCGGGCAACCGTCCCGTAGTACTTGTCGAACAGAGAATCCCAGGCCGCCGTATTTCTCGCGCGGCACTGGGCGATCATTTGAGCTTCCGACGCTAATGCTGATACCTCCGCCGACGGCAGCGGTGGAGGCGTGCTGGTAAGCTCCTGATCGATCACAACTCCTCGCGGATGGAGCATCTTACCGATGTCTGACTGTCGCGCCCAGCCTTCTGATCAAAATTAGTACCCTGCCTCGGATTTCACCGCCGGGAGCATTTTCCCGGAGTTCCCGACTAATGCTCCATGAACAAAAAATTGGCGCTAGTGATCGGGCTCTTCCTTCTCGGCGGCATCTACCAATCCCGCGGAGATGGTTTCATTGTCGTCGAGCATCCGATCTATGTTCCACCGACCCATTTCCCGTTCGCCCCACTCGAAGTCACGAGTCATCAGGTCAACGTCAAAATTGATGGCCAGGTCGCCACGACATCGATCGACCAGGAGTTTTACAATCCTAACGATCAACGCCTGGAAGGTTTTTATATGTTCCCTGTTCCGAAAGGGGCTCACATCGACAAATTCAGCATGGAAATCGGCGGTAAGAGCGTCGATGCGGAATTGCTCCCGGCTGACAAGGCGCGTCGCATCTATGAGGACATTGTGCGAAAAATGCGCGATCCAGCGCTGCTTGAGTACGACGGCCGCGACCTCTTCAAGGTCCGCATTTTTCCGATCGAACCGCGCAGCCGCAAACCCATTAAGATCTCCTATACAGAACTGCTTCGCTCTGACGCAGGAACGGTCACTTATCTCTACCCCCTGAGCACCGAGAAATTTTCCGCTAGACCGATCAAAGATCTGAGCGTGAAAATTGAGCTTAAAAGTGCGGAGCCGCTCGCCTCAATTTATTCGCCCAGCCACAAAGTCGAGATTAAGCGCGATGGCCCTAACCGCGCTGTGATTGGTTATGAAGCCAAGGACGAAAAGCCGGACACAGATTTTCAGCTCGTCTACACCTCGGACACACATGATGTCGGCCTCAGATTAGTTACTTACAAACCAGACGGCGACGACGGCTATTTTTTGCTCCTGGCTGCGCCGACGGTTACTAACGAAACAAAGCCGGCCGCCAAAGACGTCGTTTTTGTCGTGGACACATCCGGTTCAATGGCTGGCGCCAAGCTTCAACAGGCTCAAAAAGCATTGCGGTTCTGTGTGGAAAATCTGAACGCCGACGATCGTTTCGAGATTGTCCGGTTCTCGACTGAAGCTGAGCCGCTTTTCCACGAGTTGGTACCAGCCGACTCCGATCACCGCAAACGCGCGAACGGTTTCATCGACGGCTTCAAGCCAATCGGCGGCACTGCGATTGCCGATGCGCTGCAAAACTCTCTCAAGGTCCGACCGGACAAAAGCGATCGCCCGTTTGTTGTCATTTTCCTGACCGACGGTCTGCCCACAGTGGGAACACGCAATCCCGACGAAATCGTAGCGAACATCAAAAAGGCGAGCGGCGTTCGGATTTTCTCGTTTGGAATCGGTTCGGACGTAAACACACAGTTGCTCGATCAAATCGCCGAGGGTACGCGCGCCTTCAGCCAATACGTACTCGCGAATGAAGATCTTGAGCTCAAGGTCTCAAACTTCTACACGCGAATTAAAGAACCGGCCCTAACGAATCTCAAACTGGATCTCGGCGGCAGTGTTCGCGCATCGAAAATGTATCCAGCGGATTTGCCGGATCTGTTTAGGGGAGACCAATTAGTCGTAGCGGGTCGATACAGCGGTGCCGGCGATGTCGAAGCAAAGCTGACTGGCAACGTCTCCGGCCGTGAACAGACATTTACTTACAAGCTGCATTTCGACGATCGCAAAACGACCGACGATTATGTCCCACGGCTTTGGGCGACGCGCCGTGTCGGATTTCTCCTCGATGAAATCCGGATCCATGGCGAAACCTCCGAGCTTCGCGATGAAACAACTGAGCTGGCCCGGAAATACGGAATCGTTACGCCTTATACGGCTTATCTGATTGTAGAGGATGAAGATCGCCGGCGTGTGCCGATGGCTGATCGATCCATGCAAAGCATGAGCGCTGATACAGCGACGCGCGCCGAAGTTGCAAAGGCCTGGGGCGGGTTCAAGGACAAAAAAGACGGTGAGGACGGCGTTGCTAACGCGCGGAGCCAGAATGCATTCAAGTTTGCGCAGCAGGCACCGGCATCGATTGCATCCGGCGCTTCCGAATCGTTGCGAGGATTTGCAGCAGCGGTTCCTGCTGCCACTCCGGCAACCGCGCGCCTTAGTCAGTACACTCAACAGTCCAGGTTCGTAAACGGGCGCGCATTTTTCCAAAACGGAAATCAATGGATCGATTCAACCGCGCAGAACAACAGCGCCAAACGCCAGCGCGTCCAATTCAACTCCGAAGAATACTTCAACCTCCTGACAAAACATCCCGAAGCCGGCCCGTGGCTGGCGCTAGGTCAAAACGTCGTGCTGACGCTCGACGACACTGTTTATGAAATCGCTGAATAACAATCCCATGAAAACACTAACAACTCGTAGCGCCGGCATCCTGCCGGTAATTTTATCTGTCTTTGCACTGCTCAACTTCTGGCAACCGTTGTTTGCCAAGGCTGCGCCGCCACCTCAATCCAAACCACGCATCGAGGTCTGTTTTGTGCTCGATACGACCGGATCAATGGGCGGTTTGATCGAGGGCGCGAAACAAAAGATTTGGTCGATCGCTAATGAAATGATCAGTGCGCAACCAACACCGGAGTTAAAGCTCGGGCTCATTGGTTATCGGGATCGCGGCGACGAATACGTGGTGAAATCCTTCAGTCTCACTGACGACATCGATGCCATTTACGGTCGTCTGCGTGACTTCCAGGCCGGCGGCGGTGGCGATGCCCCAGAAAGTGTAAACGAGGCGCTTGCCGAAGCCATTCACAAGATGCCTTGGAGCGGTGACAGGAAAGTCCTGAAGATCATCTTTTTGGTCGGGGATGCGCCGCCGCACATGGATTATCCGAACGGGCCGAAGTATCCGGATCTCTGCCGGGAAGCAGCGAAAAAAGATCTCATCATTAATACCATTCAGTGTGGTGAAATGGCTGAGACCAAGCCGATCTGGCAGGAAATCGCGAAACTGTCGGAAGGTAGTTATGTTGGCATTTCGCAATCCGGCAACGTTGCTGTGATCTCAACACCGATGGACAAGGAGCTAAGCCGGCTTAACGAACGCATTGGCGCCACTCTCATTCCGTACGGGGACAGTAAATTGCAGGCGGAAGTTCATGCGAAATATGCAATGGCGGCGAGTGCTCCGGCTTCCGCAATGGCAGATCGGCTCAGCTACAATAGCAAGACTGGCAAGGCTGTGCAGGGCCGCGGGGAATTGGTGGACGCGCTCAACGACAAGACGCTTAAGCTTGAGGAGATCGATCAGAAACAACTTCCTGCTGAGCTCCAGAAATTGGATCGTAGCGAACTACAAAAGCGGATCGCAAAAACCCGTGACGAACGCGCCGACCTGCAAAAGCAGATCGTCGAACTGTCGAAGAAACGCGAAGCCTATATTCAATCCGAAAACAAACGGCTCGCGGCTGAAGGTAAAGGTGACGCCTTCGATCAGAAGGTCGGTGAAACCCTTCGTGCTCAAGCGGCTAAAAAGGGAATCAGTTACTGATGTTGGGTAAATGGGCGGCGGGTTCATGCCGCACCTGGCAGAAGAGAAATTAACCAGCGACTGGATGCTAATGAAGAATGAAATTCGTGTTTATTCGTGTCTATTCGTGGTTAGAGATCTCTTATGGCTGAGCACACGGGATTCCAAACACTCGTCGCTGAAGCGAAAAAGCACGTAACCGAGATTTCTCCGCAGGCCGCCGCTGCGAAATTAAGCAGCGGCGACGCGGTTATAGTCGATGTTCGCGAGAAAGACGAATGGGGCGAAGGCCATATTCCTGATGCGACTCACATGAGTCGCGGCACGATTGAACTCGATATCGAGGAAAAAGTCCCCGACACGAATGCAATGATCATTTGTCATTGCGGAGGAGGCGGTCGCTCCGCGCTCGCCGCTGAGAGTCTGCAAAAGATGGGTTACAAAAACGTCCGCTCGATGGCCGGCGGTTTCAAAGCTTGGAAAGCCGCAGGTTTGCCAACAACGAAATAGGCGGCCTGGCGATCCGAGTCAGGCGGAATCGGCGAAACAGCTAGCGTTGTGTTTGCATCGCGTGGTCGTTAAACTGGCGCGCATGACTCAGGCTGCCAGTGACATGGCCTCGCTGGATTACTACGGCATTGAAAAGCTTCTCACGGATGAAGAACGCGCAGCGCGGGACCAAGCGAGGCGTTTTGTGCGGGAGGAAGTCTTGTCTGAGATCGTTCCGTTCCATCGCGCGGCCAAATTTCCGGAACATCTCATACCGCGGATGGGTGCGTTGGGCTTTTATGCTCCTTATTTGAAAGGGCACGGTTGTGCTGGTCTTAGCCACACTGCCTACGGCCTCATCATGCAGGAGCTCGAGCGAGCCGATTCTGGGCTGCGCTCGCTGGCGTCGGTACAGGGCGCATTAGCAATTCAAGCTATCCATTCCTTCGGTTCGCCGGAGCAACAGGCGCGCTGGCTGCCGGGATTGCTCTCAGGCAAACTCATCGGTTGTTTTGCTCTCACAGAACACGGACACGGGTCGGATCCTGGTGGGATGGAAACCCGCGCCAAACGCGAAGGTGACCAGTATCTCCTGAACGGCAGCAAATGCTGGATCGGTAACGCGTCGATCGCAGACGTTAAAGTTGTTTGGGCAAGGGATGACGATGCGAGTGTCGGCGGATTTGTCGTGGAAAAGGATGCGCCCGGCTTTCGCGCGCGAGACATCGAAGGAAAGTTTAGTCTGCGCATGTCACGGACGTCGGAATGCTGGTTTGAGAACTGTCGCATACCCGCTGAGAATCGTTTGCCGACAGCGTCCGGCCTCGGCGCGCCTTTGTCCTGTCTTTCACAGGCACGAATAGGGATTGCATGGGGCGTGATTGGCGCGGCCATTGACTGCTACGAAACGGCGCTGGCTTACGCCAAATCACGTGAGCAATTTGGCCGCCCGATCGCTAGCTTCCAGCTAGTGCAACAAAAGCTTGTCTGGATGGTGGAGGAGATTACCAAGGCGCAATTATTGGCATTGCGTCTTACCCGCATCATGGAGACGGGCGCGGTGCGTCCCGCGCAGATTTCGCTGGCCAAACGGAACAATGTTTGGATGGCGCTCGAATGCGCCCGGAAAGCGCGTGACATACTCGGCGCCGCAGGCATCACAGATCGCTACCCTGTGATTCGCCATGTTATGAATCTTGAAACAGTCTCCACCTACGAAGGCACGCACGACATCCATACGTTGGTCATCGGCCGCGACATCACGGGGCTGAATGCCTTTGGCGGATAAATAGCCGCGCAGATCCTTCGACGCGGGATGACGCAGTCGAGAAATCGGCTAAGGTAAGGTATGAGCGAATCAGTCTACATTCTCGGCGGCGGACGCACCGATTTTAAACGCAACCTGAAGAAGGAAGGGAAAACCATCCGGCACATCATCATCGAGGCCGGCAAAAAGGCGATCGACGATGCGAAGATCGATCCGGCGGAAATTCAAGCAGGCGCGGTTGGCAATTTCAATGCAGGCCAGTTCACCAAGCAATTGCAGCTCGGTGCCTTTATCCCGGAGATCGATCCGAAGTTGCGTGGTATTCCGACGATGCACACCGAAGCCGCGTGCGCGTCCGGGGCATTGTCGGTGTTGCTCGGAGCGGAATGGATTATGGGCGGCTTTTATGACGTCGTGCTGGTCGTTGGCGCGGAACAGCAGAAGACAATGTCGTCGCTCGATGGGGCGGATGTGCTAGGAGCGGCGGCCGATTATCACAACGAAAAGCCTGAGTACGGCGATTTTATGTTTCCCAAATTGTTCGGACGAATCGCGCAGATCTACATTGAGAAATATGGCGCGACTGAAGCCGATCTGGCCCTGGTCGCATGGAAAAATTATGCGCACGCCAAACTGAATCCGCTCGCGCAAATGCGCGACGCCGATCTTACCCTCGATTGTGCATCCCAGGTATCCGACAAGAACCCGAGCGTTGCTCCGCCGCTTAAAGTCTCCGATTGTTCCCAGATCACGGACGGGGCGGCATCAGTTCTCTTGGTCTCCGGAAAGTATCTGGATAAAATCGGACGCGATAAGAACAGGACCGCTCGATTGCTTGGCTACGGTCACAGCACCGATTATCTGCCGCTCGACAAAAAGGATGCGCCTACGTTTTCGATCGCGCGCAAAGCGGCCGAGAAAGCTTTCCAGATGGCGAATCTGACGCCGCGCGATCTGCATGGCGCCGAAGTCCACGATTGCTTTTCAATTACTGAAATTGTCGCCTACGAAATTCTCGGACTCGCCGAGTCCGGTAAGGGCGTCGAGTTGGTAAAAAGCGGTGCGACAGCATTGCCGCAGGTGCGCACGGAAAAATTCAAAGGATCTTTCCAAATTCCAGTGAACGCGGGCGGCGGCTTAATCGCCGACGGTCACCCTGTCGGAGCGACCGGTGTGCGTCAGGTTTTCGAAGCTTACCAGCAGCTCACGGAACAGGCCGGCGCGAAGCAGATTGAGAACGCGAAAAAATTCCTGACGTTCAACATGGGTGGCAGTCTTACAACTTCTGTCGCGATGGTTTGGGGACGCGACTGATCGAGTCCGAAATTCGCAATTCGAGACCCGTAATTCGCCCAGTTAACGAATCCGCATATTACGCGGTGTAAGGTTCGTTATTCGCATCCTGAATCGCGATTTAACGAATAATGAATCAAAAGCAGCTTTCACGTCCAGATGACGATCCGCGCACGTTTCTTGGATATGGTCTCGCTTGCAATTGAAGAGCTACCCGCAGTGATAAAAGCCGACGTCGAGGATTTCCTCGAAAACCATCCGCGCAGCCCGGCCGCGCGTTTGCGGCCAAGAATGGGAATGGTCGGCGAAATTTGGCTCGCGTTTATTGGTACAGAGCTGCGACGGGGCGCCAGCGGATTGGGTGAAACGCCGCGGGACGCCCTGACAGATTTCAACCGACATTTCCTGGAGCCGCTCGTTTCTCAAAACGGCTCGGAAGCATCGGAGACCGAATGATAGAGATTTAGATTTCAATACTTCGCATGAAAGTTCCGTTCACGCTCGGGGAGGTTGGGCACTTCGGTCTGGCTGTGCGTGATCCGAACAAAAGCGCTCAATGGTTCGAGCGCGCGCTGGGGTTGCGCAAAGAATTCGATTACGAAAACGGCGTCGCGATCGGCAACGACAATGTAACGATCGCGTTATTCAAAGGTACACCGTCACCGGAAACCATTGACCACATGTCGTTTCACCTTCCAAACATGGCAGCGTTGCGAAAGGCGCTCGCCCATTTGAAGGCCGTCGATGTCAACATTGAGGATCCGGGCGATGAAATCGGACCGGAAGGTCCGGGATCGAAAAACATGGGCCTTTGGTTCCACGATCCGGACGGTTACCGCTGGGAGCTTAGCGTGCTCGGCGGAAAATGAGTGCCTAGCCCGATCCGCGCGCCTGTCTGGGTTTAGCGCAAGAGGTGGGGATACCCCAATTGGATGATGACTAACGAGTGCGTAGCGCACGGTTAAGTGCCTGCATTGACACGATATTTAGGGGTCTTAACTTTTTCGTCCACAATTGAAAATGATGACCCAGGAAAAAGGGGACGGAAAAGAGTTCATCTCGCACGCGCCAGGGTATTGGCCGGAAATAAGTCAGGAACTTTGGAACGACTGGAAATGGCAGCTAAAAAACAGGGTTACTTCCCTGGCTCAACTGGAACAGCATGTGGAGCTGAGCGACGAGGAGCGCAGCGGCGTTTTGCTTTCGGGCGACAAACTCGCGCTGGCGGTCACGCCGCACTTTTTTAACCTCCTGCCAGATGATAATCCGGACGATCCGATAAGGCGTCAGGTCATTCCCCGGATCGAAGAGACCTGGGCATCCCCGTACGACATGGCCGATCCATGCGGTGAAGATTCCCACATGCCTGTGCCAGGACTAGTCCATCGTTATCCGGACCGCGTTCTGTTTTTAGTAACGGACCGCTGCGCCAGTTACTGCCGCTATTGCACGCGCAGCCGTGTCGTTAGCGGTGCAGGCGAACAGGAATTGCACATAAATTTTGAGGAAGCTTTTCGTTATCTCGAGGAGCATACCGAGGTGCGCGATGTCCTTTTGAGCGGCGGCGACGCACTCATTTTCAGCGACGAGAGGCTGGATAAGCTGTTGTCCCGATTGCGGTCGATTCCGCACATTGAGTTCGTTCGAATCGGGACACGGGTTCCGATTTTTCTGCCTCAACGCATTACTCCTGAGCTATGCGCGATGCTGGCGAAACATCACCCCCTCTGGATGAGCGTGCATGTTAATCATCCGCGCGAATTGACGACTGAGGTGAAACAGGCGCTGGAGCGCCTCGCTAATGCTGGTATCCCGCTTGGAAACCAAAGCGTTTTGCTCGCCGGCGTGAACGACGACCTGGAAACCATGAAGACGCTGGTGCACAAGCTCCTCATGTGCCGTGTGCGTCCGTATTACATTTATCAGTGCGACCTGATCAATGGCTCGGCGCATTTGCGTACTTCAGTAGCGAAAGGCATTGAGATCATTGAAGGCCTGCGCGGTCACACCACCGGTTATGCGGTGCCGCAATTCGTGATCGACGCACCGGGTGGCGGCGGCAAGGTGCCTATCAATCCCGGTTACATTCTCTATCACGATAACGAGAAAATCGTCATCCGGAATTACGAGGGCAAGATCTTCGAGTACCCGGAAACTGGAAACGAGCAGGTCCAGTTCGCGCCTCAGCGGGAGTATCACGACGAGTATCTCTACTCGTAGGCCTGCCGTTTGGGGTTGAGCGACCTGCCGCACACTACCTTTCAGCGAAAGCGATAACAATTTCTCAGGTCCGGTGCTGTCATGTCACGCTGAGCGAAGCGAAACAGCTCTGCTTTTATCTTTTGGAGCCGGTTTAAAGAAACGAACAGAAATTCTTCGCTTCGCTCAGAATGACATTTGGCGAATCCGAGAGAATCCCGTGAATCCGAGGTGGCGTGTTCCTGCATCTCAACGTTGCCCCCGAGAAAGGAAGGTTGAGTTATGAAATATTCTATCGTCGGATGTTTGATGTTATCGCTTCTGAGCGCTGCTGCGGAAACACCTAAATCCGTTGAGATTCGTTTTTGTCCCGCAGCGGCAGTTCGAATCTATCCGTTGGAAAGCCGGCGGGAGCTTCAAAGCCTCTTGTTACAGAATGCGGCCGTCATCAATCTCGGGCAGGTGGCCTTTGACGTGAAAGAGATTGACTTGGAGCTGCTGGAGACAGGGCAGGTTCTGGACACAAAAAGACTGGATGCCAAGGCTATCCGGCGCATTGCTGATCGCGGCGCGAAATTGCAGGCAGCAGGCGTTCTTCAACAGGTAAGGTTTCAATTCTGCGGCAACGACTTGATTGCATCGAACGTTAAGCTGGCCGGACCGAAGTTGGATCGAGACCAGGCACTGCTGATCACATCGCAGGTCTTCGCATTCAACGGCGTGCGCGACACACTCCGAGTTCGCGTGCGTGGCAACGTCGGTGGCCATGCTGCGGAATTCGCGGGTTCAATCCCGATCAAATCCGAATTTGCACAAAACAAATATATCTTTCCGCTCCGCGGCACTTGGTATGTGGGCTGGGGAGCTTCCTTTCATACCGGTCATCGCTGGGCCGTTCCGGAAGAGTTCGCGCTCGACATTGCGAAGATCGGTGAGAATGGACTCAGCCACAAAGGCGATGGCACGCACTTCGATGATTATTACGCGTACGGCGCGGATGTGCTTGCCGCGGCCGACGGCCGTGTGATCAGTGCCGCGGCCGATCACCCAGAGGATCCTTCGGCAATGCAACGCCCTAACGAGACCCAGGAAGCGTATTTCGCACGACTGCAAAAGGAGCAGGGCGAGCGACTTGCCAAAGGTCTAACATCCATAACCGGCAATTACGTGATGCTTGATCACGGGAAGAATGAGTATTCGCTGTACGCGCATTTGCAGCCAGGCAGTGTGTGCGTTCACGTCGGCGAGCAGGTGAAAACGGGCGATCTGATTGGCAAGCTTGGTTCGTCTGGCAATTCGACAGAGCCGCATCTCCACTTCCACGTGTGCGACAAGCCCGACCCACTGATGTGTGCGGGCGTGCCAGTTAATTTCAGCAACATTACGATCCAGTGGGCCGATTTGCCGCGCTCCATCCAAAGCGGCGACGTTGTCACAGCGAAATAGCCAATACTGGCTTAAGACATTCATGGCCGAGGCGCTTGATTGAGTTTTTGTTGTTCCTTTCTCGATGGCTTCAGGATAGGACAGTTGTGGTCGCGTAAGTCGCGATCACGATGAAATTGCTTGGACGAATTTTGCTTACTTTTTCGGCGGTTCTGCTTGTCATAGGCGCTTGGATACACACTTCGGCCTTTGGCAGAGTGTCTGGAGCCGTTGCGAAGTCGAACATTGACGCATTTGTGGGCAAAGGGTTGAAGGTCTTGTGGCTTCAAGATTCAACCATTGCAATTGTCCTGGCGATCGTGTTCGCAACCGTTGCGATCCGGCCATTTGCGGCAAGCAAAACAGTTGTCGTCCTGCTCGGACTTGTGCCTGTGGTCACGGCCGCGCTAGTCTATCATTTCATCGGGAATTTTGTTGGCGGCCACATTTTTCTGACAGCTGGAGTCGCAGCAATTTTTGGCGGGGTTCTTTGCCGTGATGAAACGACGGCTGCACAGGGGCAGGCATAATTTCCTTTGGTTTGGCCGGTTGCGTAAACTTTAAGCTTGCGTAATAAAGATCGGGCCGTGTAAAGTCGCCCACTTTAATTTTTGTCACTTGACCGTCACTTTCATTATTTATGAACCAACGCTTAATCTCGGAAATTGGCCGTACTCAACGACTTGAAATTATTAACTCGCTCAAGCGCACCAGGGGAATGTCCGTTAACGAGCTGGTGGAGAGAATGAAGATGAGCTACATGGGCATCAAGCAGCATTGCCTGACTCTCCAACGCGACGGCTACTTAGACACCTGGCGTCGGCCGCAGAAGATGGGTCGACCGGAGATGGTCTATCGGCTGACACGTCGCAGCCATGATCTTTTTCAGGCTGACAGTCACCAGCTTACTCTCGATCTCCTGAAGGCGGCGCAGGAAATCTACGGACCGAACGCCGCAGAGAAGCTTCTCTACAATATTTTTGAAAAGAAAACAGCTGCACTCAAAGCCAGGACGAAAGGAGACACGGTCGCTGAACGTGCGAAGTGGCTCGCCAACGTCCGCGATGGCGAGGGCTACATGTCTCAATTTGTTAACAATCACGAGGACGGCGGCCCGAGGATTCTCGAGTGTCATTCGCCAGTCTTAAATCTTCTGGATCGGTACCCGATCATAGGCCGCCTCGAGCAGGACATGTTTGAAGCGGTTTTGCGTACGAAAGTTCGCCGCCAAATGATGCGCAACTCGGGGCTTTACGAGTGCGCATTTCATTTCGCGGCGTAGGGGCGACATCGGGACGGAGTTCTGCGGTTGTCGCGACGACACGTCGCAGGGGAATGTCCCCTGCCAATTCATTTGTTCTTTCGCTCTCCGTGAATCTCGGTTGATTGATGGCCCATGGCTCGGGCTTTTCCTACTGTCGTCATCGAGAATTTGCAGCCACTGATCGATGGCGGGCGCTACCCTATAAAGCGCATCGTTGGCGAAGACCTCGTCGTCGAAGCAGACATTTTCAAGGATGGGCACGACATTGTGGCAGCGGTTCTGAAATGGCGTGTTATCGGGAAGCGTGCATGGCGCGAAACGCCGATGAACTTTGTTGATAACGATCGCTGGCGCGGCGTCTGCACTTTGTACGATCAAAACATTCACGAATACACAGTCGAAGCCTGGACGGACACGTTTCGCAGCTGGCAAGCGGAATTCGTAAAGAAATTTGAAGCCGGCCTTTCCGATCTCCGGAGTGAAGCACTGGAAGGCGCGGCTTTGGTAGAAGCGGCCGGCAAACGCGCCCGCGATCGAGCCGACCGCAAGCGCTTATCGGAGTTTTCGCAGCAGATTTCGACGGGTGCGAATTCAGAAATTTACGCCATCGCACGATCGGGCGAACTGGAAGTGTTGATGGCAACCTATCCCGATCGTTCCGCGGCGACACGATACGATCCTCCTCCTCACGTTGTGGTGGATCGCCCGGCAGCGTTAATCGCGGCGTGGTACGAATTTTTTCCGCGCTCGGCGGAAGGCCGCGGCGATGGTGGATCGACTTTTCGGGATTGTTTGCCTCGGGTGGAGGACGCACGAGCGATGGGTTTTGACGTCATCTATTTCCCGCCGATTCATCCGATCGGGCACACGAATCGAAAAGGCCGAAATAACTCGACCACTTGCGAGAAGGGCGATCCGGGCGTGCCATGGGCGATCGGCAACGAAGCCGGCGGACACAAGGCGGTGGAGCCTTCACTCGGGACGCTGGAAGATTTCGACTGGCTTCAGAAAGAAGTGCGCAAACGCGGAATGGAAATTGCCCTCGATTTCGCGATCAACTGTTCTCCCGATCATCCTTACGTCAAAGAGCACCCCGATTGGTTTTACAAACGCCCGGACGGCACCATCAAATACGCGGAGAACCCGCCGAAAAAGTACGAAGATATTTATCCGTTGAATTTTCACTGCGATAACTGGCGCGATCTTTGGGCGGAGCTGAAAAGCGTTGTGTTGTTTTGGGCCGAGCGCGGAGTGCGCATCTTTCGAGTGGACAATCCCCATACCAAACCGGTCGCTTTCTGGGAGTATTTGATCAAAGGCGTTCGCCAGAAATATCCCGACGCGATTTTTCTTTCCGAAGCGTTCACCAGACCAAAGATGATGAAAGCGCTGGCCAAAGCGGGCTTTAACCAGAGCTACACCTATTTCACTTGGCGAAACTCGAAGCACGAGCTCATCGAATACTTTACGGAGCTGACACAAACCGAGATGAGCGAATATTTTTGGCCAAATCTCTGGACCAATACGCCTGACATTCTCCCACTTGTGCTTCAAGAAGGCGGGCGACCCGCGTTCATGATTCGCGTAGCTCTGGCCGCGACGCTTTCGCCGCTTTACGGTATCTACAGCGGATACGAATTATGCGAGAATGAAGCATTGCCGGGTCGCGAGGAGTATCTCGATTCCGAAAAATATCAATACAAGGAGCGCGATTGGGATGCGCCGGGAAATATCAAGGACTGGATCGCGCGCCTGAACAAAATCCGGAAAGAAAACCGCGCGCTCCAGCTTTACACCAATCTGCGGTTCCACGGCGCCGACAACGATGCCATTCTGTTTTACAGCAAAATGACGGCGGCGCGTGATAACATCCTCCTCGTCGTGGTGAATCTTGATCCGCACCGAAAACAGAATTCGTTTGTTTATGTTCCGATCGAGAGTTTTGGACAAATGGAAAGCGATGTCTATCAAGTGCAGGACTTGCTGAGCGGCGCGACTTACACTTGGCGCGGCCGCCGTAATTACGTGGAGCTTGATCCGGACATTCAACCGGCACATGTTTTTTTGGTACGCCGCTAAGCTTTGCTGTGTTTTGCAACTTGGGGAGCCGGCATGTGTTTGATCCCTGGTGAGGCATTTGCATCCGGTAATCGCCCTGCCTATCATTACGAAATTTCCGGCATGAAAATTTGGGTTTTGCTGATTGCTGCGCTGGCGAGCGCGTCTCCTGTTTTAGCACAAGAAGTCACCGCCACACCGCCTTTGGTGCCCGAGCGTTCGCAGACGGTTCTGGAAACGCTCGTCAAAGCCGGCCCCGTAATGATTCCGTTGCTGTTGCTCTCGATCTTCTTCGTCATGTTGGTCGTGGTTTACTTAATGACCATCCGTCGCGGCGCGGTGGTCTCGAGCGGTTATATGGCAACAGCGGACGCGCTTTTGCGTAAAAGGGATTACCTGGGGCTGCTCGCTGTCTCCAATCGGCACGGGGAAGCCATCGCCCGGGTCGTACAAAAGATGCTCGATTTCACGACCAAGAATCCGCAGGCCGATCTTCAGCAGGTCCGTGAAATTGCCGAAACGGAAGGAACACGAGTTGCAGCCAGTCTGAATAATCGCGTTATTTACCTCGCGGATATTGGAATGATTGCGCCGTTGCTGGGCCTGCTTGGTACAGTCTTTGGAATTATCCATTCCTTTGGTGCCCTGGGAGCCGACATTGGCTCAGCGCGTTATGTAGCACTGTCGCGCGGGATCAGCGAGGCACTGGTCAACACGGCTGCCGGGCTGGCCATTGGTATTCCCGCGATGATTTTCTACGCGTTCTTTCGCGGCCGCGCGCAAAAATTGATCTCGGACCTGGAAGCCGCTTCGACGCATGTCCTAGCTTTGCTCTCATTGCAATATGGCAGGCCTCAGCGAACTCCTGTGCTGATAGAGGAAGAATTGTAAGAGCTTCGTTATTCCAATGAACTTGCGTGGTCACGCGCCTATGCATCATCCAGGCATTCAACTGGCACCGCTGGTGGATGTACTGTTGCTCTTGCTTATTTTCTTCCTGCTGACATGGAACGCGGCCCGGACCGAGAACGAGCTCGACGTGAAAGTGCCAAAGGCATCGGCAGCCAAGGAGAAAACTGCGCCAATTGGCGATGTGATTGTCAACGTAAAGGCAGACGGCAATGTTGTGGTTAATCGCCGCACATTGAGTGGCGCTGAATTGAGCGAATTATTGAAAAGCTTGGTCCAACTAAACTCCGAGCAAGCGGTAGTGATCCGCGGCGATGAAACCGGTGCCTACAAAAATATCGTCGGCGTGTTAAACATTTGCACCGAGGCAGGAGTAACCAACGTAGCTTTCGCGACGGCAAAATGAACACGACGCGCAGCGCAGCCAGTCTCCTGGGACTGGCGATGCTGCTTGGGACGGCGAGCAGCGTCATTGCCCAATCAGAGCCGGAGGTTCGCCGGGCCCGGCCGGTAGATGAGCCGCCAATCCCACGCGCTCTCCCCGTGGAACCGCTTGCTAGACCGTCTCGCCCTCCAAGTGATGAATCAATCGACAGAGTTCTACGCTCTCTAAAGGAGAACGCTCCGGAGCCATCACAACAGGAAGGCGAGGGGGGGGCCCAGCGCCAGCTCGAGTATGCGAACGGCCTGTTCACTCGCAAGCTTTACGATCTGGCGGCGCCTGAATATCAAAAGTATCTCGATGAATATCCCGGGCGCGCGGGCCGGGCGAACGCTTATTTCTCACTGGGTGAATGCCAGCGAAATCTGGGCCGGGCTTCGAGCGCTCGCACAAATCTCCAGAAAGTGCTCAACGACTATCCCGAGAGCGAATTTGCCGGACCCGCGGCATATGCGCTCGCCGAGATGGAGTTTGCGGACAAAGATTACGCCGCTGCGCTTCCGCTCTTTCATCGTTCGGTCGGGAAATCAAAGGAACCCGCGGTAGCACTTTCTGCGCACTATTTCGAGGCGCGCTGCCTTGAGGCTCTCGGTCGCAAGGAGGAGGCGGCGAATATTTATGCGGAGGTTGCTGAGGCCGGAAATCCGAATCCTTTCCGAGAGGACTCGCGAATCACCGCAGCCTCCATTTTCGCCGGACGAGGAAGGAAGATCGACGCTCTGAAGCAATACGAAGCCCTTGCCAACGAAGGCCAGAAACCCGCGTTAAAGGCGGAGTCGGCGGTACGCGGAGGGATGATCGCGCTCGAACTTGTGCAGGCTGACAAGGGCAAAATCGACAAGGCGATGGCGGACAGAGCCGAGGCGTTATTGCGAAAAGGCCGCGCCGTCTCGGACGCCGGAAAATTCCGAGCAATCGCCCAGGTTGGTCTGCGAAAATTGCAGTATCAGACCGGCCAATACGCGCAGTTGCTGGCGGAGTACAAAAAGGAGCAGGCGAACCTGCCCGAAGCTGCCCAGGCCGAAGTCTTGCTTCTCGCGGCAAACAGCCAGCGGCAACTTGGTAACTCGAAGGAGGCTGAAGCGTTATATCGTCAGATTATCACGAAGTATCCGGATCGGGAGGAAGCAAAGGACGCCGCCTATCAGCGTCTGATCAACGTATACAACTCCGATCCGTCTGGCCTGATTTCCGCAGTGGACGAGTTTCTTGCAACGAATCCAACTACTGAACGCGCCGATCAGGCGAAACTGTTAAAGGCCGAAGCGCTGTATAAACAGCAGAATTGCTCGGAAGCCGTCCCGATTTTCGAGGAACTGCGTGCTTCTCAGCTTTCTGCCAAGTTACGCGCTGATGCTGCGTACAAATTGGGCCTATGTCAGGCGCAGATGAAAAATACTCCCGGCGTCATCGAAGCCTTCGCGTACTATGTGCAGGCGTTCCCGGATGATCCTCAGGCGCCAGCTGCTCTGGCTCAGCGTGCCCTCGCTTACCAACAGGAGAAGAATTACAACGCCGCGGTTGCGGATCTGAACACGATCCTCACCAAGTATCCCAAGGCGCACGAACGGGAGGCAGCTTTGCAGTTAAAGGCCTTGATTCTCGGTCAGCAGGAAAACACAAAGGGCATGATGGAAACCTTTCGTCAGCTTCTTAGAGAGTACCCAAAGAGTTCTGTTGCAGCGCAGGCGCAATATTTCATCGGCAAGGCTGCGTTTGAATTAAAGGATTACAAAACGGCGTTAACGGCGCTCAACGCAGCCCGTCAACTCAACAAGGAGCAATATTACAACCTCGCATCGCTCCGGATCATGCTGTGTCAATTTTATTTGAAAGATCGAGGAGCGCTCACCAAAGAGGTGAACAGTTTCATGGCCACCAGCCCGAATACGAATGTGCCGCCTGAGGTCCTGGAGTGGCTCGGAATTGGATATTATAACGAGAAAAATTTTCAGGCCGCCGAAAAATATCTGAGCGCCCTTAGCAGAATCGATAATCCTGCCAACGTTAAGCCCGATTTCTTGTTTTATCTCGGAGACACGGCCACCAAGCTGAAGAACCTGCCCGAAGCTGAGGATGCGTTCGCTAAATATCTGCAGACAGCGCAAGATCCGGCTGGAAAAGCGAAGGTGTTGCTTGCGCTCGGCGCTGTGAAAGTCAGCGCCCATAAACCGGATGAGGCGCAGAAGATCGCTGAAGAGATCATGGCGTTGCAGCCGGAGGGACGCGTGAACGCGGAGGCGCGTCTGCTGGCCGGTGAAGTACAGTTGGAGCGCGGAAACTTTGATGACGCTGGAAAAGCTTTCAAGGGAGTCGCGTTGCTCTACGACGATCCAGCCATCACCCCGCGTGCTCTGAACAAGGCGGCGCTGGCATATCGGCAGGCAGGCAACACCGAGGAAGCAGATCGCCTGTCGCGCGAGCTGCACGAACGATATCCCAATTACGCCGGCGGATAGAGCAACGAGTGCGGTTTGGGCAGCCGTTATTTTTTGGAAATAGTCGCGATACCCCACGGACCGTCGCCGACTTTGATGCGGCGCAATTCTTTGCGCGATTTTACGTCAACGACTGAAACATCGTTCGACGCTCCATTCGCGGTGTAGAGTTTTGATCCGCTGGGGTCGAGCGCAATTCCCCAGACACGATTCCCGACAGGAATTGTCGTTAGCAATGTGTTTTTCGCGGTATCGATAACCACGACGGAGTTTCCGCGTCCTGTTGACACATAAAGTTCTTGCCCGTCCTTGGAGATTGCGGTGCCCATTGGCAGCGATCCCGTTGGCAATTGGATTTTTGACAACAATTTGTGCGACGCTGCGTCGAGTACCGCGATGTAGCCACCACTCTCACAGGCGGCATAGGCACGCGAGCCGTCTGGCGAAAATGCAATTGACCGTGGTCGTCCGCCTGTTTCGATCGTCGCGATTACGCGTTGTTGGTCGGGATCGATTGCGAATACTTCGCCTTTCTCTTCACAGGTGACGTACACTTCACCATTCTGCGGATTGACGGCAACTCCTTCCGGTTCCTCCGAGACCTTCACCTTGCCACGAGGCTGCCCGGAGCCGAGATCGATAATCACAGCGCTTGCGTCATCTTCGTTCGCGATAAAAGCGAATCTCCCATCCTTGCTTATTGCGAATTGCTCGGGGTCCGATCCGACATGCCAGCGATCAATCAACCTGTGGTCAACCGGATCGATTACGCCAAGTCCGTCGGCAGTTTTGTCCGCCGGCGCGCGATTTTCATCCAGACCGGGCGCCATTCGCGGCGAACCGCTCAATGTTACAAAAAGCCGCTTGCCATCCGGAGCTGCGTGAATTCCGCGGGGTCTTTTGCCTGCCTTAAAAGTCGCGACGACCGCGTCCGTCGCGCCATCAATCACGCTGATATCGCCAGAGCGTTCATTGCTGACATAAACGAAATAATTGGGCGATTCAGCGCGCACTACGATCGCGCCTGCGAGCACGAGGAATGGAATTACACAACAGCGAAATCTCATTTCGCTACTAAATCGCGCTCGTTTCAGCGAGCAAATTGAACGTTGGACGTTGAGCGCCTGCCACGCAGCAGCCTTGCGAAGGCGGGTTGAACGTTGGACGTTGCTTCTGTGACACCACACGACAAGCTTTTCATTCCAGGTCCCGTTGAAGTATCGGAGAAAACCTGGGCCGCATTTTCGCGTCCGATGATCGGGCATCGCGGCGAGGATTTTAAGAATCTCTACCGGGCGATATACCCAGGCCTTCAGACATTATTCGGAACAAAGCAGCCAGTGTTTCTTTCGACCTCTTCGGCATGGGGCGTAATGGAAGCATCCATCCGAAACCTGGTCGATCGTGGCGTTCTTTGCTGCATGTGCGGCGCGTTCTCGGACAAATGGTTCGATGTTGCAAAACGCTGCGGAAAAAACGCTGAACCGCTCCAGGTCGACTGGGGAAAACATATCGATCAGAAGGCGATCGACCGTCAATTGGCCACAGGGAGGTTCGATACTGTCACTCTCATTCACAACGAGACTTCAACGGGCGTGATGAACCCGCTGCCGGAAATCTGCTGTACGCTCGCCAAGTATCCTGATGCGGCGCTGGTCCTCGATACCGTTTCCTCATTCTCCGGAGTCAAGATCGACATGGACGCGCTCGGGATCGACGTGATGCTCACCGGTGCGCAAAAAGCCTTGGCGTTGCCACCGGGTTTTTCATTGTTCTCCGTGTCCGAGAAGGCGTTTGCTCGCGCGGAAAAAATCCCGAATCGTGGTTTTTACTTTGATTTTCTCGAGTTCAAAAAGCAGCAGACGGAATGGATGACACCGAGCACGCCAAGCATTGCGCACATGCACGCGCTGCAATCGAAGTTGGACGAAATGTTCCAGGAGGGTTTGGATGCCCGCTTTGCCCGTCATGCACGAACTAACGCTCTGGTGCATGAATGGGTCCGCCGCACTGGCTTCGAATTCTTTGCCGAGGAAGGGTTTCGCTCAAAAACGCTTACCTGTGTGAAGAATAACAAGGGGATAGACGTGCTGGAGTTGGCGAGAAAGCTTCGCGAAAAACACCATCTGGTGATCGACCCCGGCTACGGTAAAATCCGAGGCAAAACTTTTCGCCTTTCTAACATGGGCGACGAAACCGAAGAAACCGTAGGGCACTTGCTCAGCTGTCTGGACGACGTTTTGTAGGAATTGCCTGCCTGCGGCCCATCGCGCAGAAAATCGCACCACTCTCGCAGATATTTCCGTTGGTTGTCTTTGAGCAAGTGGACAAGTTATCGACTATGAATGTTCGGACAGTGATTCCGGTTTTACCCGTCGCAGTGCTTTTGTTTACGCCGCTGCCGTCAATTTGCGGTGATCCTGCGGCGATAACGCAGGAAGAACTCGTTGGCCGCACTCAGGAACTTTTCGACGCGGTGGTACCAGGCAATAAAGAGCCTTGGCAAAAATACTTCGCCGACGATTGCATTTTCGCCGATGAAAAGGGTCGTAACTTTAACAAGGCGCAGCTGGTCGGCGACATCACGCCGCTGCCGAAAGGTTATTCGGGCACGATCAAGATTGTGAGACCCAAAAGCCTCATTCACGGAGACACCGCCATTTTGAGTTACGACCTCGACGAAACCGAGACCATCTTTGGCCAGAACCTCACCGCTCGTTACCACGTAACTGACACGTGGCTGCGGCGGAATGGTGTCTGGCAAATCGCCTCCAGCCAGGTGATGCGCTACTATGAAGATCCCGCGGTCGCCAAAATCGATCCCAAAAAATTCGCTGATTTCAATGGCACCTACGAACTGGCGCCTGGTCAGACGAGACGCGTTTTCTCTGAAGGCGAAAACTTGTACGTCGAACGCAACGGAAAACGCGAGCAGCTTCTGTCTGAAGGATCCGAAATCTTTTTCCGCAAGGGCATCGAAGGCCGCATCCTGTTTCGCTACGCGAGTAATGGGAAAGTGGACGCCCTCATCGATCGCAGAAACAACGAAGACGTCATCTGGCGCAGAGTGAACTAAATTCGAGGGAATAACAGAAAAGGCTTCTGCGCCGCGCCATTTTTCCTCCGACGAATCGCGCGTAACGTCTTAGTTGGAATTTATCGTTTTATGCCAGTGATTGAAACTTCAGGCCTGACCAAAGTTTATCGCACCTACCGGAAGGAACGGGGACTTTGGGGATCAATCAAAGGCCTGGTCAAACGCCGTTACGATGAAACGCGCGCGGCTGATCATGTTTCGTTTAATATTGAAGAAGGCGAGTTCGTCGGTTTTCTTGGCCCGAATGGAGCGGGCAAGACCACAGTACTCAAGATGCTTTCAGGGCTGTTGAATCCAACGTCCGGAGATGCGCGCGTGCTCGGCTTTGTTCCATGGGAACGGCGCAACGAGATGAAAAGGCAATTCAGCCTGCTCATGGGACAAAAGAACGCGCTTTGGTGGGATCTGCCTGCGCAAGAGTCCCTTGAACTTAATCGCGCGATTTATGGGATCGATCGTGCACGGTTTAAGAAGGTGGTGGACGGATTATCGGAGCTTTTGGAAGTACAGGACAAGATGAACGTAATGGTCCGTGAGCTCTCGTTAGGCGAGCGGATGAAGATGGAACTTATTTCCGCACTCATTCACGAGCCGCGAGTGCTTTTTCTCGACGAACCAACCATCGGTCTGGACGTGGTCAGCCAAAAACGGGTCCGGGAATTTCTGCGCATCTACAATAAGGAACATCACATTGTTACATTGCTGACCAGCCATTACATGCAGGACATCGAGGAGTTGTGTCATCGGGTTCTGGTGATCGATCACGGCAAGATCTTTTTCGACGGCCCGCTGGACGAAATCGTCGATCGCTTTTCAGGTTATAAAATTCTGAGTCTTACCTTCGAAAAGGAGGCAGCACGTGACCTTTCTGCCTTCGGTGAAATAACAGAACAAACTCCGGTGTCGGTACAACTAAAAGTTCCGCGCGCAAAAGTCACCGAAACCTGTCGTGAACTGCTCGAAGCCTGTGACGTGAGCGACATTAACGTTCAGGAAGTGCCGGTGGAAGAGGTGATCCGTCAGCTTTTTGGCGAACGCAGGGAGAATCATCGTGGCGCCAATGCCGCAGCCACAGAAGCCGCTCAAGTTACCCGGGTTTGAGCAAAGCCGAACAACAGCAGCGTGTGACGCGCTTGCGGACCAGAGCGAGTGGCGCAAAATCAAACAGTTCGCTATGAGATCGTGGGATCGCGTCATCGGGTGTACGCTTCTTTCTTTGACTCTTCTCTCATGCCAACACAGCCGGGAAGCGAAATCAGCTGAGGAGTCGAGGCAGGAGCTGCTGGCCTTGGAGAATCGATGGCTCCAGGCGGAGGACGATCCTGTGGGTCTCGAAGATATCCTCGCTCCTGATTTCCTGCACGTTGTGCCAGGAGAAATCATTACGAGAGAGCAACACCTTCAGTTTCTACGCGAACATCCTGCGCATGAACAGCGTACGGAGAAACGTTTCGAAGATCTGCATGTGAGGGTTTACGGCCAGGCGGGGATTGTGAATGGCGCCGTGATCAAAAAGACTGACCGTGGTGAGCGCAAGACACTCTTTACAGATGTCTTCGCGTATCGCGACGGCAAATGGCAGGCCGTTAGCGCACAGGAATTGCCTGTGGCGGGTCCGTAGTCACCCAAGATTTTCCGTGCTTGAAGGGACGCGGTGTTAACGCTTAGGGCTTAACGGCGCATCAAATTCAGACGTGCTGCGCAGGATGCTGTTTTCCATCGCATGGACAAACGTAGGATATTGAAGAGTCCAACCAAGACTCCGCAGTTTTGCGTTGCTCACGCGCTTGTTGGAGTCGCCACGTTTACGTTGCTCCATTAATTCCCTAGTTGGCGGCAGTGGTCGATTCAGTCTCTCAGCCAGCCAGCGGTAGCAGTCGCTCTGTAAAATTGGTTCATCGTCAACCACATTGTAAATTTGACCTTTCTGCCATTTCCCACTCACCAGGAGGAAAATTGCAGATGCGATATCATCGCGATGCACTTGGTTGACGAAGCGATCGTTTTTTGGATCGATAATCGCCGTGCCAGCTAAAAATTTGCTCAGTAACGCGGACCTGGCCGGGCCGTAGATTCCGGCGAGACGCACGACCGTACCGTCGCGACCGAGCACCATCTTTTCTGTTTCAAGCAGGATCTGACCTGTCTCGCGAACAGGCTTGGTCTCGCTTTCTTCGGTGACCCACGAACCATCGCGTTGCGCGTAAACGCTGGTGCTGCTGGTAAAGAGCAACTTTTTGAATCGATCGAGCAGATTTCGCGCACCATTCAAATAGATTTGCCGGTAAGACTCAGCTCCACCGCCTCGTGAACTAGCGCAATGAACAACAGCGTCGAACGTTCCGGGGCGCTCCGCCACCTGATCGCGACTTGAAATATCAACTCGACAAATGGAATACGGTTTGGCGGACAGCGCAGCTGCTGATTTATCAGAAGCGGTCCAGCCTTCTACATCCCAGCCTGCGCCGTGGAATAAATTCGCGGTGGCTTGCCCGACATAACCGCAGCCAGCGATCAAAATTCGCGGCATGATGTTCGGTGTTCAGGTAGCCACCGCTGCGATTTCAATTTCTTCAAACATGCTTTTCTGGAGGGCGCGGACTTGTTTAAGACGAATGAGCTCCAGAAGCGCGAGAAAAGTTACCACCACTTCCACCCGCGATAGGGCGGCCCCAAACAAATCAGAAAAACGTAGTCGCTCGCTGTTTGCGACGCGTTGCAGGATAATATCGATCTTTTCCGAGACGCTAAAACGTTCGGCGAAAATTTCCTGAACATCCTGTCGCGCTTCGATCCGTTTAAGCACCGTTTGAAATGCGTTGATCAATTGAAAAATTCCAACCTCTTCCAGACGCAGCGGTTCTTGTAGAAGGGCTGATACATTACCTTCTCGAGCAAAAATCTGCTCTCGTTCAAGCGCCCGAAGATGAAGCTCCGCTGCGGCTTCCTTGAACTTTTTGTACTCGATCAACTGCCGGATTAAATCCCAGCGAGGATCATCTTCCTCGGCGTCTTCTTCGGGCGGCTGCTGATCAATCGGCAACAGGCTGCGGCTTTTCAGATAAATGAGGTTCGCCGCCATCACGATGAATTCGCCGGCAAGCTCGATATTCAATTCCTTGAAGGCTTGGAGATATTCCAAGTACTGACGAGTGATGCGCTCGAGCGAAATGTCGTAGATGTCGATCTCATCCTGCTTGATCAGGTAAAGCAGTAGATCGAGAGGCCCTTCGAAGACCTCCAGTTTAACCTTGTAATCGGTTTCCATGCGCCGCGCCCGAGAGAGTTTAGGCAGCCGAAGGTTAAGTAAATCGTGGGGCAAGCGTCAACCGCGAGAGCGCAGCGCGTCCTGCGGTCGCGCTTTGATCAGGTAGGAATTTTTCGATGGATCCAAACGCTGTTTACGAGTCCGAGACCAAACATAACCATCAAGACGAACGAGCCGCTATAGCTGATCAACGGCAATGGCACGCCTGTGATCGGCAAGAGCGCGATGGTCATTCCAATATTCTGAAAGATGCTTGTAAAGATAAGCGCTGTGATCCCAATCGTCAGAAGCAGACCTAATTGATCGCCTGCAAAAAAAGCAACAAAAAGACACGTCAATAGAAGCAGCGTGAACACGCCGATAAGAAAAATCCCGCCGATAAATCCCCATTGCTCCCCGATGGCCGAGAAAATGTAGTCATTGTGCACGGCAGTAGCGGGAAGGAAGCCAAGTTCGATTTGTGTGTTTGGAGCTTTAAAGCCTTTGCCCGACCAACCGCCTGATCCGATGGCGATCAGCGATTGATTGATTGCCCACGCGGAACCCTGCTTGTCGATATCGGGGTGTGTAAACGCGGTGATCCGCTGTTGCTGATAAGGTTTTAAACCAAAATTTATCGCAATGGGGATGAACGCTATCACGATGAGAATCACGCAAATCAAGTATCGCAGCGGAAGGCCACCGACAAAGAGTAGTGCCAGCAGGACGGGTCCCCAAATGATCACCTCCCCCAGATCGGGTTGCATCAGGATCAGCAAGCACGGAGCCGCAGCAATCGCTCCGCAGAGGAGTAATCGAAGCATCGGGTGCATCTCGCGAAATTGCGTTAGAAACAGTGCCAGAACCATGATCCCCGCTACCACCGCAAGCTGCGCGGGCTGGAAGTTTAGCGGGCCCAAATGCAGCCAACTGCGCGCACCATAAACCTTGGTCCCCATAAATTTCGTCATTATCAAAAAGACGATGCCGGCCAAATACATCGGCAGCGCGCCCCAACGGATCCAGCGGTAATGAACCAAACTTGTGAGCATGAAAGCGAAGACGCCGACGACTACCCAGTTTGCCTGCTTACGCCAGAAATCCGCTGCGTATGAGTCCGCGCGCGTGGAAGTGGCGCTGTAAATCGCCACGACCCCAAAAATGGCGAGCGCGAGCGTGGTCAGCAGAAGAAGCCAATTTTGGCCGAACAATTTTCGAAGAAACGGCGTCATCCGATTTGAACTCGATTAATTCTCCGGCGCATCCGCGCGGACGTGAAGACAATTATACGCGCATTGCAATCTTCGCAAAGATGCGTAGCAGCTTTTTCGATCGGCATCGCTCGTCAGGGCAGCTGGTGAAACTCCCCGATCCTTGATCGGGAAACTGGCAAAACCGGGAGAGGTTCCAGGCGTGATTTTTCCGCTAAGAACCAGATCATGTGGCAATTACGCCATTCGTTTTATTTTATCACGGTAGCTCGATATAAATAATTGAGTATTAGCTATTTAAAATTTTTTCTGGCGATTTTTGGTGCTTCACTTGTCTGTAGATTTGAAGCCCATTAAAGTCCCTTGCACGTTGTCGATTTTTCTGGGGGGAAGAGCAAATGGCTAAGAGCAAAAAGACAAGGAAAAAGGCGAAACGAAAGCTCGCGCACCCTAAACTGCCGATGCAACGCCAGCTGAATTTGCTTCACGAGGGGACGCATTTCGATCTGCGCCCGATGTTTGAAGCCTTAAATAGGCGGTATTTTCGTGGGCGCCTTCGCGACTACAAAGTGATGTGGGGTCGGCGGCGAAAGCATCGCCCCAAGGAATATTTCATCTTTGGCACAATTCAGGAGCAGGACCGTGTTATTCGAATCAATCGGGCGCTGGATCAGCCATTCGTGCCGGCCTGGTTTCTACGATACGTGCTTTATCACGAGATGCTGCATTCAGTCGTGCCCGACGAGGTTCTCTCCCGCGGTCGGCGGCGGGTACACACGCAAGAATTTAACCGTCGGGAGCGCCAATTTCCCGGTTATCGACGCGCCCGGCGCTGGGAAGAAGACAATCTGTCGCGTTTCTTGCGATAAATACCGCGTCAGCGCGTCTCCGTAATGGGCGCTGGGGATGTTCTGTCAGACGGCGAGGGCGTCGTCGCTACGTTCTTTTTGATTAGGTACCAAAGCGTTGTCGCGAGCAGGAGAGAGATCAACTTCGCGCGCCAGTTTTTCAGAATCAGTCTCTTCATATTTGCTGTGCAACAAGATCTCCGCGATTCGTTGGCGAAAGGTCTCCGGAGTGAAATTGCGCTCAATTCGACGCCGATGACAAATGGAAATACTGCCTGTCTCTTCGGAGACGACTACGGCCACGGCATCCGACTCCTCGGTAATTCCGAGCCCGGCGCGATGACGTAACCCCAGGCTTCGATCCAGCGTTTCGCGCTGGCTCACTGGAAAAATACACGCCGCGGCTGCGATTCGTCCGTTGCGAATAATAACTCCGCCATCATGTAGCGCGGCCTTTGGATGGAAGATGGTCAGGATAAGCTCTACGGAAAAATCTCCGTCGATCGTGACGCCCGTTTCTTCGTAAACGCGAATTGACGTGTCACGCTCGATCGCGATGAGCGCTCCGAATTGCTTGTTTGCCAGTTGCATGACTGCTTCGGCCAGATCGTGAACGGTTTCTCGTTTCTCGCTCGTCAGCGAGAAAATAGGGTGACCGCCAAGCGCGGCGAGTCCGCGTCTTAGCTCCGGCTGGAAAATCACCACCAACGCGACGGCGAGGAAGACCGAAAAGCTTCGGACGATCCAGCCGATGACAACCAAATTGAGCAGCGTGGAGATAAGAGTGAGCGTCAAAAAGACGATCGCCAGCCCAGTGAGAACTTTCGCGCCGCGCGTTCCCCGGAAATAAAGGTAACCGTAATAAATCGCCACGCTCAGCAAGAGGATTTCGACGAGACTTCGCCATCCTCGAAACCAGAGATCGATGAGCTGGTGAATCATTTTGTCCGCTGAAGAATTGCTTCCGTTACTTTTAAGGCATTTGCGCTTTCCTTGACATCATGAACACGAAGCACGTCCGCGCCCCGCGCGCGCACGAGCGAAGTCAACGCCATCGCAGGCGCCAACCGGTCGCTGATCTGCTTCGAATTGATCAGTTTGCCCAGGAAGGATTTTCGGGAAACGCCAATCACAATTGGTCGATCACATGCGCGGAGCGTCTCGAGGTGCGCGAGCAACTCGAGATTGTGCTCAAGCGTTTTCCCGAAACCAATGCCCGGATCAAACGCAATCGCCATGGGGTCAATACTATAAACTATGGCGCGGTCATATTGTTGTCGAAAAAAATCAGAAATTTCTGAGACCACGTCCATGTATTGGGGCGCGATCTGCATTGTCTGCGGCGTTCCTTGCATGTGCATGATGATGAAGGCCGATTTTGTTTCGGCAATCAGCGGCATCATTGCCTCGTCGCCTCGCCCTCCGGTAACGTCGTTCACAATCGAAGCTCCGGCTCGAATCGCTGCTCGCGCAACTTCAGCCTTCGACGTATCGATCGAGATAATGACTTCGCTTTTTCTGCGCAACCGTTCGATCACCGGAATTACACGTCGCAGTTCTTCTTCTGTGGTGACCGCTTCGGCACCTGGTCTCGTGGATTCTCCGCCGACATCGACGATATGGGCGCCTTCCGCTAACATCCTTACGCCGTGCTCCACTGCGGTTTCCGTATCGAAAAAATTTCCACCGTCGGAAAATGAATCCGGAGTCACGTTCAAAACGCCCATAATTAGCCCCTGACGCGAGAGATCGAAGGTGTGGTCGCCGATTTTCCAAAGTCTCCCACGCATCATGAATGAGACTATCACCGAACCGGGATTATTCGAAACTGTAGCCGCCTCGCTGCGTCGAGGCGTTGGCGCTTCGAACACGCGGCACAGCGCCGTGACTGCAACGTTATTTTTTTCGTAAGTAGCGCCCCATCAGTTCCCCCTGCGCCACAACATGCCCTTTCATCGCTGCATCCAACTGGTTCCGCTTCGCACCGGCGGGCAGGTCCAGTTCGCGATCGAGCGCGAAAATCTTGAAGTAATAGCGATGCGTACCTGAAGGTGGACACGGTCCGCCATAACCGGATTTACCGAAGTCATTTGTTCCGTGCACGCCTTTTGGCGCGCTTCCTTCTGCGACCGCGTTGGTCTGCGGAGAAATGTTCCAAACCATCCAATGCGTAAAGAGTCCACTCGGCGCATCCGGATCATCCACAACCAGGGCGAGGCTTTTCGCGGCGGACGGAACGTCTGCAATTTGCAAAGGTGGACTGCTGTCGCCGCCATCACATGTGAATTTCGGTGGAATATTCCCACCTTCTTGAAAAGCAGAGCTTGTGATCCTCATCTTCGCTCCCCCGGCGGCAAACGACGCAAGGGCCATGGCGATCGCCAACGCGCCGGCAACAATCACTCTTGGCATAATTCGACCTCGGATTGAAATCGCGGTAAATCGACAAACGTGGCGCTATTTGTTTCGCTTAGATCGCTATGAACGGACGTAACATTCGAGAACAAATTCTGGGCCTGCTGGCGCGAAAAGATTACCGGCCCCTCGACAAGATCGACATTGCCCGCAAGTTCGGATTGACCGGTGCCGACCGAGTGGCGTTCCGGAAAGTCTTACGCGAGCTCGAGCGCGCCGGCGAGATCGCGCGCATTCGGAAGAACCGATATGTATTGCCATCCGAGGCTGACCTCGTAACTGGTAAATTGTCGATTCATCAAGCGGGCTACGGTTTTCTTACCTCAGAAATTCCCGGACAACCTGACGTTTTCATCGCTGCGGAAAACATCGGAACGGCCATGCATGGCGACCGGGTGGTCGCGCGCATATCGCGCGATGAACCTTATGGCCGCATTAAAGGGCGACGCGAGGGACGCGTAATTCGAATTCTGGAGCGCGCTCACGATACGATTGTCGGCACTCTCCAGCGCTCGCGGAACTTTTACTATGTGGTCCCGGACGATCCACGCATCGTGCACGACGTTTACGTCGGTCAGGTTTCTAATTTGGCACCTTCCAGGGTTGCGCCACAGGTTGGCGATAAGGTTGTAGTTCGCCTGGAAGCCTGGGAATCGCGCCACGTTAATCCCGAAGGCGAAATCATCGAAGTGCTCGGCCCGGCGTCGGCTCCAGGAATCGACATGCTGTCGATCATCCGGAAGTATCATCTGCCAACAGAATTTCCGAGAGATGTGCTCGATCAGGTAAAGGGGATTCCCGAGACAGTTAATTCCCGGCAACTCGATGGACGCGAAGACTTGCGGAAGCAATTCGTCGTTACCATCGACCCCGACGATGCGCGCGACTTCGACGATGCCATTCATGTCGAGAAGGTCGGAAGCGGCTGGCGTCTGGGCGTACACATTGCTGATGTTGCAGCTTACGTGGAGCCCGACAGTCCGTTGGATCGAGAAGCGCGCCGGCGGGGAAACAGCGTTTATCTCCCGGATCGTGTGATCCCAATGTTGCCGGAGCGATTGAGCAACGGTGTTTGCAGTCTCAATCCTGGCGTCGATCGGCTCACGCATTCTGTATTTATTCATTTCGACAAACGCGGGACTGTAAAAAGCGCGCGGTTTGCACACAGCGTCATTCGAAGTGCGAACCGGCTTACCTATAAACAGGCTTACGCGATTTTGACCGCGCCACCCAGCGATCAGGTGAGCGAGCGACTGCATCTTGCCTGGGAGCTCGCTGCACTTTTACGGCAGAAACGATTCGAGCATGGCTCGCTGGACCTCGATTTCCCTGAGGTAAAAGTCTGGGTCGATAAAGATGGGCGCCCGGTAAAATTGGAGCGCGTCGAAAACGATAAATCGCATCAGTTGATTGAAGAATTCATGCTCGCTGCAAACGAGGCTGTCGCGCGCGAGCTGAAAAAGCGCGCGATTCCGACCATCTACCGGATCCATGAAAATCCAGATCCCGAAAAATTGGCAGAGTATCGCGAATTCGTGCTCGGCTTTAATTACAGGGTTGGTGATCTGACTCATCGGGCAGAGCTGCAACGGTTGCTGGCGTCGTTCCGTGGAAAACCCGAAGAACAGGCGCTCAAGGTCGCTTTGTTAAAAAGTTTGAAGCGCGCTCGTTACTCTCCGCAACCGCTTGGCCATTACGGGTTGGCAAAGGCAAATTACCTGCACTTTACCAGTCCCATTCGGCGTTACGCCGATTTGGTTGTGCATCGCGCCCTGGGCACGGATCCCGCAGACATGAGAAGGCGTTCAGCGCGCTCGCCCCACCGGGCTGACATGGCTCAGATCGCTTCCATTGCCGAGCACATTTCGATTACGGAACGGACTGCCGCCGACGCAGAGGTTGATGCCGTCCAGATGAAGAAACTAGAATTCTTTCAACGGCAACTCGATGCGCGCAATCCCCAGATTTTTCGCGCTACTGTTATCGATGTGCGTAACTACGGCTTGATGGTGGAACTACCGGATGTGCTCGTGACCGGTTTGGTGCATGTCTCCGCGTTAACGGACGACTTCTATTTGTTTGATTCCGCTCGGCGGCAACTCATCGGGAGACGATCCCGCAAACGCTTTAGTGTAGGCGACGAATTATCCGTGTTTGTTGTCCGCGTCGACGCTTTCAAGCGACAGGTGGATTTCGCGATCGCGCTCGCTCCTAACGAGGCGAGAAAAGGCCGCCGCGACAGAAAAAATGCTGCTCGCGCGCGTTAAAAGCCGCACATCCGGACCGATTTTCTTGGTCGTTATCTCTAGCCACGGCTCCATGAGCCGTCCAAACGAAGACATCCGACCCATGACGGCCGGTTTCCACCGGCTGATGACCAAGAAAATTCGTTCATGTTTTTGAATAAGCTTGCGCTGATCTGGACTGGCGACGATAAGCCGACATAGTTTCCCGTATGCATGCTGAAGCTTCTGTAGCCGCTCCTCCGTATTCGCGGACGAACCCGTTTCCTGCCAAACTGCGGGTCAATCGTCGCCTGAGCGGATCGGACTCGGCGAAGGATACGCGCCATTTCGAGCTCGACCTGACCGGATGGGGATTGAGCTTTGAAGTGGGCGATTCTCTTGCGGTGTACGCGACGAACGATCCGCAGCTCGTGGACGAAATCATTCACGCGCTTGGCGCCAGCGGTGACGAAAAGGTTCCTCGACCAAAAGGAGCGGCGACGACTCTGCGCGAAGCGCTATTGCGTGATTACAGCATCACGCAGCCAACGCCCAAGTTTTTGAAAACCCTTGCTCACCGCGCTAGTGCGGCGCCAACGCTCCACTACCTCCTCGCTCCAGATCGCAAACAAGATCTCCAGGCGTACCTCTGGGGAATGGAAATCGTCGACTTCTTAACCGAACATCCTTCAGCTCGTTTCGCGCCGGAGGAATTTGTCGGGCTGCTCACAAAACTGCAGCCGCGCCTTTATTCTGTGGCCTCCAGTCTAAAGGCTTATCCGGAACAGGTTCATTTTATAGTGGACGTCGTTCGCTATGAAAGTCACGGTCGAGTTCGCAAAGGCGTTTGCTCGTCTTTTCTTGCGGAACGCGCTGATGATGTGCCTGTGCCGGTTTTTCCCAGTGTGGCAAAACATTTTCATTTGCCCGAGGACCCGGATCTTCCAATCATTATGATAGGTCCCGGAACGGGCGTGGCGCCGTTTCGCGCGTATCTACAGGAACGGAAGGCGACTGGAGCAAAGGGAAAGAACTGGCTGTTTTTCGGATCGCAGCATCAAAATTGCGATTTTGCCTACGGCGAGGAATTCGAGGCGCTTAAAACGGACGGGTTTCTCACACGGCTCGATTGTGCATGGTCGCGCGATCAAGCCGAAAAGGTTTATGTCCAACATCGAATGAGTGATAATGCCGCTGAGATTTGGAAATGGCTCGACGGCGAGGGCGCTCATTTTTTCGTGTGCGGCGACGCAAAGCGAATGGCGAAGGATGTCGACGCGATGCTGCGCAAGATCGTGCAGGAGCAAGGCGGTAAAAGCGTCGACGAAGCGAACGAATACGTAGAGAAGCTCAAGAGTGACAAGCGGTATAAGCGTGATGTGTATTAACCGTAGTTGGCTTGGCATTCCGAGCAGAGCGTAGTTGAGTCGAAGAACCTCTGGACGCCTTTAAAGATTCAAAAGCCCCACGGCTGAACGCGGTGATTATTCGTTATTCTGGTCATTTTGTGATATACTGATTTCGAAACGGTTTCGAGCGGCGAGAGAAGTTATCGCTTCTAAGCAGTCCAGAGATTCCTCGACTTCGCTCGGAATGACATAAGAACAAGCCATGTACGAGAACACTGAATTCACATTGAGCCGCGATTGCGAGGCGATCCAGATCCCGAGTGGACAAAAGACAACGATCCCGACGGGAACTCAGGGCGTAATTACGCAAAGCCTGGGTGGTAGCTACACAATCGCGACGTATCAGGGCCTGGCGAGAATCGAAGAAAAAGATCTCGACGCCTTGGGTCTGGAGAAACCCCAGGCGCAGCCAACTCAAAAGCCTGTCCGCGCTGCAAACGGAGCAGTTTCGGAAGAGGACGTCTGGAACCAGCTTCGGCAGTGCTACGATCCGGAAATTCCAGTTAACATTGTTGATCTTGGTCTGGTTTACGATTGCCGTTTGATAAAAAAGGATGGCGGCGGCACGCGCGTGGAAGTGAAAATGACGCTCACCGCTCCGGGTTGCGGCATGGGACCGGCTATCGCACATGACGCCCAGAGCAAGATTTTGTCGATCGACGGCGTGGATGAAGCCGATGTTCAGCTCGTCTGGGACCCGCCCTGGAATCAAGAGATGATCAGCGAAGCGGGCCGGATGAAGCTCGGAATGATCTGAATCTTGCTATTTTTCCTGTCATTCTGAGCGAAGCGAAGAATCTCTGATCATCTAGTTTGGACGGTGTCCCGAAATCATCCAGAGATGTTTCGCTTCGCTCAACATGACAAACAGAGCCACCGTGGAAGTTTTTTGTAACATTTTTCATTCTCGCGTTGACAGCGCTGTAGTCGATTCTAAAATCCACACTCGCGAAACCCCTCAGAGTTGAAAAGTTTCTGAGGGCATTTACTGAAAATCGATATGCCTTTGACTGAACTTATCCTGACCGAAAACATCCCCGGCCTCGGCGCTGAGGCAGATGTAGTTAAGGTGCGTCGTGGTTACGCGCGCAATTATCTCCTGCCAACCGGGAAGGCATACGAAGTCACTCCGGGCGCATTGCGTCAGCTCGATGCATTGAAGCAGAAGCGCGCTGAGCGCGAGGCCCGTGAGTTGAACGAGGCCGAAGAATTGGCGCGCCGAATCGGTAAGGCCCGGTTCGTCTTTACGTTGGAGACCGGGGAGTCCGGCAAGGCATTCGGATCCGTTACCGCGCAGGATATTATGACCCGCATCAAAAACGAACTCGGCGCGGAGATTGATCGGCACAAGATTGTTCTTGAGCGTCCGATTAAAGATACTGGCGAACACGAGGTCGCGATCAAGTTGCATCACGATGTGACTGCGCAGCTTGTTTTTCAGGTGAAATCCGCAGAGGAACCCAAGGCCGAGGCCGAAAGCGCTGCGACCGAGGAGCCTGAAACGAAAAAGAAACATCGATTTTTCCGCAGGAAAAAAGAAGAGAAAAAAGAGACCGAATAAATGGCGACTCAATCGTCCGCATGGACAGGAGAGAAGCCTCGTAAAGCGGGAAATGGCGCTGGCCGAGGTTCGGCGGCACGAAGCGGTGAAAAGGTTGTTCCCATTTCGCCCACAGGTTCTGCGCAGGATATTCACCGTACACCTCCGCACAGCGTCGAGGCCGAACAGGGTGTTCTCGGTTCAATGCTGCTCTCGCCACGGCAAGCCATTGCCGAATGCGTCGAGAAAATCAACGAGCAATACTTCTACGTTCCGGCTCATCAAACGATCTATACGGTTCTCGTCGATCTTTGGAATGTCGGACAGGCGATCGATCTGATCACTTTCACGCAAGTCTTGCGCGACCGAAACCTGCTCGAAAGCGTGGGCGGCGCGGCATTCGTCACCAACTTGTTCACATTCGTCCCCACAGCCGCGAACATCGAGTATTACCTCGAGATTGTTCGCGATAAATACATTCTGCGCGAAATCATTTCGGCCGCGACCGAGAGTGTCCGACGCGCCTACGAGGAGCAGGACGAGGTGAACAGTCTTCTCGACGAAGTAGAGCAGCGCATTTTCGCCGTGGGCGAAGACCGCTTCAAAGGCCAGATGCTTTCTATGAAAGACCAGGTCATGGAGGCCATCGAAGCGATCGAGAAGCTCTATGAACGAAAGGGCGGTATCACCGGCATCTCCAGCGGCTTTATCGAATTCGATCGGATGACCAGCGGCCTGCATCCGTCAGAAATGGTCGTGATTGCGGCGCGCCCGAGCATGGGCAAGACCGCGCTTGCCATGAATATAGCCGAACATGTCGCGATCAATGAGAAACTACCGGTCGGCGTCTTTAGCCTGGAAATGAGCAGCCAGCAGCTTGTGCAAAGGCTACTTTGCTCGCGAGCGAAAGTGAACTTGCAGAAAGTACGCGATGGATTTTTGGGTGAGCGCGATTTTCCGAGCTTGACTGCTGCTGCATCAAAACTGGCCGAAGCAAAAATTTTCATCGACGACAGCGCAAGCCTCAGCATTCTCGAATTGCGCGCGAAGGCACGACGGCTCAAAGCGCAACAGGATGTGGGGCTCATTATTGTCGATTATTTGCAACTGCTGAGATCGACCTCGCGTCGCGCGCAGGATAATCGGCAGCTGGAAATTTCCGAAATTTCCGCCGGCCTGAAGGGTCTGGCCAAGGAATTGAAGATTCCGATCATTGTGGTGGCTCAATTAAATCGGCAACCAGAGCAACGATCGGGTGGCAAACCGCGTTTGAGCGATCTACGCGAATCAGGGTCCATCGAACAGGATGCAGACCTGGTGGGATTACTTGTCAGGCCGGAGATTTATGAGGAAGACGAAGAAGCGCGCGCGGAAAAAGCCGGCGAAGCGGAGTTGATCATCGCCAAGCAACGCAACGGGCCGGTCGGTGAGATTCCGCTGACGTTCCTGAAAGAGTTCACTCGCTTTGAGACCCGCGCGCGCAACGTGGAAGAGCCAGGCGAGGCATTTTAAGAGACCTTAAATCGTTGAAGCGGTGCAAGGCCAATCCGCTTTAACGATTCAACGCTGCAGCAGCGATTTCGCCGCATCAATCACATGCTGCGCGTCGATTCCGCGCTCTTTCATTACTTCAGGCCCCGGAGCGCTGAGACCAAATTGATGCAGACCGATGACCTTCCCATCGAGACCTACGTATTGATACCAAAGCTCAGTCACTCCGGCTTCGATCGCGACGCGTTTTCGACATTCATCAGGCAAAATCTCCTCGCGGTAAGCTGAAGGCTGGCGATCAAAGCGCTCAAAACAAGGCATCGACACAACGCGCACGCCGTCGCCGAGCTGCTGCGCTGCCGCAAGCGCGTGCTGCAATTCGCTTCCGCACGAAAGGATAATCAGGTCGAGTTTCCCTTTTTCCTTCCTGGCAATGTAACCGCCGCGCAACACTCCGTCGCGACGTAATTTCGCATCAATATCGTTTAACATAGGAACGGTCTGACGGGTGAGCGCAAGGTACGTTGGTCCATCAGTTCGCTGCATGGCCGCCACAAATGCACCCGCAGTCTCTTCTGGGTCGGCGGGTCGAATCACGTCGATGTTTGGTATCAACCGGACGGAGCTAACCGTCTCCACCGGTTCATGGGTTGGACCGTCTTCACCAACGCCGATCGAGTCGTGAGTGAAAATGTAAGTATTGGGAAGCTTCGCAAGCGCGGCGAGCCGAATGGAAGCGCGACAGTAATCGGTGAATACCGCGAAAGTCGCTCCGGACGCGCGGAATAACCCGTGATATGAGATACCGTTCAGAATCGCGCACATCCCATGTTCGCGAATGCCGAAACGAATGTTGCGTCCGGCCGGGTCATCGCGATTGAAATCGCCGCCCCCATCGATGTAGTTCATTGTCGATCCATAGAGATCGGCGCTGCCGCTCATCAATAGCGGCATCGCTTTCGCGATCGGCTGCAATACTTCGCCTCCGGCTTTTCGCGTCGCCAGTTTCGCATCCTTGGGAAAATCAGGAATCTGCGATAGGAGGTCGGCAGGAACTTTTCGTTCCAGTCCGTCATCGAGCATCTTCGCCTTATCAGGATTTTTCTTGCGCCACGCGTTGTAGGTCTCCTCCCACTTCTCGTAGTCGGCGAGGAGCTTCTTTTTGTGCTCGGCAAAATAATCGTACACCTCCTGCGACACGAAATAATGTTCGTCTGGCAACCCCAGAGCCTTCCGTGCCGCATCAACATATTTCGCCCCCGCTTCCCCGTGTGCTTTGTACGTTCCCGCTACCTCGGGGATACCTTTCCCGATGAGCGTGTGCGCGATAATGAATTGCGGTTTCCCGTTATCGCGTCTCTTCGCCACATTGAAGGCATCGAGAAACTCCTGCAGATCCTGGCCCTCGATTTCCTGAACATCGAAGCCGTAGGCCTCCATGCGTTTATGCGTGTCTTCGCTTTGCGTTTCTTTCGCAGCGGCGTCGAGCGTGACGGCGTTTGAATCGTAGATGAAGATCAAATTATCGAGGCCCCAGTGGCCGGCCAACGCGCACGCCTCGGAGGCGACGCCTTCCTGCATGTCGCCATCGCTGCACAGACAGACTACATGCTGATCGAAAATCTTGTGCTCATCCGTGTTGAAACGCGCCGCCGCCATTTTTGTCGCTACCGACATGCCCACTGAATTGCCGACGCCCTGACCGAGCGGCCCCGTCGTGCATTCCACACCCGGCGTTTCGCCAAATTCGGGATGGCCGGGCGTCTTGGAATGCAGTTGCCGGAATCGTTTGATTTCCGACATCGGCAAATCGTAGCCGCTCATGTGCAACCACGCGTACAAAAACATGCTGCCGTGCCCGCCTGACAGGACGAAGATATCGCGATTGATCCAGCGCGGTTTGTCCGGATTATATTTTAAGGCGTGCCCATAAAGCACGGCACCGATCTCAGCGCAGCCGAGCGGAAGTCCAAGGTGACCAGATTTCGAAGCTTGCACAGCGTCCATGCACAAACCACGTGCCTGATCCGCCGCTTCGGAGAGAATTTTGATATTTAGACTCATGGAAAAGGAAGGAAGATTTTAAATTTCAGTTTAAAGATAAAGACGTGAATCTCTATATGGCCGAACATTTGCGTTCGACAATGTATTTTCCACTGCCGAGCTATTGGACGCTGGTGAACCGGAAAGTTGGAGGACTGCTTCACCCGTGAAAACGCCATCACTGCTTCAAGTTGTCGAACGACTGGAACGTCTTGCGGGCAGGTTGCCTGGCAAAATCCGAAAAGCTGTTCTCAACGAGCTCACGCCGCTAAAGCAATTGTTTCTGCAGCAGCGCCCCCCGCGTTTTCTCTTTGCAGGCGCGGCGAAGGTACCCGCCGGGAAAATCATCTCGGCACTCTTCGGCTCCGCCGAATTTCGGAATGCGGTGGCCCCGCTTTGCCACTGGTTCGACGTCGATTTTCCTGAGAGAGGAAAAATCTCCGTCATCGATATTCGCGGGGTTGACGATTCTGCGGCAATCCGCGTTCGAGACGAACTCAAATATCGCCCTGCGGATATTATTTTTTTCATCCGCGACGAGCGGCTCACACAGGATCTGGAACAACGCGAACTGGCTGACTTGACCAGCTATCTCAGCTGGAATGAGACATTGGAAACGGATCGCAAGATTATCCAAATCGTTCTTCCGGCGTTCGAGACGATCGCGTCACGCGGTCACAATGGTCGCGGTGCGACGCACGACGAATCCGTGGCCGGATCGACTCTCGCAAGACGCGGTGTCTTCCTGGATACGGTGCGGTTGGTTCCCGTAGATACCGATCAACTATTCGAACTATCGGCTGCGGAAGCGCGGCGTCTCATGTCGACCCTTGCGCGGGGATTGCCGAATGAAGCGCGAATGGAAATGATCCGCATATCGCGAGATCGCGAGGCACAGAGGGAAGTAGCGCAGCTCCTGGTAAAATCGACGACCGCCGTCTGCACTGCCATCGGCGCGCAACCGATTCCGCTCGCTGATCTGCCGATCCTGACCAGCCTGCAGCTGATGATGGTTTCCGGAATCATGTACGTGAGCGGACGGGAGCGCAGCCTGCGTGCTTCTGCAGAATTCGCCGGCGCACTCGGTGCAAATGTTGGCGCAGCGATGCTTCTGCGCGAAGGCGCCCGAGCGATCCTGAAATTCTTTCCAGGTTGGGGGAATGTCGTGTGTGGGCTCGTGGCAGGTTCGGGAACGTACGCGATTGGTCGCGCTGCGACGGCGTACTTCATTGAAGGCGTTTCCCTGAAGGACGCGCGTCACACGTACTTGAAGACCCGGAAAACACGCCGGCGTCAGGAATTAGAAGAAGCGCGATGAGCGGACGAAGGCGTCACTCGACGCCAATGATTATATCAGGCGAACGCCTAGTGTTTCTCCCGTGAATAACTTGTGAATAAAATTCGTCATTCCTCCGTATTTTGTTCACAGGATTTTGTGAACAAAAAGACCAATTTCGTCACGCCAACTCATTCCTCAGTGTTCTCATGAAGCTGTCCGATATACGGAAGACGCTTCAAGAAATTCAAGTCTCGCCAGTCAAAACCCTTGGTCAAAATTTTCTGCACGATCAAAACCTTGCACGATGGATTGTCGATCAAGCGCAGATCAATTCAGACGATTTCGTGTTGGAAATCGGGCCCGGATTGGGGGCGTTAACGAAACTGCTTCTTGAAAAGGGCGCGCGCGTTCTCGCAATCGAAAAAGATACGCGTCTCGCAAATTTCTTACGCGAGCGCTTCGCTCATGAACGACTTGAAATACTTAACGTTGACGCGCTCAAATTCGATGCGCGCCTTTTATTTTCGCGTCGACGAGTAAAATTGCTGGGGAATCTTCCGTATAACATCTCGAGCGCGCTGCTCTTGAAGTTCCTTGCGTATCCAAGCCCTATCTCGCTGTGGTTGTTCACATTACAAAAAGAAATGGCAACGCGTCTTTCTGCGGAGCCGTCTACGCATGATTACGGTGCTCTGACATTACGCATCCAGTTGCGCCATCGCGTTAAATATTTGCGGACCGTTCCGACTACCGTCTTCTTCCCGCGACCCGAGATCGATTCCGCAGTCGTACGAATCTTGCCACGAGACCCGCGGGAATTGCCGTCGCACGACGAAGAATTGGTTCTAGAATTGATTCGCCTCGGTTTTTCGCAGAGAAGAAAGCAACTAAGAAAGTTGCTTCGGGAACGAGTCGCTGACTGGGATTCCCTCGCGCACCAGGTCAACATCGATCCAAAAGCTCGAGCTGAAGAGCTCTCATTACTTCAGTGGATTGCGTTGGCGAATTTCATCGCGCCTCCGCCGTGCCTGGATACGCGCCTAACGAACAATGAGCGCTTTCCAGTCGTCGATGAAAACGACAAGATTCTGCGCGACGCCAGCCGCTCCGAGGTGCATGCGAATAACTTGCGGCATCGCGCCGTTCACATCCTCATTTTCAACCGGGTAGGTGAAGTCTATTTGCAGCAGCGT
>Ga0081455_10000649_pt1 | contig 45063 bp, 33 predicted proteins | sample TabmetS3T2R1_FD_70207 | JGI IMG/M metagenome (GOLD analysis project Ga0081455, IMG submission 70207) | Tabebuia heterophylla rhizosphere microbial communities from the University of Puerto Rico - S3T2R1 | ecosystem: Host-associated > Plants > Roots > Rhizosphere ...
GGAACTGGAAGGTGATGATGGAGAACAACAACGACGGCTATCACGCCAACAAGCTGCATGCCGGCCCGCTGCACAACATCGTGCCGAGCCATCTTAGCATCTTCCCGGACCTGCCCGAGGACACGGCAGGCTACTTCCGCTACAACGGCACGCAGCACAAGGACGCCGCCTTCAATCCCACGCATCGCGCGCTGATGCCGATCTTCCCCAAGCTGACGGAGGAGGAGCGCAACCGCTTCATCTTCGCCAACGTGCCGCCCACCCTGTCGCTGGTGGTGATGGCCGACCAGATCACCTATATGATCCTGCATGCCATCTCGGCCAACGAGGTGGCGATGACGCGCGGCTGGCTGGTCGCGCCGGGCGCGATGAAGCGCCAGCTCTTCCAGGAGAAGCTGCGCATCGGTCAGGAATCGATCAAGTCGATCGTCGCCCAGGATCTTCACGTCGACGAGCTTATTCCCGTCGGCCTGCGCTCCCGCTACGCGGCGCGCGGCCGCTACTCCTGGCAGGAGCAGGCACAGCGCGAGTTCAACTGCTGGCTGGTCAAGCGCTACAAAAGGACCTGGGCGTCGATGGCGAGCGCGGCACGAAGCTCCGCTTGATCCGATCCTGAACCACTCCGTCACCGCCTCGCGGGCGGTGCGTTCTCCCACCGATCGGACTCTGTTACCATTCGCCGAGTCCGATGGCCGAGGGAGCGCAGCGGTGCTGGCTGAGACAGCGAATGAAACGGCGAGGGAACCTGGATCGGTGGACTACCGCCGGCTGGTCGAGGACCAGCGGGTGCATGGCAGCCTTTATACCGACGCTCAGGTGTTCGATGACGAGATCGAGCGCATCTTCCGTTGTGGCTGGGTGTTCGTTGGTCACGAGTCGGAGATTCCCAAGCCTGGCGACTGGGTGAGGCGGACGCTAGGACGTGAGCCGGTGATCATGGTGCGCGCCGGCGACGGTTGCGTTCATGTGCTTGCCAACCGCTGCTCGCATCGCGGCACGATGCTCTGCTGGCAGGATCGCGGTGGCGGCCGGCGGTCCTTCCAGTGCAGCTATCATGGCTGGGTGTTCTCGCTCGACGGCAAGCTCCGGAGCCTGCCCGGCAAGAGCGGCTTCGAAGGCGCTATGGACGCACTCGATCTCGCGCGCCCCGGCCAGGTCGCGAGCTACCAGGGCTTTGTCTTCGCCAACCAGAGCGGCGATGCAGGACCGCTCGACGATCATCTCGGTCCCGGCGGCAAGGCGCTGATCGATCGCGCGGTGGAGCTCTCGCCGGTCGGGCGGCTCGCCATCGGCGGCGGCTGGATCGGCCAGCGCGTCGCCTCGAACTGGAAGATGTGGCCCGAGAGCGACAACGACGGCTATCACCTGGCGATCGCCCACGCCTCGCTGCAGAAAGCGGTGCCGGGCACGCAGTACGAAGCGGCCTTGTTCTCGTCGGAGCTCGACAATACCTCGCAGGCGCGCGACCACGGCCTGGGGCACGTCGAGCTCGAGCTGCGCCGCGGCTACGACCGCGAGCTCGCCTGGCTCGGCACCACGCGCGACAAGGTGCAAGGCTACGCTGCGGCGCTCGAGCAGGCCTACGGCAAGGTCGCGACCGATCGCATCCTGTGGGACGGGCCGCCGCATGCGCTGATCTTCCCCAACCTCTTCATCGGCGAGATGAACCTCGCCATCGTCCAGCCGCTCTCAGTGGATGAGACGATCCACTATCACACGCCGCTCCTGCTCGAGGGCGTCGATGCCGCATTCAACAATCGCGTGCTGCGGCAGTCGGAGGCGGCGATGGGCCCCGCGTCGTTCTTCCTGCCCGACGATGCCGTGATTGCCGAACGCATGCAGCAGGCCTGGCGCGCCGGTCGCACGACCGCGCACGGCTGGGTCGATCTCAGTCGCGGCGCCGGTCGCGAGCAATGCGATGCTGCGGGACGCGTCGGCCATGTCAGCGACGAGACGACCAATCGCGGCTTCTGGCGGCACTATCGTGCGGTTATGACGGCGAAGGCATGATCGGGCTGAGCGCCGAGGAGCGCGCCGAGATCGAGGCCTTCATCTTCCGCGAGGCGCGGCTCGCCGACGAAGGGGACTACGAGAGCTGGGAAGCGCTGGTCACCGACGATATGCACTACTGGGTGCCGTTCGGCCGCGCCGACTACGAGCCGGGCACGCGCATGAGCTACATCAACGACAATCGGGCGCGGCTGGCGACACGCATCCGCCAGCTCATGACCGGGCACCGCCACGCCCAGACGCCGCCGTCGCCGATGCGCCGTCTCATCTCCAATGTCGAGCTGCTGGAGCGGGCGGAGAGCGAGTACCTGGTGGCCGGCAACTTCGCGCTCTACGAGCTCTCCGCCCAGGCCACGCGCGAGGTGCGCCTGTGGGCCGGCCGCACGACCTGGCGGTTGCGCCGCACGCCGCAGGGCCTGCGCATGTGCCGCAAGGTGGTCGAGCTCGTCAATTCGACCGAGCCGCAGCCGACGCTCGCGATCATCATCTGATTTTCAGCTCTTACTCACTATGATGCGTACTAGGGCCGAAACCCATAATGTTGTGCGCCACTGTGTCGGCTTTCGGCTCTATTCCGGACATCGGTGACGTCAAGCGGCTCGTCGAAGAAGAGCCAGCGGCCAGAGGGGGACAAGCGATGGGACTAATCGATCGCCGTCAACTCATGGGCTCGGTTGCCGCTGTGGCACTTGCCGGCGCCTTGCGGCCGGAACGCGCAACCGCTCATGATGCCTTTTCGTCTTACGACGCTATCGGCCAAGCGCAGCTTGTGCATTCGAAACAGGCGACGGCACTAGAACTCGTCGACGCCGCGATCGCCCGCATCGAGGTGGCCAACCCGAAACTCAACGCCGTCGTATGGGAGATGTTCGACCACGCCCGTACCCGAGCCAAAGGTGCGCTCCCTGACAGTCCACTCTCGGGCGTGCCCTATCTCATCAAGGACCTGAACAATGTGGCCGGTGAGCGCACGACGGCAGGCTCACGTTTCCTCGACAGTTTCGCGACGGCCAATGATCCGATGCCGCAAAAGGCGATCGACGCGGGGCTCATCATCGTGGGCAAGACGAACACACCCGAGTTCGGACTGCTGCCGACAACAGAGAGCCTTCGCCTTGGGCCTTGCCACAATCCCTGGAATCTCGACCGTTCGAGCGGTGGCTCGTCCGGCGGAGCGGCAGCAGCGGTGGCAGCGGGCCTTGTCCCCACCGCGCATGCCTCCGATGGCGGCGGCTCCATCCGCATTCCGGCGTCCTGTTGTGGCGTGTTCGGCCTGAAGCCTTCGCGCGGGCGGATGAATTTGTTGAGAACGATGGCGGGCGACCTCTCGGTTCAGAATTGCATTAGCCGCACGGTGCGCGACAACGCTATGGTGTTTTCGCTGTCGGAAGATACGGGTGCCCATGCGCCCTTCAAGCCTATTAGCTTCGTCTCAGGACCTTCGAAGACGAGGCTAAGAATCGCTTTCGGCACAGCCCACTTCTACGACGGCACGGAGCCGCACTCCGATGTAAAGGCGGCGGTGGAAGCAAGCGCGAAACTCTGCGAGAGTCTGGGGCACACCATCGTCCCGGCGCAGAATCCCATCCATGGCCAAGCCTTCATCGAAGCCTATATCGACGCATTCATGGTGGTGTTCTCGTCGTCGCCCGCGAAGCTCGTGCAGATGGCGAAGAGAAAAGATCTCAAGCCCGAAGACGTTTTCGAACCGTGGACGCTCGAGTTGGCCGAGTACGGTATGAGGGCGCCGCCGGATGCGATGAGCAAGGCACTGACGGTGTTTAAGGAGGCCGAGGCGCAGGTCGACGCCTTCATGGCGAACTACGACGCCTGGCTCACACCAGTGCTGGCATTACCGCCGATCAGCCTGGGCGAGCAGGCACCGACGCTCGATTTCAAGACGCTCTATTCGCGTATGAAGCAATACATTCCCTATACGCCGATTCACAACGTGGCTGGCACGCCCGCGATGTCGGTGCCGCTCGGCATGAGTAACGATGGACTTCCTATTGGCAGTCAGTTTGCCGCTGCCAAGGGACGCGAGGATCTGCTCTACGCACTCGCATATGAACTGGAAGCTGCGCAAGCCTGGACGAGGCGCACGCCGAAAGTCTGGGTGGGGTGAACGAAGCAGGTTTAATGCCGGACTGCACATCTCTCGGTCAGAAGGAAGCGTCACCATGGCGAGCGGGATGTCGCGATCTTGCCGCCTCCCGGAGCGCAGAAATCCACTCCCACAATTACCCATTGAATTGCCTTCGTACGAACAGTCCAAATAGAGTGCATGATCGACCGCTGCACTCCATCCGCTTCAAGCCTGACCACAGCCATGGAATGGTCGGGGAAAGGACCTTACCCCCGGCATCGGTGCTTGATTATTCCGGGTGGCCCTTCACGAAGGAGCATCCGCGCGATTGGCGAATCACCAGCGCCAACTGCGCCAACTGCGCCAACCCCGCGGCTATGGCGCGATGGCTTTTCATGGAATCGCGCCGTCGGCCCAATTCGTGCACCGCTTCGCTGCGGGAATTGGGCCGACGGAGAAAGCAAAAGCCATCGCGCTTTAGGCCGGCAGGGGAGCTCGAATCTCCCATCGGCTTTCCGAAGAAGCGCGATCGGATGGGAGCAGCTCGAGCTCGGACGCCTTGATCTGCAGCGCCAGGTACTTCGAGTAGATGCGGCACTGCGCGAGGCTCCCGGCGATGAACCACAGGCCCGGCTGGGGCGTGCGCACGAACATGTTGCGCAGCTCCTGTCCGCCACCGAAGCCCCAGATGGCGCCGACCCGCTCGGTGACCGCCTCGCCGAACAGCTTGTGAACCAGATGCTCCTGCCCCTTGTAGCCTGTCGCCAGCACGACCAAGTCGGCTGCGAGCGTCTCGCCGGAGTGCAAGCGGGCGCCCTCGGCAACGAACCGGTCGACATCGGAGAATTGCAGCAGGCGTATCTTGCCCTCGACCAGGAGATCGGAGCAGCCGACATTGAAATAGTAGCCGCCACCGCGGGTGAGATACTTGAACTGCCAGCCCGTCCCGTCCTCGCCGAAGTCGAGCCGGAATCCGATGCGCTCCAGCCCATCCAGCAGTTGCTTGTCCATAGTGCGGGCGCGCTCGGTGAAGGCCACGTGGCTCTTCTTCGCCAGTGCCAGCGGCGTGGCGACGGTGATCAGGTCGCAGTCCTCGAGCGACGGTCCCTCCTCGTAGAGCGCGTAGGGCAGCTGGGCGCTGGGCTCGACATTGACGATCAGGGTCGGGCTGCGCTGAATGAGCGTGACCCTGGCGCCGCTGGAATGAAGGTCCTGCGCGATGTCGTGGCCGCTGTTGCCGGTGCCGACGACGATGGCGCTCCTGCCGTTCCAGGCTTCGCCGTCCTCGTACTGGCTGGAGTGCAGCACTTGGCCGCCGAACGCGCGCAACGACGGGATGTCGGGAACGTTCGGGATGCCGCTGACGCCGGTCGCCATCACGACATGGCGCGGATGCATCTCCCGCCGCGTTCCGTCGGCGCAGCGCAGCACGACCGTCCAGCGCTCTTCCTCCTCGTCGTACCGACCACCTTCGAATTCGGTGCTCGGCCAGTAGTTCAGCTCCAGGCTCTCGACATAGGCCTCGAACCAGGCGGCCAGCTTGTCCTTGGGGATGTAGGTCGGCCAGGTCGGCGGGAACGGCATGTAGGGCAGATGATTGACATGCACCTGGTTGTGCAGCGTGAGCGCGTGATAGCGCTTGCGCCAGTTGTCGCCGATGCGCGCCATGCGGTCGACGATCAGCGTGTCGACCTGAAGCTGGGCGAGGCGTGCCGCGATCGAAAGTCCCGCCTGCCCACCGCCGACGACCAGCACCGTCGGGTCGCGGTCGGCGTACGCGGCGGCAGCCTTGCGCAGGTCGAGCCAGTTTGGTCCGCGGAAGTCGCGCGAATAGGACTCGCCGTGCGGCCGCGACTTGCCGACCTGCTCCTCGTGGCCTGTCAGCGCGTCGAGCGCCGTGAGCAAGGTCCATGCTTTCAGATTGCTCCCGCCGGCCTCGGCCGTGAGCCGCACCACGCCGTTGCCGCGGCCGTCGACGGTCTCGAACGTGAAGAAGGCCTCGATCGCTTCCGTGCCGGCACGGGTGACCTGCCGCGGCGGAGCCCTGTTCGGGTCGATGGCGAAGCGGGACGGCCGCGCACGCTCGTGGTTCGTTTCCAGTCCCGTCACCACGGCATCCTGCCCGCTGACGGTCTGGATCTCCCAGGTCAAGGCCAGGACATCCCGCCAATGGCTGTCGGCCTGGAACAGGGACGCAAGCATGGCGGAATCGCCTGTCGAGAGGGCGTTCTCGAACCGGCCGAGCCAATGACCTACGGCGGCCTCGATGTCTTTCTTTTCCGTCACCATGCGCTTCCTCCAGCCGGGCAAGCATGCCAGCCTATTTCGTGCCGCGCTTTCAGATGTTCTTTATTTGCCCTTGAGATGGCGTTGATTCCAGACCCCAAGGCGTTGTTCTCGTTCGACGAGTTCGTGCTCGACACGGCCCGGCGCGAGCTTCTGGGGCCAGCGGGCCCGATCCCGCTCGAACCGCAGGTGCTCGATTTGCTGGCCTACCTCATCCGCAACCGCGATCGGGTCGTCAGCAAGGACGACATCCTGGCCGCCGTCTGGAAGGGACGAGCGGTGTCGGATTCGACGTTGACCACCCGCATCAATGCCGCCCGCAGCGCGGTCGGCGACAGCGGGGAGGCGCAAAGACTGATCAGGACCTTCCCGCGCCGTGGGTTTCGATTTGTCGGCGCGATACGCGAGCTCGCGGAGCCGGCAGCACCTGACCGGCCTTCCATCGCGGTGCTGCCCTTCGTCAACATGAGCGGCGATCCGGAGCAGGACTATTTCGCCGACGGCATGGTGGAGGAGATCATCACCGCCTTGTCGCGCTTGCGCTGGCTGTCGGTCATCGCCCGCAACTCGAGCTTCGCCGACAAGGGCCGCCCCGTCGACATCCGGCAGGTCGGCCGCGAGCTCGGGGCGCGCTACGTGCTCGAAGGCAGCGTGCGCAAGGCTTCCGGCCGGGTCCGTATCAGCGGGCGGCTGGCGGAGGCGTCGACGGGCACGCAGCTGTGGGCCGATCGCTTCGAGGGCGCGCTCGAGGACATCTTCGATCTGCAGGACCAGGTGACGGCAAGCGTCGTGGGCGCCATCGCGCCGCGGCTGGGCAGGGCCGAGATCGAGCGGGCCAAGCGCAAGCCGACCGACAGCCTCGACGCCTACGACTACTTCCTGCGCGGCATGGCTCATGTCCATCGCTGGAGCCGGACCGACAGCGACGAGGCATTGCGCAACTTTCGCCGTGCCATCGAGCTCGACCTGGATTTCGCGCCGGCCTATGGCCTGGCCGGTCGATGCTATTCGCAGCGCAAGGCCTGCGGATGGATGACCGACCGGCCGCGAGAGACGGCCGAAGCCGAGCGGCTGGCGAGGCTCGCAGCGGAGCTTGGCCGCGACGACGCCGTCGCCCTCTGCACGGCGGGGATCGTGCTCGCCTATGTGGCCGGCCATCTCGAGGATGGCAGCGCGCTGGTCGATCGGGCCCTCGGCCAGGATCCGAATCTGGCCTGGGCGTGGGTGTTCGGGAGCTGGGTCAAGATCTGGCTCGGTGAGCCCGAGGCGGCGCTGGCGCGGGCGGCGCAAGCCACGCGGCTCAGCCCGCAGGATCCGGAGGTCCTGTTCTTCATCCAGACCGCGACGGCCTACTGCCATTTCCTGGCGCGTCGCTACGACGACGCTTCGTCGTGGGCGCAGACCGCGCTTCGCCAATGGCCCGACATCCTGATCTCCCTCTGCGTCGCTGCAGCGAGCTGCGCGCTCGCCGGCCGGTTGGACGAAGCGCGACGACTCATGACGAACCTGAAGCGTGTCGATCCTGCGCTGCGGCTCGCTGATCTTGGCGATTTGTTCCCCTTTGGCCGGGACGCCGATCGCCTGTTGCTGGCGGAAGGATTGCGCAAGGCGGGGCTGGCATGAGGCTTGCTGACGATCAGGCGATTGACGGTGAGGCCATGCGTATGGGCGAGGCACTGAAGGCGCTCGAAGCCCAGGTCGCGCGGGATATTGCGTTGACGGCGCATCCGCGCACGGACTGGATGGTGCCGCGCCCTCACGGCGGAAAGCCTGCGCTCGATGTGCTGATCGTCGGCGCCGGCCAGTCCGGGCTGGCCACAGCGTTCGCCCTGATCCGCGAGCGTGTCCGCAACATCCTGGTGATCGATCGGGCACCCGAAGGCAAGGAGGGGCCGTGGGTCACGTTCGCCCGCATGCCGACCCTGCGCAGCCCCAAGGAGCAGACGGGACCGGACCTCGACGTGCCAAGCCTCACCTTCCAGGCGTGGTACGAGGCGCAGCATGGCGCGCAAGCCTTTGCCGATCTGCATTTGATCCCGGCGCGCGACTGGCACGACTACCTTGTCTGGTATCGTGGCGTGCTCGACCTGCCGGTGCGCAATGGGGTTGCCGCAACCGCGATCGCGCCGGGCAAGCTCGATGACGGTGGCCGCTGCCTGTTGGTGACGCTGTCCTCGGGCGAAGTCCTGGCGGCGCGCAAGCTGGTGCTGGCGACCGGCCAGGACGGCACCGGCGAATGGTGGATGCCGGACTTCGTGCGCGCCCTGCCGCCAGATCGTCGTGCCCACACCTGCCAGCTCGACATCGACTTCGAGCGGCTCAGAGGCAAGACCGTCGCCGTGCTGGGCGCCGGCGCGTCGGCCATGGACAATGCCGCGACGGCGCTGGATCACGGTGCGGCGGAGGTGCATGTGTTCTGCCGCCGCGCCGAGCCGTCCACGGTGCAGCGCTATCGCTGGCTCACCTTTGCCGGCTTCATGCGCCATATCGGCGACATGCCGGACGAATGGCGCTGGCGCATGGTGGGCAACATCATCCGCGCGCGGGAAGGTTTCCCGGCCGACACCTATGCGCGGGTGATGGCCTTTCCCAATTTCTTCATGCATGTCGGCCGTCCCTGGACCGACGCGCGGATGGACGGCGAGCGCATCCACTTGGAGACGCCGCGCGGTCCGTTCCAGACCGACTTCGCGATCTGCGGCACCGGCATCCGTCAGGATGTCGCTCTTCGGCCGGAGCTGGCCGCTTTCGCCGACAAGATCGCCTTGTGGCGGGACCGCTATACGCCGCCGCCGGATGAGGAAGATCCGCGGCTCGGCGCCTACCCTTATCTCGGTCCCGACTACGCTTTTGTGGAGAAGACGCCCGGCGAGGCGCCGTGGCTGGCCGACATCCATCTGTTCGGCATCGGCTCGACCTTGAGCTTCGGGCCGTCGGGCTCGAGCATCAACGCCATGACGATCGCAGTGCCACGGCTGGTCGCAGGAGTGACGCGCGGCCTGTTCGCCGGCGACCTGGAGCGCCACTGGCGGTCGCTGGCGACCTACGACGTCAAGCAGGTCGAGCTGGATTGGAGCCGCATTGCTACGGGCTGACGGCCGCGCGATCGGCCTCGTCGAGCGCCATCGGCGCCCCGGCCCGGATCAGCTCGGCGAAGCCTTCGTTGGGGATCATCACGGTCAGGCAATAGAGCTTCTCGGTGCCGGTATTCTCGACCACGTGCTCCATGCGCGGCGGCAGCACGAGCGTGTCGCCCTTCTCGATGTCGTAGCTCTTGCCGTCGCAATAGGCGCGTCCCTGGCCGCTCAGGACATAGAACATCTCGTGCGCATCCTGATGACTGTTGGGCGGCGTCTTGCCGCCGACATCGAAGATCTCCACCACCGAGATGAACGGCAGCTTGTCGACGATGGGGTCGACCATCATGACGAACTTGTTGGTGTCCTTGGGCGAGATGCGGGAGACGCGGCAATCGCGGGCACGGCGAAGCAAGGGCTGGTGCATGGTCGAGAATAACAACAGCAGCGCGCGCGGTCCAAGCGAACGATGCCCAAGCGAACTCTGGCAGGTCCTGCCGAGCGAGACGGTGTCGATGCGCACGCGCGATGGCGTGCGGCTCGATGCCGACTTGTACCGACCCGCCGGCAAGGGGCCATTCCCCGTACTGCTGATGCGCCAGCCCTACGGCCGCAGGATCGCCTCGACCGTGGTCTATGCCCATCCACGCTGGTACGCGCAGCACGGCTATATCGTCGTGATCCAGGATGTGCGCGGCAGCGGCACGTCGGAGGGAACCTTCAAGCTCTTCGAGAACGAGCGCGAGGACGGCGCCGACACGTTGGCATGGGCGGCTACGCTGGACGGTGGTAACGGCCGCATCGGCATGTACGGCTTCTCCTATCAGGCGGCGACGCAGCTTCTGGCATTGGCCGGGACGCTCGACCGTAGCGGCCCGACGCCGGCGGCGCTCTGCCCGGCGATGATGGGATGGGATGTCCATTCCGACTGGGCCTACGAAGGCGGCGCTTTCTGCCTCGGCGGCGGTATGTCCTGGGCCTTGCAGATGGGGGCCGAGCGGGCGCGGCTAGCGGGCGATGTCGAGGCCTTCACGGCGATGCGCGCGGCGACGCGGAACCTGCCCCTGAACGAGGAGCGTACGGCCTGGCCCGCCGTGCTGCAGCGCTACAGCCGTTACACGCACTATGCCGACTGGATCGGCAATCCCGAGCCCGGTGGCTATTGGGACCGGATCTCGCCCAAGGCGGCTCTTGCCGGGCGCACCGGCGATGTGCCCATGCTGCACATCGGCGGTTGGTACGACCAGATGTTGGAAGGCACGCTGGGTGGCTTTCGTGCGATGGGAAGCTCCCGGGCGGCGCAGCGTCTCGTCATCGGGCCGTGGGGCCACATCCCGTGGGGTCGTCGCGCCGGCATCGTCGATTTCGGACCCGATGCCTCAAGCCCGATCGATGCCGAACAGCTGCGCTGGTTCGATCGCTTCCTGAAAGACCGCGACAACGGCATCGATGGCGACAACCCCGTGCGGTTGTTCGATATTGGCGCCAAGGCGTGGCGTGATTTTACCGAGTGGCCGCAGCTCGAGTCTCAGCCCTCGTACCTGACAAGCAGCGGCCTTGCCGCGGCGCGCACCGAGGGTGGCCGCCTCGTCGCCGATCCGCCGCCGCAGGCGACTGTCGATGTGCTGGTGCACGATCCGTGGCGACCGGTGCCGTCGTTGGGCGGCCATGACGGCCAGCCGCCAGGGCCACAGGACCGCAGTGCGCTCGACGGCCGTACGGACGTCGCCTGCTATACGTCTGCCCCACTGGCCGAGCCGCTGACGCTGGTTGGTGCAGTGAGCGCCGAAATCCATGTCGAGGCCGACGCGCCGAGCCATGATCTCGCGGCGATCCTGTCGCAGGTCACGCCGGACGGCCGCGCGATCACGCTGACGCAAGGCTATCTGCGGATCGCCGATGCAACGCTGCCCGGCCCGCGCAGGATCGCGATGCGCGCGCTTTGCATGACGGTGGCTGCAGGTGCAGCCCTGCGATTGTCGTTGCAGGCCGCCTCATTCCCGGCCTTCGTGGTCAATCCAGGGACGGGTGCCGGCGACAGCGAGGCGCGGCCGTTCGACAGCCGGATCATCACGCTCTCGTTCCATAGCGGTGGAGTGCGCGCATCGCGACTGATGCTGCCGGTGGGGATCGGCTGATGCGCGTGATGGTGGTCTTCGCGCACCCGGTGGAGACGAGCTTCAACGCCGCGATCCACAAGGTGGTGGTCGAGGCGCTGCGCGGGCGTGGTCACGAGGTCGACGACTGCGATCTCTATGCCGAGAGCTTTCCGGCCATCATGAGCCGCGCCGACCGGCTGCTCTATCATGACATCCCGGCCAATCGCGCCCTCGCCAAGCCGTGGATCGAGCGGCTGGAGAAGGCCCAGGCACTGGTCATGGTGTTCCCCACCTGGGTCTTCGCGCCACCCGCGATCCTGAAAGGCTTCCTGGAGAAGGTGTTCGTGCCCGGCGTGGCGTTCGAGCTGGTCGATGGCAAGGTGCGTGGCGCGCTGCGGCACCTCAGGAAGGTCGGCGGCGTGTCGACCTATGGCGGCACGCGTTGGCGTGCGTTCCTGGCCGGCGATCCGCCGCGCAAGCTGTTCTCGCGCAGCCTGCGCGCCTATGTCGGTCCGGGGGTGCCGATCTCCTATCTCGGTTGCTACGACATGAACCGCAACGGCAAGCCCGAGGTCGAGGCGTTCCTCGACCGTGTCCGGGCCGTCTATGCGAGCTGGTAGTGGCGCGTCTGCTCCGTCTCGCCGTGCGCCGCCAGCAGCTCGAGCAGCATGCGCCGCATCAGCAGCCCGGGCTGGTCGGACGGCATGTGACGCTCGACGCCCGAGTTCATGTCGAGCGGCACGTCGAAGTCGGTGCCTTCCAGCACCTCGCGATCCTCCTCGGTGACGCGTCGGTCGAAGGCGATGATATCGGCGGCGGGCGCATCCGCCTCGCGGTCGTTGCGGAAGCAGAATTGCACGATCTGCGAGGCGTCATCGGCGATCGGTGTCGCCGCCGTGATGATGATGTGGTCGAGCCCGCTCGGATAGCGGATGTGCAGGCGGCGCAGGAAGGGCATGTACCAGTTCGCTGTAATGTGGCGCACCGTGAAGGCGCTCTCGTCGCGCAGGTTCTTCTTCTGCAGCGCGTTGTTGAAGACCGGCACGTCGGAGCGGGCGACGAAGCCATGGCTGGACCGCTCGATGGAAGGCTGCGGCGGATCGGGGTCGTTGATGTCGCCGAACGTGTTACGATGCACGAAGTGGATGTGGGCGTTGTCGAAGCTGTTCTCCATCAGCCTGAGACCGGCACAGCGCCACGGCTCATAGAACTGGTCGATGCGCCGATAGCCGGACTGAGTCTCCTCCGGCCAGTCGGGGATCGGCGCCAGCGGCTCGTCGAGCGCCACCCAGAGATGGCCGTAACGCTGCTCGCACCTGAAAGTCTTGATCGCCGTGCCTTTGAGGCCGTTGGACTCGGGCCGCTGTGGCACGCGCACGCAGGCGCCGGAACCGTCATAGGCCCAGCCGTGATAGGGGCACACCAGTGCGCGGCCGTCGACCCAGCCTTTGCTCAGCGCCGCGGAGCGATGCGGGCAGCGGTCGGCCATGGCGTTGTGCCGGCCGTCGCCGTCCTTCCACAGCACGATGCGCTCGCCGAGCAGCGTGAAGGGCTGCGGACCTTGCTCGACCATCGCCGCTGGCATGGCGGGGTACCAGAAACGACGCAGAACCGGCTGTCTGGTGGCGAGCATCCGCTACTCCGCAGCCGTTGCCAGAGGCCGGCTCGCCGGCCCGTCGCGCCGTATCTCGAGCTCGCCGTGCTCGGCCAGGAGGTTGGCGAGCATGCGGCGCATCTCCAGCCCTGGCCGGTCGGTCGGCATGTGCAGCTCGGCGTTCATCGCGAGCGGCACGTCGTGGTCGCAGGCTTCGAGGATCGCCATGTCCTCGTTCGTGACCTGACGGTCGAACTTGATCAGGTTCTCGGCCGGCGCATCGGCCTCGCTGTCGGAGCGCAGCACGAACTGGATGACCTGCGAGCGCCGGTCGTCGATCGGCGCCGTCAGCGTCACGATGATGTGCACCAGGCCGTTGGGATAGGTGACCTTCATCTTGCGCGAGAACGGCATCCACCACGTCTTCTCGTAGTGGCGCATGGTGCGGTCCGACGCGATGCCCAGGTTGCTCTTCTGGATGTCGGGATTCCTCACCGGCACGTCGGCATACATGACGAAGCCCGCGGGATGCGGCTCCAGCCTCGGCTGTACCGGCTCGGGCTCGTCGACGATGCCGAAGCTTGCCTTGTGCACGAAGGCGAAGTGCGCGTTGTCGAAGCTGTTCTCCATGATGCGCAGGCCCGGCGCCCGCCATTCCTCGAAGAACTCGAAGACACGGCGGTAGGCGGGATCGTCGTATTCGGGCAGGTCGGGGATGTCGCGCAACGGTTCCTCGAGCGCGACCCACACGACGCCATGACGTTCGCTGCAGCGGAAAGCCTCCACGGCGATGCCTTTGCCCGGATCGCCGCCGGGCCGTTGCGGGATGCGCACGCAACGGCCGTCACCGGCATAGGTCCAGCCGTGATAGGGGCAGACGATGTTGCCGCCGTCGAGCCAGCCTTTGCTGAGCTTGGCCGTACGGTGGCAGCAGCGGTCGATGAGAGCGTGTGCCGTACCACCGCCATCGCGGAACAGCACCAGGCTGGTGCCGAGCAGCGTGAAGGCAAACGGCTGGTCGGTGAGGCGATCGGCCGGCACGATCGGATACCAGAAGCGACGCAGGACCTTCTGCCGGGTTACGAGCATGATTGGCTCCAGGCTTTCATCTTCCCCGGATTGAGCAGGCCGAGAGGATCGTTCTGCCGCTTGAAGGCAAGCTGCGCCTCGTCGACCGTCTTCATGCCGCCGTCCTCCAGGATGAAGGTATGCGGGTCCGCCACCGGGCAGCCATTGGCTTCCAGCCAATGAATGATCTCGTAGAGCCGCTTCTCGCTCGTGTAGCGCACCAGCTGCAGGCCGAACGCGGCGACGCGACCGTCGACGTGCGTGAACTCCAGATGCATCGGCGTTTCGTCGCCGAAGGCGGCCATGGCGCGGGCGATCTTGTCGAGATAGTCGGGCCCGTTGAACAGGCATTGCAGATAGGTGATCGAGCGGTCGGCTTTGAGTGCCCACAGCGTCGTGTGATTCCAGGTGAACTCGTAAAGCGGCGGAATGTCGTCCGCCTCCGGACCATAGGCGCGCTCGAACACGATCTTGCCGTCCCTGTCCGACACCAGCGTGGCAAAGGCCTCGCGGCCGCTGTCGGCGATCATGCACAGCACGATTGCCTGTCCCTGGGGCAGAAGCGGAAGCAGCGGCTTGAAATACTGAACGGCGCTCCACTCGACCGCCGTGATCAGCTTCTTGATGATGCCGTCGGCTTCGCCCAGCGCGTCGCAGAAGGCGGCAGCTTGACCGAAGTCGGAGAAGGCGACCAACATTTCCTGCCAGGGCCAGGCGCGCGCGAGCGGCATCTCGAGCTCGGTGATGATGCCGTTGGTGCCGTAGGCATGGACGGCCGGCATCACCGCGTCGCCCTTGAGCTCGAGGATGAGCGGCGCTTCCTCCATGGTCACGATCCGCAGGCCCAGCACATTGCCGCGATTGCGCAAGCCGCCGAACTGTACCGAGCCGACACCGCCCGAGCCGCCGCCCACGAAGCCGCCGATCGTGGCCGTGCGTCGGGTCGAGGGATGGAAGCGCAGCTCCCAGCCATGCGGCAGCGTATGGGCTTCGAGGTCGATCAGCTTCAGCCCGGCCTGCACACGCGCCACGCCGTCCTTCAGCCACAGGAAGCGATCGAGGCGGCTGAGGTCGAGCACGACGCCGCCATGCAAAGGCATCGCCTGGCCGTAGTTGCCGGTTCCCGCGCCGCGCGGCGTCACCGGGATCCGGCGACGATAGCAGTAGGCCAACGTACGGATGACTTCTTCCTCATCGGCCGGGGAGACCACCAGGTCGCCGCGCACGCCCTTGAGCTTTTCGTTCAGGACCGGCGAGTACCAGAAGAAGTCGCGGCTCTTCTGGCGCACCAGCGCGCGGTCGGCGACACACGCGATGGGCGCGAGGTCGGCGGCGACCTCGAGCCAGTCGATCGATGTCAGATCGCCGTCCATCGGCTCATCTTTCCGGGGTTGAGCAGGCCCAGCGGATCGGCCGCCCGCTTGAACGCGAGCTGCAGATCGGCCGACAGCACGCGCGCGCCCTTGTCCTCGAGGATGTAGCTGTGGGGATTGGACAGCTGTATGCCCAGGCTCTCCAGCCCGCGCACGATCTCCCACAACCGGTCTTCGGATGTGTAGCGCACCACCTGCAAGGAGGAGCAGTTCGTGCGGCCCTGCCGGCGTTGGAATTCGGCATGCGCCATCACTTCCTCGCCGAACATCTCATGCGAGGCGATCAAGGCCTCGACGTTGGCGCCGAGCGGAAAGAGCGTCTGCAGATAGGTGATGGACTTGTCGACCTTGAGCGCCTGCAAGGTCGTGTGGTTCCAGGTGTATTCGTAGAGCGGTGGTGCTCCGTCTCCCTCGGTGTAGCGCCGCTCCAGGGTCACGGTCCCGCCGCGCTCCCGCACCAGGCTGTGCACCGCCACAACGTTGGCCGACGCCACCATGATCATCACGACGTGCCGTCCCTCGGGCAGGGCCTCTTCGAGTCCGCGAAAGTAGCGCGGCAACGGCCAGGCCATCAGGCTGTCGAGCTTCAGGAAAATGCCGTCGGACTCGCCCAGCGCCTGCGCGAACCGGGCGGCCGTCGCGAAATCGTCGAAGGCCGCGACCATCTCGACCCAGGGATAGGCCGGCGCCAGCGCCAGCTCGACCTCGACCACGATGCCCGTCGTGCCATAAGCGTGCAGGGCTTTGCCGATATCTGGGCCGCGCAACTCGATCACGCGGGGTTGCGGCTCGCAGGTGACGACCTTCAGGGCCAATACCGAGCCCGCATCGCGCAGCTGGCCGTAGCGGATCGAGCCCACGCCGGCGGCGCCGCCGCAGACATATCCGCCAACCGTGGCCTGCCGCCGCGTCGACGGAAACATGCGGAGCTCCCAACTCTGCTGCTGGCAAAGCGCATCGGCATCGCCCAGCCGGACGCCGGCCTGGAAGCGACCGCGATCCCCTTTGATCCAGAGCGCGCGGTCGAGCCTGGCCATGTCGAGCAGCACGCCGCCCGCGAGCGGCACCATCTGGCCATAGTTGCCGGTCGCCCCGCCGCGCACGCCCAACGGCACGCGACAATGCGCGCAGGCGGAGGCGACGCGCACCACATCATCGATGGTGCGGGGCACCACGATCAGGTCGGCGGCCTTGCCGTCGAGCTGGCGCTTGAGGATCGGCGAGTACCAGTAGAAATCGCGGCTGCGCTGGCGCAGCAGCACGGGCTGATCGACGAGCTCCAGTCCGTCGAGCTCGGCCCGGAAGGCGGGATCGGTGGCCCTCACCCGTTGACGCCCACGACCTGGTCGAGCTGGCGATAGTCGGGCAGCGAGGTGTCGATCGGCCTGCCGTTGCGCAGCACGATGCGGTCGCCCTGGTTGCGCGCCAGCATCTCCGACATGAAGCGCGCCGACAGCAGCACCAGGTCGGCCGGCGCGCCGGCCTTTAGCCGGCCATGATCGCCGAGCCCCATGACCTTGGCCGGTACTGTCGTGAAGGCCGACGGCCAGTCGCCGAAAGGATGATCGAGATGGGCGATGCGCGTCGCCTGGGTCATCACCTCGAGCATGTCGTGATCGCCGAAGGCGTAGAACGGATCACGGCAGTTGTCCGACGCGATCGAGACCTCGATGCCCGCCGCCTTCAGCTCATGCAGCAGCGTGACGCCGCGCCAGCGCGGCGTGCGTCCGGCGGTGCGGCCCTGCAGGTACATGTTGCACATGGGCAGGCTGACCACGGCAACGCCGGCATCAGCCAGCGCCCGCAGCGTTGCGTCGACGAACTCGTCGGGTTGGACGGCAAGCGAGCAACAATGGCCGCATTGAAGACGGCCCTTGAAACCGAGCTTCACCGCCATGCGGGCAATCTCGATGAGCGCCTTGGCGCCGGTGTCGCCGCTCTCATCGACATGCAGGTCGACGTCGAGGCCGCGCTCGCTGGCCAAGCGGAAGAAGCGCTCCAGCAGATCGAGGAACTGCGGCGGCAGCGCATCGTGCACGCCACCGCTCAGCCGCGTCACTGTTCCGAGGATGCCGCCGGCATCGGCGACGATGTCGGCGAGATGCTCTCCCTGCGGCTCGCCGAAGGCATCCATGGGCAAGATGCTCGCCGCCTGCAATTCGATGCGCCCGGCCCAGGCGTCGCGGACTTTCTTCAACACCGGCCAGGAAATCTCGGCTTGCGGCGCCAGCGAATCGATATGCGTGCGCACCGCCACCGAGCCCTGCGCCCACGCGCATTGCAGGCCGAATTCCATGCGCGCTTCGACATCTTCGGCCGTCCAGCGCGCCTGGCGATCGGACATTGTGGTCAGGGCCGCGCCGAGGAACGTGCCGTCGGGATTGGGCGAGCGCGGCCAGATATGGCCCTTGTCGAGATGAGTGTGGATGTCGACGAAGCCCGGCCAGAGCAGGCCACCCTTCAGGTCGACGGCGCCCTTGGGTGCGGTGCCGAGCGGCGCCACGCTCGCGATGCGGCCGTCCTTGATCTCGAGATCGAAGCGTACCAGCCCCTCGAAGTCGGGCTTGCCGAGCGGCTGGGACTCGACGAGGCAGGTCTGTGCGCGCGCATCGGCCAGCCAATAGTGCGGCTGGTCGGGCAGGAGGGTGAAGCCGAGCCGTCTCATGTCAGTTCTCCCGCCGCACCGCGCTTTCGTGCCAGCGCCGCAACAACAGGTGGGAGACCAGGCTCAGCACCAGGAAGATCAGGATGCCGGCGCCCGACACCATGACCAGCGCGGCGAACATGCGCGGAATCTTGAGCTGGTATCCGGCCTCGAGGATGCGGAAGGCGAGGCCTGACGCAGTGCCGCCCGAACCGGCGACGAACTCGGCCACCACAGCGCCGATCAACGCGAGCCCGCCGGAGATGCGCAGGCCGCCCAGGAAATAGGGCAGCGCTGCCGGCAGGCGAAGGTACCACAAGGTCTGCCAACGGCTGGCGCCATAGAGCTGGAACAGGTTGATCAGATTGTGGTCAGCCGAATTCAGCCCGAGGATGGTGTTCGAGAGGATCGGGAAGAAAGCCACGATCCAGGCGCAGATCAGCAGCGACAGGAGCGTGTCGTTGACCCAGATGATGATCAGCGGTGCGATGGCGACGATCGGCGTGACCTGCAGGATCACCGCGTAGGGAAAGAGCGAAAGCTCCAGCCACTTCGACTGCGTGAACAGGACCGCCAGCAAACCGCCCACCAGCACCGCAGCGGCAAGTGCCAGGCCGGTGATCTGCAAGGTGATCCAGAGCGAGCCCGACAAGGTGCCCCAGTCGGTCCACAGTGTCTGCGCAATCAGCCACGGGCCTGGCAGGATGTAGGGCGGAATGCCGGCACGCCGGACGATGAGTTCCCAGAGTCCAAGCACGATGCAGGCGATGGCCAGCGGTGCCAGGATCTTCTGCCATGTGCTGATCGTCACACCGAGCCAGCGCCGCTCCTCGACGAATACCGGACGCGCGCCGGCATCGGTGCCGTCGGTCGCCGGTTTTGCCGTGAGCGCCTGACGGAGCATGGTGTCGGTCATGCCGCGATCGCCTCGACCAGCTTGCCCGATACGGCGCGGCAGCAGGCAGCGTAGTCGGGCGAGGTGCGGAACGCGGCGTCGCGCGGGAAGGGAACGCCGGTGCGGACATCGGCGATGATCCGCCCGGGCCGCGCCGCCATCACCACGATGCGCTGCGAGAGGTAGACCGACTCGAACACCGAATGGGTCACGAACACCACGGTGAAGCCTGCCTTGGCCCATAGCGTCAGCAGGTCGTCGTTCAGCTTCTGGCGGGTGATCTCGTCGAGCGCGGCGAACGGCTCGTCCATGAGCAGGATCTTGGGCTCGGTGACCAGGGCGCGCGCGATCGACACGCGCATCTTCATGCCGCCGGACAGTTCTCTTGGATAGGCGCCGAGAAAGCCGCCGAGGCCCACGGCGCCCAGGGCGGTCGAGGCACGGTCGACGGCTTCGCGTCCAGTGACGTGGTTGAGCCTCAGCGGCAGCATGACATTCTGCAATGCTGTCGCCCACGGCATCAGCGTCGCTTCCTGGAAGACGAATCCGAGATCGCGCACCGGCTGGCCATGAGAATCGTGCACGGCCTTGGGCCATTCGATGCGGCCGGCGCTCACCTCGCCCAGGCCTGCGATCATGCGCAGCACCGTGCTCTTGCCGCACCCAGAGGGGCCAAGCAGGCTCACGAACTCGCCGGCCCTGAGGTCGAGATCGAGGCCGGTGACGGCGACGGTGCCGTTGGAGTAGCGCTTGCTGACGCCACGCAGTTGAACGACAGGCCGGCCGTCGAGAGTCATCAGGTCCTGCCCACACCGTGGTTGACGAATTCCAGCGTATACCCTTTCTTGGGATCAATCCCCTTGGGCAGGACGCCGACATCCGCCATGGAAGCATAGAAGCGTTCCCAGCGCGCGTCGGTCATCGCGCCGATGCCGAGCTTGATCGCATCACCTGACAGGACGATGCCCTTCTCGTTCATCACCTGGATGGCATAGGCGATCTTGTCGTCGGTCATCTCGGGATTGTCTTTCTTGATCTGTGCATTGGCAGCCTCGATCGCGGGGCCGCCCTTGAGATACTGCGCCCAACCTTCGAGGCTTGCGCTGACAAATCGCTGCACGAGGTCCTTCTTCTCGCTCGCCAGCTTCTTCGAGGTCGCGATGGTCGTATTGTAGTTGTCGTAGCCGGCATCGGCGATCAGCATCACCACCGGCTCGGCGCCTGCCTGTCGGATAGCGTAGGGCTCGGATGAAAGGAAGCCCTGCTGCACCAGGGTCTTGTCGGCCAGGAACGGCGCCAGGTTGAAGGTATAGGGCTTCATCTGTTCATCGCTGTAGCCGTACTTGACCTTGAGGAACGGCCAGTAGGTTACGCGTCCGCCGGCGCCCACCAGGATGGTCTTGCCCTTCAGCTTCTCGAAGCTGTCATTGCCGGAGCCGGCATGCGCGATCAGGACCTGGGGATCCTTCTGGAAGATGGCGGCGACGCAGAGGAACGGCAGGTCCTCCTTGACATAGTTCAACGCCTCCAGGCCCGCCGACATGATCATGTCGACACGGCCGCCCATCATGAGCTGCGAGTTGCTGATCTGCGGTCCACCCATGCGCAGGTCGCAATCGATTCCGTACTTCCTGTAGATGCCTGCGGCAACGGCCTGATAGAAGCCGCCGTGCTCGGCCTGAGCGCGCCAGTTGGTCTGAAAGCTCACCTTGTCCAGGGTCTGTGCGCTTGCCGTCCGACCGGGCAGTCTTACCAGCACCGAGCCCGCCGCCCCGGCACCCATCGCCAGCGTGGCACGACGGGACAGGCGATATCTGGTCATGGTCATGAAGGCCTCCCGGACGCTGTGGGGAGGCAAACGCAAAGGATGTGCCAAGGCTCGAAGAGCGGCCTGTTACTTGGCCGCGGAGTCCAGCGGTCCCGCCTTGAGCGCATCGAGCGGATAGCGATGGATTTCGCCCAGGAGCTTCACGAAACGGGCGGCATAGTGCTCCACCAGCAGCTTGCCGCGCTCCGAGTCTGCGTCGGCGGCATTGCCGCAGGCGCCTGGGGTGCTGAGGTCCTGGGTCTCCCAGCCGAAGCCGATGCCACCCTCCGGCGTCAGGATCTCGTACTCGCCCTCCATGTCGAGCGAGCGCGGCCGGAAATCCGCCAGGTGCTCGCGGCGCACGAGGTCGGGACAGAGATGCATCATCATCGAGGTCTCGACAGAGCCGCCATGGATACCGTGCTTGAGCTCCGATGCGGGAAACAAGCCGGGTGGCTTGCCGAGCGCATAGAAATTGCAGGTGACGACGAACATGTCGCAACGCACGCGCAGGTCGCGCGCGACGATGTCGGCGATCTGCGGCTGGCCGCCATGGCTGTTGAACAGCACGAGCTTGCGCACGCCAGCGCGCGCCACGCTCTCGCCGATCTCGGTCCATAGCCGTATCAGCGTCTCGGCCGAGAGGGTGAGCGTGCCGGGATAGGCGATATGCTCGTTCGATTTGCCGATCGGCATGGCCGGCAGCACCGTCACCGGCAGCTCGGCGGGCATGAGCTCCAGCGCGCGACCGAGGACGCCGCGATTGATCGCGGTGTCGACCTCCACGGGTAGATGCGGTCCGTGTTGCTCGATGGCCGCGACCGGCAGGATGGCAATGGCGCTCGCCATGTCGCTTTGCTGAAAGTCCAGGGTCGTCATCTCGACCCAGCGGCGGCGCAGTGGGCTCGTCATGCTGGCGTGCTCTCCCGGCGGCAAGGTTGCGAAGCTATTCGGCTGCCTTCAACCGATGTGCCTCGATGATGCCGCGAATCTCGGCGCGGCACGAGCCGCAGTTGGTCCCCGCGTGCGTCGCCTCGCCGATGGCGTCGATCGTCTGGCAGCCTGCTGCAACGGCCTGGGTGATCTGGTTGACGCCGACGCCGAAGCAGGAGCAGACCGTGGCGCCGCGGTCGATCGTGCCGCGCCGCGGCCGGCCGGCAATCACACCCAACCGCGCGCGACGACCTTCGTGCCGTACGGTGAGCTGCTCGACCAACCAGTTACGGGGAACGGGCACCGGCTCGGGCGCAAGAAACAACGCGCCGAGCAGGCGCTCGCCGGCAAAGCATGCGTAACGTTGCTGTCCGCCCTGGGCGTCGTGGTAGGACAGCGTCTCCGTTTCGGCCGATTCGCCGAACAGCGTGGCAGCGAACGCCGGCCAGTCGCGATCGTCCTGAGAGAACGCAAGCTCGACCCGCCATCCGCCGTCGCAACGGGCGATGGCCCAGTAGTCCGCCTCGATGGCGGAAGGCTCGTGCGTCAGCACGGCGAAGCCATACACTTTGGCGGCGAAACGCTCGACCTCGACAGCCGTGTGCTTGGAGGCGGGTTGGCCCGAGAACGGGTCGGTTAGCGGCGGCACGAGTCTGTCGATGCGGGCATTGGAAGCGAGCTGATCGGTCCAGTGCATGGGCACGAATACCGAGCCTTCGCGTTGGCGATCGGATAGAAGAGCCCGCACGAGAATTGAGCCATGCGCCGAGGTGAGGCGCACGACCTCGGCGTCGCCTATGCCACGGGCGCGGGCGTCCGAGCGGTCGAGCTCGGCATAGGGCTCGGCGATGTGCTGCGACAGCCGGCGACTCCGTGCAGTACGCGTCATGGTGTGCCAATGGTCACGCACGCGACCGGTGTTCAAGGCCAACGGGAAGCGCTGGCTCGTGCGCTCGATGAGGCCTGTCTGCACAGTCACGAAGCGAGCCCGGCGATCCGGTGTGAAGAAGCCACCATCGGCAAAGAAGCGAGCCGACGGGCGGGCCGGCGATGTGGGCATGGGCCATTGAAAGGGTCGCAACGCCTCGTAGGCCGGCTGGTCGATAGCGCTGAAGCTCGCGATGTCGAAATCGCGCGTGCCGTCATTCTCGAAGCCGGACAAGGCGGCGTGCTCGGCGAAGATGTCGGCTGGCGACGTGTAGTCGAACGCTGGTGCGAACCCCATCCGCTTGGCCACTTCGCAGATGATCCACCAATCGGGTTTGGCCTCGCCTGGCACAGGCAGGAAGGGCCGTTGGCGGGAGATGCGCCGTTCGGAGTTCGTGACCGTACCGCCTTTCTCGCCCCAGGCGGCAGCCGGCAGGCGCACGTGGGCGTGACGGACTGTATCAGTGGCACTGATCACATCCGAAACAACGACGAAAGGACAGGCCTTGATCGCGGCTTCGACGACATCGCCCTCGGGCAGCGAATCGACAGGGTTGGTCGCCATGATCCAAAGCGCCTTGATGCGACCGTCGGCGACGGCGCGAAACATGTCGACCGCCTTCAGACCGGGCCTGTCAGCGATGGTCGGTGCCTGCCAGAAGCGCCGCACACGCTCGCGATGCGTCGCATTTTCGATATCCATGTGCGCGGCGAGCATGTTGGCGAGGCCGCCGACCTCGCGACCGCCCATGGCATTGGGCTGCCCGGTGACGGAGAACGGCCCCATGCCCGGCCGGCCGATGCGACCCGTCGCCAGATGACAGTTTATGATGGCGTTGACCTTGTCGGTGCCGACCGAGGATTGGTTCACGCCTTGGCTGTAGACCGTGACGGTCCTGGGCGTAGCCGCAAACAGTTCGTAGAAGGCAAGCAGCTGCTTGCCGTCGACGCCGGCCAGATCTGCCAAAATGACCGGGTCGGTTTGGCGAGCAGCCTGGAGCGCCTGGTCGAAGCCCGCTGTGTGACGCTCGATGAAGCCTCGGTCGATCGCGCTGCGGTCGGCAAGATGAGAGAGCAGGCCGGTGAAGACCGCCGTGTCGCCATCTGGTCGAATGGCGAGATGCAGATCGGCGATGTCCGCGGTCATCGTCCGGCGCGGATCGATCAGCACCACCTTCATCTCGGGTCGTGCTGACTTGGCAGCGGCCAGCCGCTGGTAGAGCACAGGATGGCACCACGCGAGGTTGGAGCCGACCAGGACAACGAGGTCGGCAAGCTCCAGGTCCTCATAGGTTCCCGGCACGGTGTCGGAGCCGAAGGCACGCCGATGACCCGCCACCGAGGACGCCATGCACAGGCGCGAGTTGGTATCGATATTGGCGCTGCCGATGAAACCCTTCATCAGCTTGTTGGCCACATAATAGTCTTCGGTGAGCAGCTGGCCCGAAATATACAGAGCAACGGCGTCGGGACCGTGCTTGGCGATCGTCTCGGAGAATCTCGCCGCAACCAGATCAAGCGCCTCGACCCACTCGACTCGGCGCGTGCCGACCTGCGGGACGAGCAGGCGACCGTCGAGATCCACGGTCTCGCCCAAGGCGGATCCCTTGGAGCAGAGCCGCCCAAAGTTCGCCGGATGGTCAGGGTCGCCACGCACCGCGACGCGGCCTTCAGCATCCACGCTTGCCAAGACTCCGCAGCCCACCCCGCAATAGGGACAGGTCGTCCTGACCTCTCCGGGCTGGAGCATGCCGCTCATTCTCAGGCTGCTTCGGCCGTTGTGGCGTCGAGCGAGATATAGAGCCGATCGCCCTCGATCCTGATCGGGATGGTCTTGACCGATCCGTCGTCAGCGCCTTGGGCCTGTCCGGTCTCGAGCGAGATCACCCAGTTATGTAGCGGACAGGTGACCGACGTGCCGTGCACGATGCCTTGAGACAACGGGCCAGCTTTGTGCGGGCAGTGATCCTCCAGCGCGAACACGCGGCCGTCGGCCACGCGGTAGACGCCGATCTTGCCCCAGGGCGTCTGCACGCAGCGCGCGCCGCGCAGCGGGATGTCATTGACTGAGCCGATTGCGATCCAGTTCATGAGTCTCACTCCGCCGCTTGCGCAAAGCCAACCGACGCCAGTGGCCGGAACTCGTGCCGGTCCTTGCCCGAGGCGCGTTCCGCCCATGGATCCACCTGGGCGACCTTCTGTGACAGCACGAAGCGATCGAAGTAGCCCTGGCGACGTTCGGCATCCTCGACGATCTGACGACGGATCTCGTCGATGCCCACGCGCTTGGCCCACTTGTAGATGCGTTCCAGGTAGCGGCCTTGCTCGCGGTACATCTGGACGAGCGCCACGATGTATTCGAGAGCCTCGTCCTCGGTCCTGACCTGGCACAGCACCTCCGTGCCCTTGATGTCGAGACCGGCAGCGCCAGCAAAGTGAATTTCGTAGCCCGAGTCGACGCAGATCACGCCGACATCCTTGCAGGTCGCTTCGGCGCAGTTACGGGGGCAGCCCGAGACCGCCATCTTGACCTTGGCCGGTGTCCAGGAGCCCCACATGAACTTCTCGATGCGGATGCCCAGGCCCGTGGAATCCTGCGTGCCGAAGCGGCACCAGTCGGTTCCGACACAGGTCTTCACCGTGCGGAGGCCCTTGGCATAGGCGTGACCTGAGACGAAGCCGGCCTTGCCGAGATCGGCCCACACCGCGGGCAGATCTTCTTTCTTGATGCCCAGCATATCAATGCGCTGACCGCCGGTGACCTTCACCGTTGGGATCTTGAACTTGTCGACGACGTCTGCGATGGAGCGCAGCTCCTTGGCACTGGTCACGCCACCCCACATGCGCGGCACGACCGAGAACGTGCCGTCCTTCTGGATGTTGGCGTGCACGCGTTCATTGACGAAGCGCGACTGGTAGTCGTCGGCGTACACATCCGGCCAATCGCAGACCAGATAGTAGTTGAGCGCCGGGCGGCACTTGGCGCAGCCGCAGGAGGTCTTCCACTCGAGTTCCTGCATGACGGCCGGAATGGTCTTGAGCGACTTGGCGCGAATCAGCCGGCGCACGTCGTCGTGGCCAAGCGGGGTGCAGCCGCACATCGGCTGCACGGAAGCGGGCTGGTAGGCATCGCCCAGGGTCAGCGACATCAGCTGCTCGACCAGGCCGGTGCAGGAGCCGCAGGAGGATGAAGCCTTGGTGTGGGCGCGCACGTCCTCGAGTGACGTCAGCCCCTTGCTCTTGATAGCGCCGGTGATCTTGCCCTTGCACACGCCGTTGCAGCCGCAAATCTCCGCGTCATCCGGCAAGGCTGCAACGGCCGCCATAGGGTCCAGGGGGACACCTCCCTGGTAGGCTTGGCCGAAAATAAGCGTGTCGCGCATCTCGGAAATGTCGGCGGCCTTCTTCTTGAGGTCGCTGAACCAGGCGCCGTCCGACGTCTCGCCGAACAGTACGGTGCCGATGATGCGATTGTCCTTCAGCACCAGGCGCTTGTAGACGCCGGCGCTGGCGTCGCGCAGGACGATCTCCTCGCGGTCGTCGCCATCGGCGAAGTCGCCGACCGAGTAGACGTCGATGCCGGTGACCTTGAGCTTGGTCGGCGTGTCGTTGTGCACGAAACGGGCTTCGGCGTCGCCAGCGAGCTGCGCCGCGGCAACCCGGGCCATTTCGTAGAGTGGTGCCACCAGACCATAGACGTGGCCATTGACCTCCACGCATTCGCCGAGCGCGAGAATGTCCGCATCGGATGTGCGCATCCCGGCATCGACCACGATGCCGCGGCCGGTCGAAAGACCGGCTTCCTTGGCCAGTGCGGCGTTTGGCCGGATGCCGGCTGCCATGACGACCAAGGTGGCGGGGATCACCCGACCATCGGCAAGCTCGACGCCTTCGACGCGCTTGTCGCCCAGGATCGCTTTGGTGTTGGCCTTGGTGAGCACCTTGATGCCGCGTGCCTCGACGGCCTTTTGCAGCAGGTAACCCGCCGCAGGATCGAGCTGCCGCTCCATCAGTGTCGGCATCAGATGCACGACCGTGACGTCCATGCCGCGGGCCTGCAGGCCGGCAGCCGCTTCCAGTCCGAGAAGGCCGCCACCGATGACGACCGCCTTGGACCGAGACTGAGCGGCCAGCAGCATGGCGTTGACATCGTCGAGATCGCGATAGCTCAACACGCCAGCGAGATTATGGCCGGGCACCGGAATGATCAGCGGCATCGAGCCCGTGGCGATCACCAGCTTGTCGTAGCTCTCGGTCACGCCGTGCTCGGAGGTCACCGTCTTGGCGGCACGGTCGATCTCGGTGATGCGATGACCCTTGTACAGGGTGATGCCGTTGCGGATGTACCAGCCATCGCCGTGGATGATGATCTGCTCGTATTCCTTTTCGCCCGACAGGACCGGCGACAGCATGATGCGGTCGTAGTTGACCCTGGGCTCGGCATTGAAGATGGTGACCTGGAAGCGGCCGGGCGCCTGTTCCAGGAGGTGCTCCAGCATGCGCCCGGGGGCCATGCCGTTGCCGATGACGACGAGTTTCTCGGTCATGTGCAATCCGTACTCGGTTACGTACTCGGTTATTGGGCGGGGACGGGAAGAGGGGTGACGGCCGTGAGCGCGCTGCGACGCTCGAGGCGGCGAATGGCGAGATGCATCCACACGAACGACACGGCGACGATCAGGAAGAGCAGCATGAAGCAGCTCGTCCACACGCCGGTCAGGTCGTTGAGGAAGCCGAAGGCGATGGGCAGGACGAAGCCGCCGAGCCCGCCGATCATGCCGACCAGCCCGCCGACGGCGCCGACGTTCTGCGGATAGTAGACGGGGATGTGCTTGTAGACGGCGGCCTTGCCCAGGCTCATGACGAAGCCCAGCACGGACGCCACGGCAATGAACCCGATCGGCCCCAGGTCGAAGTGGAAGGCGATCGCGCCCTTGATGCCGTGGACCACGTAATCGGTCGGCGGCAGGGACAGGATCAGCGTGGCCACTGCTGACACCGCGAAGGTCCAGTACATGATGGTGCGAGCGCCGTGCTTGTCGGAGAGCACGCCGCCATAGGCGCGGAAGATGCTGGCCGGCACCGAGTAGGCGGCGCCGATCAGTCCCGCGGTCGCGATGTCGAAACCGTAGACGCCGATCAGGTAGCGCGGCAGCCAGAGCGACAGCGCGACGAAGGCGCCGAACACGAAGAAGTAGTAGAAGGCGAAGCGCCAGACCTGCACGTTCTTGAGCGGTGCAAACTCTTCGCTAAGACGGCGCAGGGGCGTGCCGACGACCCGGCGTTGCCGAACGACGGGATCGTCCTCGGTGGTGAACCAGAAGACAACCGCCATGACGACCAGCGCCACGGCCCAAAGCTGAGCCACGACGTGCCAGCCCCAGGCGATCAGCACCAACGGGGCCAGGAACTTGGTGATGGCAGCCCCGACATTGCCGATGCCGAACACGCCCAAGGCGGTGCCCTGGCGATCGGCCGGGAAGAAGCGTGAGACATAGGCCACGCCCACGGCAAACGAGCCACCGGCCAGCCCCACGCCCAATGCCGCGAGCAGCATCTGGTTGTAGCTGTGCGCATAAGCGAGCAGGAAGGTGGCGATCGCGGCCGCCAACATCGTCGCGGTGTAGACCATCCGGCCGCCGACCCGGTCGGCGCAGATGCCGAGCGCGATTCGGATCAGCGAGCCGGTCAGGATCGGGGTGCCGACCAAAAGACCGAACTCGGTCTCGCTCAGCTTGAGCTCGTCCTTGATGCGCACGCCGATGATGGAAAAGATCGTCCAGACCGCGAAGCAGACCGTGAAAGCGGTCGTGGACATCAGGAGAGCCTGGGCCGGCGTCCTGTCCTGGCGCTCAGCAGCAGCGGGTCCTGTCGTCATCTTTACTAGGCTCCGGTTACATGGTCCCAACAAAAAGCCGCCAGACAGATCGCGACAGCCTGCGGTCGCAGGATGCAAAGACCTGATTGGCAGCGTTGCCGGCGGGTGCCCCCCGTTGGACACCCGGTTTCCATGGCCCGACGGCCTTGCGTTACCAGAAGCAGAAAGCGTGCCATCCCTCGGAGGGCTCCAAGATGGCGTGTTCTCAAAGACCTACGGCTGGTCCTGCGTCGTCCCGACCAAGGCCTTTTCGCGTCTTCGCGATTAAAGGTTCACCACTTTGGTCGCTCGGCAGTCAGTGCGGCTTCGCCGCCGCCGGGTCAGTATTCCGAATCCCTAGATCGACATCCGCCGTAGCACAGTGTTGGGACCCGCCGCGTTGTCGGACGCGCTCGCGACCTGGTTCCGCCCTCTCGATTTGGCCTTGTAGAGTGCTTCGTCCGCCGTTCGGATGGCCAACCGCAGATCACCGTTTTGCAACGAAGCGACGCCGATGCTCACGGTGATTCCGATGACCTCGCCCTGCACTTCAATCGCTTGATCGGCCAGGGTCGCCCGGATGCGTTCCGCGACGCCGGCTGCCTCCCTGGGGCCGGCACCGAAAAGAAACGCTGAAAATTCTTCGCCACCATAGCGCGCGACGAGATCGGCTGGCCGTACCAGCCTGCGCAAAAGATTGGCGAAAGCCACCAGAGCCTGGTCGCCGCCGGCATGCCCAAAGCGTTCGTTAACTGTCGAGAAGTGATCAAGGTCCATCATCAGCAGACAGGCGGGCACACTGTCCCTGTAGGCCCGCCGGCTGAACCGTTCGCCCTGCTCGAGAAAGAATCGCCGATTGGGTAGCTCCGTCAGCTCGTCGGTCAGGGCGAGCTTTGCATATCGGTTTCGCAAACGCTCATTGGACATCATCAGCAAGCCGAGAGTGATCGCGACAAGACAGATGGTGCCGATGAACAATGCCGCACCCCGCGTTGGATCCTCGACCTCGGGCTGCGATATCAAGGCATCGCGCAACGAAAAGGCGGAGCGCGCCACCATCGTCAGTCCCAGGATGGCGAAGGCGAGTGCCGTTGGCCAGCGTCCGCGCAGCCGTTCCCCGCGATCGCCTTTGATGAGCTCCCAGCTGGACAGGAGCGCCAGAATGCCGATGAAGAACGACGCGAGGATCACCCGTTCTCGGGTTGCCGCACCGCTAAGCCACGCCCCAGTGAAGATTGCCGCGAAGAAAAGGATGGAGAGAAGGACACGCCGCAGGTCGAAGGTCGTGTCGTTGAACCGTCGGATGCTCAGCCAGATGACTGAAAATCCCGCGGCCGCCAAGGCGCTGGGAATGATGGCCATGAGCGCCGAAGGCGGCGAGCTGCGCAGGATGAGGGCAAGCCAGCCGAAACCGCAGAGCATCAGTCCGGCCGACCAGCCGCGCAGCCCGCGCACCGCCGGCTGGCTCGACCAGAATGAATAGGTTACCCCCGCAATGGCGAATGCCACGACGATGTTCACCCAGATGAGCGTCTTGACGTCCAAGTCCATGCGATGAAACGCCCACGCAAAATCGCTTCGCCCAGCGGGGTTCGCTAGGCGTTCAAAACCTTACGCAGCCGGAACCTCGTCGGCGATGCCGAACGGCGCTCCAGGCAATCCATGACAGCAGCTTTACACAGCGGTCCGCGGCATTGCTGCCCCCAAGACGAACCACTATCCCACACAGCCATTGTCGCGACGGAAGCTATGTCAGGGCAGCGATCGTCGCAATGTTGATCTCTAACCCCTCAATGCAAATTTAGCTTTTGCGAAAAGCGAAGTCTGACTATTGATCCTAGCGAATACTTTGCGACCTCGGAGAGGGGCTGGGATCCGTCGGCTGATCGGGAAGGGCGGCGGCATATTGATTTGCCCCCGCTGTAGCGCATGCAAGGGTGACGAAACGCGACATGTGGTGTACATAGGTAGGGCAGGTGGAGTAACCTGGTATGGCTACGAAGAATAACGATGATGTCGCGCATCTTTTGGATGCGACGGGTCGGGCTGGCTCCTCCTATCGTGAATTCGACAGCCCAGCCGACCACGTATCCGCTCCCCTGATCGATGCCGTTTTTGCCAAAGGACCCCCCTACCCGATCTCGGATGAACAGAGCTCGAGCCCTCTCGAATTAGGAGCGGGACGAGGGGATTTGCTGAGCGAGGTGTTCGATCGGCCGCCGCCGATAAGCCAGCCGGAGCCGAGGCCGACGTTCGCGCCGGCAGCGCAGGCGCCGGCATCGAGCATGTCCAGAAGATCCCTCAACGACATTCGTCGCATCATCACACGACCCGCCGAAGAGCCTCCCAAAGGGCCCCCGACCGACAGTCTGAATGGGCTTTTCGATCGCTTGGTTGGTTGATGTCAGTTGTCTGCTTCTGCTCGCCCAAAGGCGGAGTGGGCAAGACATCTCTGAGCGCCAACATTGCCGGCGTGCTGGCCCGAACCGGGCGGCGCGTCCTTGTGATCGATTTCGATGTTCAAAACTCGTTACGGCTGCACTTCGGCGTACAGTTGGGTGACGATCGAGGTTGGGCCCGTTGCCTGGTGCAGGGTCGATCGATCCGCGAAGGCGTCGTGGCCAGCGGGAGCAATCTTCTGGTTCTGCCATTCGGTGGGACGAACTCGTCCGAGCTGCATGCCATATCGCAGCACCTCGCACGCAATGGCAGATGGCTGAGCGACACCATAGCGCCCTTTGTCGAGCGCGGTTTCGTCGTCGTTGTCGACACGCCGCCCGGGCCGACCGTGTTTCTCGAGCAGACGCGGCCCGTCTCGGCGCTCGATATCGTCATCCTGCAAGCCGACGCAACATCGGTGTCGCTTCTGCCGACGGTCGAGGCACAGAACTTCCTTGGGCCACCGCCTGAAGGTGGCAGTCGGTTGGTGCGCTACGTCTTCAATCTGGTGGATCTGCGGCGGCGGCTCACGAGGGATGTCGTAACCCTGCTGCGACGCCGGCTGGGAAAGACTATGGTCGGCATCGTCAATTACGACGACAATTTCGGCGATGCGGTGGCTCATCAGCAGCTGGTGATAGACCGGGCACCGATGAGCAAGGCTGCCTCCGACGTCCGCGGCGTTGCCGCTTCGATACGCGAATTGCTACCCAGCCTGGAACCAGCAACGCGATGACAAATCCGGAAGACCATCTCATCGAGCAACGGTTCGCCCGCTTCCCGATCGGGCTTCGGCTCCTTTATCTCCTGTTTGGCGCCATCGGTCTTGTCCTCGCCGCCTTCGTCATCATCACGCCGTTCGACCTGCAGAGCCAGGCCATCTTCGGCGTCTTCACCGCCATCGTCTTCCTCATCGTCAATCGCTTTCAGGGCCGTCTGGCCACACTGATCATTGTCATGCTGTCGATCCTGGTGTCGACGCGTTATCTGTGGTGGCGGACGACCGAGACCCTGGGCTTCGTGGACCCGTTCGACATGGCGTTTGGCTACGGCCTCTACGCTGCCGAGGTCTATGCCTGGATCGTGCTGATGATCGGGTACTTCCAGGTGCTGTGGCCGCTCGAACGCCCGCCCGCGCCAATGCCGGCTTCCATCGGCGAGTGGCCGACCGTCGACGTTCTCATTCCGACCTACAATGAAGGCCTGGACGTGGTGAAGCCGTCGGTGCTGGCCGCGATGGCGATGGACTACCCTCGCGACAAGTTCAAGGTCTTCATCCTCGACGACGGCCGTCGTCCGGAGTTCGCCCGTTTCGCCGAGGCGGCAGGTTGCGGCTACATCATCCGCAACAACAACGACCATGCCAAGGCCGGCAACATCAACCATGCGCTCGGCATCACCAAGGGCGAGCTCGTCGCGATCTTCGACTGCGATCACGTTCCGACGCGCGCCTTCCTGCAGCTGACGGTGGGCTGGTTCCTCCGGGACCGCAAGCTCGGCATGCTGCAGACGCCGCACCATTTCTATTCGCCCGATCCATTCGAACGCAATCTCGGGACTTTTGGCCGGGTGCCCAACGAAGGCCAGTTGTTCTACGGCCTGATCCAGCCCGGCAATGATTTCTGGAATGCGACGTTCTTCTGCGGTTCCTGCGCCGTGCTGAGCCGCGCTGCATTGGAAGAGATCGGCGGCATCGCCGTCGAAACGGTGACGGAGGACGCGCACACATCGCTCAGGATGCATCGCAAGGGGTGGAGCACCGCCTATCTGCGGTACCCACTTGCTGCCGGCCTCGCGACCGAGCGGCTGTCGCTCCACATCGGCCAGCGCATGCGCTGGGCACGCGGGATGATCCAGATCTTCCGCATCGACAATCCGCTGCTCGGACGGGGCCTCAGCATCGGCCAGCGCATCTGTTACCTGAACGCGATGATGTACTTCCTCTTCCCGGTGCCACGCTTCGTGTTCCTGACGGCGCCCATCGCGTATCTGCTTACGTCGCAAAACATCATCGTGGCCAGCGCGCTGATGGTGATGGTCTATGCCGGGCCGCATCTGTTCCACACCCTCAGCACTCAGTCGCGGCTTGACGGTCGATACCGATATTCGTTCTGGGGTGAGATCTACGACAACGTCCTGCTCTTCCACATCATGGCGCCAACGCTGTTGGCCCTGATCAACCCCAAGGCGGGGAAATTCAACGTCACCGCCAAGGGCGGTCTCCTCGAAAGCGATCTCTACGACCTGCGCGTCATGCGGCCGCTTGTGATCCTGACGATACTTCTGCTCAGCGCCATCGCGGTTGGTTTCTATCGCCTCGCTTTCACCGAGCTGTTCCCCGGCGACACCAGCGTCCTTTTGATGAACCTGTTCTGGTGTTGTTACAGCATCTTCACGGTCCTGGCCGCGCTGGCTGTGGGCCGGGAGCGCCGGCAAGTCAGGACGACGCCGCGCATCCGCATCCGCCAGCCGATCGCGCTTTATTTCGACGGCCGCCGATCCTTGATGGGCCGGACCGAGGATCTGTCGCTAGGAGGCGGCCTGCTGCGCATGGACGACCTTGCCGAGGAGATGTCGACGGACGAGGAAGTCCTGATCAACTTCGAGCAGATCGAGGGCAACTCGAGCGTGCCAGCGCGAATCATCGGTGTGAACGGACGCGACGTACGCGTTGAATTCAAGCCAGTGTCGCTCGACGAAGAGCGAACCATCATCAGTGCCGTCTTCGGCCGCGCCGATGCCTGGCTGAATTGGGATGATCGCCCCACCGACGTGCTCGGCCGGTCGTTCGCCGACTTGCTGCGCGCCATTCGCTCGTTGGCTGGGGTCGCTCTCGGTGGCCTGAGGCCGGCCCGCGATCGTGCTGCCGGACCGGCGGCAACGGTTTCACGACCTGCCTCGGCGAGGGCGACGTGAGGCGTGCCGGCGGCTGTCTGACAATCTGCGCTGCGATCAGCATTGCCGTCACGGCCATGGGCCAGCAGCGTGCCGAACCAACGCCTGGTAGCGGACAGCTGCCGATGCTGTTTTCGACGGCGCCCCAATCTTCGGGATCGGGGCAGCAGACGCCGCAGACTTTCGAGCTTCCATCGACTTTCCCTTCGATCCCCGCTGGCGTCGGCGTCATTCCGCCGCCCGACAACAGCCACGGCCAACGTCCACCGAGCCAGGCAGCGCCCGGGGCCGCAGGCAGTCCTGCGGCTCCAGGAACCAACACCGCCGCTCCGAGCCCTGCAGTGCCCTCAGCGGGCACGGCGCTTCCGCTGCCGCAGCTGCCAACGACCACCCCCTTGCCGCCACAAGATGTGGCGACACCTCTTGGCCCGCCAGCGATTCCTCCAACATCCGCGACTTCGCCGCCTCAAGCCACATCGCCAGGGGGGAGGCCACCGGTGCAGCCTGCGCCTCCGGCCCAACAGCAACCACAGCCTGCGGCTCCACCTCCAGCAGCGTCCGTGCCAGCGGCGCCTCGTGCGGTCGCCCCGCCAACAAAGGCGGATGCGGTTGTTCCGCCGGTGCAGCCATCGTCGGCGTACCCCATGTTCGTGAGCGGGGCCGACAGCCGCAGCCAGATCATTCGGTTGCGCGACATGGGGCTGGTCAACAGCCTGCACCTCGAAGGCACGGTAGCGGAAGCGAGCGTGCCCTTCACGGCGCGCCAGGACGATGCCTTCGTTGGTTCACGCCTCAGCCTGATGTTCAGCTACTCGAGCGCGGTGGCGCGCGATGATGGCGAGCTTTCGGTGTACCTCAACAACGAACCGATCGGCACCGTCGCCTTGGGCAAAGCGAGGGGGCCCAAATCGCGCGCGGAATTCACGTTCAGCCCGGCCTTGCTGGCCACTGATAACCGGCTGCAGTTTCGGTTTGCGCTTAAAGGCCAAGGACCGAATGCCTGCAAGATCGCGCGCGACAAGGCGTTCTGGGTGAATATCGAACCGACGTCCTTCGTGTATCTAGGCTCGACCCGGCTGCCGCTTGCCGACAATCTTGCCTTCTTGCCGCGGCCCTTTGTCGATCCCAAGGATCCGCTGCCCCTTACCTTGCCGTTCGTGCTGCCGTCGAGCCCGGCGCCGGAAGTGCTGCAGGCGGCGGGCATGGTGGCGGGACACTTCGGGCTTCTCGCACAATACAGGGGCGCAACCTTTCCGGTGGTGTTCAATGGTCTACCGGCGGGCAATGCCGTCGTCTTCGTGCAGGGCGATCGCTACCCTCCAGGTATCGCCTCGATTCCGGGCGAGGGACCTCGCTTGGCCGTCATCGCCAACCCGGCGCAGGTGGACAGCAAGCTCCTGCTGGTCATCGGCAGCAACGCCGCCGAGCTCCAGACGGCGGCGGCGACACTGGTCGGCAACCCGCGCCTGACGGGTGGCTGGTCGGTGGCAAAGGAGCCTTTGCCGCCATTGCGCAAACCATATGACGCTCCGAAGTGGATTTCGACCGATCACCCGGTGCGGCTGGGCGACCTGGTCGGCGCGTCGGCGCTGACTGGTCGCAGGATTGCCGACGAGCCACAGGTTTCGTTCCGCACGGCGCCCGACCTGTTCTTCGGCGCTCTATCCGGCGGCATGCTCTATCTCCGCCTCCACCGTGCGGAGGACACCTGGATCGAGGTTGGCGAATCGCGCGTGTTCGTCAATCTCAATCAACGAGTCATCGGGGAAGTGCCGATGGAGCCGAAGCTCAAGGTGCTGTCGCGGCTCAAGGAATGGCTTTTTCCTGGCAAGGCCGATGATCGGGTGAGCCAGGTCATCCTTCCGGGGTATCAGCTCTTCAGCGCCAATCGTCTCAGCTTCCTGTTCGACTTGCGGGGGAGACAGGATGCGGATTGCGCCAGCCTCGAATGGAGCGAGCGGACCGGCATCGACCCCGACTCCGCAATCGACCTCTCGCGGGTCGCCCACTTCGCGGCGTTCCCGAACCTGGCCTTGTTCGCCAATTCGGGGTTTCCCTTCACGCGCCTGGCCGATCTGTCGGACACAGCCTTCGTAGTCTCGGAGACGCCGTCCGCGGAAGAGGTGCAAACGTTCCTGAACGTGCTGGGAAAGATCGCTGACGACACCGGCGTCGCGGCCACCCGCTATGCCGTGGTGACCGGCCAGCACGTCGATACCGTGGCCGATCGGCATCTCATCATTGTCGGCCTGGACTCGAACGAGACCCTGCTGCGCCAATGGGAACACTACAATTCGGTCCACATTACCAGCACAAGCGTTTCCGCCACACCGCAGCCGAATCTCATTCAGCGGCTGTTCCAGCCGTTCGACCCGCGCGCGCCCTACTACTCGGGCGCGGCTGTCGAGCTCGCCCGGATGAATCTCGGCAAGCCCTTCGCCTACATGTCGAGCTATTGGTCGCCGCTTGATGCCAATCGCATCGTTGTGGCGCTCGGCGGCAACGACGGCGCGACCTTGGTCGAGATGACCAAGCAGCTTGATGATCCCGACCTTACTTCGAGCATCCAGGGAGACTTCTTCCTGTTCACCAATGGCAAGGGCGAATTCTACACTTCGGGACGAAGGAAATTCGTTGGGGACTTGCCGATTTGGTGGAAAATACAGTGGCTTGCGGGATCTTATGGACCTGCTGCATTTATTTGCTTGATTTGTGCTATGATTATCTTGGCGGTGACCATCCAACGATTCGCCGCCTACAGGGCAAACCGGCTCCTGGAGCGGGTGGTGCCGCTCAAACGGGCCGTGAGTTGAGGTTGGAGTTGATGAAGCCAAAGGCGCGCTCAGGAAGAAGAAGCGGGGCCATTGCCAGCGTTGTTGCCGGAGCGCTCGTCGCTCTTTCGCCGCCAAATGAGGCGGGAGCCGCTTATCCGCCGCCCGAGTCGTCGTCTGCTGTCTATGGCCTGTTGTTCGAGCAGGCTGCGATGTGGCGCGAACGCAATCGCTTCGATCTTGCCGCCCAATCTTTACGGAAGATCCTGGAGAGCCAGCCCGATAACGCGGAAGCGCTGTTCCAGCTCGGCTCCATCGAGCTGCAAAACCAGAACTTCGACCAGGTCCGCGCAACCATCACGCGCCTGAAGCAGATCGATCCCAACGATCCGAGGGCCGCCGAGCTGGAACGCGCCATGGCGGTCGGCCAAACCGACGAGGTGAGTCTCGCCGAGGCCCGTCGTCTTGCCGCAGGCGGTGCCTACGACCGGGCGATCGCGGCCTATCAGCGGGCGTTTCGCGGCGGACCGCCGCCGTTCGACCTTGCGGTCGAATACTACGAGACCTTGGCGGGTACGGGCGGCGGCTGGGAGGAGGCGCGGCTTCGCTTGAAGGCGTTGGCGGAGCGAAGCTTTGCCACCTCGCGTGTCAAGTTCGCCTATGCCCGTGTGCTCACCTACAATGAGCAGACACGCCGTGAAGGCATTGCGCTGCTTGCTGAATTGGCGAGCGATCCTGCGGTCGGACAGGCTGCCTTCGAGGCCATGCGGCAGGGCATGCTCTGGCTGGCGATGGGGCCGCAGGATCGACCGTTCTACGAGTCGTACCTCAAGCGTTTTCCAGGCGACACCGTGATGCGTGACAAGCTCTCGGGAGCGCTTCGCCCGGGCAAGCTGGATCCGCTGGCGGCCGCCGTCAGCGACGCCTACCGGCTCTCCGACCAAGGCTTCAACGACCAGGCGATTGCGCGTTTCGAAGGCATCCTGCAGAGCGATCCCAACTATGTCGATGCCATTGCCGGCATCGGCATCGTCCGGCTCCGCCAGGAGCGCTTCAAGGACGCACGTGACCAGCTGATGAAGGCGATCAAGCTGGCGCCCGATCGCCAGTCCGACTGGGCCCAGGCGCTGGACTCGGCCAATTTCTGGGCGACCTATCATGAGGCTGTCGCCTTGCGCGACCGCGGCGACTTTGCCCAGGCCGAGAAGCTTGTGCGGCCATTGGCCGATCGCAACGGCAAGGAACGTCCTTTGGCACAGGCCTTGATGGGCGACCTGCTGCGCCGTCAGGGCAAGCAACGTGAGGCAGAGGCCTACTATCGCGATGCGCTGAGCGGCGATCCTGCGAACAGGGATGCGCTCGTGGGCCTTTACCAGCTTCTGACGTCGCAGGGGCGCGACACACGTGGTGAGCCGCTGCTCGCGACCCTCGACGCCGCCACGCGCAACCGTATCCAATCCGAGGGCACGCAGGACGCAGCACAGCGTTTGCGCGTCCAGGCCGGCGGGGTGGCGGCGTCACAGCCGGAGCGCGCCGAGGCGCTTTACCGCCAGGCAATGCAGGCCAATCCGTCCGATCCATGGACCAAGTACGACCTTGCCAAGCTTCTGGCGCGCCAGGGCCGCGTGGCCGAGGCGCAGCCTCTGATCGATGAGCTGGTGGCGAGCGGCCGGCCTGAAAGCCTGTTTGCTGCTGCGGTGTACTATTCGGAACAGCAGCGCACAGGCGAAGCGATCGCCCTGCTGGACCAGATTCCGGCCAATCAGCGTTCCGCGCGCATGAATACGCTCCGCAACGACCTTCGCAATGCAGGCGACACCGACGCGCTCGTCGCCGCGGCGAAGGCTGGCGATGCGGCCGCGCGTGCCGCCATCATCGCGCGGGCAAGCTCGCCACAGGCCACGCCCGCGCAGCTTGCAAGCTCGGCCCTGTCTCTCGCCAAGATCGGTGAAAAGACGCAGGCCATGGCCATCGTGCGTCGGCTTTCGGCGCGCAACGATCTTTCTCCCGATGTGCTGCGCACGATGTTCTATGCTTCGATGGAGGCAGGTCAGGATACTGAAGCCAACGCTCTGCTGGCCCGCATGTCGCGCGGCACGGCGAGCCGCGATGTCGCAAGCCTTCAGGAGTCGCTTGCCGTACGCCAGGCCGATCGGCTGCGCGAGCAGCATAATCTGACCGCGGCCTACGATACGCTGGTGCCTTACGTATCCGGCAGCTCGCCGAGCATTGGCGCTCGATTGGCGCTGGCTCGCGTTTACAAGGATTCGCACTACAGCGAGGAAGCGATCCAGGTCCTCGACGGCATCATGGTGTCGCGGCCGGCCGATGCCGACACGCTCCAGGAAGCCGTCAACATCGCCATCGATCTCAAGAGGTACGAGCGGGCGAATGTATGGCTGGCCGAAGCGATGCGGCTGCAGCCGCAGAACCCGCGGCTTTACATGGTGCAGGCCCGGCTGCTGCGCGCGCAAGGCGACACCAGCGGCGCGAGGCGGGCGTTGGAAACGGCGCAGCAGCTCAACCGGGGCATGCGTCAGAGCGATGCCGGGTCGGCGCCTTCCGGCGATGCGTCCGCAGAAGTCGCCGTCCGGCCTGTGGCGCAGGGCGACGCGGTGGAGCCCGTATCGATGGCTCCCGATCGCCGCTCGGAGGAAGCCAGCTTGATGGCGGCGTTGGAGCGACGGGTGACCACCAAGCAATCGGCGAACCCCACCGAGGTCGCGGCCAGCCCGGAAGTCATGTCGTTCGAACGGCGGCAGCCGCTTGCGGTACCGGCCGTTCTCACGGCGCAAGCACCGACGAGTCGCCGACAGGCTGCGACCGACACCGACTCCGCGCCGCCCGTGCAAGTGGCACAGAGCGCCCTTGTGCCCTTGCGGCGGCCTGGTGGCGACAGCGGCACCAGCACCACCACGGGCACCGGCACCCCCTCGACCTACGCGATGCCTGCCATGGTGCCGGGGCCTCTCCCGGTGGCGCCTTCGGGACCCTCGGCGTCGCCCGGCGACGCTGATCCCCTCGGTCGCGAAATCCAGCGCGAGCTGACGGCGCTGAAGCGCGATACGGCGACCGTGCTCGAAGCTGGCGCGGGCTTCCGCGGCCGCAACGGGCAGTCGGGTTTTGGCCAGCTCAACGAATTCACGATACCCCTGAAGGCGCGCTTCCCGATCGGCAACTTTGCGCTGTCGCCCATGATCATGCCGGTGAGCCTGAGCTCCGGGCCGATCTCCAACAATCCTTCGACGCTCGCCCAGTTCGGGGCCAACGCCATTCTGCCGCTGTCCGGCATGGTGGCGCCGGGCGCCACCAACACCGGCGGCGTCGGACTCGATCTCGCTTTCGAATGGGGACGGCTGAGCGTCGATGTCGGCAGCACGCCGCTCGGCTTCCCGGTCACCAATGTCGTCGGCGGCATAACCTACAACCAGCCGCTCGGCGACACGATGAACCTGAAGTTCGAGGCGTCACGCCGGCCGGTGACCGACTCGCTGCTGTCGTATGCCGGCACCAACGATCCCGTCACAGGGCAGGTCTGGGGCGGCGTCATCCGCAATGGCGGCGAGACCGTCATCAGCTACGACGACGGATCGCTCGGCATCTACACGAAATTCGCCTACGGCTATTACACAGGCCGCAACGTCGCGGACAATCAGTCATACGAGTTCACGGCCGGCGGCTACTTCCGGCCGTACAAGGATGAAAGTTCCGAGTTGAAGATCGGCCTGTCGGGAACCTACATCTCCTACGACCAGAACCTCAGCCAGTTCACGTTCGGGCAAGGTGGCTACTTCAGCCCGCAGAGCTTCTACAGCCTGACCTTCCCCATCGACTGGAACGATCACAGCGGCAGGTTCAAATACTTTGCCGGCGGCGCGCTCGGCGTGCAGAGCATCCAGCAGAACGCCACGGTCTATTTCCCGACCAGCTGGTCGTTGCAGGCCTCGGCCAACAGTCTTGCCGGCACCAATGGGTTCCAGACGGTATTCCCCTCGACCTCGACGACCAGCCTGGCCTTTGCGCTGCGGCTGGGGTTCGAGTATGCGATGACGGATCGCACCGCCATCGGCGCCAAGGCCAACTTCGACAACTCCTATCAATACGACCAGGGCACTATCCTGCTGTTCCTGCGCAGCGCGATAAACTAGCAATGATTTTTGGATTAGGCTTGCCATGACCGGCCGTCCGGCGAACAGTTCAATCGAGGGGACGACGCTGGTCGTGGCGGCCAGGCGGTCCTGCACGCCCCAATGGCGCATCTTCATGGAGGCGTTGGCGACGACGCTGTCGCAGGTTGCCGGGGACGAGCTGGCTCTTCGTCTCCTCGCCGGCGTCGGAGCGGCGATTGCCAAGGAGCAGCCGGTGCCGGCCTGCAACTCCCTGCCGGAGTTGAAGGCGGCGATGAATACGGCGCTGACGACGCTCGACTGGGGCCAGGTCGACATCTACGAGGCCGAGAAGGCGCTCGAGTTCGTGATCGTCGGATATCCCTACTTCGATGGTGTCGAGGCCCAGACGGCGTTTGCCGCCATTCTAGAGGCACTTCTCGAAGGCTGGTTGTCCATGCAGGCAGCGCGGCCGGGCCTGGCGATGCGGCTCGTCGAGCGCGGCAGGGGCAGCTACCCGCCACTCGTATTCCGATACGAACGCACCAGTCCCGCCTAGTCATGAATGCGCACAGCGGGCGCGTTGCCTGTAGCTTACGACGCGGCTTCCTGACGATGTGCTTCGGTGGCGCGGCGCTTGCGCTGGGGCCTGCTGCCGGCGCGGCGGACGACCAGAACTGGCCGATCTTCAAGCGTCGCTTCATCCATAACCGCGAACGCGTCGTCGATACCGGCAACGACAATGTCAGCCATTCCGAAGGCCAGGGCTGGGGGATGCTGTTTGCCGAGAGCAACGACGACAAGGCGGCGTTCCTCAGCCTGTGGGAATGGACTTCGGCCTCCCTGCAGCGCGGGGACAAGCTGTTCTCCTGGCGCTGGTCGTCGAAGACGGCCGATCCTGTCGCCGACAAGAACAACGCTGCCGATGGCGACATCCTGATCGCCTGGGCGCTCGCGCGGGCGGCCCGGCGATGGTCCGAGCCGAAGCTCGCGGTGCAGTCACAGGCGATCCAGGACGCGATCCTCGGCCACCTCCTCGCGGAGGTCCAAGGGCGGCTCATTCTATTGCCAGGGCTGGAAGGGTTTGCGCGCAAGGACTCCCGAGTGGTCAATCTGTCCTACTATGTATGGCCCGCCCTGGCTGACTTCGCCCGGTCGGCCGGCGAGCCGGCACGATGGCGCCGTCTCGAGACGGATGGGCTGTGGCTCCTCGACAAGGCATCCTTCGGAACCTACCACCTTCCTCCGGATTGGCTTCTCTTCGGCGATCGGGAACCGAAGATCGCCGACGGCTGGCCGCCCTATTTCGGCTTCGATGCCGTTCGCATCCCGCTTTATCTGGCGTGGCGCAATGAGGCGTCGCGGCTTGGCCGCTTCCTGGCAGCATGGCGCACGCCGAAGTTCGGCGGGAGGCCGCCGGCATGGATCAATCTGAAGGACGGATCCGTCGCGCCGTTCGCATCGCCGGGCGGCTACGACGCCGTCTTTGCCGTGGCTCAGTTCGTCGCCAATGGCCTTAAGAATGGTGCGCCGACTGCGTCTATCGTCGATGGCGACGACTACTATTCGGCAAGCCTCAAGCTCTTGGCGAACATGGCGGGCCAGGAAGCCAGGCTGGCGTGACTTGCGGTCGGATATACCCAGGGATGAAATTATCGAGAGAAATACACGAAATATCATGACGAGCCGGACCCAGTTCGATAGCTTCAGTCGAGCATCAAGATCTTGGCTTGATCAATCGTAGGCCACGCTGTGCCGAACACGTTCCGCTGCCTGGTGGTCAGCCACGACGACGACTTCCGGGAAGAGTTGGTCGAAGGGGTCGTTGGCTTGAATCTCTCCGTCAGGGCGATTGCTCTGCCGGACGAATTGCCTCGCCTGTTGCGGCGATACGATTTTGGCTGGCTCATCCTCGATCTCGCGATCGGCGAGATCCGATGCCTTCAGATTGTGGAGCGTTTGGCGGCGCAAGCCGTGCCACCCCGAGCCATCCTGGTCGCCGGCAACGGCCAATCCTTACTCGATGCGGTTCGCGGAGCCGCGACGCACAATGGCGTGGAGGTGGTCGGCGTCTTGCCCAAGCCGGTTTCGCTTTCGCAGCTGAAAGCTCTTCTAGGCGACCTCCCAGGCAGGCAGGAGGATCTGGCGGATGCCGATCCTGTCCTCGGCCACGTCACGGCCATTCCCAGTGACGAGCTCGTCCTTCACTACCAGCCTATTGTCGCCATGCGCGATCGCGCCATTCACCGCGTCGAGGCATTGGTCCGCTGGCAACACCCGCGGCTTGGTCTGATCCGGCCGATCCGGTTCATCGGCATGTTCGAGCGGGCCGATACAATCTCGCAGCTGACATGGCAGGTTCTGAGACGGGCGATCGAGCAGCACCGGGCCTGGAAGGCGGAGGGCGTCCCGCTATCCGTTTCCGTCAACATTTCGGCGCTGTTCCTGGTGTCGTTGCAAATCGCTGACGAAATCCTGGCGCTGTTGCGCAGCGGGAATTGCGATCCGCGACATCTGATCTTGGAGATCACGGAGACCGAGGCGGCTGTCAATCCTTCGGCCGCCCGCGCCCTGCTGGCGAGACTGCGTGAAGCGGGCGTGGAGATTTCGATGGACGACTATGGCGTCGGCTTTTCCGATCTCGAGCGGCTGCGCTACTATCCGTTCAGCGATCTGAAGGTCGACCGCTGGCTGGTTGCCAGGCTGGAGAGCAGCCAGGAAGCCCGGCAAATCGTTTCGATGCTGGCGTCGCTGGCCCGTCGGGACAACTTCACCTTGACTGCCGAGGGCATCGAGACCCGAGAGCAGTGGAACGCGCTCGAACAGCTGGGCTGCGATTTCGCTCAAGGCTTCTGGATCGCGCGTCCGATGCCCGCTGATCAAGTAAGGCCGTGGATCGAGCGAATGACACAGGCTGGCCACTATCGAACGGCACCTCAGGCCGGCCCTTGAGGGCATTGCGCCGAGGCCACGTCGACTTTCCCTGACGCGCTGCAGACGAGATTGCGGTCGAGCGCTTTGGCGCGGTAGAGCGCACTGTCGGCATTGCGAATCGATGCCGGCAAGTCGTCACCGTTCAATCGCGCCACTCCGATGCTGACCGTTATCGCGAGGGAGCGTTCGCCCATGTCGAGCTTCATGGCTGCAACGCCCGCTCGAAGACGCTCGGCGATTTGGCTGCCTTCTTCCTCGTTCGAGTTCCTGAGCACCGCGCAGAACTCCTCTCCGCCATAGCGCGCTATGAGGTCGCCCGGTCGGATATGCTCACGCGATGAAACCACGAAAGAAACGAGACCCCCGCGGTCACGAACGCCACAGCGATGTTCAGAAGATAGAGCGTCTTGACATCGAGCTGCATCGGTCCCCCGACCTCGGCCCGGCAATGTTTTCGCGCCGCGATTGTTCCGCAAGCCACCGAAGGGGAAGCCGTCGCTTTATCAGGCTGAAATTGTCATTCTCGCCGGCCGATGCACTCGCCGGTGTTGGCCCGTTTGCTCGTTCCACGTTTGCCGTTCTTCTACGGCTGGATCGTGCTGGCCTGCATCTGCCTTGCCGGATTTGCGCGGCAGGGACCGGCGGTAGCCGTCCTGTCGGTCTTCGTCGTTCCCATGGCTGACAGCTTCGGTTGGTCACGCACGGCGATTGCCGGCGCGGTTTCCCTGGGCGGTGTGCTGGCCGCATTCATTTCGCCGATGCTGGGACCGGTGCTCGATCGGCGAGGGGCGCGGTTGATCCTGTGCCTTGCGGTCCTGGGAACCGGGCTGTCGACCATGGCCCTGTCCCTGATCCAGTCGCTGCCGGCATTCTACCTGTTGTTCTGTTTCGCGCGCATGAACTGGGCAGGACCTTTCGACCTTGGCCTCTACAGTGCGTTGAACAATTGGTTCGTGGCGCGTCGCACGCTCGCGACCTCGATCGCCACCCTGGCGCAGATGTCGGGCCTCGTGGCTCTGCCGATCATCGCGCAGCTTGCCATGCGCGACGGCGATTGGCGGGCCGGCTGGATCGCGATCGGCGCGACGGTCCTGATCGTCGGTTTCGTGCCGGTGTGGCTGCTGCTGGTGCGGCGGCCGGAAGACGTGGGCCTGCTGCCCGACCGCATTGCGCCGGGTTCCCGACGTCCCGTCAGCGAGCCGCGCTTCAGCCGCGCCGAGGCGATGAGAACGCCGGCTTTCTGGCTGCTGTCCCTCTACACC
>Ga0081455_10000650_pt1 | contig 45052 bp, 66 predicted proteins | sample TabmetS3T2R1_FD_70207 | JGI IMG/M metagenome (GOLD analysis project Ga0081455, IMG submission 70207) | Tabebuia heterophylla rhizosphere microbial communities from the University of Puerto Rico - S3T2R1 | ecosystem: Host-associated > Plants > Roots > Rhizosphere ...
GGGCCGGATCAGATGGCGGTAGCTGATTCGACTGCTCGCCCACCCCTCGACGGGGAGATCGAGCAGCCCGGTCACGACTCCTGGGCCTCCAGGATGCAGCCCAGGCAGTTGATCGCCTGGGTGACCATCGCCTTGGTCTCCTCGACCTCGGCCGAGTAGTCGCGGTAGTGGCTGGCTGGGTTGGCCTCGCACAGGGCGAGCACCCGTCGCACGGCGTCGAGCAGCTTGCCCCGCGGGGTCGGGCGCTCGACCACGCCGGTGGCCTGGAACGAGGCCACACGCTGGGCCATCTCGCCACGCTTGGTGGCGAGCACGCCGAGGGCTCCGCGCTCGGAGCCGGTGGCCTTCGCCTCGGCGGCGATGGCGTTGACCTCCTTGGCTTGCAGGTCGGCGTCAGCGATCAGGCGGACCAGCTCGACGAACGGCTCGTCGTCGAGGATGCGGGCGTACTTGCCCGACAGGGCTCGGATGATGCCCCGGGTTCGGCCCTCCAGCAGGTCGCGCAGCTGGTGCTGATCGAGGCGCTGCTCGGCCTCGATCTCCCGACGCAGTCCGGAGATCTGAGCCGGTGTCATGCCGTAGGTGGCGGCGATGACGCCACCGGTGGTGCCCAGCTGTAGCTCCAGCCGCACGATCATCTCGCGGTCCTTGTTGGACAGCGGCAGGCCGTGGCTGGCGTTCTCGCGTCCGGCCATCGTGCGCAGGACGGCGCTGACGTGCTCGTCGGGGCTGACCCCGTCGACATCGAACACGATCGCCGGGACCGCAGCGACGTCGGCCTGATGGGCCGCGCCGACGCGGTGGTTGCCCCACACCAGGACGTTGTCGCGGGTCACCCCGATCGGCGGCGGGATCGACCCGGCCTTGAACTTGTTGACGTACTCGCGGACTTTGGCGGCGTTGAGTCGCTCGTCGATGTCGGTGGTCTGGTCGTAGCGCACCTGGAGGTGACCGACCAGTTGGTCGAGGCGGTACTCAGCAACGAAGGCGTGACGCATGTTGGAGGCGTCGATGGCGGCCTGGAGTTGCGGATCGACGCGAGGGATGGAAGTGGAAGGCATTGGCGCTCCTCTCGGTAGCAGGGTTGATGGTGGTTGTCGCTAATGCCGAGCGACGAAAGTTAACATACGGCCTCTGTCGCTCTTTGTCAACGTGTGCACAGAAGAAACTTTCTTACGGCAGCGTGATTAGCTCTGCGGCGATGAGGTGCGAGCAGCGCATCGCGTGCTGCGCCGCCAGGCACTCGCAGTGGAGGGGCTCGGTGGCGGACCCGGTCACCGCGTAGACCCCGTGGTCCCCCTCCACCCGGACCACCGTGCGCTCACCGACGCGCAGCACGCGCACGCGGCGCGAGGTGAGCAGCCGGTCCGCCTTCTCCTGGATCGTCTCGCGCATCGGGCTCCTCCCCAACGGGCAGCACCTTGAAGCGGCACGGCTGGCCGGAGCGACGGACCCGGTCCTGGCGCACGATCAGCTCCTCGACGGCGGCCTGCTGGCCGACCACGGCGACGATCGGCAGCCACCGCCCGACGCGATCGTGGCGGGCCCACACGACCCATCGAGCTGGCAGGGGGACGCCCGCCCGCGCCCCCTGCTGCGCCCGCCCGTCGCTCCTACCCGTCCTCGTCGGCACGGAGCATGATGATCCCGGAGCGCTTGTCCCAGGCGATCCGCTGCACCGCGCTCATGTCCGGGAACTCGACCTGCGGCGAGCCCTCGACGAACTCGGGCTCGCCCTCAGCGGCCCGCCACCACGAGTGGCCGAAGGCGCAGGCCAGCACCACGCCGCCCTCGAAGGTGTAGGCGTAGTCGGTGGTGCGGCTGTCCGGCCACGGCCACGGCCAGCCCTGAGCGGGCAGCGTGGCGTCGTCGCGCCCTTGCAGCATCGCGCCGACGTCGTTGACCCAGTAGGTCTCGCTGTCGGCGTTGAGGATGAAGGCGGGCAGCCCCTCGGGGTAGCCGTCGAAGGCGATCGAGCCCAGCCAGACCATGCTGGCCGGGCTCGTGCCCCCGGCGTAGAAATCCGCTCTGCTGCCGATGGCTCAGCCCTCCCGCGCTTCCCACTCGACGGCGAACACGGGCCAGCCGTGCTCGTCGCGCTGGCCGGTGCGCCAGACGGCGAGGATGGTGCCGACTTCGCGGCCGAAGCGCTGGCGTGTGTGCCAGGCGGCGTAGGCAGCTTCGGAACGGTCGTCGCCGCCGCGCACGGCGACGCTGCTGATGGTCGTGTCGATGCGCCCGGTGGCCTGGCGTGGCAGCGTCACGCGCCCGCTCCGACGAAGGCGCCGGGCTGGCCGACGATCTCCCAAAAGGTGGTTTCGAGTTCTGATTGGCGATCGCCGTCCTCGGCCAGCTGGGCGGCCGCGGTGACGGCGTTGCCCAGGCCCAGCACGGTGCGGTCGCCACCGGCGGCGAACAACTCGAAGACGTTGTCGCGCTCGGCCTCGGTGAGCCCGAAGCGCTGCTGCACGACGTCGACGGCGTGGCGGGTGTTCTCCACCTCGACGCCCTTGGCCCGGCGCATCTCCTCGGCCGTGTTCTGGAGGTACTCGGGCGAGATGTAGGTGGCGACGGCGTCGCGCACCTGGCTGGTCACCAGCTCCAGCGCCCGGCGCTGGGTCTCCTCGGACCAGTCGATCGTGCCCTCCTCCAGCGAGGCCCCGATGTGCGCCCGGCGGAAGTCGACTGCCCGGGTGAGCCCGTTGCGGCAGACCTGGATGACGGCGCGGGGAGCGATGGCGAAGGCGCCCTGGCCGGTCTCGGAGTTGGTGATCTCGATGCCCGCCCACAGCACCGGCGGGGTCTCGCCCGCGTCGGGCCGGGCATGCATCGGGCTGCCCGGGCGCAGCGAGTACGGCATCCGGTAGTCGGCGAGCAGCGAGGGCACGGCCACGGCCACCTGCGGCACGGTGATGCGCAGGCGCAGCCGGTCCGCGGTGACGTCGCCGGTGACCTCGCAGTCACCGAGGTTGAGGCCGTGCTCGGAGAGCCCGGCGAGGATCGCCTGGAGGGCGGTGTCGTTGTCGATCGCCCGGTACTTGTCCGACAGCACTGCCCGCAGCACGAGGCCGACGTCGCCGGTGCGCACGAAGCGGTACATCGCCCGGCGGCTGTCGACGTGGGCGAGATCGTTGATCGACTGGCAGGCCAAGGCCGGGCCGACCGGGTTGTCCATCGCCGCGATGCGGTCGAGGTACTGGAGCGGGATGCCGAGGCGCTCGGCGATCTGGCGCCAGGCGGTGCGGGTGTAGACGCACTCGACGATCGAGTCGGTCACGCCCTCGTGGGTGATCTGCGGGGTGAACAGGTCCAGCGCCAGGCGGTCGATGCCCTTGCAGTGCAGGCTCGACTGCGGGGCGACGACGTCCCAGCGCGAGGCGCAGACGTCGGACAGGCGCCCGGCGATGCGGGAGAGATCCGCCTCGGCCCGCAGGCTGGAGGCGAGATCGGAGGATGACAGTGTCACAGGGGTTCCTTTCGGATGGGTAGGTGTGATGGGATGCAGACTATCAGACGATCGTCGGGTAGGACAACCTAGACCGCAGCGGCCGAGTCGACCCGCTGGCGCCTCCTCCACAGCAACTTCTGGGTCGCTGCGTAGGTGACCCCGTCGCCGCCGCCGCGGCGGTCGGCGCGGTCGAGGCGCTCGGCGATCTCGGCCTGCGGGACGCGGGCGTCGAGCCACATGTGTAGCGCGATGGCGTCACGCTCGGTGGTCAGCCGGGCGACCTCGCGGGTGGCCCGGGCGAGTCGGATCTGGGTGGTCTCCAGGCGGGTCTCGTCGCTGGTGCGCGCCGGTCCGGCGCTCCCCGCGCGGACGACGGCGCGGTGACGTGCAGACATGGGGGTTCCCTTCGGATGGGTACGGAAGGGCTACCAGACTACCAGACGAACGGCTGGCGGGTCAGGAGCCAGCGCGCAGGATCAGTCCGCAGGCCGCCGCCCGGGCTGGGAATCTGTGAACTTCACCGTGGTGGCCGCCAGTGCCGGTGACCCCGCCGCACAGGGTGACCAGGTTGTCCAGCTCGTGGCCACCGCCCTGACTGCGCAAGCGACGGTGGTGAACGATCAGCTCCCCGGCGCACGGGTCGACGGAGCCGAAGCCGTAGGCCGAGGCCTGGCAGCGCCAGCCGTCACGGGCGAGCACCGCCTGATATGTCGGCCAGTCGATGACCGGTCTACGGGGCAGGCGCGGCACGCTCGGCTCGCTTGCGGGCGCGGTACCGATGGGTGGCGGCGAGATCGCAGATCCGACAGACCCGGGCCCCGTCGGGGTCGATGCGTGCCTCGCTGAGCGGGTGCCCGGCGTTGCAGTGGGTCTTGGCGGCGTTGCGGGCGGCGACCCCGGTGCCGCGCAGGATGTTCGCGCGCGGCGTCACGGGCTTGACGTGGGCGGGGTTGACGCAGGTGGGGTTGTCGCAGACAACGTGGTCGAGGACGCGCCCAGCGGGGATCGGCCCGACCCATAGCTCATAGGCCAAGCGGTGGGCCCGCTTGGAGACACCTCTGGTGTGGATCGTTCCGTAGCCGTTGCCGTCGGTGGCTCGCTGCCAGATCCAGCAACCACCGATGACGGTGATGCGGTCGAGGATGAAGCTGCGCTCGAACGGCGGGGCCTGCGGCGCAGGAAGACCAGGAACGTCGAGGCGTTGTGCCGGGCTGAGCGCTGTGGCCGCCCCGGCGGCTGGGCGATGTTGTTCATCAGGTGCAGCTCGTCGCGCAGGTCGAAGCCGCACTCGTCCGCGTCCAGCGTGACCCGACCCGTCTGCCATACGAATCGCCATCCTTCCACCTGGTCTTGGCACTTCACGATCAGCCAGTGGCGGGTCACCCGGGCGCACTCGGCGATGCCGCAGGCGAGCGCCTCATGGCGTCTGGCGCGGGCGTCGAAGCGCTCGGTTAGGTCGTGATCGCCGCGGGCCCGGACATCGTGGGTCAGCTTGAAGGGCGGGTCGAACAGCACGGTGCCGAAGCAGCGCTCGCGGAAGGGCAGGGCACAGACGTCGCTGACCACGTCGCGGCCGCGGGCGGGGTCGAGGTCGGCGCGCACGAGGTGAAGGGGCCGGTGGCGCTCCCACATCCCGCCCAGTCCGTAGGTCGGGTCGAGGACCGGCTCCTCCAGGTAGCCGAGGCGGGCGAGGTCGACGACGCGCATCGCCGAGGACCACCGGGTGGGGTCGAAGGCGAGCACCGGCGAGGCTGCCCCCACCGGCACCTCGCCTTCGCCGAACAGCGAGGACTGCCAGCCGGTCAGATCACGCCCGCTTCCTCCGGCGCAACGGCGTGACGACATCGGCCGCCGGGCGGATGATCCCGGTGCGCCAGCGGACCCCGTTGATGATCCGGCTGATGGTCGACTGACGGACGCCGTACTTGGCGGCGAGCTGGTACTGGGTGACGCCACCGGCGGCGTACCGCTGGCGGATCCCGTCGATCTGGGCCTGGGTGAGGGTGGCGCTGCGTCCCTCACGACGGTTCGTCGCAGGTGTATCCCAGCGTAGGTGGCCGGGCGTGAAGCAGCCGATGGCGCCGTTGCCGCAGGAGTGGCAGCACTCCAGGCCAGGCGGTCTCGGCCCGTGGTACAGGGTGCAGACGTAAACGTGGGCCTTCCACGGAACACCGTCGACGGTCAGCTCGCCGTAGCCGTTGCTGCTCTGGCCGTGCTCCCACGGTGTGCACTCGGTCGGCATCGTGGTCAGCACCGCCAGCAGGTATGCCAGCGGCTCGCCTGGTGCAGCGTGGACCTGCGCCGGATTCCGCGCGCCGGGGTCACCGGTGGTGCGCCAGCGCTTGTAGTGCATGTTGCACCAGCCGCGAGCGAGGTGTGGTCGCTCGCAGATCATGCAGGTGCGCGGCGGCGCTTCCTGATCGGGGTGACCGTGGCTGGGGCTGATTGCGATGAACGGATGATACCAGTTGCGTTGGCGGCGAGGGTGTCGGCCCAGGTCGCCCGCCACCACGCCTGCGGGTGGCTGTCGGCGTCGCGGTAGTCCGGCGGGTAGTCGTAGACCGGGCGGCCGATGCGCTCGCCGGAGTGGCGCGAGAAGATGTCGGTGCGCACCGTCCCGCAGGACAGGCAGCGCAGCTGGTAGGCCTCGCCGTAGAGCGGCGTGTAGTCGGAGGGGATCGGGTCCCAGGCGTGGCTGCGCAGGGCCCGGCAGCGCTGGTAGGCGGCGATCGCCTCGCCGCGCAGCTCGGGCGTCAGGTTGGGGTGTCGCTTGACGGTCATGGTGCTCCTCTCGGTAGCGGTTGGGTCACGCCGGTGCCCCGATTCGGAACAGGCGCGGGGCGGTGGACAGGGCCCACAGGTCCTTGCGCTGGCTGTCCCACAGGGGGCGGGCGAACTCGATGAAGGCGCGCATCTCGTCGCGCACGGTGTCGATGTCGAGGCGCTGGACGTCGTCCACGCCGAGGTGCTTGAGCATCCACAGCCGGGCGTCGCGGGGGCGGATCGGCTCGGGGCGGTCCCCGGCCAGCCACTCGGCGATCGAGCGGCGACTGACCAGCGACACGTGCGGCCACGGCCTCAGCACGTTGATGATCCCGTCGTCGGCCATCTGCTGGACACGCTGGGGTGACACGTCCAGCAGGCGTGCCGCCTCCGAGGCGGTCGTCCAGGCGTCGGTGTCGTCGATCCTCATCGCTCTGCTCCGTTCGTGTCGATGCCGAGGTGGCGGGCGATCCGGCGAACCATCACCGTGATCTCGCCCAGCTCGGCCTTGACGTCGCCCAGCTCGCGCAGGACGACGTGGTTGGTGCGGTCGATGCCGTGCACCTCGTTGGCGAGGGCCTCGAACTCGGCGCGGGTGACGTACTCGCTCATCGCCGGGCCCTGCGGTGCTCGTGCCAGTCGAACATGCCCGCCTCGTTGGTCGGCACGTCGTCCAGCAGCCGGTCGCGCTCACGGGCGGCGACGTACATCCACGCCCGCACTGGCCCGTCCGGCGTGATCACCGGCACGACGATGCGGTCGTAGTGGTTGTGCTGGCCGCCAGCGCGGTAGCCCTCCAGCCAGTCCAGGTCCGCCAGCAGCGTCTCGTCGTGGACCGCGAGCAGGCAGCCGACGGTCTGGCTCATCGCCGCGGGGACGGCGTAGGGGAAGGCGCCGCCGGTGACCAGGGCGTAGCCGGGCACGACGGCGGCGCCGTCGTACAGGCCCGTGGCCCGCTCGACCCACAGGCGGTGGTTGCCGCAGCCGGGGCGCAGCGTCCCGTAGCAGAAGACGTAGCGGATGTCGGCGATGGTCTCGGTCATGGGCTGCTCGCACCAGCGGTCGGCAGCGACGTCGCACCAGCGGTCGGCAGCGACGTCGTCGCCGGGGTGGTACTGGTCGTGGTAGGCGCGGCTCATCGGGAGCCACCGATCTGGTAGTCGATCCCGGTGGTCCCGGCGGCGACGCGCACGTCGGCGTCGAGGGCGAGATCGAGGTTGTCGCGGGCGATCGTCTCGAACGCCACGCCGAGCGCCCCGGTGACGATCTGCCAGGCGGCAGGGTCGTGCTCCTCGCGCTCTCGCATCGCGTCCTCGTCGACGGTGACGGCGACGATGAAGGAGATCGTTCGTCTGGTCATGGGTGGGTTCCTTTCGCGGTAGCTGGCGCCATGGTAGCGCCTCTTGTTGAATCTTGCAACTCCGTGAGGTGGCCTCGCAGGCAGGCCCGGCAGACGTCGCCGGGCACGTCCATCGCGGAGGCGGGGAAGGTGGCGCCGCAGCGGTCGCAGCGCAGGGTCACCGGTCGGCCCCCCAGGGTCACCGGTCGGCCCCCCAACCCCACGTCGCGGCGGGGTCGAAAGTGGCGAGGCGCTCGGGCGTGGCCCGCTCGATGCGCAATACCCATCCGTGCTCACGGTGGATGGCGGTGATGGTGATCTCGCTGTCGGAGGTGATGCCGGTGCGCGGGTTCGTGTAGGGGCGGGAGCGCAGCTCCCAGCCGTCGGTCGTGATGGTGGTCATTGGTTCCTTTCGATGGACCGGCGCAGCCGTCGCACGATGGCGACGCCCAGGCGCCAGCCCAGGTAGCAGATGAGCCCGGCGGCCACGAACGGCGCGCCGAGGATGATGCAGAGCGTGTCGAGCCCGCTGTTGCGCGGGTGAGGAGCCAGCCGAGCCCGGCGGGTGGGGGGCACGAGCACCTCCAGCGCCCCGATGGCGGCGAGCACCTGCGCCTCGGTGGCGTCGGTGCGCCCGATCAGGTCGGCGGCGAAGTGCACCTCCGGGTGGCTTGGGTGGCAGCGGTCGATGAGGCGCCCGAGCCGGTCGAGCTGGTGGTTGGTGGGCCGAGGCGGCTCGTTCTCGACGGCCCGGCGGACCAGTCGTGGCGGGCCGTCGGGCCGGGCCTCGCCGGTCCCGGCGCAGTGCTGGCACTGCGTGCCCCAGCCCTCGCCGACGCCCGTCCCAGCGCAGGGGCGGCAGGTGCGGGCGCTGGCGTAGGGCTCGGGGGCCGGGGCGTTGCGGGCCATGCGCCGCAGCGTGGCGGTCATCGCCGGTGCTCGGTGCAGTCGGCGATGACCTCGTAGTCGAGGCGCCGCAGCTCGGCCAGGAGGCGGGCCAGCTCGGGGTCGTGGACCCAGCCCACGCCCTGGGTGCCGCGCACTCGGACCCAGCCGTTGGCGAGGGTCTTGTCGTTCATGGTGTGTTCCTCTCGGGTGGTAGCTCGAACGGCGCCATCCTAGCAGACGCCGTTCTGGTTTCAACATGACATTGGTCACTGTCGATGGATGGATCGGTCGGCAGCATTCTCAGCGGCCGTCCCCCAACGCAGGTGTGCCGGGGTGAAGCAGCCGAGGTGGCCGTTGCCGCACAGGTGGCGGACTTGCGGGTTGCCCGGAACGCGCGGGTCGGTTGGCGGGCGTGGCCCGTGGTACCAGGTGCAGACGAGCACGTGCACGCAGCGGCCGTCCACACGGGTCCGGCCGTAGCCGTGGCTGTGGCGGGCGTAGTGCTCGGGCCACGTGGTGCACTCCACTGGCATCGTCGTCAACACCGCCAGGACGTACTCCAGCGAGTCGTCCCGGCGGACGCTGAACGGGCCGCGCCAGCGCACTGGTCTGATCGTCACCGTGCGTGGCAGGCGGCGATCTCGCTCGGATCCCAGGCCTCGGCGCCCCCGTCGCGGTCGATGCCCGGATGGGCCCGGCGGATGCGGGCGTCGAGCGCCTCGATGTAGGCGTGGGCGGCGGAGCCGTCCCAGCCCCGGTGCTCGCAGCTCTGGTACGAGTAGCAGCTGATCACCGTCAGCACCTTGGCCGGGTCGAGGCGGGGCTCGCCCTCGACGCGCGGCGTGTAGCGGTAGCTGGCGGGCGTGATGCAGGCGCCGCCGCTGGCGAGCTGGGTGATCGGGTCGGGCAGGGCCACGGGCCCGGGCATCGCGCCGCCGCCGACGATGTCGGCGTAGCGGTAGGTGACGCTGGCGACGTTCTCCGCCCGCAGGGCCTGGCCGACGAGGTCGGCGCTGGCCCGGGTGACCAGCTTGTAGCGCAGGCCCGCTCGGACCAGCACGTCGATGGCGGGGTCGCCGCAGACGTAAGCGCTCATGAGGTGTTCCTTTCGTTGGTGGTTGGAGCCGATTGCTCCGGCCCGCCACCGGACCGGTCCGGGGGCAGGCGCAGCCGTCAACTCACCAGCCCGCGGCGTTGTTGCGGGCCCGCCGCTCGGCGATGATCTCGACGCCGGTCGGCCACGGGTCGGTGCCGCCGAAGGCGTCACCGAGCAGCTTCTCGGCCTCGTCCCACCAGTCGTCGGGGCGCTCGTCGACGAGGTCGGTGATCCCGTGCAGGGCGCCCCGGCGGGGCACGGCGCGGCGAGGCGCCGGGCTCCCTGCCGTCGGCGTCCACAGCGGACGCCGCACCGGGCGCTCGAAGGCGGGCATCGAGCGGCGCTCGACGATCTCCCCGGCGACGATGCGCAGGTAGGTGCCCTCCTCGACGTGGATGAAGTGCGACAGGCGGGTGTCGGTCATCCGGCCGAGGCGCTCCAGCGCCGACTGCGTCGAGGCGTAGACGAGATCGCCGCGGCGGGTCCAGGCCAGCACCAGCGGCCGACCGATCAGCCGGGCCAGGTGCAGCGAGGCGGTGTCGGAGGTGTCGAGCCAGGCCAGGGCGGCGTCGCCCTCGACCAGCTCCAGCAGCTCGGCCGGGTGCTCGCCGTGGGTGGCGAGCACGGCGGCGACGGTCCAGCTGTCGGTCTCGCCGACCCGGGCAAGCCCGGCCAGCTCGGCCAGCTCGTCATCGTTGGAGAGGACCCCGTTGTGGGTCAGCACGATCGTGCGCTTGGGCCCCTCCGCCAGCAGTGGGTGGGCGTTGGTCACGTTGACCTCGCCGTGCGTGGCCCAGCGGACGTGCCCGATCAGCGTGCGCAGGTTGCGGTCGAGGTCCAGTTCATGGGCGATCTCCCGGGCCGGGCCCGGGGACTTGTGATACCAGACCTGGGTCGCCTTGCCCCGGGTCCAGGCGGCGCCGGTGGAGTGCGGCCCCCGATCCTCGATCGAGAGCAGTCCGGCGATGGTGAAGCGGCGGGAGTCGGCGATCGCCGACAGCCCCTCCGCTCGGGAGAATCCGACGAGTCCACACATGGTTGTGGGTGTTCCTTTCGTTGTGGGTAGCGATCGGCCACCATCGTAGCGACCGATGTTGAAGATTGCAACTTGACGGTTGCGATCGGGGTGTTGAGCTGGGGCGATGCCTCAGCTGCTCGTGTCCTCGTACCGCGCCAGGGCGGCCAGCGTCTCGGCGTCGTGGGTGTGCATGAGGCTGCGCTCGCAGTCGATGCAGCGGACCCGCCGGGGCACGGTCGTGCCGCACGGGTAGTCGGCGGCGCGGTGCCACGGCTTCGAGCAACAGTCGAGACACTCGTAGTTCTCACCGTCCATCGTGGTGAAGCGGTGGGAGTTGAAGTTGGCGGCACGCTCGGCGTCGGTGCCCTCGAAGGGGATCGGCTCGTCGAGCAGGTGCGGTCGGTAGGCGGTCACGGCCGCAGGTCCATCGCGTTGAGCAGGTCGCGCAGCGCCCGGGCCTCGGCCAGCGTGATCAGCATGTGCTCGCGCTCGGGGCGGCCGGGGGCGTCGAGGTCGTCGACCGCCAGCGTCACCCGGCGCAGCGTGCGCGCGGCGGTGACGTCGACGCGCTGGTTCATCTCGTTGGTCAAGATCATCGGTTCCTCTCGTTGGTAGGTGGTTGGCACTGCCCGCCCCGTGTGTCGTGGACGACTCCGCAGTGCTCGCAGGCGCCGCGGATGCAGGCCTCGCAGTAGGCGCTGGCGGGGAGCCGGGGCTCCCCGCACAGCACGCAGCCGGTGTCCCAGGCGCTCGGCCATTCGGGATCGGACGGGCGGATCATGAGCGCCTCGCGATGCGGCGGTGCTCGATCGTGGTCGCCACCTCGTGGCTCTCCCAGCGGTCCCACGGACCGGTCGGGTGGTGCATCACGCCGAGCGTGACGGCGGTGGCGGTGACGCTGCGCACGAGGCCGGACACGTAGATCGTGCCCGGCCCGTTGGCCTTGCGCACGGCCAGCGTGACGTGGGTGCCGACGTCGTCGGCGGTGACGAGGCGGGGCCGCGGGCCCCGGTTGCGGTAGTAGCTCACGCCGTCACCTGCCCGGCGACGCGGGCCAGCGCTTGGCTGAAGGCCAGGTCGAGCATGCTCACGGCGTGGCCGTAGGCGTCGGCCTTGGCCCGCAGCGTGGCGGCGTCGGCGTCGTTGCCAGCGTTGGCGTGGACGGCGGCGCTGGAGCGCAGCCCGTCTTCGAGCTGCTCCAGGCGGCGGCTGACGCTGTCGGCCTCGCCCCACACCAGCTCGACGTACTCGGCGTTGAACGAACTCTCGTTCGGATCGGTGGTGGTCATTGGTTCCTCTCGGTAGGTGGTTGGTCTGAGCAGACCGTGCCGGGGCCCGACTGGGCCGGACCCGGTGGCGGTGTGCTCAGGCCCAGGGCCGGGCGAAGCCCCAGGCGTGCTGGGCGCCGCGCTCGATCCAGGCGTCGGCGGCGCCGCCCCAGCCGTCGTGGCGGGGACACGGCTGGCCGATGCGGGCGAGGCAGTCGATGGCGGTGGCGGCGCAGGCCCGGGCGCTGTCGCTGCCGCTGTCGAGCAGGGCGAGGATGCGTGCGGTGCGGTCCATGGTGGGTGGTTCCTTTCGGTAGCTGGACGATCGCCATGCTAGCAGACCGCTGTCTGATGTCAACATGACGTTCGTCACAGTCGGACGCCGTAGCGGTGATAGACGGCCCTGTCGCGGCACAGCTCGGCGCCGTCGGTCCAGTGCACGAGCACGCACCCGGTCAGGTGGCGCACCGACTCGACCGTGCGCACCGGCGCCGTGCGATCGTTCCACGGCTGGACCCGGTCGCCCGGGGCCAGGTTGGCGGCGCTGACGCGCACGGCCCGGCGCAGCGGCCCGGCGGTCATCAGAAGTCGCAGTCGATGCCGGTGGCCACGCCGTCGCGCACCTCGAAGTCGGCGCAGCCGTGGTCGGCGGCGTCGGCGCGGGCGGCGGCGTCGTCGACCCCGTCGTAGCCGGGCAAGACGATGTTCAGGGTGTTGCGCCCGGCGACGAGGTCGCAGGCGACCGGCCCGGGCACCTCGACCCAGGTCACCGGGCCGGGCTCGCAGGCGACGTGATCGGGCGAGGGCGGCGGCCCGTGGTGGGTGGTGGTGGCGCAGCCGGTGGCGGCGAGGGCCGTGATGATGATGATGCGGCGCATCGTGGTTCCTTTCGGGTAGCTCATGGCGGGGTGCCATGCGAGCGGGCCCGGCAGCCCGGACCCGTCGGTAGGTCCCCGCTCAGGCGGCGACGCCGCGCCCGGCCCGGTTGGCCACCGTGGCGGCGAACTGCTCGCTCGCCCAGGTGGTCAGGCCGTGGCCGCGCAGCACGTCGAGCGCCTCGTCCAGCGTGGCCCCGGCAGGGATCGTCGCCCCGGCCTTGCTGGCGGCCATGATCGCCTGGCCGATGCGGATCCACACCCGCACCTTGCGCCCGTTGAGCGTGTGCCCGAGCTGGCGGAACTCGACCCGGCACTGCCCGTCGTGGCGGTGGAGGTGATTGAGGTTGAAGGCCCGGTAGCGATCGACCCCGCAGGACTGCCCGGCGGCGATGTTGCGCCGGGCCCGGTCCCACTCATCCGCGCTCAGCGGCTGGGCCCAGTGCGAGCGGCGGCGGCTGGCGGGCAGCCAGGCGTCGAGGTGCGGGGCGACCGCCCGCAGGTTGTCGAGCAGGCGGACCTTGTCGGCGGCGGTGAAGTCGGAGGTGTCGTGATTGACGTGCATCCCCTGCCCGGCGCCGGTCACCCCGCCGTTGGCGCGGACGATCCGCAGCATCGTGCGGACCTCGTCGTGGGCGGCGTCGGACCCGTCGAGCAGGTCGGAGATGATCTCCGTGCCGCCGGAGATCGACCCGTCGTAGGTCCCCTGCCACCCGGCGACCGACGGGTCGCGGCGGTAGCTGTTCCAACGGGCGACGAACGTCAGCCCCTCGGCCCGGGCGGCCGCTTCGATCGGGGCGGTGTGGTAGCCGGTGCCGAACGATTCGATCTCGATCCCGAAGCGGCGGTACTCGGAGCTGGCGGCGATCGCCGCCGGTGACCAGGTGCGCCCACCCCACGCCCGCCAGCGCAGCTCGCCGGAGGCGTCGCGCCCGCTCTCGCCGGTGATCCGGCGCCCGACATTGCGCACGGCGTTGTAGGCGTCGCGCCAGTGGCGCAGCCCGAAGTGCTGGCGGATGCCCTCCAGCACGGCCTGACGCTCCCCGGCGCTGGCCCGCAGCACGCGGTCGCGCTGCTCGTAGGCGGCCTGCTCGACGGCAGGGTCGCGGTGATCGACGTAGACCCCGTCGGGGGCGTAGGGGCGATGGCTCGGGACGTCCAGCGCCGGATACGGGCGCAGCAGCCGCCCGTTCCAGTCGCGCGGCCGGGCGACGCCGGACTGCGCGCTGAGCAGCTCCCACTGTCGGGCGGTCTCGTCGGAGACCTCGAAGGCGCCGCGGGTGGCGGCGGTGGCGGCCACGTAGGTGGACCCGCGGGGTGCGAGATAGGGCATTGGTGGTTCCTTTCGGTAGGTAGCAGACCGCAGTCTAGCAGGGAGCTGGGATGCTCCGGGCCCCGCCCCTGTCGGAGGGCGGGGGACGCAACGTCCCAGGTCAGGCGGCGTCGTAGAGCGCCCGCGTGCGGGCCTCGCCGGTCACGGTGGGCCGCCCGGGAATGCGGGCGGTGACGTCGACGCGCAGGTCGCGCCGCCCGCGTCGGGCGGCGCTCCGATCGCGCTGCCACGCCGCCGGAGCGGTCGGGATGACCACGACGCGGTGGCTGCGGCGGTCCCCCAGATGGGCGCCGCGGGTGCGCCCCGGGGCGCCGTCGGTCCACCCGCCGGAGCGGCTCATCGGGGGAAGTCCACGTCGCCGCGGGCGATCGCCTCGCGCAGGGCCCGGATATCGTCGCCGGGACGGGGAGCAGGTGTGGTAGCAGGCATTTCGCCGGTTTCCTTTCGGTAGGTAGCAGGGCTCATCAGTGTCCGGTCGCTAGGCCGGACAGATGCCGCGTAGGTCCCACACCTCCCGGTCGTCGTGCCTTCCGTGCCGTCCGCCGCCGGATCGATCCGTGTCAGTTCACTCCCCGTTCCCCCGTGACTCAACTAGGGGCAACATCCGGGGAACATCCGTTCGATCCGTCGGTACGCCGGTGAAACCGTACGTCCGTTCGTTGTGAGTGCTCGTCCCGGAACCCCGCGGCTTGTGCTGTCGCACCGCCTAGGCCATTGGGACGTCACGCCAGATACTGCTACCTGGTCGTGGGGGACGCTATGGGATCGCTATGCGCCGATCTTCCCCGTGCCACACATGCTCACCGGTCGACCGGATCGTTGCCGGAACGTGTCCCGTTCCGTGATCCGGTCGGCGTGTCATGGTCGTACCGAAACGCCCGATCCTGTCAGGGGACCGGTCCCGTTGGCCTCGCTCCTTCCGAGGCATCGCTTGCTCAACGGGGAGCATCATGGGCAGACCGGGCGGGGTCTCGAATCGGGGAAACCCCGTGCAAGTTGCAAGGTGACGCTCGTCACAGCATGGGGTGGGTCGGTCTCACTGCTCCGCCCGAGCGCATCATGCCTGCTCACCAGCCTCACGACCGCGCTCAGCCCAGCCCTCATCCCACTCGTCGCATCTCACGGTCTCCCGGAGCGTCAGGTGCTGCGACAGGGACTCACGTCGGCCGTAACCCGTTCCCGGACTTCATACCACACTTCTGTGACCAGCGATGACAGGCGGCCAGACCACAAACATCTGTTCTTCGACCCTGGTCACAGCGTTACTTGCAGACCACCACCTTTGTGGTCTAATGTGGTCTGAGGTGGAGCACGACGATCCCCGCCACGGCACCGACAACGCCTATCGCAACCTCGCTTGTCGCTGCTCACGGTGTCGACGAGCCCACACCACCCAGCGCCGACTGGAGCGGCTCGGCCCCGAGGAGGACCTGATGGCGACGTGTGCCGACTGCGGCCAGGAGTTCAGCGGCACCCCCTGGCGCTACAACCCGGGCGGGCAGCGGGTCCACGTCGACTGCTCCACCCGGCCGCCTGCCGCGATGGTCGCCGGTGGCGGCAATGACGGCAACGGCAATGCCACGACCTGGGACCTGTACCCCGTCCCCGTCGGAACTACCCGTGCTGACCAGGGCCGATGGCGCCACGAGATCGCCCGACTCGCCTCCACCGAGCCCGAGGGGTGGTGGACCCCCAAGGCCCGCTCGCTGCGCCAGCGACGCCGCGGCTTCACCGCCCGCCAGGGCGGGATGATCGAGGCGATGGTCTACGCCCACCGCTCGGCGCTGAATCGCCCCAGCGTGCAACACTGAGGCGCTGATGACGATGCCTCGGGGCGCGCGGCTGGCGGCGGGGTCGCGCGACGGGACCAGGGCCGGGGCGGCGGCGGTCGAGCTGCGCGTCGCCGGGGCCTCCTTCGCCGCCATCGCCGAGACGTTGGCCCTGGCAGATGCCCGTGAGGCGCTGATGCTCGTCGAGCGCGAGCTGGCCTCGCACCTCTCCGACGCCTCCGTCGAGGTCCAGCGGGCAGAGGCGTCGGAGCGGATCCTGACCCTGCTCACGAACGTCTGGGACAAGGCCAACGACCCCGAGCACCCCGAGCACCTTCCGGCGAGCCGGATCGCATTGGCCCTGGTCGACCGACACATCCGCCTCCACGGGCTGGACCGCCCGACCGAGATCGTGCTGCACACGCCGACCGCCGCCGAGCTGGAGCGGTGGGTCTCGGCGGTCACCGCCGCCCAGATGCCCGCTGTCGTCGAGGCCGACGTGGTGGAGGGGTTCGCCGGTGAGCTGGGACGCTGACGACCCGGCCAACACCGAGGCGGCGTGGCGCATGAGCGAGCGCGCGCTCGACCCCGACTCCGGGCGCGGATGGCGGCGCCGGGCCGTCGGGATGCCCCGTGAGCAGGCACTTTCCGAGATCCCTCGGGTCGGGGTACTGCAAACCCAGCTGCCCATCGAGCCGCTGCGGGCGATCCAGCGCCACATCCGCGCCCGCCGCACCGACCAGGCCAAGTGGGTCCGCGAGGCGATCGTCGCCTACTACCTGGCCACCGGCGGCGACCCCGAGGTGGGGCGGGCGGCGCTGGAGATGCAGCGCACCCTGCGCAGCCGCGAGGTCAGCCGCGATCAGCTCGGGCAGGACCGGCGCCGGGTCGGCAGGAAGGGCCGCGGCTGATTCCGCATTGCCAAATCCGCCACTTCCGTCGATACTTGCAAGGTGATGGGCCGACGCCCCAAGCACCCCTCCGGGCCGGGGGTCAACGTCGTGCTGCGGCTCGCCCCCGAGTACGTCGAGATCCTCGACCACCTCGCCAGGCGCCACGGGGGCAACCGCTCGGCGACGGTCGCCGCGGTGCTCGCCCAGGTGGTCGACGACGCCGCCAAGGAGCGGGCCGATCGCCGGGAGATGAAGGCGATCACCGACCGCATCGGGCGGGCGATGGCCCTGCGGCGCTGCACCCGCTACACCGACGGCGCCCACGTCCTCCTGCCCGACGGCACCTGCAAGGGCTGCGGCGTGCGCCTGGAGCGCTGAGAGAATGAACCGCCCCAGGGGCCCGGGTGGCGCGAGATTGGGACCGTGCCCGTTCCCGACCCGCTGCCCGGGCCCGCCGTCGCGCCACCGCACGAGGGCCCCGTCGATCTCAACGCCTTCGCCCGCTGGACCGCCGTCGCCCAGGAGCGGGCCCTCGATGCCCTGCGGGCCCGCTCCGGGCGCACCTGGCAGCCGTTCTGGTGCCCCCGGGCGGGCTGCGACGGACGCCCCCACGACGAGTGGACCTGGCACCACGCCCGCGCCGACCAGCACCCGCCGCCCGACACCGAGTGGCTGACCTGGCTGCTGATGGGCGGGCGCGGCTCGGGCAAGACGCGCACCGGCGCCGAGTTCACCCACCGGGTCACCCGGCTGGTCCCGCGGGTGGCGATCATCGGCGGCACCGCCCCCGACGTGCGCGACATCATGGTCGAGGGCGAGAGCGGCCTGGTGACGATCGCCGCGCCCAACCACCGCCCCGTCTACGAGCCCTCCAAGCGCCGCCTGACCTGGCCCAACGGGTGCGTCGCCACCCTGTTCTCGGCCGAGGAGCCCGACCGCCTGCGCGGCCCCGAGCACTACTACGCCTGGTGGGACGAACCGGCCCACGCCCCGCTGGTGCAGGAGTGCTGGGACAACCTGATGTTCGGGCTGCGGCTGGGACGGCGCCCGTGCATCGTCGCCACCACCACGCCGCGGCCGCGCCCGTGGGTCAAGGCGCTGGTCGCCGACGCCTCGACGCGCCTGACCCGGGCGAGCACCTACGACAACGTCGACAACCTCGCCCCGGCCTTCGCCCAGCGCGTGATCGAGCGCTACGAGAACACCCGCCTGGGGCGCCAGGAGCTGCACGGCGAGGTCCTCGAAGACGTCGAGGGGGCGCTGTGGTCGTGGGACCTGATCGAGCCCGACCGGGTGGCGATGGCCCCCGAGCACGATCGCGTCGTCGTCGGGGTCGACCCGGCGGGCGGGGCCAAGCGCTCCAACGACGAGACCGGGATCGTCGTCGTCGGCATCGCCGCCGACCACCTCTACGTCCTCGCCGACCGCTCCGGGCGGATGTCGCCGTACGGGTGGGCGATGGCCACCGACGCCGCCTACGACGAGTTCGGGGCCGACGCGGTGGTCGCCGAGACCAACTACGGCGGCGACATGGTGCTCTCCAACCTGCGCGCGGCGGGGGTCCCCAAGCGCGTCATCGGGGTCCACTCGCGGCGCGGCAAGGCGATCCGCGCCGAGCCGGTGGTCGGCGTCTACGAGCAGCACCGGGCCCACCACGTCGGGGTCTTCGCCGAGCTGGAGGAGGAGCTGACGACGTGGCGGCCCTACGAGGACCGCGACAGCCCCAACCGCCTCGACGCCCTCGTCCACGCCGCCACCGCCCTGATCGGGCGCCGCGCCCCGGCGACGGTCGCCTCCCCGACCACGCTGCGGCGCGAGGCCCGCCGCCACCTCGGCGTCCCCGGGCAAGCCGCAAGCCGCTAGCCTCTGGCTCGTGGCGCGTCCGAAGACGAAGGGTCCGACGATCCCGGTCCAGCTGCTGCTGGCCGTCGACGCCGAGGTCCGCCGCCGAGCCGCCGCACAGCACATCAGCCCGGGGACGTGGGCCGCCCGCACGCTCACCGCGATCGTGAACGGAGGCGGCGATGAACAACGCCCAGCTGGACCGGCTGCGCCTGGTCGAGAGCGAGCTGCTGCATCTGCAACGGGTGGCCACGGCACTGGCGGTGCGCGCCTACGAGCTGCACGAGGTGACCGTGGAGATGCTCAACGCCGAGCTGGCCAGGCCGCTGACAGGCTGAGCCGATGAGCACCACCGATGACCTGCGCTGGCTCAGCCTGGAGGCCAGCCTGACCAACCACACGCCCGATGCCCACGCCCTCGCCCAGATCGAGATGGTTCGCGGCTTCGCCAAGGAACTGGGACGCCAGATCATCGCCTCATGCCCGGACGGGCGGGAGCGGTCGCTGGCGTTGACCCACCTGGAGGAATCGACCATGTGGGCGGTCAAGAGCGTCGTGCTCGCCGATCACTTCGCCCAGCAGACCAAGCAGGGGATGCAGCGACAGGTCGACGCACTGTGACCGACGCCGAGGAGATCGCCTGCGAGGTTCCACCGGGCGACAGGCTGAGCCGATGAGCGACGAGCCCCAGGAGTTCGACGAGCTGGTCGGCAGCCTCGTCAGCGAGCAGATCGAGCCGATGTCGTCGCTGTCGGTGATGGTCGACTTCAACGACCTCCACACCCGCCACGGCGAGGACGCCTTCGAGATCGTGCGGCGGCTGAGGCAGCTGCTGTCGTGAGCGTCGCCATCTACAGCATCTTCCGCGACGAGGCGGCCCACGTCGCCCAGTGGGCCGAGACCACGCTCGACGCCGACTACCGCTACGTCCTCGACACCGGCTCGACGGACGGGACGCTGGAGGAGCTGGACCTCCACGGGATCGCCTTCGGGCGGGTGACGATCGACCCGTTCCGCTTCGACGACGCCCGCAACATGGCCCTGGCGGTGCTGCCCCCGACGATCGAGTGGTGCCTCCAGCTCGACGCCGACGAGGTCCTCAGCCCACTGTGGCGGTCCTGCTTCGAGGCCGTCGTCGACCGGCGGATCCGCCGCTACCGCTACCGCTGGGAGAACCACGGGACGCCGAGCTGGGGGCTGGTGATGCGCTCCAACCTCCACGCCCGCCACGGCTTCCGCTGGCGCTACCCGTGCCACGAGGTGCTGGAGCCGCAGGTGCCGACGATCGACGTCCCGCTGATGGTCGTCGAGCACCACCCCGACCCGAGCAAGCCGCGGGAGTACCTGGGGCTGCTGGCGGCCGGGGCCCGCGAGGAGCCCGGCGACCACCGGATGGCCTTCTACCTCGCCCGCGAGCTGCACTACGTCGGCCACTGGACGGCGGCACGGGCCGAGTTCGAGCGCTTCCTGGCACTCGGTGGCGGCTGGCCCCCCGAGCGCGCCGAGGCCTACCGCCACCTGGCGGCGATCGACGACCACCCCGAGCGGTGGCTGTGGCGGGCGGTCGGGGAGTGCCCGGCGCGGCGCGAGCCGTGGTGCGACCTGGCCCGGCTGTATCTCGGCCAGGGCCGCGGCGACGAGGCCCGCGCCGTGATCGAACTGGCCGCCGCCCGCGACGACGAGACGATCTACACGACGTCGCGGGACTGCTGGGGCGAGGCCTTCGAGGCGCTGCGCGAGGAGTGCGCGGCGCTGGTGTGAATCAAAGTGTTCGGTCGATTTGCTTTCACCTCGACCGCGCAATCGAAAGGAACGTTGCATGCTCGCCTTCGATCCCGAGGTCACCCTCGGCGACCGCCTCAGCGAGCACTTCGCGATCGCCGTCGCCTTCGTCATCGGCGTGCTGGCCTGCACCCGCGTGGTCCGGCTGCTCGTCGACGACGACTTCCCGCCGACGATGTGGCTGCGCAAGACCTACGTGTCCCGGGTGCCGGAGGCCTGGGGCGGGCTGTTCGAGTGCCCGTGGTGCATGGGGCCCTACGTCGTGCTCGTCGACATCCTCTGGGCCTGGGGATCGGGGTTGGCGTGGTGGTGGTGGCTGCCCAACGTGTGGGCGGCGGCGTCGTGGCTGGTCGGTTTCCTCAACGTGCGCGATCTGCCCGAGGATCAACGCTGAGCGATCGGGGTAGAAGCGACCCCGTGAGCAATGAGCCCAACGAGCCCCAGCCCAACGAGCCCGAGCCCGGGACGCCCGAGCCAACCGAGCCCGAGACCACCCAGTAGCGGTCCCGTTCCCCGCTCCGCGGGCGCCGACGTAGCATCGGCGCCCGATGGCTCGGGCGCGCCGCCAACTGGAACCGGCACCCACGCCGCCCAGTGGCTTCATCGCCTCGGCGGTGCGGCTGCCGACGGCCAGCCGCAACGTCGCCGGTCGCAGCGAGGGCTGGCAGGCTCAGGCCTGGCAGTACTGGGAGACCGTCGGCGAGCTGCGGGCGGTCAGCGTGTGGATCGGCAACGTGCTGTCGCGCGCCCGGCTGGTCGCGGCCAAGCGCGAAGGGCGCATGATCGTGCCCCTGGAGGGCGGCCGCGACCCGGCCTCGGAGGCGATGGACGCGCTCTACGGCGGGCCCCAGGGCCAGGCCGAGATGCTGCGCCAGTACGGGATCCACGACACCGTCGCCGGTGAGGAGTACATCGTCAACACCGCCGCCGACGACCGCTGGTACACCCTGGCGTCGGGGAAGGTGACCCAGCTCCCCGGCGGACGGCTCCAGGCCGACTTCGGCACCGAGGGCGGCAGCCGCAAGCTCGACGCCCGCGACCTCGTCATCCGGCAGTGGACGCCGCATCCCAAGGACCCCACCCGCGCCGACAGCCCGGTCCGCTCCAACCTCACCGTGCTGGCCCAGATCGTCGGCTACGACCAGCACATCTCGGCGCAGATCCGCTCCCGCCTGGCCGGGGCGGGCGTGCTGTTCCTCTCCAACGAGGTGTCGTTCCCGGTCCCCGAAGGCGCCGACCCAGCCGCCTCCCAGGCCGAGATCTTCATGTCCCTGCTCGGCGAAGCGATGATGACGCCGATCCAGGACCCCAGCGACCCGAGCGCGCTGGTGCCGATCGTGGCGATGGTCCCCACCGAGAGCCTGGGCAAGAACGAGCACCTCACGTTCTGGACCGAACTCGACGCCAACGTGGTGACGATGCGCGACGCCGGGATCAAGCGCCTCGCCCTCGGCATGGACGTGCCGCCGGAGGTGCTGCTGGGGATCGCCGACGCCAACCACTGGAACGCCTGGCTCAGCGAGGAGTCGGCGGTCAAGGCCCACCTGGAGCCGCGCCTCGCCAACTTCGCCGGGGGTCTCACCACGCAGTACCTGCGACCGGCGATCAAGGGCTCGGTGCCCGCCGACCAGCTCGACGACTACTACGTGCTCGCCGACACCTCCTCGATCCGGCTGCGTCCGAACCGCTCCAACGAGGCGATCGAGCTGTATGACCGCGGCGAGCTGTCGGGGACGGCACTGCGCCGGGAGACCGGCTTCCAGCCCGAGGACGCCCCGGCGGCGGAGGAGTTCGTGCGCTGGCTGCTGCGCAAGATCGCCACCGGCTCGACCAGCCCGGAGCAGACCACCGAGGCGCTGCGGATGCTCGGCGCCGACCTGTTCGCCGAGCCGACCGGGCGCAACCGCCCGCTGCCCGATCACATGCGCACCGACACCGGGCCCGACCTGGAGCAGCGCAGCCCCCCCGAGCGGGCCGTGTCCGAGCAGCGCGCATCCCACCCCGAGGGCCTGGCGGCAGCGTGCGACGTGCTGGTCTACCGGGCGCTGGAGCGGGCTGGGAACCGCCTGCGCAACGTCCACCCGCGGACCGACACGACCGAGATGGCGGCGGTCGACGTGTACCGCACCCTCGCCGGTGACGCCGACCACCTGCTGGCCGGGGCCTGGGAGTGCGCGCCGGACGTGCTCGGCCCGTACACCGACGAGATCGGCCCGGTGATCGACACCCTCGACTTCTACGTGCGCGGCCTGCTCGGCTCGCGGCGCCCGCACTCCTCGGTGGTGCTCGGCGCGCTGCTGGCCTCGCGCCCGACCGAGCTGGCGGCGGTGACCTAGTGGCCAGCGTCGATGAGCTGGCCGCCCAGCTCGACGACGATGTCCTGGCGGCGCTCGACGAGGTCGACCCCGCCGCCCGCCAGCGACGCCTGCGCGAGGCCGCCCGCGACGCCTTCCTCATCGCCTACGCCGACACACCCTCGGACGATCGCCCGGTGGCGCCAGACGCCGATGCCTTCGTCGGCACGTTGCAGGGCATGTTCAACCTCACCCACCCGGATGTCGACAACGACGACCAGCCCGCCCTGATCGCCAGGCTGATCGCCCATGCCGCCGTCAACGCGGCCGTCGTGGCGGCCAACCCGGGGGTGCGCAAGACGTGGGTGACGATGCTCGACGATCGCGTCCGCGACACCCACCGGCCGCTGCACGGGGCCACCGTCGCGGCTGCCGAGACCTTCGACGTCGGCGGCTACCCGCTGTCGTACCCGGGCCAGCCGATCGGCCCACCCGAGATCTGGATCAACTGTCGCTGCGTCCTGCGGATGGCGGCGACCGTCACCGCTGCTGCCGCCAACGGCAACAGCGGCGTCGTGGTCGTGGCCCGCCCGACCGACCCCGACCAGCTCGTCGTGCCGAAGGGGTTGCCTGCCGACGAGCTGCACGTCACGCTCGGCTACTACGGCGACGCCGACGCCGCGCCGGAGGGACTGCGCGAGGCGTTGAGCGACTGGGTTGGGCGTCAGTCGCTCGCCACCGAGGCCACCGTCGGCGGTGTGGCTCGGATGGGCTTCGACGACCCTCCGGCGACCACCCTGCTGCTGGAGTCGCCGGAGCTGGCCGAGCTGCGCTTGGCCCTGGAGCAGGTCGCTCCACCCGACACCACGCATCCCCACTTCACGCCGCACCTGACGCTGGGCTACGGACTCGACCTCCCGGAGACGATGCCGGAGACGGTTCCCCTTGACGCGGTCGAGCTGTGGTGGGGAGATCAACGAGGAGGTGCAATGGACCCCACAGACACCATCGGTGACGCCCTCGGGGCGGCCATCAGCGAGGAGCCGTGGAGCAACTTCTCGGCCTCCGACTACACGATCGAGCAGTGGCGCCGGGCCTGTCTGATCACGATGCCCGGCGGCGACCCCGAGGCCAAGTCGACCTACAAGCTGCCGGTCAGGACCCCCAGCGGAGCCGTCAGCCGGGCCGGGGTGCATGCTGCCGCAGCAGCGCTGGCCGGGGCCCGGGGAGGAGTCGACGCCCCGGCCTCGGAGAAGGCCAAGGCGGCACGGGCGCTGCGCGGGCTGTACCGCCAGCTCGGCGACACGCCGCCCGACAGCCTCAAGGCCGACGCCACCGATCCTGACGTGCTGGAGGGCTGGGCTCCCTCGACCTCGCCGCCGGGGACCCACGACGCGCCGGGCTGGGTGACCAACCCGCGCGAGACCCAGCGGTTGCGCGACTACTGGACCCGTGGGGCGGGAGCGGGGAAGATCCGCTGGGGCCAGCCGGGCGACTTCGACCGCTGCCGCAGCCAGCTGCGCAAGTACGTGCCCAACCCGAGCTACCTCGCGGGGACCTGCGCCAACCTGCACTTCGTGGCTCTCGGCTACTGGCCCAACCAGGGCCCGCACGCCTCCCGCAACCGCGGCCGCCGGGGACTGCCCGGTGACGCCAACCAGCTCGTCGACACCGAGGAGATCATCGCCGTGACCGCCGCCTTCGAGACCGCCGCTGCCGAGGCTGCACAGCTTCCACCTCTGGACTGGTTCCAGGATCCGGGCCTCGACGGTCCGACTCCCCTGACGGTCACCGAGGACGGCCGCGTCCTCGGGCACCTCGCCACCTTCGACACCTGCCACGTCGGGATCTCCGGTGCCTGCACCCAGCCGCCGCGCAGTCACCATGACTACGCCTACTTCCGCACCGGCGAAGCCGAGACGGCGGGCGGGATGGTCTCGGTGGGGCAGATCACGATGGACACCGGCCACGCCGGGACCGATCTCGGGCCGACGGCCGCGGTCAGCCACTACGACGACACCGGCACCGTCGTCGCCGACGTCGCTGCGGGCGAGGACGACTACGGCATCTGGGTCGCCGGGGCGCTGCGCCCGGGGCTGTCCGACGCCCAGCTGCGCGGCCTGCGTGCCGGGGCGCTGTCGGGCGACTGGCGACGCATCGGCGGCAACCTGGAGCTGGTCGCCGCGCTCGTCGTCAACGTGCCCGGCTTCCCGATCCCGCGCACCCAGGTCGCCTCAGCCGGTGGCCAGGACTTCGCACTGGTCGCCGCTGCCGTCGTCACGCTCGATCCCAACGCCGTCGACGCCGACCGCGTGGCGATCGCCGTGATGGCCGCGCTCGATCAGCGCCAGGCAGCGCGCGAGCGGGCGGTGCGGGCGGCGGCGCTGGCCAACGAGATCAACGAGCTGCGCGTGGGGCAGCTGCTGGCCGCCGTGGAAAGCTGATCCGGTGCCGTGCGGCTGCGGAAAGAAGCGCAAGTATCTCGTGACGACCAAGGAGGGCCGCCAGGAGACCGTTGACACCCTGACCGCGGCGATGGCGATCATCCGCAAGGAGGGCGGTCGCTACCAGCCGATAAAGGTCTGAGCCAGGGTGTAGGCCGCGACTCCTCGCGCAGCAGCGCGATCGCCGTCAGGATCGGGTGCGGGTCGCCCGGGTCGGCGTGCTCGTGCAGCCACGCCAGCGATCGTCGTGACAGCACGTGCTGCTCCGACCACTCGATCCGGACCTCAGGGTCAAGCTCCATCGCGCACCTCCCTCGTGGTGCCTGATGGACGGCCAGTGTCCCACGGGTCCTTGCCGCGCGTCACCCCCTGGCGTACAGTGCCGCCTCAGACGACCGAGGAACCCCGAGGAGCGAAGCTCCGGGGAACCGCCAGAGGCCGCGAAGCGGCTGGCGTGGTTGGCGATGCTCCGATTCTCCCGTCCCTCGACCCGCGGAGGCTGTGATGTACGAGCTGCCTGAGAACCTCAGTGCTCTGTCGGCCGATGAACTCCAAGCGCTGATCGACCAGGGCCTCGATGCCCTGCGGGCGCTCAGGATCACCGACCAGTCCTCGGAGGAGGACATCGTCGAGGGCGAGCGCATCGTCGGCCTGCTCAATGGTGTGCGGGCCGAGGTCGCCACCCGCCGCGCCGACACGCATCGTCGCGACCGTGCCGCGGCGCTGCAACACGCGGCGACTCCGGAGAGCCCCGAGCAGCCCGAGCCTGAGCAGCCGGAGACCCCGGAGACCCCCGAGCAGCCCGAGACCCTCACCCCGGACGAGGTGATCGCACCGCCGGAGCCGGTCGTCGCCAGCTCGTCACCGGCGCGGCGTGCCGCCGCCAACGGCGGACCCCCCGCGGTTCCGGCGCCACGGACCGAGGCGGTCTCGCTGATCGCCGCCGCCGACGTGCCTGGGTTCCCGACCGGAGCGCCGCTCGAAGGGCTCAGCGCGGTCGCCTCGGCCGTGCTGAACCGTGTCCGCGGCCTGCCGACGGTGCGCATCGGCGGGCGCGATGGCGTGCGCAACCGCTACGGCGCCGCGGTGATCCGCAAGAACGGGTACGGCGCGCTGACCCAGGACAGCGAGCGCGACGACATGCGCCTGGTCTGGGAAGCCGGGGACGAGCGACGCCTGCCCGGCAATAGCCTCGTCGCCGCCGGTGGCTGGTGCGCTCCCTCCGAGACCCTCTACGACCTGTGCCAGTACGAGACCGTCGACGGGATCCTGTCGATCCCCGAGATCCAGGTCACCCGCGGCGGCATCCGCTGGACCGAGGGCCCGAGCTTCGACGACATCTACTCGGCCTGCGGCTTCGAGCTGACCGAGCAGGAGGCGATCGCCGGGACGGCGCAGAAGGACTGCTGCATGGTCGAGTGCCCGCCGTTCGAGGAGATCCGCCTCGACGCCGTGGGCCTGTGCGTGAAGACCCCGCTGCTGACCAACGCCGCCTATCCGGAGCTGGTTCGCCGGTTCATGGAGGGCGCGCTGGTCGCCCACCAGCACAAGGTCAACAAGTACGTCATCGACCGCATCGCCGCCGCCGCCGGAGCCTCGACGACGCTCGACGACGCCGGGTCGCTGTCGATCACGATGGCCAACATCGAGCTGCTCGCCGTCGGCATGCGCTACCGCTACCGGATGAGCCAGACCGCCTCGATCGAGGTGGTCGCCCCGTTCTGGCTGCTGACGCTGCTGCGCATGGACATCGCGATGCGCCAGGGCGTATCGCCCTCGGAGGTCACCGACGCAGCCATCAACGCCTGGTTCAGCGCCCGCAACATCAACGTGCAGTGGGTCTACGACTTCCAGGACCTCCAGGTCGACGGCTGCCAGGTCACCGTTCCCGACACCGTGACCGTGCTGATGTACCCGGCGGGCACCTGGGTCAAGGGCTCCGCCGACGTGATCAACGTCGACGCCGTCTACGACTCCACCGGACTGTCGGAGAACGTGTTCACCGCGCTGTTCATGGAGGAGGGCATCCTCGCCGTGCAGCGCTGCACGCACACCTGCGCGGTCGACGTGCCGATCTGCATCAGCGGCCGCGTCGGCGCCGCCGACATCACCGGCTGCCTGACCGTCGGCTCGACGGGCGGCACGGGCGCGATCGCCGCGACCGGTGCCACCGCTGGCACGCCGGGCACCTGGACGCCTGCTGGCTCCACCGCCCCGGCCAGCCCGGGGGCGATGGGCGGCATCACCGCCAGCCCGACCTCGGCCTGGACGACGGGCCAGTACGTGCAGACGGCGACGGCTGGCACGGCCGGTCGCGTCTACTGGAACGGCACCGCCTGGACGACCGGAGCGGCGCCCTGATCGAGAGCTGAGGAGAGCGGTGGGAAGGAGGTGAGTCGATGCCCGAGATGATCGCCGGAGCGCGTTGGTACCTGGATGTCCCATCACCGCCCGTGCTCCCAGGAGGCGTCCTGGCTGTCGCCAACGTCATCGACGACCCTCCGACCCACGCCCTAATGGGCTCGGAGTACAACACCGACGCCTGCGCCACGGCCCAGGAGTGGGCCGAGGACTGGTGCACAATGAGCCCGGCCAACCCCAAGGTCTTCGACGACGACTGGGAGCTGGTGCGAGGCGACCCCTTCGTCGCCTACACCGGCCTGGAGTGCATGATCACGACGCTGGAGGAGGCCAAGACGCGGGCCCTGCGGCGCTTCGACTACGCCGAGTCGCGCGCCGTCGACAAGGGCCTGGCGGCGTGGCTGGACGGCAACGCCGCGGTCGACCTCGGCGGGCCGTTCCCGATCAACCAGGCGATCGGGGTCGCCGAGGCCTACGCGTCGACGGTCTACGGCGGCGTGCCGACGCTGCTCATCCCGCGCCAGTTCGTGCCGTGCGCGTGCGGGTACGGCATCCGCTCCAACCTCGACGGCTCGCTGACCACCTGCCAGGGCTCGAAGGTCGCCAACATCACGGCTCCGATCACGCTCCCGGTGCCCGCCGACGCCAGCGGGACGATGTACGTCTGCGGGCAGATCACCCTCCTGCGCGGCACGGTCATGTCCTACTCGGCGCCCCAGCAGGTGACCGACGACCAGGGCCACTTCGCCCCGCCACGCGCCCTCGCCGAGCGCATCTACGTCCCACTCGTCGAATGCCTCACCGCCAAGGTCGAGGTGACGTGCTCATGAACTGGAGGAGCTAGCGATGGCCAACCCCAAGTCGTTCCCGCTGGTCCGTGGCCGTGTCATGCGCGTCACCAAGGTCGACGGCTGCTGCGCCCCGGTGTACGGGCCCGACAACCAGGTCGTCACCGACGGCTTCGTCTCGGTGGCCCTGACCGCCAACGTCAACACGCCCGACGAGATCACCGTCACCAACGCCGCCGGGCGCACCTGCGTGCGCGACACGGCATGCCCCGAGTTCCAGGGCTACGACGCCGAGATCACGTTCTGCGAGGTCTCACCGTGCCTGTTTTCCCTCGTCACCGGCCAGCCAAGCGTGACGGACGCGGCGGGCGAGATCATCGGGTTCCGCATGAACTCGGGCATCTCGACCTGTGACCAGGGCTTCGCGCTGGAGGTCTGGATGGGTGTTCCGGGCGTGGCTTGCTCAGGTGATGCAGGGGCGTTCGGCTATCTGCTGCTGCCGTGCCTCCAGGGCGGCGTGGTCGGCGACTTCACGATCGAGAACGCGGCGGTGACCTTCACGGTGACCGGCGCGGTGACCAAGGACGGCAACGGCTGGGGCACGGGGCCCTACGACGTGATCGACGATGGCACGGGTACGGCCGGGCCGCTGCCCGACCCGCTGGACCCCGACGACCACCTCTACGTCGTGTTCACCACCGTTGCTCCGCCGGACCCGACCGACGGCTGCGTCGAATTGACGCCGCCGGGCGGCGTGACCAACTCGACGGGTGCCACCGAGGTCGCCGGTGCGGCAGGCACCTGGACCCCGAGCGGCTCCACGCCGCCGACCAACGTCGCCAACCTGATCGCCGGGACGCCCAACGTCGTCGTCGCCTCGCCGACCACGGCGTGGACCACGGGCAGCTTCGTGCAGACGGGGACCGCTGGCGGCGCCGGGCAGGCCTACTGGGACGGCGGTGCCTGGGTTGCCGGGGTGGCGCCCTGATCTGAGGGAGGATGGCGGCCATGACCGCCACCGATCCACAGCCACTCGCGGCTGCCGAAGGGTGCGTGCCGTGGGTGATGGACACGTCGTGCTGCGACGAATGGGACTCGCTCGATCCGGCGCTGCAAGCGCGGGCGGAGGTGCTGGCGTGGGACGTGCTGCGCGTACTCACGGCGGGACGGGTCGGCTCGTGCCCGGTCACGGTGCGGCCGTGCCTCGGCCCGCCGTGCACGGTGTGCAACCCCGGCGGCACCTGGATGATCCCCTTCATCCGCGACGGCAACTGGTACGACCAGATCTGCGGCAGCGACCCGTGCAGCTGCGAGCGGCTGTGCGAGATCGTGCTCCCGGGCCTGGCGGCGATGCTCACCGAGGTCCGCCTCGACGGTGAGGTGCTGCCGCTGGAGGCCTTCCGCATCGACAACGGCAACCGCATCGTGCGCACGGATGGCCAGTGCTGGCCGAGCTGCCAGAACATGAACGCACCGCTGGGGGATCCGGCCACCCTCGGCATCACCTACATCCCCGGCATCGTCCCCGACGCCGCCGGGCTGTGGGCGGCAGGCGTGCTGGCGTGCGAGTTCTCCAAGGCGTGCAGCGGCGCCAAGTGCCGCCTGCCCAGCTCGGTCACCTCGATCGCACGCCAAGGCGTCGCCTTCACCGTGTCGAGTGGGATGTTCGACAACGGGACCGGCATCCGCGAGGTCGACGCCTACCTCCACGCCGTCAACCCGAACGGGCTCAAGGTCCCGCCGATGGTGTGGTCACCTGACGTGTCGTGGGCGCGTCACAGGTACACGACGTGGGTGCCGACGCCGTGACGATCGTCGCCGAACCGAGCGGGCTGGTGCTGCCGCCAGCGGCGCCGGTGATCCTCGACCTCGTCGAGTGCGTCTGCGATCGCCTCACGGCCGAGGGCGCCGGGAGGCCCTGCTGGTGCGGCCTGCTGCCCGGCCTTGAGGTCTCCTGGGACTACTGCGCCGAGTGCGACAACGGCACCTGCGGCATGGGCTGGGTGCGGCTGGCGAGCGTGTTCCCCTACAACGTCTTCCCGATCCAGTCGCTCGAAGTGGGCTGCGCGCTGCCGCTGGCTTGGGCGGTCGAAGTGGGGGCGCTGCGCTGCATGCCCACGAGCGACGGGATGCTCCCCGACCCGAGCATCACCGCCGAGGCCGCAGCCGCGCAGTACGCCGACGCCTACGCGCTGTACCGGGCGCTGATGTGCTGCAACGCCCCCCTCGTCGCGGCGGGCATCTACACGCCGACCGGGCCCCAGGGCGGCTGTGTCGGTGGGTTCTGGACGGCCTGGCTGAGCGCGGACTGATGGCCACCGACGTCCGCGTCGAGATCCGCGATGCGACCATCATCAGCGCGCTGAACACGCCGGGCGGGGCGGTGTTCCGGTGGCGCGACGAGACCGAGGAGAAGGTGCTGGCGGTGGCCTACGCCACGTCGCCGGTCAACGATCCGCTCAATGCCCTGCACCGCGGTGGTGTCGTCGGCGAGTTCAAGCAGTCGTGGGTGACCCGCCGCTACGGCAACCAGCACCGCGTCGGCTTCGCCATCGAGAACTTCTCCGACCATGCCGACATCGTCGAGTTCGGGCGCTTCCGCAGCTTCGGCCACGAGACCTTCGCCTGGACCGAGCACACGCCGCCCGGCGAGATCGACACCCACCCGCACGGCACCGCTGGGCGGCTGGGCCGCCACGTGCTGCAACGGGCGGTCAACTCGGTGATGCCCGCAGCCACAGGGGGCACATTCACCCCGTTGTAAGGTTCGGCCCTCTCAGGAGGCTCGCCGATGACGATGAAGCAGTTTCAGACGGCAGCCCGGCGCGGCCAGACGGCGGTGGCCAACCCGGTCGACGTCTCCTTCGAGTGGGAGGCCACCGAGGGCACCTACGTGGAGATGGTCGCCCACCCACCGACCACCGGCCAGATGGCCCTGTTCCTGTCCCACCAGCTCGACACCGGCACCGGCGGGGTGCGGGCGATGTTCGACCTGCTGTCGACCGTGCTGGAGCCTGGGCAGTACCGGATCATCGAGAACCAGCTGCGTGATGGCCTCGACGTCGACGTGGTGATCGAGGTCGTGCGCTACCTGATCGCGGAGTGGTCGGCCCGCCCTACCCAGCCGCCCTCCGGCTCGTCGCCATCGCGACGGAGCACTGGGGTGCGATCGACGGTGAGGCAGCGGCCGGTGGTGTCGACTACCTCCAACTGAGCTTCGACCGGTTCTGCAACGCGGTCTACTGGTGGGCCGTGCAGCGCGTGCGCGACGTCGAACGCTTCGAGGCCGACTTGGACCGCCCGCTGCCCGGTGAGCACGTCGGCTCGCGGGTCACCGAGACCGATCTGGAGGAGGACGGGCGGGCCTTCATGGCCTTCGCCGGGGCGTTCGGCGTGAGCCCCGACAGCATTGCCCGCGGCCGGAATGGCGACCCGCCCGAGGGGGACGCCGTACCATCGTCGGCCAGCGTGTAGCGGAGGGAAGCCGGATGGCTGGACGGAACGTTGGCAACATCGAGGTCACCGTCGATGCCGACACCTCCAAGCTCAAGGCACAACTGATCAAGGCCGGTGAGGAAGGCGGCGAGGGCGCCGCCGAGGCGATTGATGAGGCGCTCGGCGACATCGGCGGAGCCGGTCTCAAGAAAGCCATCGCCGAGATCCGCGCCGAGATCGAGGAGGGGCTGTCGGGCATCGAGGCGGAGATCGACGTCGTCCTGCGCGAGGGCGCGCTGGCCGAGATCCGCGCCGAGATCGAGGAGGGGCTGTCCGACATCGCCGCCGAGATCACGCCGACGCTGCCCGAGGGGCGACTCGCCGAGATCGCCGAGGAGATCAACACGACGGTCTCGGGCATCGACGCCGAGATCAGCCCGGTCGTCAACGAGTCGGCCCTGATCGCCGCCGCCGAGGAGATCAACACGGTCGTCAGCGGGATCGACGCCGAGATCTCCCCCACCGTCAGTCCGGTGGCAGCCGCTCAGGCCCGAGCCCAGCTGGCGGCGGTCGGTAGTGGCGGTGGCAGGCAGGCCGCCGACGACTTCGGGTTCAACTTCCTGGACGTCTTCTCGGGCCGGATGAAGGCGATCATCGGCGCCGTCATCGTGCTCGCCGAGCCGCTGGCGGTGCTGCTGGAGGGCGCCCTCAGCGCGGCTGTGCAGGTCGCCTCCTCGGCCTTCTCCGCGCTGGCCGGGTCGATGGGCGCAGCGCTGCCGATCCTCGCCGGGCTCGGCGCCACGCTCGGCGCGGTCGTCATCGGCAGCCTCGGCGTGGGCAAGGCGATCAAGGCGGTGACCACCGAGTTCGCCGCCGCCGCCGACGAGGGTCGGGCCTTCAACTTCGAGGCCGAGAAGATCCAGAAGACCCTCGGCAACCTCGGCCCGGCGGCGCAGGCCGTGGTGCGGGCCTTCGCCGACCTGTTCCCCCAGCTGCGGGCGATCCAGAACGTCATCGCCGAGCACCTGTTCGCCGGGCTGGGCGACGAGCTGTCCCGGCTCAGCCAAGAGACGATCCCCGACATCGGCGCCGCCTTCGCCCTTGCCGCCGACAGCGCCAACCGATTCTTCCGCGGCCTCGCCGACGCCGCCAGCGAGATCGACTTCGCGGGCACCTTCGCCGCCGTGCAACCGGCCATCGACGCGCTCGGTCGGGCGATCGGCAACGTCGTAAGAGCCATCGAACCCTTCCTCAAGGCCGCCGCACCAGCGGCGCGCGAGCTGGCCGCCGGGCTGGAGGCGGCCTCCGCCTCGCTGCTCGACATGATCCGCTCCGGGGCCGCCAGCGGCGCGCTGACGCGGTTCTTCCAGGAGGGCATCGAGAGCCTGCGCACCTGGTGGACGTTGATCCGCAACACCGGCGAGGCGCTGTTCACGCTGTTCCAGGCCGGGAAGCGAGGCGGCGACGACCTGGTCGGCTCGCTCGCCGACATCATCGGACGCTTCAACGACTGGATGCAGTCGCTGCGCGGCCAGCAGGCGCTGGCGCAGTTCTTCGAGACCGGCCGTCAGGTGATGCACGATCTGGTGCCGCTGCTCAAGGGTCTCCAGGGGTTCTTCGAGAACCTCGTCTCGCCGGGGGCCATCGGCCGCTTCGGAGACCTCACCGAGGCCCTCGGCGAGATCCTGCCGATGCTCGGCTCGATGCTGGAGCTGGTCGGGCGCGTCGGGATCCTCAGCGCCTTCGCCGAGCTGCTCGTGATCATCGCTCGGGCCCTGGAGCCGATCCTGCCCGACCTCCAGGAGATGGCCACGATCATCGGGGTCAACCTGGCCGGGGCAGTGCGCGCGCTGACGCCGTTGATCGAGACGCTGGCCACCGTCATCGGCGCGGTGGCGAGCCTGTTCAACGACCTCCCGGGGCCGATCCAGGCCGTCGTGCTGGGGATCGGCGCGCTGATCGCGTTGCGCGGCCAGATCTCCTCGTTCGGCTCGGCCTTGTCCTCGACGTTCGCCACGATCCAGACCAACATCGCCACGCTCGGCACCGCCGCCGGACTGGCCAAGCTCGCCATCGGCGACATCTTCACGGGGATCAAGGCGGGCAACTTCGCCCAGGTCAGCCAGGGCCTCAAGGACCTCGGCCCGGCGCTCGCCGCGACCGCCAAGGGCGTCGGAGCGGCCGCGGGCACGGCCATCGCCGCCGGGCTGGGCGTCGCCTTCGGCCTCCAGATGGCCCAAGAGGCTCACAGCATCGCCGGTCAGGTCACCGGGATCGTGTCCGCCATCGGCTCCTCGATCGCGGCCTTCGCCGCGGGTGGGCCGATCGTCGGCGGGGCCGCCCTCGGCATCGGCCTGATCGCCAACGCCTTCCTGGGCAGCGCCAAGAAGGCGGAGGAGGCCAGGGCCGAGGTCGACGAGTTCGCCGCCGCCCTGCTCAAGATGCGTGAGGGGGCCGACGACGCCGACGCCGTGAACATCGTCCTGGACAAGCTCAAGGGCAAGGGCGACGACGTGCGCGACGCCTTCCAGAAGATGGGGCTGTCGGTCGGTGACTGGGCCGACACGGTCATCTCCGGATCCAAGTCGGCCCAGGAGGCGACCGCCGACTGGATCGAGACGATCGTCGGGGCGGGAGACCCGCTGGTCGACATGGTGCGCAGCGGCGAGGTCTCGCTCGGCAAGCTGGCCGACGCCTTCGACCTCGCCAACACCGACGCCGGGGTCGTTCGAGGGACCTTCGCCCACCTCGGCGACACCCTCGCCGCCAACAACATCTCGATGCAGGACGCCCATGGCATGTTCGAGCTGCTCAACGACTCCCAGAGCCAGCTCGGCAAGGGGGCCGAGGAGGCCGCTCGGCAGACCTTCGAGGCCGGGTCGGCGCTCGACGAGCAGGCCGATTCGGCCGAGACCGCGGCCACCGGGCTCAGCGACGTCAGCGACGTCACGGTGGAGACCTCCAAGGCGATGACCGACCTGGAGACCGCCCTGAGCGGGCCGGTGGACGGCTTCGCCTCGCTCGGCGACGCTGTCTTCGGCATCGCCGCGCCGATGTCCGACGCCGAGCGCGAGATGATCGGCGTGGGCAAGGCCGCCGAGGCGGCCTCCAAGGCCGCCGACGCGATGCGCGACGCCTTCGACAAGCTGGTCTCTCCGACACTCGACAGCCAGCAGGCGCTGTCGGACTACCAGCAGGCGGTCGACGACCTGTCCCAGTCGCTCACCGACAACGGCAAGACGCTCGACCTCAACAGCGAGCAGGGCCGGGCCAACTCGGAGGCGATCCGCAACAGCGTCCAGTCGATCGCCGACTGGGGCGAGGCCGCCCTCGCTTCGGGGGTCAAGGCCGAGGACGTCAACACGATCATGCAGGGCATGCGCCAGCAGCTGATCGACCAGGTCGGCGCCTTCGACACCGGCACGCAATCGGCCGAGGAGTACGTCGCGGCGCTCGGGCTGACCCCCGAGACGATCACGACCATCGTCGAGACGCCGGGCCTGCTCGACGCCACGGCCAAGATCCTCGACTACGACAACGACCTCGACGGCATCCCCGACACCATCGACACCGCCTTCTCGGCCAACAACCTCGACGTCGTCAAGGCCCACCTGGCGGAGTACGGGGTCGACCTCTCCGGCGTGCCCGACAGCGTGCTCACCGAGTTCTTGCAGAAGAACTGGGAGCAGGTCCACGGCCAGACGCAGACCATCCAGAACGACATGACCACGCTCGACCAGACCACCGCCACCCCGGAGGTCGCGGTGCCGACCGCACCGGCCGCCTCCGAGCAGGTGGCGGGCGTGAAGTCCGACGTCGACAAGCTCGACAAGGCGACCGCCAACCCCAACGTCAGCATCGTCGGCAACGCCATCGTCATGCTCCAGCTGGCGGCGATCCAGGAGCAGCTCAAGCAGCTCGGAGCAATGAAGCCAGCGCCCGCGGTGACGCTGCCGACCTACCCGGCGGTGATCGTCCAGACGGCGACGATGATCGCCCTGCTGAGTGCCCTCGATCGCACCAAGGCCGACCCCGACGTCTCGTTGTCGGGCTACGCCACGGTCTACGGCCAGATCGCCGCGCTGATGGTGCTGCTGGCCGCGCTCGACCGCGTCACCGCCCGCCCGAGCATCGTCATCGACGGCATCTCCACAGCGATCAACCAGGTCAACACGTTGGCGACAGCGATCGCCAACTTGCGCGACAAGACCGTCACCGTCACCACCCGCAACGTCGCCACCACCGTCGGCGGCATGGCCGGTGCGCTGATCGGGGGCCCGATGACGATGAACGTCGGCGAGCGCGGCTACGCAGAGGCGTTGGTGCCATTGCAACTACCGCTCAACCGCGTCAACCCCGAGGTCCGCGACATGGCCGCCCTGCTGCGCGGCGAAGGCGTCGCGACCGCCGTCCCGACGGGAGGCAAGGTGGTCAACAACTACATGACCGTGCAGCTCACCGGCAGCGACCCGCGGGCGGTGGCCACCCAGGTGATGAACCGAGCCGCAGCGCTGGCGAACTGAGGGGAGGGGACACGTACGTCGGCTACATCTCCATCGGGGCCGACGACCCCTTCGCCTCACCGGCGACGGAGTCGGTCGAGGTGGTCAACAACGAGCGCGCCTACGCCTACGCCCGCTGGGCCGGGCTGACGTGGCTGAGCCCGTGCGATCCGTGCGATGTCGTCGAGCTGATCGTCGGCGACGGCAGCCGGTTCCAGAGCCCCGTTCTCGACCCCGCTCCGTGGTACGACCCCGACGACCCCGACACGTGGGGGTTCCTCGGCGTCGTCGGCCTGGAGGTGCACGGTGACCAGGACTCGACCCGCCGGTCGAACGTCTCGATGGGCCTCTCCGGGCAGGGCATCATCGGCCCGCAGTACATGGCGCCGCGGGAGATGACCGTGCGGGCGCTGGCTCTGGCCCAAGACGAGTGCTCGCTGTCGCGCGGCCTGCTGTGGCTGCGCGGTCAGTACGGCAGCTCGAAGAACCCCTGCGGCGGCGACCCGATGACGTACTTCGACTGCTGCCCGTGCGTCTGCGAGGACGACGAGACCCCCGGCGGGCCGTGCTGGGCGCACAACTACCTGGAGCTGCGCAGCGGGCCCAGCTGCGACCCGCAGTGGTGGCCCGCCACCTACGCCGACGTCATCGCCGGGCCACCGGCGGAGGACGAGGAGTGGTGCGACTGGCCCGACATCTACCGCCAGCTGCGCACCGGGCCGCCCGCGTGGAGCTGCTGCATCGACCAGTGCGTGGTGCCCTACATGCGCCAGTTCCACAACACTCGGGTGACCGCCGGGCCGACGATCCTGCGCCACCCCGAGATGAGCTGCGGGTCGATGGTCGAGATCGAGTTCACCATCGTCGCCGCCGACCCCGTGCCCCACGGCATGCCGTTCATGGCGGTGCGCGAGTGGATCGGCGGTCAGGCCGACGACGAACTCGTCACCGATCCCGAGCCCGAGGCGGCGCAGCCGGACCCGTTCGCGGCGGTGGCCTGATGGCGCAGTGGCGACGAGCCCGGCTGGTCGTCAGCACCGCCACCCGCGAGGTCCTGATGACCGGGATGCAGCCGTCCGTCACGCTGCGCTCCAACGCCGACACCGGCAAGCTGCGCATCGGGCTGTGGATGGCCGGGGAGCGCGTCGCCGGGTGGTTGGTGCCGTACCTCCCGGCCGACATCGCCCTAACGATCCGCCGGGGCAAGGCGATCGCGCTGGTCAACGGCGCGCCGCGCGACCTGCCTGCGCACCTGCGCGACTGGGATGGCGTGCGCTGGCCGGAGGCCGGTCAGCTGCCGATCGGCAGTTTCACGGTGACGCTCGACCAGGAGCCAGACAAGGCGGTGCCGGTCCTCGTCGACGTCACCACGACCGCGGTGGGTGACTAGCCGTGCCCTTCTTCTGCGGATCACATCGAGCATTCGTCGTCGAGCGCGGCGGGGTCACTCCCGTCGGCGAGCTGGATCCGCTGATCGCGGTGCGCTGGCAGCGGATCCGCGACGACGTCTCGACCGCCGAGGTACGGGTGCCGACCCACGACTGCTGCGAGCTGCTCGGGGACCTGCGCACCATCCGCCATGAGCTGCACCTGGAGCGCAACGGCCTGGAGGTGTGGCAGGGGCCGATCACCCGCATCGAGTACGACTTCGACGAAGTCAGCGTGTTCGCCGCCGACGTGCTCTGGCAGTCGACGCGCACCGTGCTCGACGAGGGTTACGACCAGAGCTACCCGAACATCAGCAACGCCATCGACCGGATGGACTGGCTGCTGCGGGACAAGACCTACGCGCTGCACGGCGACCCCTGGAACGTGGTCCCCCACCTCCACCCGCTGCACCACAGTGGCGACCCCCAGACCAGCCGCGTCGTCAACGCCTGGCAGTTCTACACATGGGAGGACTTCGACAAGTACGCCGAGGACTACGGCACCGACTACTGCGTGGTCAACCGCGACATCTACTACTTCGACATCAACCTGGCCTGGAAGATCATCGCCCCGCTCGACGAGCGCTACCTGAGCCAGTTCCCGCGCATCGTCGAGTACGGCAACCAGGCGGCGACGCGAGGGGTGGTCACCAATGGCCACGGCTACGCGGGCGTCGCCACCGCGCCGCAGAGCTTCATCGACCAGTACGGCTACGTCGACTGGCTGGTGACCAACGAGAACGACGGCCAGCTCGACAACATCCCGACCCCCGAGGAGGTCGCTACGTGGTCGGCGACGGCGGCACGCAACATCACCGACCGCTACCCGGCGCCGGTGGCGATCGTGATCCCCGCCAACACCACGCTGCTGCCCGGTGGGCCGTGGCTGATGGAGGATCTCGTCCCCGGTGCCTGGTTCCAGGCCACGGTGACGCGGATGTGCCGCTCGGTGTCGGAGTACCAGCGGATCCACGAGGTGGTCGTCACCGAGGAAGCACCCAACGGCGAGACCGTGCAGTTCAGCGCGGTGTCCGCCCCGAGTGAGATGGTCGTGCCCTAGATGGCCAAGGTCCCCGGCGAGCGCGACTCCCTCCCGGCCTTCCTCCGTGACCTCGATACGCGCCTGACCCGCCAGGAGCGCCACGTCCACTCCGGGATCGGTACGACCGGAGCCGTCGGTCCAGCCGGTCCAGCCGGGCCAGCCGGGCCGACGGGTCCGACGGGTCCGACGGGGGCGCAGGGCCTTCCCGGGACGCCTGGAGGGCCCGGAGCGACTGGTTCGACCGGACCGGCGGGCCCCTCCGGTCCGACCGGGGTGCAGGGGCCACCCGGGGCGACCGGCCCGACCGGGGCGACCGGTCCAGCGGGCCCGACCGGGGCGACCGGTCCAGCGGGCCCGACCGGGGCGCAGGGTGAGGCCGGAGCCACTGGTCCACAGGGTCCGACGGGCCCCACCGGAGCCTCGGGCGACCTCGGCCCGACGGGACCGGCGGGCGCCGACTCGACGGTGCCTGGCCCGACCGGCCCGACGGGTCCGCAGGGGACGGTCGGTCCGACTGGTCCGCCGGGGGCGACCGGCGGCCCTGGCGTACCCGGCCCGACTGGCCCGCAGGGCCCGACCGGGCCACAGGGCGACCAGGGCGTCGAGGGACCGACTGGCCCGCAGGGTCCGACGGGCCAGACCGGCACCGGCATCACGATGCGCGGCGAGGTGGCGACCTCCGGCGACCTCCCGCCGACCGGCAACACCCAGGGCGACGCCTTCATCGTCCAGGCCGACGACTCGCTGTGGATCTGGGATGGCACGCAGTGGGTGTCCGGTGGCTCGATCCAGGGTCCAGCAGGGGCGACCGGCGCGCAGGGCGCACAGGGACCGACGGGCGCTCAGGGCCCGGCTGGGGCGACGGGAGCGACGGGGCCCACGGGTCCGCAGGGGCTCGTCGGACCAACGGGACCGAGTGGTCCACCCGGACCGGCGACGACTGCCGGTGGGCTCTATCGCTGGGACCTGACCTCAGGGTCGGCCGCGGGCGACGTATCAACGGGCACAACGACCTGGAGCACGGCGACCACCGTGAGCATCAACAAGACGACGCTCAGCGGCACCGACCTCACCAACCTGCTGGCCTCCCTCGACGCCGACAACGGCCTCTACCTCCAGGACAAGGCCAACGCCGACAACTTCGCTCGCTATGACATCACGGGGCCAGGCGTCGACGCGGGAACCTACGTCAACTACTCGGTGACGCTCGTCAACTCCGGCGGCGTGCCTCCAGCCAACAACCAGGAGACAGACGTCGGGTTCCTGGGGCCCGGGATCGGCACTCCAGGTCCGACGGGGCCCACGGGTCCGACAGGCGCGACCGGTCCGACAGGCGCGGCCTCCACCGTTCCAGGCCCGACGGGTCCAACCGGCGCGACCGGCGCGACCGGCCCGACCGGACCCACCGGGGCTGGGGCTGACGAGGTGTGGATCGGCGCGGCCGACCCGATCGGCAGCACCCCGACGATCGAGCTGTGGTACGACACCGACGCCGTCGGCACCGCCTACGACTGGAACGCGGCGTGGGGCTACCTCGGCAACACCGGCGGCTCGGACGTGGCGGTCAGTGCGACGCCGACCGTCGTGCGCACGATCACGCTCACCCTGCGCAACGATCGCCGCTACCAGGCGCAGGTGACCAACAACGGGTCGTACATCTCGGGGGCGGCGGCGGGAAACAGCTTCCGTGCCCAGATCCGCGTCGATGGCACGTCGATCGCCGATCAGCCGACCTCGGTTGACGTCAACAGCAACTACCTGTCGCCTGCGACAACGGCGGTCTCGTTCACGCCGGGAGCAACCGCTTCGCACACGATCGACATCAACGTCATCAGGGACTCGGGCGCTGGCACGCTCCAGGCCCGCTACACGCTGGCCATCGTCGACATCGGCCCGGTCACCCCGAGCGCCGCCCCGGTCGGCGTGCTCTCCGCCCGCGTCGGTGGGGCGTGGGTGCCGATCTCCGGGGGCGTCCAGGGGCCGCCCGGTCAGGGCATCCCTCCTGGCGGCGCGGCCAACTACGTCCTGTCGAAGACCAGTGCCGCCGACTATGCCACTGGCTGGACGCAGCACTCGTGGTACGACGCGTGGGGGATCATCGGCTCCGCCTACCCACCGTTCTCCGGTGACCAGGTCGTGACCCTCGGCCAGCAGCTCACCACCCAGGTCTCGGCGGTCACGCGAGCCGATCGGCTCTACAAGATCACGTTCAACATCAACTTCTACGGCGGATCGCTGGCGTTCGGCCTCTACTCCAGCGGTGTCTACACGGGTGGGAGCGTCTGGATCTACGCCCCGGCGACCCAGTGGGGTGGCGGCACCGTCACTTTCTTCCGCACTGGCGAGTCCGGCCTCAACCAGCTCTACGACATCCGCATCGCCAACTACCAGGGAGCCGGGCCGTTCCACGTCCAGGGAGACGGCAACACCTTCATGATGATCGAGGACATAGGACCGAAGTGAGCTACACCACCATCACCCAGTGCACCAACGACGAGGCGTTCCGCGATCGAGTGACGGCGGGGGCGATGAAGGAGGCGATCTCGTCGGCGGTGTACGGCGAGACAGCCTTCGGCAAGCAGTTGCTGGTGATGCCCAGCCTGGCGCTCAGTGCGTTCATCTGGCCGTTGGCGGTCGACAACGAGGCCGCCTACGAGTACGCGGTCAACGCGGCCAACCCGAATCCCGGCGGCGACCCGACCGTGATCACCGACGCCAACATCCAGTCGGGCATCCAGGCGCACTGGCCGCCCGATCCCACTCCACCGCAGCCAGCGGCGTGACCGCCTACTGTTCCCCCAGCGAGGAGGGCTGATGCCTGGGTCCACACCGTGCCGCAACTACCCGTTCCCGGTCGATGCCGACCTGATCGACGTGGCGGGCGACATCAACAAGCTCGCCACGGCGGTCGACACTGACACCTGCGCGATGCGGATCATGCCCGTCCAGCGGGTGTTCGCCAACAAGGCCGCGCTCGACGCGGCGAGCCTGGCGGGCGTCAGCGAAGGGGCGGAGGCGCAGGCCCCCGCCGGGGTCTACTGGTCGCGCCAGGGTGGAGCGTGGGTCCTGCGCGACGGGATGCCCGTCGTGGCGATGCCGTCGGTGCCACTGACGATGGGCAACATCGCCCCCGGCCTGACGCCGTTCCCCGGCTACGCCACCTTCCCCACCGCCCCTTACAACCGGATCTGGCGGGGCAACGTCCTGGTCGGCCTCAGCGGCCACAGCGCCGACGGCGACTTCCGCGTGCGCGTCGTGCGCTACGGCGACAACGTCGACCTGGGCATCTCCGCCACCGACAGCTACGTCGCCAACAAGCCCTTCGTCTTCGTCTGCTTCTTCTCGCTACTGGTCTCCGCGGGCGGCTCGCTGACCGTCTATGTCGCCGCCGAGGTCGGCGGGGCGGGGGCCAACACCAACGGCAACGGGCACGTGCTGTGGACGGGCTACGCCACCGAGGCGGCGGCTTCCTGAGATGGCGCGGTGCCGCTGCGCCGAAGGCGGGTGCATCTGCGCGCTGGTCGCCGGGCGCAACACGACCGTCCACGGTGTCGGCAACCCGACCGACCCGTGGGTCGTCGACGTCGCCCCGTCCTCGACCGGCACGATCACCTTCAACGACGGGCCCAGCGTCGACTTCACCCAGACCGGCAGCGGCACCGAGAGCGACCCGACGCTCGTGCGCGCCCGCGCCGTGATCGCCGCGCTGGTCGACCTCGTCTCCAGTGGCGACCTGACGATCACCGAGACGGGGGCGGGGACCGAGGGTGATCCGGTCGTGTTCAGCCTGTCGTTCACCAGCATCGCCACCGCTGGCGGCACGCTCGGCGACGTGCTGACGCTCGGTGCCGACGGGAAGTACGCCCCGGGCCCGCCCAGCCAGGTCGCGCCGGGGACGATCTTCACTGGGGGCGGGCTGACCGGCGACGGCACCGTGGCCGACCCGATCCGGCTCAGCGTCTGCACCTACGCCCAGTTGAAGATGATGTGCAACTGACCGTGGCACACTGCCGCCGATGAGCACCAACGAGCCGCTCCCGCCCAACCCGGACGACCCCTGGGACGTCTCGGTGGTCATCGTCGGCGACGAGGGGGCGACCCTGCCTCCGTCGGTGACCGAGCCCGGCCCGCCCGAGGTGCCGCCGGAGGGCTCGGAGTAACATCGCCGCGCAGTGAGCGACGGCTTCGGCGACTTTGAACTGGACGACGCTGCGGACACCGAGCGAGCCGATCCCGAGCAGACCGCGATGCGGCTCCACGAGCTGCGCGCCTACCTCGCCGCCAACTCCGGTGAGGAGCTGGCGGCGTGGGACGCGCTCGACGTGGACGAGCGCGGCGTCGGCGAGATGCTCGCCGGGCGGCTGATCGACGCCCTCCTCAGTGACCCCGCCAGCGCGCCGCGCGACCTCCACTCGGCGATCGCCTACCTCTCCGGGCAGCCGGAGTGGGACGACCTCGACGCCGACGTGCAGCAGGTCGGGGCCGGACTCGTCGACGACATCCTCGCCTGGCTCTCGCGTCAGGGGTCGCTGCGGTGAGCAGGCGTCGCTACAAGGCGAAGGCAGGTTGACCTTGGGCGGCATCTACTACGACCTCGCCTCGATCCTCAGCGACGCCGGGTGCAAGGTCGGGGAGAACTCGATCAACGCCGGGTGGCAGACGCGGGCCCGCTCCTCGGGCGGGTTCCCCTCGCCGCCGCTCGCCGTGTGGTGGCATCACACCGCCTCCAAGACGAGCGTCGAGGGCGACCTCCAGTGGCAGTGCCACTCGTGCCCGGACAAGCCCGTCGGCAACATGCTGCTCGACCGCACGGGAACGTTCTGGCCGGTCGCCGCCGGGGCGAGCAACTGCGCCGGGAAGGGCGGACCCGCCCCGTTCTCCCGCGGCACCGTCCCGCTCGATTCCGGCAACACTCGCGGTTTCCAGATCGAGTGCGCCAACAACGGGCTCGGAGAGCCCTACCCGCAGGCCCAGATCGACGCCTACTTCCGCGGCTCGAACGCGCTCAACGCCTTCGTCGCCAACCAGCCGACCGACGTCATCACGCACTACGTGTGGGCGCCCTCCCGCAAGATAGATCCCGCCACCAACACCGCCGTGGAGGGCCCGTGGCGGCCGCGCGCGGTGACCAGTTCGGGCACCTGGAACCTAGACGACATCCGCGCCGAATGCGTGCGCCGTGCCAATGCTGGACCAACCCCGACACCCGAGCCCGAACCCGAGCCGGAGGAGGAGGAAGACATGATGATGATCGCTCGCCGCCCGGACGGCAGCCAGGCACTCGTGCTGCCCAACGGTGCCGCGATCTGGTTCGAGTCGGGCGCCAACGCGGTTGCCGCCAAGATCGCTGTCGTCGTTGACGTCACCGCCGCCGACTTCGACCGGCTGTTCGCCGCCGCCAGCTCCGTCGACATCGTCGGGGACAGTCAGGGCAACGTGTGACGGGTCCGTGATGGCTGCGCCCGTCATCCCGACCCCGATGCGCTCGGTCTTCCAGCGCGAGCCGGTGCGCGTGATGAACGCGATCTTCACGCTGCTGGCGGCGATCAACGCCGTGCTGCTCGGGGCCGGTGCCTACGACGGCGGAGCCGCTGCCGCGGTGACCGGCATCATCGCCGCACTCGCCGCCTTCGCCAACGAACTGTTCACCCGCGCCGAGGTCGTCCCGCTCAAGCCCCTGGAGGATCTGGCCGCGGCCGAGAAGGCTGGCTGAGTGCAAGTCCTGCCGCGCCCGGCGCAAGCGAATACGTCCGCCGACTTCGTGGTCAACGTGTTCGTCGTGACCGTCGCCACGATCCTCGTCGTCGCCTTCGTAGGGACGATGGCCGCCTACATCTTCACCGACAAGGACGTCGCCGCCCTGCTCGGGTCGCTCCTCGACATCATCACCACGATCATCGGCGCGCTCGTCGGCTTCATCGCCGGGAAGGGCTCCGGGCGCGCCGAAGTGCACGACGAGATTGGCCAGCTCGCCCACGCCCAGCAGACACAGGCCCCCCCGTCATGAGCTGGGGCCGGGCCTTCGTGACGATGGGGGCGATCCTCGCCGTGATCGGCCTCGGCGTCGCGTCGGCGATCCTCCAGGCGAACGTCGGCGAAGGCCAGGTCCCGCCCACCACCGTCGCTACTGGCCCCCCGGGCCCACAGGGCGTACAAGGGGGGCAGGGGCCACCGGGTGCGAAGGGAGATCAGGGTGAGCAGGGACCACCGGGACCACAAGGACCACAAGGTCCGGTCGGACCGGCTGGTACTCCGGGTCCTGTGGGGCCTGCGGGAGCTGACGGTGTGGACGGGAGTCCTGGTCCTGTGGGTCCTCGCGGGAGCGCTGGCAGCAGCGGTCCTGTCGGTGGCGTGGGGCCCGTCATTATAGGCGAGCGGCACGAGGTCCACGATCTCGGCGCGCGCGGCCGGCAGCGAGAGCCGCGCGAGCGCGATCGGCAGGCGG
>Ga0081455_10000651_pt1 | contig 45047 bp, 33 predicted proteins | sample TabmetS3T2R1_FD_70207 | JGI IMG/M metagenome (GOLD analysis project Ga0081455, IMG submission 70207) | Tabebuia heterophylla rhizosphere microbial communities from the University of Puerto Rico - S3T2R1 | ecosystem: Host-associated > Plants > Roots > Rhizosphere ...
CATGAGCTGAAGAGGAGCGTAAACACTGCCAGGCTCAATGACGAGTGGTACAACGTGATCGGCGGCGAAGATGATGAAGGCGCGATCATCGTTTCGCAGATACCTGAGCGCGTCGATTTTGCGAGCTTGTTGGCCAATCGCGTGGCGAATCTTGTTCCGGTCGACAACATCGAGGAGGTGTTCTCCGTGGTCGATGCCTATACGCAAACCGTCGGCGTCTACCCAGAAAGCCTCAAGAAGGACTTGCGTGACAGACTGCCCCTATTTGGAGCACAGCGTCTGACATCCCTGGGCTATGCGGGCGTGCCTAGTCTTGCGGCTCCTCAGGACGCTATCGAGCCGTTGCGCCGCATGTGCAAATGGATCGTCGAAGAAAGCTGCGATCCGTCAAAAGTGCCGCCTCGGTGGGAGACGGGGCTGGTCATCGCCGGCGGCGACTAGCTATTCGAGGCGGGAGAGTCGCGTTAGCATCGAGAGGAGAAGGCATGACGGGAGTGCTCAAGAATAAAGTGGCGCTCGTGACGGGCGGGTCACGTGGAATCGGGCGTGCAATCGCGCTGCGTCTCGCTCGGGACGGTGCGTTCGTCGCCGTCCATTATGGCGCGAACCGCGATCGCGCTGAAGAAACCGTGGCTGAAATCGAAAAGCATGGAGGCCGCGCGTTCGTCATCGGCGCCGATCTGCGCAAGATCGATGAGATTCCTGCATTCTTTGCCGCATTCGACGCGGCCTTGGCCGAACGCGGTCAAGCCGGCCTCGATATTCTCGTCAACAATGCCGGCATCGGCGGCGGTGGTGGCATCACCAATGTCACCGACGCTTTTTTCTCCGACCTGATCGACACGAATATCAGAGGACTGTTTTTCGTAACGCAGCATGCTCTTCCGCGACTCAGAAACGGTGGCAGGGTGATCAACGTCTCGTCGATGGTGTCCGTTGCCGCCTATCCCGGCTCGATCGCCTATGCCATGACGAAGGCGGCAGTCAACTCTATGACGCGCTCGCTGGCCGCCGAACTTGGTGCACGTCAGATCACGGTCAACGCCGTCGCTCCCGGCGCAACGGATACTGACTTCTTGAGCAAACTGCCGCCGTCATATCTCAAGATCATTATTGAGGGAACAGCGTTGGGCAGGATGGGACAGGCGGAGGACATTGCCCCCGTGGTGGCCTTTCTGGCCGGCCCTGATGGAGCCTGGGTCACTGGACAACTGATTCAGGCCAGTGGAGGCATGCACCTCTGAAGGATCCTTGGCAGGCCTGACTGCGGTGAGCCTCCCATCGCCGTAGCCTACACTTAGCTGCACTGCGCTTCGCGCATGCACATGGGGAGCACATTCAACGCGTAAAGCATTGATAAGTCCGAGTCCGGAAAAGAATCATAATCCCTTAGTCGGCGAGCAGATTGCGTACTTTGGCAAACCGCGTCGCAGAAATCCGACTAACGGTGTAAGAATGAGTGTCAGAGTTTGCAGAACAACGTCGGCAATTTCCGTTGGCTCCGAAGCACATGATCGGCACATATCTCTTTCTCTTCTGCCAATTTGCCCGTGACGGTCTTTTGCGATTTTGCGGGAGTCGGTATGTCAGCGGTTGTCAGAAGAAAATTCGACCGATCGACAGCGATAGTTGTTGGAAGCACAAGAAATTCAGAGCCCGCGAATTTTTCTTTGGATTCAAGAGCAAAGAAATTTGACGGCTCGTCGGTCGGATTTTCATTGTCAGAAGAAAAAAATTGCGCTGAAAATTCAGCGCATTAGGATGGAAAGGAATAATTGAGTGGGAGTGAGGGTACAAACGGCGGCAACAGCGTAGGTTTGGCGGCGAATTTCGCCGTCGCGCAATATCGTTGCAGTCTGTATCTCACCGCCCAGTTGGCATTCTCCGTCTTTGCTTCCAAACCTGAGGACCAATACCGTCTCATTATGTCGGGGAATCCCGACTGGGGCGCTTGGGTCTTGGGATCGCCATCGGCTGGAACGATGTCGACGTCAAATCGGCAGGCCGTTCTGCTTTCGTAGGCTCTTGTCGAATGCGGATGCGGGGACGAAGCGGCGCAGGAAACTGACCTGTCGTGCCATTTTTCCAGCCGCATATCGTCTCCTCGGAACGGAAGCGGTTGCTGCTTTCAAGACCGTCCTGGCTACGACTTCAGGGGCATCGCCGGCTTCGATCGCTTTTCGCAGGACCGCGTTCATGCCGGCGCGCGCGGAGTCATAGATGTCAAGCAATCGGTCCGGCTTGGCGAGATTTTCTTCAAATGCGGTACGGGTATAGGAGGGCTCGACCAATACGACGCGAATTCCAAAAGTGCGCAGTTCGTGATCCAGCGATTCAGAATAGCCTTCAATGGCATGTTTGGTCGACGCATAAAGCGCAGAATAGGGAGCTGGGATAAAACCCAGCACCGAACTTAAATTGACGATTCTTCCTTTCCCTTGACGTCGCATTGTCGGCAACACCGCGTTGGTTACGCGAAGAACGCCAAAGACGTTCACGTCGAACAGCGCCTGAGCCTGTACAGTCGAGGACTCCTCCGCACCTCCCAGCAGACCAATGCCGGCATTGTTGACAAGAAGGTCGATGCGCCCGGCCTTGGCCAGCACGTCACTGACCAGTTTCGCCACGGATGCGTCATCGGTCACGTCGCAGGCCAGCATGGTCACGCCGTTGGATCCTTCGGCTGTTATGCGACGGCCGGTTCCGAACACGCCAAACCCCGCATTCTGCAACGCTGTGGCCGTCGCGAGCCCGATGCCGGAGGACGCCCCTGTCACGAGGGCCACCCCACGATTTGTCTTGTTCATGGAAATCACTTCTTTCTTTGTCCTGAATTGCGCTTCGGACAGTCAGAGGGCGCTCGCTAGACATTTGCGATCGCAAGTGCGGGCATCACCGCTTTCCGACCTGCGCCTGCAGCTCCGAGACTTGCGCTTCGAGACTCCGGACTCTCCTTTCGAGGAAGTCCAGTTCGGTCATGTCCATGGCTTCGCCAAATTGGCTTATTTGCTCTAGCCAACGGTGCCAGATCGTCGCTGCAAACAACCGCTGATTTTTCGATCTAATCATCTGAATGAGTGTCCTCTGTTGGCGCGCAGGCTTCGTTCGTCGCGACGGAATGCGCGGCTGCATCAACTCGTTCTAACCCGCTGTTCTTCGCGGAAAACCAGGTCAACGGCACCGGAGACACCGTCATCGGAGCGATCCTTGTTGGACATCCCCGGTGGACGACATCATCAGCACGCCTTTGGCAGCCGCTTGTAGGAGTTGCTCCGACAGCCGTTCGTCGTTGACCGCACGCGAGAGGACCACCGCACCGACCATTGTCGAGAGAACAGCCATGGCCTTGTCACGAGACTCCTTCGCGTCGGTTTCGCCTATCAGCTGGCCTAGAACTTCGAGATGCGCTTTGATTCCAGCTTCAAATGGTTCCTTCACCTCCTCGCTCTGTCTCGCCGCATCTGCGCCGAGCGCCACGATCGGGCAGCCGTCCATCTTTTCTCCGCGATGGTCCATGCTGAGATAGAAGCCAAGCACCGCGCGAAGCGGATTCTTAGGATGCGCCGCAGCTGCGGCCGACCATCGGCGCGAGGCGCTTTCAAAGGCCCGCTTGGAGGCCTGCGCCGCCAGGTCCTCCTTTGATACGAACTGCTTGTAAAAGGCGCCTTGGGTCAGGCCGGCGCCCTTCATCAAATCCTTGAGGCCGATGCCGTCGAAGCCGTGTCGCCGAAAGAGGCGGCTGGCGACATCGATCACGGTTTCGCGGTTTTTCTCGGCCTGAGCGCGGTTCACACGCATCACGAGCTCCATTTTTAGCTTGCGTTCGAAATCTATATAGTCCATATAGAGGTCGAACGCAATCTATTTTTTGGAAGCGATGGACATGAAGATGGGGCCCCTAACGCAGATGCCGTCGACAAAGCGGCTTTCATCCGGTCCCGCGCTCTTGGGGAGCTTGCTGCTGACCCTCGGGGGCTGCGCGGTTGGTCCTCACTATGTGAAGCCGGCTTCCAATCTCGCGGGCTTCCATAGCGCGAACGCCGTGGCATCCCGCGCGACGCAAACGCCCGCACCGTCGCTCGACAGTTGGTGGCAAGGCTTCAATGATCCGGAGCTGACGAGGATCGTCCAGCGCGCGCTCGACCAGAACCTGGACCTTGCTGCTGCATTGGCGCGTGTTCAACAATCCCGCGCCGCTGCGCGCGGCGCGGGCGCGCAAATGCTGCCGAGCTTCGACCTGTCTGCGCAAGCCAGCCGGCAACGTCAGTCGCTCGAAAGTCCCGTGGGCAGGATTGCCCGCAATTTTCCGGGCTACGACCGCAATCAGTCCCTCTACGACGTCGGCGCGGCCGCGAGTTGGGAAATCGACCTTTTCGGCGGATTGCGGCGCGTGGCGCATGCGGCAACAGCGGAGGCCCAGGCAGCCGAAGCCGCGCGAATGGGGACTCGCATATCAGTCGCGGCCGATGCTGCGGACGCCTATCTCCGCGTGCGGGGGGATCAAGTGCGCATGGCCGTCGTCGGCGATCAGGTGGCGACCAACGTCCGCCTTCTGGACCTTGTTCAGCGCCGCTTCACGCAAGGACTTGCCGCTGATCGCGAAGTCGCACAGACGGAAGCCCTCCTTGCCGGTGCGCGCGCTTCGCTCCAGCCGCTGCAAATCGACCTGGAAGCACAGCTCAACCGCTTGGATGTGCTGATGGGAGTCCAGCCGGGAACCTATGCGGCGACACTGAGCGAGACGGCAAACATTCCGTCGGCGCCCGCTATTGGAGGTACGGCTCCGACCGATGTGTTGCGCCGCCGTCCCGACATCATCGCGGCGGAACGCCGTCTTGCCGCTGCCAATGATCGGATCGGCGCGGCGATCGCCGAGTACTATCCGAAGTTCTCGCTTTCAGCTCTGCTCGGCTTCGAGAGCTCAACTCCCGATCACTTATTTCGCGCCGCCACGTTTCAGCCGCAGGGGATGTTCGGCATGCGCTGGCGGCTGTTTGACTTCGGCAAGATCGATGCGGAAGTCGCGGGCGCGAGGGGAGCGGACGCCGAAGCGTTGGCCGAATATCGGCTGTCGGTTCTGCATGCCGCGGAAGATGTTGAGAACGCCTTTACCGCCCTTGTTCAGCTCGAGACGCACGTGACGGAGTTGGAGCGTGAAGCCGCGGCCTTGGAACGGGCGCGCAATCTCTCGCAGATGGCCTATGAGCGCGGCGTCATTGCGCTCACCGATGTTCTCGATGCGAACCGTCAGAAGCTGACGGCGGACGACGCGCTCGCCCAGGCGCGCGTTGACGTGGCGCGCGCCTCGGTTTCGGCATTTCGGGCGCTCGGCGGTGGTTGGTCTTCAGATACACCACTTCTCAAGGATGTTGCAGATGCCCGTGTTCAATAAAGTTGGCCTCTTTCTCAGCTTGGCCGGGGTCGCATTGGCCGGCTGCGATTCGTCGGCGTCCTCCGCCAAGGATCCTCGCCTGCAAGCTCCGCTCGTCAAGATCGGTAAAGCTGAACCAGCGGAGCAGGTGACGCACAGCTTTACTGGCCTCGTCGCTGCCCGTGTCCAAAGCAACCTCACGTTCCGCGTGGCGGGAAAGGTGACGGAGCGCCTGGTCGACGCCGGGCAGACTGTCAGCGCGGGGCAGCCACTTATGCGGCTTGACCGCACGGACTACGAGCATGCGGTCGCAGCCCAACGGGGTAATGTCGCCGCCGCCAAGGCTCGTTCGATGCAGGCAGCTGCGGACGAGGCGCGATACCGGGCGCTCGTGGAGTCTGGCGCCGTTTCCAAATCGTCCTACGATCAGGCAAAGGCCGCGTCGGATAGCGCGAAAGCAATGTTTGAGGCGGCCGAGGCTCAGTTGAAGGTCGCAGAGAACGAAGGTCAATACTCGACGCTGGTGGCGGATGCCGATGGGTTGATCATGGAGACACTTGCCGAGCCTGGGCAGTTCGTCGCGGCGGGGCAGGTGGTTATGCGTTTGGCTCAGGCCGGCCCTCGCGAAGCTATCGTCTATCTGCCGGAAACCTTGCGGCCTGCCATAGGCTCATCCGCAGGAGCGAGACTCTACGGTGTCGATGGACGTTTCCAAGCGCAGCTGAGACAGCTCTCCGATACGGCCGATCCGTTTACCCGAACGTTTGAGGCGCGCTATACGCTCGATAGCAAGGCTGCTGCCGCACCGCTCGGCGCAACGGTGACCATCGAACTGGTAAACGAGGCCAAGCAGCCAGAGCTCCAAGTGCCGCTCGGAGCCGTTCTCGATGACGGCCGAAAGACCGGCGTTTGGGCCTTCGACCGCGCCACATCGACGGTCCATTTTCGGCCCGTCAATCTCGTTCGTCTGACCAGCGAGGCCGCTGTGATCTCCGGACTGAGCTCTGGCGAACCCGTTGTTTCGCTCGGTGCTGATCTCCTGCAGGACGGCGCTCGCGTCAGGACCGCGTCTGAAAGCACGGCCAGCCGATGAGCCTCAATCTTTCCGCACTCGCCGTTCGCGAACGGGCCGTCACCCTGTTCTTCGTCCTCCTCTTGGCGGCCGCGGGCGCCTACGCATTCCTCATGCTTGGCCGCGCGGAGGATCCCAATTTCACCATCAAGACCCTGACGGTCACGACGGCGTGGCCGGGCGCCACGGCGCGCGAGATGCAGGATCTTGTCGCCGAACCGTTGGAAAAGCGGCTTCAGGAACTGACCTGGTATGACCGGGTGGAGACGACCACACGCCCCGGCTATGCGTATATGACGGTGACGCTGAAGGACAGCACCCCGCCATCGCTCGTACAGGAGGAGTTCTACCAGGCTCGTAAGAAGCTCGGCGATGAGGTCCGCAACCTGCCGCCCGGCGTCTACGGCCCCTTCGTCAACGACGAATATTCGGACGTCAGCTTCGCTCTTTATGCGCTCAAGGCGAAGGGCATGCCCATGCGCGAGCTGGTCAGGCAGGCCGAAATGATCCGCCAGGACCTCTTGCACGTGCCCGGTGTCAAGAAGATCAACATTCTCGGTGAACGTCCCGAGCAGATCTTCGTCGAGTTTTCCTACGCCAGACTGGCAACCCTCGGCGTATCGGCACGGGATATTGTTGCCGCCTTGCAGCGGCAGAACACCGTCACGCCGGCAGGCTCGATCGATACTCAGGGGCCGCGAGTCTTCATCCGCATCAACGGCGCCTATGACAGTGTTCAGGCGATCGCCGACACACCGATCGTGGCTGCGGGTCGGACGTTGAAGCTCTCCGACATCGCCGAAATCCGTCGCGGCTATGAGGATCCGCCCACCTACATCATCCGACATCAGGGCGAGCCCACCATCATGCTCGCGGCGGTTATGCAGGAGGGCTGGGATGGTCTGGCGCTCGGCAAGGCGCTGAAAGAGAGGGCAGCGGGCATCGCAGAGACACTGCCGCTCGGGATGACGCTCGAGAAGGTAACTGATCAGGCCGTCAACATCAGCTCGGCGGTCAACGAATTCATGGTGAAGTTCGCGATGGCGCTCGGCGTGGTGCTGTTGGTGAGCCTGCTCAGCCTCGGATGGCGCGTCGGCATCGTTGTGGCGGCCGCCGTTCCTCTCACACTTGCCGTCGTGTTCCTCATCATGTTGGAAACCGGCCGCTTCTTCGACCGCATTACGCTCGGCGCGCTCATTCTGGCGCTTGGCCTTCTCGTGGACGACGCCATCATCGCCATCGAGGTGATGGTGGTGAAAATGGAAGAGGGCATGGACCGCATCAAGGCGGCGGCCTATGCGTGGAGTCACACGGCCGCGCCGATGCTGTCCGGAACATTCGTGACGGTTGCCGGATTCCTACCGGTGGGATTTGCGCATTCGACAGCCGGCGAATACGCCGGCAACATCTTTTGGATCGTGGGGTTCGCCCTTATCGTCTCTTGGGTCGTCGCGGTGGTCTTCACGCCCTATCTGGGCGTCAAGATGCTGCCCGCGATCAAACCGATCGAAGGTGGTCTCCATGCGATCTATGACACACCGAACTATCGGCGTCTGCGACAGCTCATCACCACTGCCGTACGCCACAAGTTTTTGACCTGCGCTATTGTCGGCGTTGCCTTCGCGCTTTCCGGCATCGGTATGGTCGCCATCAAGCAGCAGTTCTTCCCGACATCCGACCGCCCTGAAGTTCTGGTGGAGGTTCGTCTGCCGGAGGGCACCAGCATCGAGGCGACAACCACCACAGTCAAAAAGCTCGAACACTGGCTGCACGACCAGCCCGAAGCCAAGATTGTCACGAGCTACATCGGTCAGGGAGCCCCACGCTTTTTCTTCGCGATGGCGCCAGAACTGCCTGATCCTGCCTTCGCGAAGATCGTCGTGCTGACTCCGGACGCCGAGGCACGCGAGGCTTTGAAACATCGGCTGAGAGAGGCGCTGTCACAGGGACTTGCACGCGAGGCTTATGTCCGCGTCACGCAGCTCGTGTTCGGCCCCTACACGCCATTCCCGGTCGAGTTTCGGGTCATGGGACCCGATCCCGCGCAACTGTACGCTATCTCTGAAAAAGCTCTCGGCATCATGCGTGGCGTTTCCGATGTGCGGCAAGCGAACCGCGATTGGGGCAACCGCGCACCTGTGCTCCGCTTCATGCCGGATCAGGACCGGCTGAATCTCATTGGCCTTTCGTCGACGGAGGTAGGCCAGCAGCTCCAGTTCCTGCTCACGGGTGTCGCCGTCACCCAGGTGCGTGAGGATATCCGCAATGTCCCCATCGTGGCACGCAGCGCGGGCGACGAGCGGCTGGATCCAACGCGTCTGGCGGACTTCTCACTCATGAGCCGGGACGGGCGCCAGATTCCGCTCGATCAGATCGGGCATTCGGAAATCCGTCTGGAAGAGCCGGTCCTGAAACGCCGCGATCGCACACCCGTCATCACGATCCGATCCGACATCAACGAGGCGACCCAACCTCCCGAGGTTTCCAAGCAGATCATGACGGCTCTTAAGCCGCTGATCGCATCCCTCCCGGCGGGCTACCGCATCGAAATGGGTGGATCAATCGAGGAGGCTGCCAAGGCCAATGTCGCGCTCGTCAAGGTCTTCCCGGCTATGATTGTCGCGACGCTGATCGTCATCATGCTGCAGGTTCGGTCCTTCTCGACGATGGCCATGGTCATGCTGACGGCGCCTCTCGGTGTCGTCGGCGTGGTGCCTATGTTGCTCACCTTCAACCAGCCGTTCGGTTTCAACGCCATTCTGGGTTTGATAGGGCTCGCCGGCATCCTGATGCGCAATACGCTGATTCTGACCGAACAAATCAAGGAGAACCGGGCAGCCGGCCTTGACGACTATCACGCCGTCATTCAAGCCACGGTACAACGCACGAGGCCTGTGATTCTCACTGCGCTTGCCGCTGTGCTGGCTTTCATTCCCCTCACGCACTCCGTCTTCTGGGGATCGATGGCCTATACGCTGATTGGCGGCACGGCAGTCGGTACGGTGCTGATCCTGCTGTTCCTTCCTGCGCTCTATGCCGAGTGGTTCCGGATCAAACCAACAGCAGACGACGTTCACGCGTACGCGCACGCCTCGCCTGAGGGAATGGATGCGCGAACCGCAAAGGCTGCCGAATAAAGCTCGTTGTCCGAGTAAGACGGTAAGCTGCTTGTGCCGCCATCCATCACGAGTCTTTGGAGAACCAGCCCGATCGAGAAAATGCCGCTCCGCCGAGTTTGCTCGACAGAGCGGCCAGGTGTTGGCTGCGGGTAAGGGAGTGTTCGACGCAGCCAAAACTCCTGATACAACAAGTCAGAGTTACACCTTGAGCCAGGTCAGGGCGTCCAGGAACGGCGTCACGCTTTGCGTCATCTCGTAAGAAGCACACTCCCAGTGAGCATATCGGCGACGGTAACCACCTGTATCGGGTTGCCGTCCCGATCCGAAACTTCGAAGGCCCGACCGTCCTTGCTTTGCAGGGTATAAAAAACCAGAGCACCTGCGGGCCCGGCATGTTCCCAGTGAAGTCGTCCTGCGGGCGTGCATGAATAATGGCCCGGCGATCTGGTTTTTTTAGATCCGTCGGTTTCCTCCACATGAAACTCGCCAGCGACGACGACGGATATTGTTTCGACGAGATGCTTGTGGAAAGAGCAGTATGAGTTTGGCTCCCGCCTCGTGAAAAAGTCGACGCGCCCTGTCTCTACATCGCCTCCGACGATCGCCGTGAACGATGTAACCGGGCGCGTGGGGTCGGACAGGTCTATGTCGGGTATCCAATTCAAATAGGTGAGGTCTATCGATGACACGTCCATAGGTTGCTCCTCGAAGGTAGAGTCAACGGCTACATACAGTCCCATCGCTTATCCCCTTAAGCGCTGAGACGGGCGATATCCTCCGGCAACGGCGCCTGACCGCTCCGGTTTTTCACGCAAGGAATCTCGGAAACCTTGCCCCGCCATGCATGGAGCGCAGTGAGCTCGGGAGCGATCGGCAGACCGGCCAATTGCGCGAACAGGAGGCCGGCGAACAAAGTTATGTCGGGCATGGAGAAAGCATCGATTGCGACGAAAGGCTGCTTCTCCAGGATGGTGTTGAAATAGGTCATGTTCTGCACGGCATAGGCGCCTCGCCGCTCGCCCCATTCCTTGGCGCCGCTCCAGTCCGGCATACGCCACGGCCTCAATGCGGCGCCGAGACCCGGCGTCCCATAGTGGAAATAATCGTCGACGGCATCGATCAGCATCATCTCGGCGCGGCGCTGCATCATGTGGATGAGGCCTTTTTCGCGCGGGGTCTTGCCGGTCAGCGTTGGATTGCCGTCGAGATTGTCAAAATATTCGGTGATGGCGGTGGATTCGGAGATGATCGTTCCATCATCAAGCACCAGCACGGGGACCTTGCCGATGGGGTTCATGGCCAGGAAGGAGTTCTGTTTTTGCTGCGCGCCGATCAGGTCGACACTCACGAACTCGACCTGATCCTCGAGTTTCTTCTCCGCGAGCACGATGCGGACGCGGGTCGGGTGGGGGCCCCCTTCGCGGTCATAAATCTTCATTGGTTAGCCTTCCATCTATCTATCGACAGGTAGGTAATCCCATAAAGACCTTTCCACGGCCACCGTCAAGGCCTATCTATCGATAGGTTGAAGGAGCTCTCAGTGACGTCCGATATGCGGGAAACAATCCTGGCCGCCGCCCGGCCGACAGCGCAGGCCCATGGCTATAACGGATTGAGCTTCCGGGAGCTGGCCAAAGAGGTCGGCATCAAGAGCGCCAGCATTCACTATCATTTTCCAACCAAGGCGGATCTGGGTGCGGCGCTGGCGCGGCGCTACTGGCAGGATGCAAGCGCGGCCTTTGAGAAGCTGTGGGAGGAATTCCCGGAGCCGGCAACATGCCTGCGAAAATACACCGATGTCTTCCGCACGACGCTACAGAACGAAAACCGCATGTGCATGTGCGGATTCATGGCCGCCGAGTTTCACGACCTGCCTGATGCGGTGAAGGTCGAGGTCCAGGCTTTCGCCGATGTCAACGTGGCTTGGCTCGCGAAGGTTCTGTCTTCGATGGAAGCCTTTCGGGATCCCGCAATGGCCAGAGCGCGGGCGCTGGCCATCTACGCCGCCATAAGCGGCGCTCAACTGACGGCGAGAAGTCGAGCTGACATATCCATTTATGATGAAATCGTAGCAAACTATCGCGCTGCGGGACTCATTCCGGGTTGAGGAAATTCTGGAGCCACAAGCTTCAGCTTCATCGAATATTGACCGCCGCTTGCGAACCCTAGACGATCACACGATCGCTTTTGCGAAAGCACTCTTCAAAACCGCAATTGCCGGCGACAAATAGGCGATCGCACATCCTGTCATGCAATGTGCCCACCGCATTTGTTGTGATCCCTCTTGTTCCCGACAGCAGTTTCCACAGCCATGAGCGCGCTCGCAGGGGTTGCGACACCAGGCGAAAGGCTGGGGGCATCGGCGGCTGAAGCAGTTGCTACTCGATTGTTCGCATTTGCTAGGTTGTCAGCCTCGCTATTTGCAGGCAGTGACCCTGCGCGTGGCTATTTGTTTGCGCCTACGTCGGCTCCGTCTTGCTGCAGACGACCTTGTGTCCGGATGCAGTTCGATGTGTTCTAGCCGGTACGATCTGGGGTGCATAAGCCTTTGCCCATAGGAACAGCGCCTCAAACGACGGGCGCAGCGCATCGGCTGCTGGAGTCAGGCTATATTCCACGCGCGGAGGAGCTTCGCCGTAGTCGTGCCGCAGGATGAAGCGCTCCTGCTGCAGTTCGCGCAGACGGGTGGACAGCATATGCTGGGTTATACCCGGTGTGGCGCGCATGATCGCTCCGAAACGGGAATGACCCTCGCTGATCGCAAAGAGGATTTCCAGCTTCCACTTCGCCGACAGCATGCCCATCAGATGTATGATCGGCGCGAGCATTGAGTGGGTGACAACTGTGCCGTCGCCCAGAAGGATCTCTCTCTGCTTTTCCATGGTAGTCAGAAAAATAACCCTACTTGCCGAGCCCGCCGACATGATCTGATCTTATCAGCCTTTGGCAGGAAAGGAATAACATGAGGGCTACCGTAATCAGGCGATGGGGTGATCCCCGCGAAACGTTTGAACTTGAGGAAGTTGCAGATCCTGCTCCCGGCCCTGGCGAAGTGTTGATCGCGGTCCATACTTTAGGCTGTGTGTTCGGTGACGCCCTCATTTCAACCGGAAAATATCAAGTGCAGCCAACCTTCCCCTTTACGCCGGGTGCCGAATGTTCGGGCACCATCGCGTCGGTAGGCAAAGGGGTGACTGGCTTCAAGGCCGGTGATCGGGTGGCAGCGGTGGGCTTCGTTGGCAAGTCGCGAGAAACACGCCGTATCCTCGGCGGCTGCTGCGAAAAGCTGGTGGCGCCACTGCGCAACGTGGTCAAGATCCCCGACGGCGTCGGCTTGGAAGAAGCCGCTCTCTTCCGGTCGAACGCGGAGACGAGCTATTTGGGCTTGCAAGAAGGCCGCCTCAAGGAGGGCGAGACGCTGTTGGTGCTGGGCGCGGGCGGTGGCACTGGGTTTGCCGCAGTAGAATTAGGCAAGGCGATGGGCGCATTCGTGATCGCGTCCGCTTCCTCACAGGAAAAGCGGGACATCGCGCTCAAGGCCGGAGCCGATGTGGCGATCGACACACGAGCGGCGGACTGGCGCGCGCAGGTGGAAGCGGTTGTCGGCGAGAAGGGCGTGGATGTTGTCTACGATCCTGTGGGCGGTAACATGTCAGAACTGGCCTTCCGCACGTTGGGTTATGGTGGCCGGTTTGTCGTGATCGGATTTGCCGCTGGCACGATCCCCAAGCTGCCGCTCAACCTCCCCCTGATGAAGGCATCCTCGGTCGTCGGCGCCAATCTGTTGCGCGCCTGGGAAGCGGAGCCCGAACGGATCAGGCGGAACGCAATTTACCTGATGGACCTTTTGGGACAGGGAAAGCTGTCCACTCCGCCGGTCGCGCGCCGGTATTCGCTTGAGCGTGCGGGGGAAGCCTATGCCGATGTGCTGTCCGGAGAGACAGCAGGGCGCATCGTGGTTTCAATTGGAGCGCAATGATACGCCGAGCCGGCTTTGATAGCTTTGTGATCGTCGGACTGCAAGGGGGGGGTTGCGGGGCTGAAAGCGACACGTTGGGCGGTGTCGTGGTGACGGGATCGCCACACACCGGACCTCGTTGTTTCCGGCAACGGTTCGGTTGCTCCCGCGATCACGCGGATCGACCATCGTCCCGAAAGGGACCGGGGATTTGAGGCGGGTCTGAAATATTCCAACGGCCGCTAGGCCTCGTTCAAACTTTGATCGAGCTTGGGCAGGCGGGCAACCCCCGCCTGCCCGCACAGCGCCAATTGTTGCTTGACCGGAGAAAACGATATGGATCTTCAACTTGAACGCAAACGCGCTTTGGTCACGGGGTTCTGCTGGCATCGGCGGCGACGGCAAGACGTCTGGCGGCAGAGGGCTGCGATGTTGGTTGCGCGAACCCAGTCTGCGCTTCAGGCTCGGAAAAACAAAGATTGAGCTCGCGTTGATTGGGAGTTAGCCCTAATCGGTGGCCACCTCACAAACGAGCGTTTTGATCGGTATACCAGTGGCGCAGTCACGCTGGTCAATTATGAAGTAACGGTTTGGTCGGTCCGGATATTGCGACCCAGCGCAATCTAGCTTTAGTATTTATAGGGGGGGAAGACATCCCTCCATCGAGAAGAAAATGAAAAGGGAAACTCCATGATCGTGTTCGACATCTTAGAGACAGGGACGAAACTCGCCGCATGACCAGCCATAACGCGCCGCAACCGGCCTATAGCAGCGGTCAACGCGACACGATCGTCCACATGCTCCAGCGTGCGGTCGAGAACCACGGTAACAAGGAGTTCCTGGTGATTGACCGCGTGCCGATCACCTATGTGGAGATGGATCGCCGATCCAACGCGATGGCCCGCGCCTTCGCGGAACTGGGCGTGAAGAAGGGCGACCGCGTGGTCACCCTGTTCAGCACCAGCGTCGATGTGTTCACCTGCTGGTTCGCGATCAACAAGCTCGGCGGCATCTGGGTGCCGATCAACACCGCCTATCGCGGGGAATTCCTGCGGCACCAGATCTCTGACGCCGGCGCGAAGCTCGCGATCTGCGATCCGGGCTATCTGGAACGCTTCGTGCAGATCGCATCGCAACTGCCGGATCTGAATCTTATCCTGGTGCGCGGCAATGACGATCTGCCGGCTTGCGCGATCGAACTCGACCGGCTCGACAAATATCGCGGCTCGGACGAATCCCAGCTGCCGATCATCGCCGAACCGTCGGATCTATGTTCGCTGCTCTACACATCGGGCACGACGGGGCCGTCGAAGGGCTGCATGATCAGCCATAATTATCTGGCTGCAATCGGACGCATCAACAAGGAGTTCATCTGGCAGGAAGAAGGCGAGACGCTGTGGACGCCCTTGCCCGTATTCCACGCAGCCGCGCTGAGCGGCGTGGTGTCCTGCATGACGCAGGGTCTCCGGATGGCTATCTCGAGCACGTTCTCGGTCTCCCGGTTCTGGGATGACATCGAGGATGCGGACGCGACGGTTGCGATGCTGATGGCGACGATCTTCCCGCTGGTCGCGCAAGCGCCGGATACGGAAGCTTCCAAGCGTTATTTTGGCAAGCTGCGTATGATTTTCGGCGTTCCGATCACGCGGGAACTGCGGAAGATCTGGATGGAGCGCTTCGGCGTGCAGGTCGCTTCGAGCTGGGCCTATGGTCAGACCGAATCGATCCGCCTGTGCGGCGTTCACCATTCGGAAACGCCTCCCGAAAGCTGCGCCGGCCGCCCGGTCGATCTCTACGATGTGGCCATCCTCGATAATGACGATCAGCCGGTGCCGCCGGGGACGGTGGGCCAGATCTGCCATCGGCCGCGTTATCCCAACGTGATGTTCGAAGGCTATTGGGGGCGTCCGGAAGCAACTGCCGCCGTCTGGAAGAACATGTGGATGCACACGGGCGACCTCGGCCGGATGGACGAGGATGGCTATCTCTATTTCGCCGACCGGGCGAAGGACTATCTCCGCCACCGTGGGGAGAACGTCTCAAGCTTCGAAGTCGAAGCCGCCTTCATGCAGCATCACTCGATCTCCGAGGTGGCGATCCATGCGATCGGCAAGCAGACGGGCGATGACGACATCAAGCTGACCGCGATCCTGCGCGAAGGCGCCCATACCGATCCCAAAGCGCTGTGCCTATGGGCAGTGGAGAACCTTCCGCACTTCGCGGTTCCTCGCTACTACGAGTTTCGCAATGAACTGCCGAAGAACCCCACCGGCCGCGTTCTGAAATACCAGTTGCGCGACGAAGGCGTGACGCGCGACACATGGGATCGCGAGGCGCACGGCATTCAGGTTCGCCGCCAGAAGGTGAAATCCTGATTTTCAAGCTATCGGGGCGGTGCCGCACTTCCTCCACCGCATGGACCATGCCTGTAAGCGCTTCTACGGCACGTTGGAGGGCGTCAAGCTTTCCAAGCTGCCGAGCGAATCTTCCTCGATAAGATCTACCCGCGTTGCCGGAGAATAGGCCAATTGTGACTGGCGACGCCGGGTATGCACATGGAAAGCACATCCAGCGTGCAAGCCATTGATAAGTCTAACACCGGGGAAGAATCATAATCCCTGGTCAGCAAGCAGGTCGTGCACTTCTGCAGACCGCCTCGCAGAAATCCAACTCGGCGGCGTAGGGATAGTGCGAGATCATGCAAAACAATATCGGTTACTCCCGTTAGCTCCGGAGCACACGGTGAGCACATCGCCGCTTCTCTTCAGCCAACCCAGCTCATGTGTTAAAAGTGCGGTGACGGTCTTTTGGGATTTTCGCTGGACTCGGTCTGCCGGTGATTGTCAGAAGAAAAATCGACCGATCGTCAGCGATAGTCGCTGGAACCACCAAAAATTCAGAACGCTCAGATTTTTCTTTGAATTCAAGAGCGAAGATATTTGACGGCTCGTCGGTCGGATTCAGGTAGTCAGAACAAAAAATTGCGCTGAAAAATCAGCGCGTTTCCATGCTTCAGAACAATCGAGTGGGAGTAGGAGTGCAATCGGCGGCCACGGCGCATTTTCGGCGATTTGGTTTTCATCCAGCCGCTGCTTCCATGTCTTCCTCATATTCTCTGGTCGCTTGGTCTCCGTCATTGAACTTGCAGACACGTTATGCGTCCGAATAGATAGGGCCGTCGGGCTTTGCCGGTTTCTGTTGGAGGGCAGGCGGCCAAGGGGGATGAGGCAAACAGCGAGTTCTGATTCGTGCGCCGAGCGGTGTCGAGCGTTTGGGATTGTTTCGAATGCCGGCGCTCTACTTCATGACCACGCGATTCCGGCCGCCTCTTTTCGCGTCGTAAAGGGCTTTATCTGCATCGTCGATGAGATGCTCATACCGTCCCTCCGGCTCCGGCACGGCGCAGGCGCCGCCGACGCTGACGGTGACAGACCCGCCCGTGGTCGAGCCGCTGTGTACAAGCGCCAAGGCCTCAATGTCTTTGCGGACTCTTTCGCCCAGATGTACGGCTCCCGGCAAATCCGTGACGGGCAGAATGATCGCGAACTCCTCGCCGCCGAAACGCGCCGCGACGTCCGTTGTTCGCTCGCAGGCTTTGCGGATCGCATCGGCAACTTTTTTCAGCACCTCATCGCCCGCAAGATGCCCGTAGGTATCGTTATATTGCTTGAAGTTGTCGACATCGATCATGAGGAGCGCGACAGCGGTCTCGGCCCGCTTCGATCTCTTCCACTCGGCTTCCAGGAATTCGTTGAAGTAACGCCTGTTGCTGAGTCCGGTCAGGCCATCGACATTGTTCAGCCTTTGTAGCTCCAAATTAGCTTCCATCAACCGCTGCTGGCTCTCGCGCAGCGCGCGATAGGCCTCGTCCCGCTGCAGCTGATTCAAATAGGCCATTGAGTGATATCGGATACGCGCGATGAGTTCGATCTTGTCGGGCAGCTTTACGAGATAATCGTTCGCACCTGCCTTGAAGGCCTCGCTCTTGACAAGGGGCTCTTCCTTTGTCGAAAGGACGATGATCGGAATGCCCTCCATTGCCGGATCCGCCCGGTAGCGGCGAACGAGATCGAGGCCATTCACCCCCGGCATCACGAGATCCTGCAGTATGACAGTCGGTGCGAGATCCTTGACGATCCCGACAGCCTCCTTCGGATCTGTGCAGTAATGAAAGTCCATGTTCGGCTCGCCCGCGAGCGAGCGGCGCACGGCTTCGGCCACCATTACCTGATCGTCGACCAGCAGGACCATGATCGTATAGTCTTGTGATGGCTGGGCCTGACCGAGGTCATGAACCTTCACATGAGATATGCCCATGGATCATCCTCCCGTGCTAGCGCTTCACCAGAGACTCAATCAGGCGGGGCGCGATGCGATCCAGCGGCAGGATCTCGGCCGCGGCGTTCATTTGCGCCGCGACCTTCGGCATGCCGTAGACGGCGCTTGTCGTCTCGTCCTGCGCGATCGTGTGATGGCCTTTTTTTCGTAAAGCCTTGAGGCCGGACGCGCCGTCGTTTCCCATACCGGTGAGGAGCACGCCTATCGCCTGTCCAGGCCAAAGCTCCGCGACGCTCTCGAAGAGGACATTGATCGACGGCCGATAAATGGCGTCGCGCGGAATGGGCGTGTACCCCAATCTGTCAGCAGAGATAAGCGACAGATGATCTGAGCTGCCCGCCAGATAAACAACGCTTGGCTCAAGCGCGCCGCCTTCGTCCGCGACGCGGACGGGCAAGCTCGATTGTCTCGCGAGCCAATCGAGAAGCCCCGGTATGAAGCGGACATCGACGTGCTGAACAATGATGATGGGAGCCTGAAGGGTTCTGGGCAATGCGCCCAGAATATTGGCGAGAGCCGCGGGCCCGCCTGCGGAAGCGCCTAAAGCGATCAACGCGCGAGAGTCGGCAGGCCGGGCGCCGTTTGCCTCTCTGTCCTTGCTGATGAGCTTGCCGATGGCCCCGATCTTGGACAAGAGAGGCTCGGCGCTCGCGGCCGAGAGCTCTCTCCCGAGCGCAGGAGCGTCAATGGCATCGATCGCGCCATGGCCCATGGCTTCGAAAACGCGCGACACATTGGCTTCCACGCTGACCGTAACGATGAGAATGGCGCAAGGGGACTGGGACATGATCTGGCGGGTCGCCTCGACACCGTCCATCACCGGCATGATCAGGTCCATCAGCACGAGGTCCGGCTTGTTCTGAGCACATAGCGCGACGGCCTCGGCACCGTTTTGCGCAATCCAACACACGTTGTATCCCGGGACGATCGTCACGGCGCGGCGCAGCATCTCTGCTGCCATCGGAACATCGTTCACAATGCCGATCTTCATGCCGCGGCCTCTCCGATGAGGTCCACAACGGCGCTGATGAGCTTATCGTCGTGAAAGCTGCCTTTCGTCAGGTAGTAATCGGCACCCGCGTCGAGGCCGCGCCGGCGATCTTCGTCCCGATCTTTGTAGGAAACGACCATAACGTGCAGAGACTTCAGAAGAGGATCCTTCTTAATGAGCGTGACGAGCTCGATACCATCCATGCGCGGCATATCGATGTCGGTGATCACGAGATCGAAGTCGCCGGTGCGGACCGCATTCCAGCCGTCGATTCCATCGACTGCGATTTCCACGTTATAGCCATGTTGACTCAAGAGCTTGCGTTCCAGCTCGCGCACGGTGAGTGAATCGTCGACGACGAGAACACGCTTCGCGCGCCCATCCTCGATCTTTCCGCCCCTATGTCCGACCTTGCTCAAGCGGTCCGTGGAGGCGAGCTTTTCCATCGATCGGATCATGTCTTCCACATCGATGATGAGGACAGGCGAGCCATCCTCCATGAGCGCGGCGGCACTGATGTCCTTGATCTTTCCGAGGCGGCGATCGAGCGGCTGCACCACGAGCTCGCGCCGTCCGAGAAGGCGATCGACCACCAGGCCGTAACTTGCGTTGTGATCGCCAAGGAGAACGACCGGAAGCTCTTCGGATAGGAAATCGGGTTCCCCGGTCCCGAAGATCTGATGCGCACCGACCAGACCGATATGCTGGTCGTCCAGTTTGAAATGCTGACGTCCTTCGAGCATCTCGATCCGGTTCTTTGGAACCTTCACGATGCGAAGGACAAAGGACAACGGCAATGCATAGGCTTCGCCGCCGATCTCGACCAGCAACGTTCGGGCGACGGAGAGCGTGAGAGGAAGCTGCAGGTGGAAGCTGGCGCCGGCCCCAGGCTCGGTCGTCACATGCACGGAGCCGCGCACGCTTTTGATCATGTCCTGCACGACATCGAGGCCTACCCCACGGCCGGAAATCTCCGTAACGGTCTTCTTCATCGAGAAGCCCGGCAGAAACAGGAATTCAAGCAGCTCGCTATCGCTCATCTTCGCTGCCGTCTCGGTATTGGTGAGACCCCGCTCGACAACCGCCACGCGGATGACGGCCAGGTCGATGCCCTGGCCGTCATCCGCGACCGCGATCTGCAGCCGCCCCGCGCTATGGCGTGCGTCGAGCCGGAGAACGGCTTCGGCAGGCTTGCCTGCCATAGCGCGGATCTCCGCCGACTCGATTCCGTGATCGACCGCGTTTCTGAGGATGTGGCCAAGAGGCGCATCCAGTTTCTCTAGAATGTCTCGGTCGACGGGCGTCTCGGCGCCGGTGATCTCAAGCCGAACCTGCTTTCCAAGACTGCGGCCGAGATCGCGCACCATGCGACGGAAATGCGCGACGCCGTCCCCTATCGGGCGCATGCGACACGCCAGCGCCTCGTCGTAGAGACGGTGTGCGAGATCGCTCGAGCGCCTATCGCTCGCATCGAGCTCGGCCATCCGCTGATGAAGAAACTGCTCACAGGCGATGATGCTCTGCCGCAGTTCGGCGAGCGCGTCTCGCGTCCCATCGTGCATCGCCTCAGATGGCAGCGCTTCACGCAACTTATCAGCTGCACGCCTCAGCTGCTGATGCTCGCGTTTCAGCCGCAGGAGCTGTTCGCCGAACGGCTTCAGCCATCGAGATTCCACAAGCGACTCGCCTGCAAGGCCCAGAAGGCGGTTCAGATTGTCGACCGTGACCCGAAGGACGCGATCTGTCGTCTCCTGGCCCGGCACCAAGTCAGATTGCGGCTCCGTTGCGCGTTCCTTCGCAAAGATCGCCGGGGGCTCGGGAGGGGTTGGGGCCTCCTCCACGGCTTTTTTGATCAGCGCCGCCAGATCGGCAACAAAAGAGTTGACCTCCGCCTTGCGCCTTGCCGGATCGCTGTTGGGATTTTTCGCAATCGAGAGTAGAAGATCGACACCACGCAGAAGACAATCGATCTCTCGCTGACCAAGGGCGGCATGGCCGTTCTGGGCCGCCACGAAGCAATCTTCCATGGCGTGCGCCAGCGCGACACCGGCGTCGACATCGACCAGACGCGCCGCGCCTTTCAGAGAATGGGCGGCACGCATGCAAAGCTCGAGGGTCTCGGGTGCCGCCGGATCGCGCTCGAGGGAAAGGAGCCCATCCGTCAAAGTCTGGGTCTGGTTCTCGGCCTCCAAGCGAAAGAGGTCGAGCATCGAGAGCTGACTGAGGTCGGGCGCGCTCATGCGATACTTCTGTTGAGGGTGTGGATGACGACGTCCTCGTTGAGAAACCCGACCGATTTGCCTTCCCACGGCAAGATCGCTTTTGTGTAGGTCGTGCCACCCTTGGCGACGGTGACAGGCACAGCGCTCAATTCGCGTTCGTGATAGCGGTGAATGCCGCGCACCTCGCTTACGGGAAAGACGGTCCGCCAGCCTTCGTGGCGAATAACGACGAGTCTCGGGTAAGCGGCCCCTGGGGTGCCCGCTTCGGCGGTGCTCTCTTCAAGGCCAAGAAGCTTTGCGAGCGAAATGCAGATAAGGAGCTCTCCGCGTATATCCACGAGGCCCAGAACCGCGCCGTTCCGCCGGTGCGGCAGAGAGTGAATGACCCGAGGATTGGCAACCTCCTCGAGGAGCGGCACCGGAAGTGCGAACCATTCCGTTGCGATGCGGAAAATGAAAGCGGTGCGAATCTCGGCCGACTCCGATTGCGCCTCGGTCGCAAAATGCGCGCTTCGCTCGGCTCTGTAGTCGGTGGGAATGTCGCGCTCAAGAAGCCCGAGCGCTGCCGACGCATAGCGGGGGCAATTGCGGCAATGGGTATGTCGCTCGAGTTCGGGGCAGGAGAGATCGCCCGCAACGCCGATCGTGCTCCAGCAAGCGTCAGCCATCGGCAGAACGGTTTCCATTTTCTCGGCAGGGTGGATCGTCATTGCGACGCTCCTCGGTCAAGCCGGCTGAGCCGCTCTTTCAGGCGCTTTGCGCCCGTGACGTCGCCCTGCTGCTCCAGGAGCAGCGACAGATGGGCAATCGCTTCGCGATGCGAAGGGTCGAGATAAAGTACTTTCCGATAGCAATTCGCGGCCTCGGCTGTGGCGCCCGCCGCGTCGCGGATCAATCCCAGGAGATAGAGGGGCTCGGCCGCCGGTCCCGTCGACGTCAGATAGGATTCGCAGTGAAGCGCGGCGTCCGAGAGTTGGCCCCGGTCGGCCATGAGCCGAATGTCTTCGAGCGTCCGGCTCTGCGCTTCGGCGCGGGCCGCGGGCTTCGCAGGTCTTGAAAAGGCGTGCCGGAACGGCGGCGGCTTGCGTGCCGGGCTCATCTCCTTTGGCACCGGTGCCGGGCGCTGAACCGCCGGGGGAGCGGGCCTCGTCCTTCGATAGGCGAAGGAGAGCGGAATTTCCGCCGAGGAAAGTCCATGACTGAGAAGAATTGCGGTCTCCGATGGACCGACGAACAAGGTTCCGTCCTCGGCAAGGCGTTGCAACAGGGCTTGAATGGCCTGGTTCTGCGCCTCATCACGGAAATAGATCAGCATGTTTCTGCAGAAGATCGCATCATAGCTTGGCCGGTTCTGACCAAAGCCTGTATCGAGAATGTTGCCTTCCTCGAAGCGGACGCAGTCCTTGACCGTGCCCGAAATGCGATAGTTCTGCGTTTCCGGCGTGAAATGCCGTGTGCGAAAACTGAGATCGCCACCCCGGAACGAGTTCTTGCCATAGAGGCCGCGTTGCGCCAGCGCGAGCGCATTCCGGCTGATGTCGATCGCATCGATCCGGAACTGGCGCGGCAGAAAGCCTGCATCGAGCATCGCCATCGCAATGGAATAGGGCTCTTCGCCGGTTGCGCAGGGCAGGCTCAGAATGCGGATCTGTCCGGTCTCACCCGGCTTGTGCAATTGCACCAATGCCGTGAAGGCTTCGCGGTCACGAAAGAACCACGTCTCGGAAACGACGATGTTTTCGATCAGCTCCTGCAATTCGTCCGGAGACCTGCGCAATTCCTGGAGATAGAGCTCGAGATTGTCCAGGTTCGCAGCCGCCATGCGCACCTGGACGGCGCGGCGCACCCCTTGGCCGCCGATCGAACCGGCATTGAGGCCCATGCTCCGGGCTAGCAAGTTTTCGACCTCTGCATAAGTCATGACGCTTCCAGGGCTCCGGCCTGGCCGAATTCTTGGCCAGCGAAGGCGATCAACGGGCCGAGATCGATACGGCGGATGAGGCCATGCGGTGTTCTGGCAATGGGACCGAGATAAGGACTGCCCATCGAGGCGAAATTGGATTGGCTGAAACCTTCGGGCTCGAGCTGCAGAATCTTTGTGGTTTGCTCGGCAATCATTCCGAGCCAGCTTCTGCCTCGCGCCGTTACGGTCTCCGTCAAAATGATCCGCGTGCTGAACCGCACTGGGGCCGGCCGGCCGATGATAAGGACACCCAGATCGATCGCGGGAACGGTCTGGCCGCGATAGGCGAAGAGACCGGCAAGACCGGCCGGAGCGCCATGGATCGTTGAGATTTCGACAAACGGAAGGATCTCGCTGACTTTCGCCGCCTCCACGGCATATTGGTCAGTTCCAAGCTGGAATACGACGAAAAGCATGTCGGACTCCCGGCCTGCTCAGGCTTGCACCTTGAATCGGGTTACACTCGATCGCAACAGGCCGGAGACGTTGTTCAGATCATCGATTGTGCTTGTCGATTGGCGCAAAGACTCGACCGTCTGCTGGGCGGCCTCGGTCAATTGCAGAAGCGAGTCGTTGATTTGCTCGGCGCCGGTCGCCTGTGCCTTCATGCCGTCATTGACCATCTCGAAGCGGGGTACGAGAGCCTGAACTTCCTGGATGATCTGAGACAATTGCTCGCCGACCTGCTGCACATCGTGCATGCCCCGGCGAACTTCCTCGGAAAACTTATCCATGCCCATGACGCCTGCCGAAATGGCGCCTTGGATTTCCTTGACGATCTGCTCGATATCATAGGTCGCAACGCCGGTCTGGTCTGCAAGGCGGCGAATTTCCGTGGCGACGACGGCAAAACCCCGCCCATATTCGCCGGCCTTTTCGGCCTCGATAGCTGCGTTCAGTGAGAGAAGGTTGGTCTGATCGGCGACCTTGCTGATGGTTGTTACGACCTGGTTGATGTTGCCCGCCTTCTCGTTGAGGACGGTGAGCTTGCCGTTGATCGAGCCCGCCGCCTCGGTGACATGGCGCATGGTGTCCTCCATACGGGACAAGCTGGTTTGGCCGTTGCCGGCGAGCATGCCTGTCGCCTCGGCGACTTTTGAAACCTCCTTCATCGTCCTGGAGAGCTCTTTCGCAGTGGCTGAGATCTCCTTTGAAGTTGCGCCGACCTCGGTAGTCGTCGCGGCGATTTCGCTCGCAGTGGCCTGCTGCTGTTTGGAGGTTGCCGCAATCGTTGTCATCGAAGTGCTGACTTGGATACTGGACTTCTGCACCTGGCCGACAAGCGAGCGGATCTCTTCGACCATCCGATCAAACCCGTCGGCGACAGCGCCGAACTCGTCGCCTCGCTTCATATTGATCTGCTTCGTGAAGTCTCCCTGCCGCAGGTCATTCATCGCGGACACCAGCGTCCGCAAAGGCTTCGCCGCCGTCGCGTGGAGACCCAGGGCAATCAGGATCGCAACCACGATTCCGAAGGCGGAGAATCCAAGGATCAAATGTTCGATGTGAGTGATATTCGCTGAAATGCTTTGGATCGAGACATCGGCAAGAGACCTGTTGTCTTTTATGACGACTCGTAGCGCCGTACATGCCTCCTTAAACTGCGTAATTGTTTTCGTCTTCGCCAATTCAACAAGCTCGCTGAACGTTCCCGTTTGACCTGCGTCGAGGATTTGTTGCTGGCCGGAGAGATATTTATGGAGAAGGTAGGTAAAGTTCTGGAAGTTCTGCCGGTCTTCGCCCCGGAAGATCGTACTCTTGTAGCTGTTCTCGGTGCTCTCGATCGCGCGCAGATTGTCCTGAATCTGCTGTTCGACATGGCTCCGTGTAGCAGCGTCCCTAGCTAAGACAAAGTCGGCATTGAGCCTGTAGCTCTCGTTGAGAAGATCCATGAGCTGCGTGCTGACAAAGAGGCCGGAAATGGAATCCGTCTGGAGGCTCTTCGTCTCGCCCTCGATATGGGTGAGGACGATGTAGTTGATCGTTGCTTTGACCAGAAGAACCAGTGTGAGCGCTGCGAAGCTCAGCATGATGCGAGAGCGGAAGCTGATCGCGTTGGCGCTGAAGTTTCTCATTTCGGGTCAACTCCGGAGTCGTTTTCTCGTGCGATGACTTCGTCTTCAAATTCGGCTATCGGCCGATTGCGTGGACGCGAAAACTACCGACCTGGCCACAGCTTAGTCCGGCACACCGACGGGCTTGCCGCCGCTCAAGTTTCTCAGCGCGTGGTAAACAGAGTCCTATTGGCCAGATATGAACAAGTAATTCGGCCGTGCTTCCTCTGAAGCTAGATAAGAAAAAGTTATCTCGATTCCGAGCTAAGCCCGTTTTATCGGGACCGAAAGGAGCGAATTTGCCAATTCTTTGGCATGTTTGGCTTCGGGCGCCCGCAGCGCGGAAGCATCGTCTAGCAGCTGTCGCATCGATTAGGCTCGCGTTATAAAGCCCAGCGGGAGAAGGCCTTGTCGCGCGCTCCGGCGCCACGCTCCCAATGCGGGCTACCCGTTGTCTACCAACTTGCTTGCAACAGTTCCTGCCTTAAACAAACTGCCAGACTGAAATGCGTCGTGTGGGTGGCGCCAAGCCGCTCTGCAAACGCCTCGGCGCTCGGCAAGTCCTGTCCTCCCAAAATCGTTGCGACACAACTCTGATCGGCCGGCGGGCTGACCTGCTCACGTCGGCGGTACTGCCCAGACTCAAGAAGTCACGTCAGCTCTATACCAAGATGACGGCGTTCTCATCCATGCCTGCCCGCGACAGCGGTGCTATCTACTCAGGCAATTCAATTCTCTGTTCGGCGGGAGTGGGGACAACGGCCTAAGAAAATAAGTGACGCACAATAATCACAAATAAAATTGATCTATTTCCAAGTGGGGGAAATAAAAGGTGAAAATCCGCAACTATGTCATGTCGGGCATCGCGTTTTCGCCAATGATGCTCGAATTGGCAACAACCTTCGTGCCTGCCTCCGCTTATGCCGCCGATGACCACGTTGGCTCCTTTGAAGAAATCGTGGTGACGGCAAGGCGCAAGAGCGAAAATGTCGCGAAGGTTCCGACCACTGTCATCGCGATGAGTACGGAAGCACTGCGCGAGCAAAGAATCGAGCAGCAGTCGGATCTCCAAGCGGCGGTTCCGGGTCTGACGGTTCGTGAAACTCAGGCGAACAACCAGCTCAATTATGCAATCAGGGGCCAGACGGTCGACGCTTTCTCCGGCGCCTCCACCGCTGTCGTTCCCTATGTGAACGAGGTTCCGTTCACAACGAGCGGTGCCGCGGCCTTCTTCGACCTTGAATCGGTTCAGGTTCTCAAAGGCCCGCAAGGCACGCTGTTCGGCCGCAACGCCACCGGCGGCGCAGTGCTGTCCACCACTGCGAAGCCGCGAGATGAATTCTCGTCCGCGATCACGCTGGGCTACGGTAATTATGACTACAAGAATGCCGAAGTGATGGTCAACGTCCCCCTAGTGACCGATAAGGTGCTGCTGCGCCTGGCAACCAAGATCCTGCGGCGCGATGGCTATATCGAGAATGTGTTCAAAGGGCCGGTTTATGGGGGCAACGACAACAGCCGCCTGGGCGAGCTTCACGACAACGCGTTCCGCGCTTCGCTGCTGGTCAGGCCGACCTCAAACATCGAGAACCTGACGGTCGTCCAATACGAAGGGACGAAAGGTAACAATTCGGCCACCCAGATCTATTCGGTCAATCCGTGCACCGTGCCGGGGACCGGTGGCACTCAGGTCTCAAGTGGCCTTCCTTGCCCCGCAGCAGCGCTCTTCGGACCGCAGTTGGACGCTGCTTTCGGCTTCCCGGGCGCATGGGCCACCTATCTCGCCGCAAATCCGGGCGCGAATCCGGGGGGCATCTTCGCCGCTCTCGACAGACAAAAGAACCAGCTCGGCTTCTGGCAAGTGGATGAAGACAACCCGTCCTTTCATCGCGGTAAGGATTGGTTCGTCACAAACACGACGACCTTTGATGTCAACGATAACGTTCAGATCAAGAACATTTTCGGCTATTCCACCAGCGAGGTACTCGACTCTACCAGCGCGACCGGCGAGCCATTTCTGCTGATCACCAACTACGACACACGCCGACCGATCGGTTCCACGCCGAGTGCCAACGGCAATTTCACAACCGTCGATTCCGTATCGGAGGAACTCCAGCTTCAGGGGAAGGCTTTCGGCGAGATGCTCGACTACATCGTCGGAGGCTTCTATCAGGAAATCAAAACGGAAATCATCTATCCACAAAGCTACTTCGGCCTTGCGCCAGTACTTCCTCCCACATCCGTGACGACGAACTGGAAGCAAAAGGACACGACCGAAGCCGTTTTTGCTCATTTCACGGTCGATCTCGGGCGAGCGGCAAATCTCGATGGCCTCAAGCTGAGCTTCGGTGGCCGTTACGCCTGGGAAAAGATCAGCGTGGTCCACCAGCCGGTCAGTCCCGAGTTCGGGCTCCTGACCGATCCGTTCAAAGATGATCGGGCGAGTTGGAACGTGGGTCTGGAATATCAGGCCACGTCTAATGTCATGCTCTACGCAGCAGCGCGCGAGAGCTGGCGCAGCGGCGGCATTAACGGCGCCTCGCCACCGCATATCATTGATAACACCGTCAATCCGCCCGTGCTCTATGACAACACCGACAAATTCAAGTCTGAGGTAGCGCAGGATTTCGAGGTGGGCGCCAAATACAATGGTCACCTCAGCAACATGCCAACGCGCCTGAACTTTTCCGCCTACACGATGCGAGTGGACAATGTCCAGCGCGTGCTGTTCCCAGACAATCCGTTCGTGCCTGGCGCTAATGCGTTTGGCATCACGGTCAACGTGCCGCGAGCGCGGATCAAAGGTGTTGAGCTCGAGGCGAGCGTCAAACCCGCGAAGTGGCTCGAATTGGGGGGCAATGCGGCCTACACCAAAGCGACCTATACGAAGAACGAGGTCGTCATCTTTGCAGGCGCGCCGCAGCAGGTGGGGTTCTTCTTCGGGCCGTTCGCCGACACGCCCAAGATAACTGCGGCGGCCTATGTTGTTGTCACTATTCCCATCGGCGAGAACAGTGATGTGCGGCTGCGTGGCGACGTCTATACGCAGTCGCACTCCTTTTTCTCGAGTCTCGACGACACGCTCAATCCAGGTTCTCGCCTTCCAAGTTACACAATCGCTAATTTCCTTCTCGCCTTCGATAACATCGTCGGGACGGGTGTTGGGGTAAGCACCTGGGTCAAGAACGCATTCAACGAAAAATACTACGTCGGTGGTGTGCCGCTCAGCCTCGCGTTGGGTGTCAACTCGGGCAACGTTGGCCGTCCGCGAATGTACGGCATGGACGTGAGCTACAAATTCTAGAGGCATCGCCTTAGTTGACGGAAGAAATCTCTGTTCACGTGCCTGCTACGGCAGATGGGCAACATTCCGCCGCGATGATGACCAGAAATCCGAGTCCGGGGGCCCCGAGTGTAACGAGTGCTATGAGGAGCGATGCCATGAACAGAGTTACGGTGGCTACCGTGGACTACGAAGCTTTGCACCGCAAATATCTGGAGGAGCGGGACAAGCGAGTGAATCCTAGAGGGATTCATCAATACGCATTGGTCGAGGATTCGTTCGCTGGCTACGACGACGATCCCAATGCCGGCCCACCGCTCGAGCGGGCACCGGTCAGCGAGGATGTGACGGTTCTGATCATCGGGGGCGGGCACACCGGTTTGTTTCAGGCAGACGCATTGAAGAAGGTCGGGATTGAGGATTTTCGTATCGTCGAAAAGGCTCCTGATTTCGGGGGCACCTGGTATTGGAACCGTTATCCCGGCTGCCGTTGCGATGTAGAAGCCTATATCTATCTCCCATTTCTTGATGAGATGGGGAACATGCCCGAGGAGCGGTATGCCCGCTCGCACGAGATCCTCGCTCACGCTCAGCTTGTGGCACGAGAGATGGGTCTTTACGAAAAAGCGCTGCTTCAGACGACTGTCGTTTCTGCGGCGTGGGATGACGGCGCCCATCGTTGGATTGTCGGCACCGACCGAGGCGACACGATCCGCGCCCGGTTCATTTCGTTCAGCAGCGGCCCGCTGAACCGTCCGAAGCTGCCAGGTATTCCCGGCATAGAGACGTTCAAGGGCAAATCCTTTCACTCGTCCCGCTGGGATTACAGCTACACCGGTGGGGATGAGCGGGGTGGGCTCGTGGGCCTCAGGGACAAGAAGGTCGCGATCATTGGCACCGGTGCGACCGGTGTGCAGATCATTCCCTCGATTGCTGAATACTGCGGTCACCTCTATGTCGTGCAGCGGACTCCGTCGTCGGTGGATGTCCGCAACAACAGCAAGACGGATCCTCAATGGTGGTCGAGCTTAGAGCCGGGCTGGTGGGAAAGGCGGGCGACTAATTTCGCTGCCGTATCACTGGGTGCGACGCTGGACGATGAGGTCAATGACACTTGGACCGACACTTGGAAGCGCTTTACGAGGGCGGGCTACAAGGATTTTGCGAAAGATCCTATGCCGGAGGGCATCACTCACCTGCAGAAGGCCGACTACGAAAAGATGAACGAGCTGCGGGCGCGGATCGATTCCATCGTGACGGACAATCCCACCGCCGAGGCGCTCAAGCCTTGGTACAACATGTATTGCAAGCGACCGTTGTTCGTTGACGGCTTTTACGAGGCGTTCAATCGCGACAATGTTACGCTGATCGACACGAAGGGCAGGGGACTTGAGCGGATCAGCGAACAGGCCATCCATTTCGACGGCAAATCCTGGGACGTCGATCTGATCGTCTTTGCGTCTGGCTTCGAAACCGCGGCACCCGCGGACCGGGCGGCCGGCCTCGCGATGGTCGGCGTCGAGGGTACGACGGTCGCAGACAAGTGGAAGCACGGCACCCGGTCTCTGCATGGCACTCTCGTGCGCGACTTCCCCAATATGGGCATCATCGCGGGTGTCCGTCACACGGCGGCAAGCTGGAATTTCTCGCTTCTTCTGAAGAGGCAGGCTCGTCATCTGGCGGAAGTTTTTCGTCAGTGTCTCGACCGTGGCATAACGAAGTTCAATGTGCGCAAGGAAGCCGAACAAGCCTGGCAGGAGGAGATCATTCGCGCCTCTACCCTAGGCCTCCAGTTCCTCTCGGAATGCACACCAAGCTTTGGAAACAATGACGGGCAGGACATAAGCCAAGGTGTCTATGCCGAAGTATATGGCGCGGGTGTGCTGCGGTTCTGCGAAATGCTTGACGAGTGGCGCGCAGGCGATTTGGCGAAGGATCTGGAATTATCTTGAAGTTGCCGAGACCGCGCCGCCGAAGCAGCGAGGGCGCGCGCGGCGCGGACAGGTCAGCATGGTCAAGTCATACAATACGCAACTTCTATCGGAAGGCTTCACGTTCCTCGAAGGTCCGCGTTGGCGTAACAGCCGCCTTTTTGTATCGGATATGCGCGCCGGCGCTGTGATGTGCCTTGACCAGGATGGCTCAGCAGTGCGCGTGGCCGAGGTGCCAGGCTGGCCGTCCGGGTTGGGCTTCTTGCCCGATGGGTCGATGGTCGTCGTAAGCATGAATGAGCGGTGTGTTTATCGTGTCGAAGCTGAAGGCATGAGCCTCCACGCCGACCTCAGAAATTTCGTCACTGGACCGCTGAACGATATGCTGGTGACGCGGGAAGGACGCTGCTATGTCGGGGACATCGGCTTCGACTATTTCCGTAATGAACCAATTTCGCCGGGTGGAATTACCCTGATCGATACGGATGGGACGGTGCGCCGCGTCGCGAGCGGGCTAGCAGGCCCCAACGGCATGGTGATGCGGGATGGCGGACGGACGCTGGTGGTAGCGGAATCCTTCAGCGAGAGAATCGTTGAATTTGCTTGCGATGAAACAGGCGATCTTGGCGATCCGCGTGTGCTCATCGAACTGCCCGGTGAAGGACCGGACGGTATGTGCATGGATGCCGCAGGTGCGATTTGGCAAGCCTGCTTCCACAGCCGCCGCTTTGTTCATATCAATCCCACCGGGGAAATCATTGGTGCGATCGAAGTAAAATCCGGAAATGCGGTCGCGTGCCAGTTGGGTGGGCTGGATGGACGCACGCTTTTTTGCATCATCTACACCGGAACATATGGGCAGATGATTCAAGGGTTCCCTGGAGCGCGGGTCGAAATGGCCCAGGTCGATGTGCCAGGCGCGGGCTTCCCCTCCTAGGGACCGGGCGGCTCCAAAAAAGCTCAAAAAACATACGGGCTTTGCCAACAGGCCAGCCAATCATGCCGTAGTTTCAAGAAGATTTGAAACTAACATTGAAATTCTGTAATATTTCGTCGTCACTCAGGGTCAATAATCAGGGTCCAAAAAAATGGGGCCAGGGGAAACGTATAAGTGGTCCTCGGACACGCTCGATCCCGAGCAACGCCTTCTTGCGTACGAGAAAGAAATCAACAAGGTCCATTGCCAGTGGAGCGTAACGCCCTTTGAAAGGGACAGCTTTCACGCACGCCTGGAAAGTTGCGATATTGATGCATTTTCTTTCACGCATATGTTCGCTTCTCCTATCGCGGCTATTCACGATCGGCAGCAGGTTCAGAGCGTAGACGAGCATTTCTTTTGCCTGTTCTATCTGGAGCGCGGTGATGCGATCATTTCTCAGGGGGCTAACGAAACCCGCCTGAAGCCGAACGATACGTCGATATGGGACAGCAGCAGGCCCGCGCGTATGGAGATTCATAGTGACATCGAACAGCGCGCCATCCTCATTCCACCTTCCATCGCGATGGCCTTTATTCCGGGAATAGAGAATCTCTGCGCGACAGCCATTTGCGGCAATTCAGCATCCGGACGGATATTAAGGTCTCACCTGTTCCAGCTTCACTCCAACATTGGTCGTGTTGATTTAACGGCATCTGGGGCGATGATCCAGGCCACACTAGCTCTTACCGAGGCATCCTTTCGGACGGGTCACGATTTCAGAAATCGTCCCATGATGATGCGCGCGCTGGAAATTATTCAGTCGCAACTCGAGCGCGAGGATCTTTCCGCCGGCACGCTGGCTCAAGCTCTCGGTGTCAGCACTCGTCAGCTGCACAGGGTCTTTGCCGCACATGGCCTTACCGTTGGCCAAGTGATCCTCAGGCGGAGGCTTCTGGCCGGCCGTTCCCTCCTTGGAATGGGAAATGCTCTCAGCGTCACGGAAGTCGCTATGCATTGCGGATTCTATGATGCCTCCCACTTTTCGCGTTCTTTCAAACGCGAGTTTGGCGAGTCTCCGACCGAGTTCAGCCAACGTCTTCGATTGCAATGCCATTAGGTCCAGGGCTCGGTCGGGATTGGATGCCCGCTGAAAGAGGCAAAGGCTCTCAGCACGACTAATCTGAGTATCGCCTTATCCGAAAGCCGTCCGTTTCGTGCCGCGATGACGTCGCTCTCGTCCATGTCTTCTCACGATAATAGTGCTATCGAACTCGCGTGCCCCGCTTTGCCGTGCGCGGCTCGGCAAAAGGGCCTCTTCGCTGCCGGGCACGTCGCCATCGGCGTTTGTTCGAACGGCTATTTCAACAGAGGTGTTTCGCTCCAGGGCCACGTCTTCTTAGGACGAAGAGCGGCGAGGGCGGTCATAGAGAATGCACCGCGAAGCGAGGGCTACAAGAGGTAGGGAGGGATGAAATGATAAAGCTGATCTTTCTGATCAGGAAAAAGAAGGGCATGACAAGCGCGGCTTTTCGAAAGCATTATGAAACAACGCATGTGGGCATCGCGACGGAGCATTTCGGGGATTTGATCCTCGATTACCGGCGCAACTATCCGACTTCGGCCAGCGTGAATCCCGTGGACAATTCAGGAGACGTGAAATCGCAAGATAGTGCTGTGCCGTATGATGCCGTTACGGAGATGCTCCTACAAGATCAGACAGCGTTGGACGAGATGCTGCGCCGTTTTGCCTCTCCAGAACTTCACGCGATGATCGCGGAAGATGAAGCTGCATTCATGGATCGGGCCGCGCTGACCATGATGGTCTGCGAAGAAGTCGCATCCTGGTCCTTGCACGATCGAATTGGCAAGCGATGAACAGTCGCCCCCTCCTCTATCATTACGTCATATCGCCCGCGGGGCAGATCTGCGGATACATCCGCAAACTATGCCCGAGATGCGCGCTTAGTTGACGTTGACCGTATTCAGCGCATTCGCTCCGCAGCACGCGGGCCTCCATCCGGTTGGCAAAGTCCGGAGCCCGGCAAGGCGCTTGCCGGGCTCTGGATTTTTCTCCGTCGCGTCAACGCTTCATGCAGCTCACTTTGCGTGCATAAGGTCGAACGGCTTGAGGGTGAGCTGGATCATGACCTGACGGCCGCGGGACACGGTACCGATAATGTCCGCTAACGTTGTTCCGCTGCCGGCCGTCGGCGTGAACGGTTCCTGCGTCGAGCGCTGGAACGTGAGCTCGTTCGACAGATTCGTCCCGATCACGGCGAACTCCCAGCCGCCGCCCTCCTTGAACAGACGGATCGAAGCGCTCGGAATGATGTAGGACTCTTGCCAGCTGCCGGGAATATTGCGCACATCCGTAAAGAACCCACTGGTGTATGTGGCATCCGCCGCTAATCCCAGAACAATACCCGATCCGCCGATCGGACGCTCATAGGACGCGCCGAAATTGGCGGCCCAGTCCGGCGCGCGCAGGGCGCGTTGGCCGTCGAGAAGCTGCTTACGATTGGGTTGAGTGCATCCGGTGGCGGCGGTCTGGCCGGTATAGCAATCCATCTCGAAATTCTGATAGCGAGCATGGTTATAAGCAAAGCCGCCGTTCAGTTTGAGCCCTGGAACTTGCGATGGCTGATAGATGACGTTCATTTCCGCGCCCTTGGTCCACAGTCCGCCCACATTGTTCAGGAGTTGCGAGACTCCGACGACATGGGTCACCTGGAGACCGCTGACCTTGTAGATGAAGCCGGCCACGTCAATCCGCAGATCCGGCGTGATGCGCGCCTTCAAGCCGATTTCGGGCCCTTCAACCTTCTCACCACCATAACTCGCATTCTCGGTTCGCCAGAGAAATCCAATGCCCGCGTTGAAACCGCCTGACTTGAAGCCCGATTTCCATGACGCGTAGAAATTGTAATCGTCGGTCGGACGGTAAGAGAGCGTAACTTCAGGCGAGATGTTGTAGGATCTCCGCTGGGACTGGGGAATGACCCATTGCTGGCCGGCCCTCATCCCCCATAGCGCAGTCTGGTCTCCTGCCGAGAAGACGGAGAAGCCCTTGCGGTCGGCCGACCAGCGCGCGCCGCCCGAGACGCTCACCGTCTTGGTCACGTCAACATTCATTTGAGCCGCAAGGGAATACGCATCCTCGTTTTGAAACGCGAGGAACGGTCCCGTGCTCGTCGCCGACATGAGGAATACCGGTCTGCCCGACGCAAACGTGCCGACCGACTGATAGTAGCTCATCTGTACACTGTTGTATTGTGCCGCCAGCATGAAGTTGATCGGCCCTTGATATTTGCTCTGCAGGCGGAACTCTTGCGAGAACTCCGACGACCGCAGAGTCGAATACACGCCCAGAAGCGGCCGCGAGGCGTTCAAGCTGCCCATCGTATCCTGATGCATGTAGAAATAGCCGCTGATTGATGTCAGTGTCAGATCGGGCGTCACATCATAAGCAACTTCGGCCGTGGATAGCGTCTGGTTGAGTTCGACGAACTCGACGCCATCTCCGAATTTGGGATCCAGGGCCGCATACAGCGGACCCGCATCGCCTATGATGTTGTGGTTGTCGACGGCGCAGTTGTCGAACTGCGCGCCCGTAATGTTCAAACGTCCGAGCGGGCAAAAAACGAGCTGGCCGGTCGACGTCACGCCCGCGCCGCGCTGGTGAGCATAGGAGCTTTTCAGCTTGATCGTGAATGGTGCATTTGGGGATTCATACTTGAGGCCTAACCGGCCTCCATATTCCTTGGTCGCCGGCGCATGGGGATTTTGGCTGCCGTAGCTGAAGCTTGTGCTCGTGACAGGAAGATTGGGCGTTGCAACGACGTCATTGTCGATCCAACCCTTCATGCGGCTCACGTAACCCGCCACACGCATGCTGAGAGACTTTGTGATAGGGCCGGAAATATAGCTTTCGACCATCTTTTCCTCGGCCTCGATCTCGTAGCCACCTTTGATTTGCGCATCCCATTTGGGCGTGGGATCCGCAGAAACCAGCGCGATGATGCCACCCGAGCTGTTGCGGCCGAAATAGAGCGATTGGGGGCCCTTCAAGATTTCCACGCGCTGCACATCGAAGAAGCCAAGGCGGCGGACCGCGGCGCGCGTCAGATGCATGCCATCGACGTTGAAGGCGATTGCCTGGTCGATAAACGTATTGGACTCTCCCGACCCGATGCCACGCATGAAGAGCGTGCCGCCGCCGGCGCCGCCGCTTGCTTCGGCGACCATCAGGCCCGGCGTAATGCGTGCGACGCTATCGAACGACCGAATGTCCTGCTTTGCAAGAGTTTCCGCCGAGTACGCCTGCAAAGTGACGGGTACCTGCAGGGTCGTTTCTTCGCGCTTGCGCGCGGTGACGATGATCTCCTCCACATCGGCGCGCGCAGGCTTGATCGGCAGAACCAGCGCAGCCATCAAGGCCATGCCGGAGATCTGGGCAAGCAGTATCCGTTTCATTCTAGGTACCCCCCAAGTTTTTGCCCATCTGTGGGCGTGATTTGCTTTTTTGGGTCTTCTCGACCCTAATTACAGCCGGCCGTCACGCCGGCTCGTGTTCGTGGCTCATTGCCAGCCCGGCACCCTTCTCCATCATCCCTTCATTGAAGGTCTCCATCACACCCCAGCGCGCCATACGGCGGATGATTTCGATTCCGTCGTGTGGATATGCCAACCCTGCGAACGTCGCGCATCCCAGGTCCGTGAGTCGTTGTGCTCCGTGCAGCAGGCAACGGTCCCGGATGTCTTCCTTCAGCGCGCGAGGATAAATGCCGATCGTCTGCGTGTGGACGGTGACATGTGAAACGGCGGCATCAACACTGGCCACCGGCACGATGTTGACAACGCGGCATGCCAGCGAATCCCTAAAGTCGACCGGCTCTTCGACTTGCGAGACAATGACGCCGCCTTCGTTTTCCCGGCAGCCGAACACGCGGAATGCGGGGCTGTAGCGGATCCCGTCGATTTCGTCCTTCAGTGTGGGATCAAAACTGGGATGCGGCGTGCTCAACGCTTCCGGCAAGGCCTGGAGCGCTCGATTGACCTTCTTTCCAAATCGGTTAAGCCGTTCGAGTTCTTCAGGGGTCGTGCCACTGACAATGTAAGTCACGCGTGACGCGACGCAGCCTTCCTGGTTGAGATAGCCGACATCGCGGGCGAGCCGTCCGGCAACCTTGTCCATCTCCTCCTCGGACTTGAGCGCCTCGTTCCCAATGATTGATGCGCTGATCTTGGGGTCGAGCGCCACGAGATCGAGACCTGGCCCGATATAGCGGCGGATGTTCTTCATCGAGGACTCCCCACCCCAGGCGATGATCTTATCCACCCGCCCGGTGCCGTAGAGCTTCTCCTCGAATTCACTGTCGCCACCTTTCCAGTAAGCGACTGAGAAATGGCGCGTAACGGGATGGTCTGGTGCCATGTCGATCATGGTGCGGACAAGCGCCACAGACGTATAAGGATCGTTGGACGGGCTTTTGATGATGTTGTCCGCTCTCAGAAGCGAACCATTGATCACCCCATACAGCGCGGCAGAGGGGCCGTTGCCCGCGTTCAGGTGAACGAACCGCCCACCAAATGCCCTCACCGCCACATCGCATTCCCGCAGATGAAACGTCTGCCATCCGTTGAGATAGTCGGCACCGATATTGTTTCGCACGATTTCCCGGATACTATCCGCGCGCAGAACCGGCCCCATCGCCCGATACATGCCGCGCATCATCGTTCCGGACAGGCCTGAGGTGTGAACCGCCATTTCGAGAGATTTGGCGATGTGCATATTGTGTTCGGGCGAGAGCCGGCGGCTGAGCGCATCGAGAAACTCGATGATCTCGTCAAGCGAAATCGCGTAGAGATCACGGATGGCATCGGGGCTTCTTAGCGTCAATTCGTCGAAATGACGTTTCACATCGGGTGTGCGAAAGGAGACAAGCCCGCGGCGCGCCTCAAACTCGAGTGGATCGCTTGCGATCACCTTGCCCCGGATGATGAGCGGAATATCATAGCTGTGCATAGTTCACTCACTCAATTTTGCTGCGTAGACTTTGCTCAGCCGAGCACGAATTCCTCGAGATTGCGGTATGCATCCGGCGTTCTCGCGCAGGTGATCTTGTCGTCTCCGCCGCGACGATCGGCAAGACGCGCGATTGATTTGTGAATGACTGGGCCCTTGCGTCCGCAACCGCAACTTCCGTCCCAGTCGATCGTCACTTCGTCACCTGATGCCGTGCCCGACCAGTAGGTCGTCGGCAGCAGGTCGAACACCATCAATCGGCCCCGCTGAACTCCTTTGCGCGGCAGACTCTTGCCGGTGTCGGGGTCGGTCAGATGCTTGATGCCCCAGGGCAGCGGATGATAGTGCCCCTGAGGGCACAGGATCGCGATCGCGGTTGTTTCCGACATGCCGTATCCCTCGCGATAGCGGTCGGGATATGTGAAGGGACAGGTCGCGTTTATCACATCCATGAAATTGTCGGGGAAGGTGAACCCCTTGGTGCCGCCGGTGACATAAATGACCGAATCCGGCGACCATTCGATCTTGACCCCGCGCTCGGCGCATTTCTGGGCAAACTGATAAAGCTGAATCCAGAAGCTGAAGAGAAGGACACGCTTGCCCCTCTGTTGGATCACGGCCCGATCGATAAAGCCGTCCCACAGCGCGTCCGATTTGGTTTCCTGCGCCTTGATCTTTTCGATCAAGATTTTTTCGCGTTCTGTAAGCTCAATCTTCTCGCCCAGTGATTCCGCCCGGCGTAACTTGCCAGCGAGCCAGAGCTCACCTGCGCCCATGAAGGCATCGCCCAGTGTGATCACCCGTTCCGGGTGTTCGGCATAGGCTTTGTCGCGCAGAAGGCGGAACATGATCGGGTAGTTATGGCGACCATAGGCCGCCGGCCAGGCGCACAGATAGGGAAGCTTGCCGTCCCGCAGCGGAAAGCCGGGCAGGTCGACGGCCTCCTCAACCAGCCGGTAGATGTATTCGATGAAATAGACTTCCTCGATCGTGCTGCGTGGCCAGATAGAGATCTTTCCGCTGGTACCGGACGAGAGCGAAGGACGCAGTGGCGTCTTCGCTTCCAAGGCGTCCATCCATTCGTCCATCGACGCGCAGCCCGAAACATCGATCCCGGAGAGGTCATGTGCGGTGAAAGCCTGCAACCACTGCGTCATCCGTTCCCAACGACCATTGTCAACGTCGGCGACCGAATAGGATTTGTACATCGTGTGGGGAAAGGCGACGCTCGCCAGATCGTCGAAGCTGGTGATCTCATCAATTTCGACATCCTCGGCAAGGCGTCCGAGTGCAGCGATCTTCCCCTTGAATTCGCGGAAGCGCCGTTTGAAATGATGCAGCTGGATTTTTTCTATCTCGTCAAAATCGATCGCGAAGAGCTCTGCGGTCGATAGCTTGGTGAAATTCACGGGGTTGCTATAAAGTGCCTGAAGATCGGTCATCGCGACAGCCCTCCCTTAACGGCTTTTGTCGTACACACGTACAGGACCAACACGGGCGTTACCTATCGCAAGTCTCGGCCAAAAAAGGTCGGGTCTAGGTCAAAGTACCTGGCAGCCGGCTTACCGTGATGTGTGCCAAGTTTTACAATTCAGACCCAATTGATAGCTTTGCCACCGCTGATACGCATGGATCAGAGCGACAGCATTTGAGTACAGAACCGACATCGAAGCATCTCACTCCACCGGTTCTCAGGTGACTTCCACTTCGCGCTCGATGATCTGCCCAAGTATCCCCTTGCCGCCTTCGCGCCGAAGCTTTCATCGCCGCCGGCTGGACGATCGATCTGATGGTGTAGCTAGTTCGCGATAGCGGCGGGGTTACGGTCGAAGACGTGCATTTCCAACCCGTCGAGCTGTGCTTGCTGAGAGAATGGCTGCAGACGTTCTCGTCTGTTTGCTGCTCTTTGACATGTCCGAATATGTTGATGCGGAGGACCTGGCGGCTGGAGGATGGAGCAAACGCCTCGACGCTGGCGTTCCTGGCGCCCAGCAGTCATGCGAACAGCAAGGCAGTCGTCGCAGCTGGGCCGGACTCATTCTCATCACTTTAACGGCGGGCAGTCATTCTGCTAAAACCTGAGCGGGCTCGCGGTTCGGGCTTCGCTACCAATTAAATGGGGGTTCAGGGTGCACGCAAAGGTCGAATCGAGCAAACGGCAATATGTCAATCCTCCGCGCGACCGGCGGATCGGGATCATTGGGGCGGGGCCGGGGGGTATGGCGGCGGCTCACCGCTTCAAGGAAGCGGGATACGAAAACATCGTCATCTGGGAGAAGACCGACGATTTCGGCGGGACATGGAACATCAACCGTTATCCCGGCCTCGAGTGCGATGTCGCCTCCCACCTCTATTCCTTTTCTTTCGACCTCAACCCAGGTTGGAGCAAGTCCTTTTCCCGGCAGCCTGAAATTCTCGAATACATGAAGGCAACGGCCGATCGCCTCGACCTGCGCCGCTTCGCCCGGCTTTCAACCGAGGTGGTCCGCGCGACCTGGGATGACGAATGCACCAAGTGGCGCGTGATGCTGTCCACCGGCGAGGAAGAGACGGTAGACATTCTGATCAGCGCACAGGGCATGTTCAACCACATCAAGTGGCCCGAGATCGAAGGCATGGACAGTTTCGGCGGCGCCCTGTTCCACACAGCGCGCTGGCGCGACGACGTCGACCTCAAGGGCAAGCGTGTGGCTGTGATCGGCAGCGCAGCGACCGCCGTGCAGATGCTGCCCGTGATCGCAGAATATGTCGGCCATGTCGATCTCTACCAAAGGACGCCGAACTGGGTATTGCCAAAGGACGACAAGGTCTTCGATCAGGAAACCCTTGCGGCGCGTCGGGCAGACATCAGCCTCGTTCGCGACGAACGGCTAAAAATATTCCGCGAATTCGAGCAGTTCATCAATTGGCCCGAAGTCCATGACGACAGCGAGTTCGTCAAGTTCGGCCGGGAGAATCTCCTGGCGGTCAAGGATCACGAAACCCGCGCCAGACTAACACCAGACTTCAACTGGGGTTGCGCGCGCCCTCTTTCTTCCAACGAGTATTACCCAACCTTCAACCGCGACAATGTCGGCCTGATCACCGATAAGATTGCTCGCATTACACCGGGCGGCATTGTCGACGCCACGGGAGTCGAACGCGACTATGACGTCATCATCTGTGCCACCGGCTATTACGTGGACAGGTTCCTGGCGGCACTTGACGTTCGCGGGCGCGGCGGCATCCACATCAAAGAGGCGTGGGCCGATGGCGCGCGCGCCTATCTTGGCATCACCACCCACGGGTTTCCGAATCTGTTCATGAGTTACGGCCCCAACACCAATCAAGGATCGCTGATCACCATGGCCGAGTATGAAGCGGCCTATATGGTCCGACACGTCGAATGGATGGACGCGAACGACATCGCATGGATCGACGTGAAGGCCGACGTGGAAAAGCAGTACAATGATGAGTTGCAATCCCACATCAGCAAGGTGACCCTGTGGCAGGGCGCCTGCCACAACTATTATTTCGCGGAAAGCGGCCGGATCGTCACCCAATATCCACTCAACATGACGGCCTTCCGGGAACGCATCATGGTCCCCGACTGGGATAACTTCACGATCCAGTACGGGGTTTCGCTTTAGCGTCTCCCACCGGCGTAAGGCCATTGCCGCACAATCGATTCAACAAGCTCAACTTCTTTCCGGATAGGCTCCAGGATCCCGGACGACTACATCGGCTCCAGTCGCTTTCCTCTGGGCGCGCATTTCCGTTCTATCTGCTGGCCGATAAGTGCCCTTCCTTGTCATTGACAGGCTTGCCTTTGCAATTAGCGTACGTCGCAAACGACGTCTGCTGTAAGTGAGGAATGCCGGCTCCGTTTTCCTATCACCCATTCGCTGGCCGAAGCGATCACGAGCAGCGGGCCTCGACATCCGTGCGATCACGCCCGAGAAGATCGCACCGTTCATCCTTGCCCAGATTGTTTGCGCTCAGGCGCGCGGCTCAAACGAGAGGATGTCCAGGGACGTCCTGAACCCCGTCAGGAGGGAGGAGACCAAGGCATGACTGATCGTAAGAGAATGGCGAATCCGGCGCGGCATTTGCGCAAGCTGCTGGCCGAGCGACAATGTGTGGTCATGCCGGGTGTCTATGATGCGTTGTCGGCGCGTCTGGCTGAGCTTGCAGGCTTCGAGGCGGCGGCGATCGGGGGCTTCGCGGTCGAGACGGCGCTCTTGGGCTGCCCGGATCTCGGGATCATGACGTTGACCGAGCTTGCTGACCACGCCAACCGGGTTGCCGGCGCCGTCGAGATCCCCGTGATCTCTGACGTCGATACGGGCTTTGGAGGCATTCATAACGTGGCGCGCACGGTGCGCGAGATGGAGCGCGCGGGCATCGCCGGCATTCACATCGAAGATCAGATCACACCCAAGCGCTGTCCTGCGCTCGACGGACGCGTGGTCCTACCGATTGACGATGCGGTGATCCGGATTCAAGCGGCCCTTGAAGCACGCAGCGAAGACTTTGTGATTATTGCACGCTCCGACGCGGACGCGGTTTCGTACGATGAGCTCGTGACGCGCTGTCGACGCTACCTGGATGCCGGCGCGGATCTCGTGTTGCCGATGTTGATGGTGGTGAACGGCAAGCCCTTGGGAGAGTTCAGCCCGGATGCGCAACTGAATCTCTATGGGAAGCTTGTCAGGGATATCGACGGTCCGGTCATGGGCCTTTTGGTCCCGGATGGCTACACGGACACGGACATGGCAGCGCTAGGCTACAAGATTCTCGGCATGCCGGGGCTGGTGCTGGAGGCTGCGGCCAATGCCTTGAAGGCCTTCTATGCTGACGCACGCACCAACGGCACGGGCGATGCTTACTTCCGGCGCAATCCCAAGGTGTTGACCGCGGGCCGCAATCTTATGGACGTCATGCGGCTGGGCGATTTCCTCGCGTTCGAAAATCGCCTGCAGCCGTTGCCGCTGTCTGCCAAAACGCAGCCAAAAAAGGACAGGAAGCAGGATTGATCGCGCAATGTAGCCTGGCAAAGTTGAAACCCGCGGAGAGGAGGGTAAAAATTCGGCACGGCATAACGCCTCTGTGATGAAGAGTGCGAAGGTCGAGGAGGCCCCCATGATCCCGCGTCGTCCGAATCTGGATTTTCGATCAATTCCAATTCGATGGGCGAAAAACGAGGAGTTCTCGGTCGATCTGAACGCGGGAAGTCCGATCGCGTCTCAAAGCGAGCCCTATCTCAACACCGTGATGGGCAAGATGCGGGCGAGCCTTCCGGCGGATAGGTTGGAGCTTCGCCGGGATATCGAGGTGTTCATCAAGCAGGAAACCAACCACTACAAAGTGCACAACGATTTCAATCGCCACCTCTATGAAAGCGGCTATGAGAAGATTCGCGCGATTGAGATGGAGCTCCGCGACGATTTTCGGCGGCTCCTCAAGGAAAAATCTCTCACGTTCAATGCGGCCTACTGCGCGGGCTTTGAGAACCTGGCGCTCTTCCTTTGCAAATACATATTCTTCAAGGCGCAATCCTATTTTGAGGGCGGTCACCCGGTGATGGTCGACCTCTTCATGTGGCACTACGCCGAAGAATTCGAGCATCGCACCGTCGCCCACGACGCCTACGCGGCGATGTATGGTAATTACTTTCATCGGGTGCATGGGGCGATCTACTCGTTCTTCCATCTCGCCGGCTATAAATCGCGGATCAGGAAGGCGATTCTCGAAATTGATCGTGCGACGATGACGGCGGAGGAAGCGGAGGCGTCGCGCAGGCGGATCACCGAGCTCGACCGCAAGCTCTCGCTATACGTTCTGCCGCGCATGCTCGCGGTCCTGATCCCTTATTACAATCCGCGCAGAACCAAGCTGCCACGCATAGTGCAAGAAGCCCTCGACAAGTATGCGTCCGGGGAGGTGCCGGATAACGCCGCCATCGCGTCCTCGTGAGGACACCGAAGGGCGGGCCTGGGCCCGGCACGCCATCTCGCTTTGAATAGTGTAATGAAGGAGACCGACATGACGGCAATGCAGACTCTCTCAATCCCGGCTTTTATCTCGGGCTCAGCCAAAGGTCTTCTGATCGACGGCAAATGGGTCTCCGCCTCGTCCGGCGAAACACGCGAGACCTATAATCCGACGACGGGCAAGGTCCTCGGCGAATACGCTCTGGCCAATGCCCATGACGTCGATCTGGCCGTGGCTGCGGCGCGTCGCGCGCTCGACGGCCCCTGGTCGCGGTTCACGCCCGCCGATCGTCATCGCGTCATCATGAAGCTCGCCGACCTGATCGAGCGGAATTACGATGAGCTCTCACTCATTGATACCTACGACATGGGAGTGCCGATTTCCATGTCGCGCATGATGATGCCGCTCGTGGTGGGCCAGTATCGCTACATGGCCGGACAAACCCTCGCCATTCGTGGCGACACGCTGCAGAACTCATTGCCTGGCGATATATTCTCCTACACGCTGAAGGAGCCCGTGGGAGTTGTCGGGGGAATCATTCCCTGGAACGGCCCGGTGTTCAACGCGACGTGGAAATTGGCGCCGACGCTCGCGTCCGGCTGCACGATGGTTCTGAAATGCGCCGAACAGGCATCCTATTCGCCGCTTCGGCTTGGTGAGCTGTGCCTGGAGGCAGGGATTCCGGAAGGCGTGATTAACGTGATCACCGGCCTCGGCAGTGTCGCGGGCGCGGCGCTTGCAGCGCACCCCGATGTCGACAAGGTGTCCTTCACCGGCTCGACGGCGACAGGCCGCAAAATCGTCGAAGCCTCCGGCGTCAACTTCAAAAAACTGACGTTGGAACTCGGCGGCAAATCGCCGAACATCGTCTTTTCGGATGCCGATCTTGAGGCCGCGGTGCCCGGCGCGGCCATGGCGGTGTTCGTCAATTCCGGCCAAGTCTGCAGTGCCGGAACTCGTCTCTTCGTCGAACGAAAGATCTATGACGAGTTCATCGAAAAGGTTGCCGCTTTTGCAAAGACGTTGAAAGTCGGAAGCAGTCTTGACCCCTCGACGATGATTGGACCTCTGGTTTCAGAGGACCAGCTGAAGCGGGTCGTGGGCTATCTGGAAAGCGGTGCGAAGGAAGGAGCCTCGGCTGTTGCGGGTGGCGCACGACTGGCAGAAGGCGAGCTTGCCGACGGATATTTCGTGCCGCCCACGGTCTTCAAGAACGTTCGTAGCGACATGAAGATCGCGCGCGAGGAAATCTTCGGGCCGGTCATATCGGCCATCCCGTTCGATACCGTCGACGAGGTGGTCAAAGCGGCCAATGATACGAGCTACGGGCTTGGCAGCGGTGTATGGACGCGGGATCTCAGCCGCGCGCATCAGCTTTCGCGCAAGATCAAGGCCGGCAGTGTGTGGATCAACACTTATCAGGCGATGGATGCTGCGGTCCCCTTCGGCGGGTACAAGATGAGCGGCTATGGGCGTGAGGCCGGGCCGCAACACATCGAGGAATATCTTCAAAGCAAGTCGGTCTGGATCAAGACCGCGTGAGCGCTCGGCACGGCGGTCTCAGCACCGGAGCCCGTTTGCACATGCCCATAGGCGTGATCGCGGGAATGCCGATTTGGAGATCTCTTGCGCGTTTATCGACGAGGTGAGATGTTGACTGGCTGCGCCGCTATGATGCGATAGCGCTGACTTTCTGGGTCTCCGTCGCATTCTGGCGACAGATCTCGGCCAGAACCTCAGGCGCGACAGGTTTGCTGAAGTGATAGCCCTGAATTTCGTCACAGGCGAGCCGCCGCAAGAACGAGCTTTGCTCGAGCGTTTCCACGCC
>Ga0081455_10000652_pt1 | contig 45017 bp, 43 predicted proteins | sample TabmetS3T2R1_FD_70207 | JGI IMG/M metagenome (GOLD analysis project Ga0081455, IMG submission 70207) | Tabebuia heterophylla rhizosphere microbial communities from the University of Puerto Rico - S3T2R1 | ecosystem: Host-associated > Plants > Roots > Rhizosphere ...
CTGAGGAAGAAACTCGGAACTGTCGAGCCCACCGAGGGCGGTGATACAAGGTTTGGCATCCACTCCCCCCAGGTCCAAACGGACACATACGGTCGACGTACCGCGTTCATGGACCTGCCGCCCGATCCCGACTTCGACATGTTGGACTTTCGCCGCGCTCTATACCGGATCGTTCTCAGTACGGTGGCCATGCTCCAGGGTGCAGAGTACGCGCTTGATCCGAAGTTCGATGACGTGAGGCGCTACATCCGCAACCCGAAGCCGGGAGAGGCTTGGCCATTCGCTCAAGGGCACACAAGAGGCCCTGAAATGCCTCGGTCGGCGCACCTCCGCTATTGCGAGAAGGGTAGGCGGGAAGTAGTAGAGTTTCAGCTCCTCAGCCATTTTCTCGCGGTCGCCTTAACAGACGATGGCACCTTTGCCACGAGTACCGCCGCGCTAGGGGGCACCAGCTTATTGGTCCAGAGGTAAATGATCCTGGCTTGGGGCGAGTCAAATACGTGGAGAGCGAACCTCCATCATTCCTAGGGCGAGCACGCTTACGGGTCGATGGGTGGCTCGCAGCGGTTGGCAAATGGCTAAGAAAGACGTTTCGGTAATCCGTGTCAGCGTGGGGTCCCAAGAGAGGCCGAAATCTGGCGTGTGGCGAATCAGTCGATCTAGCTTACAACCGATTGCATAACGCAATCAGAACCGCGCCGATGTGCCGTGCAAGGAAAGGAAGTGGGCATGGCTAAGCTCGTGTTCGGAATGAACCAGTCCCTGGACGGCTACGTCGATCATATGGCGTTTGCGCCAAGCCCCACGCTCTTCCGCCACTTCATCGAGGAGGCTCAGGGGCAGGCGGGCAGTGTGTACGGTCGCCAGATGTATGAGGTCATGCGTTACTGGGACGACGAGCATCCTGAATGGGGTGCAGAGGAACACGCCTTCGCGGCGGCGTGGCGGAACCAGCCGAAATGGGTCGTGTCGCGCTCGTTGAAGCGGCCCCAACGCCAGCCTTGTCGAGGATGATCTCGAGGGCGCGATCCGTAAGCTGAAGGCCGAGCGCGACGGGGAGATCGAAGTTGCCGGCCCGGACCTGGCGCGAAGCCTCACCGAACTTGGCCTGATCGACGAATACCGAATCTACCTCCACCCCGTCGTGCTTGGCCGCGGCAAGCCATATTTCGCCGGACCCCGGCCGCCGCTCCGCCTTATGACGAATGATCGGATTGGCGAGGATGTGATCAGGTTGACCTACGTTCCTGCTTAATCTTGTGACTCGCCCGATAGAAATCGCCGCTGAAGTCTGGTCTTGGGTTGGACCCAAAGCGACGGAAACGGCCCGCTTTGGTGGCGAACGCCGACGACGTAGCGCGTGCATAAAGGGCAGCTATCCGCCAACCCACTGGGGAACCTGCCGGTCGGCAGACGGCCCAAATCCGCAGTTTCAGGAACGCCGCTTCAATGCGTTCTGGTCCAGAAGCTGCCGGTCCGGATTCGACCAAAGTTCGTCGTTTCGCGATGGCTCTGATTAGCCGAACCGTCGCATGGCCGAAAGCAGGTGCGACAGCCACCAAACCCGGCCATGCGGCGTAACCCAGCTTACGCCATCATGCAGCCAATCGCGCGCCGGGTTGGAAAACTGCTCCAGCGCTCGCGGGATGCTGATAGAACTGCCTCAGCCCCTGCCGGTTCAGGATACCGGCACGGGGATGATTTCGGCCCGCAGGGACTTAGGCGCGATATGCAGGTGCGCGAGCGTGACGGGTAGCCGAAACCGGCGGGGGCCGGCGCTGCCCGGATTTAAATAGAGAATACCCGCCCGTTCCTCGATCAAGGGCTTGTGCGAATGTCCGAACACAACGGCTGCCAGCCCCGCCGCAACGGGGTCGACGGTGAGCTGTGACAAATCGTGCAGCACCAGGATCTTGTGATTGCCGGCGGTGACGACCGTCTGCTCGGGTAGGCCGGCGGCCCAGGATTGGGTGTCGATATTGCCACGCACGGCGCTGAGGGGTCCCACGTCGCGCAGCGCTTCGAGAATTGCCGGCTTGCCGATGTCGCCAGCATGAATGACCATCGCTGCGGGACGCAGCGCCGCGAGCGCCGCGGGCCGCAGCAGACCGTGCGTATCAGAAATGACGCCGACCAGCATGAAGCCTCACTTGGCGCCCTTCGCCGCCAGCGCGTCCAAGCGCTCCGCCAATTTCTTGAGTTGCCAGTCACGGGCAAGCTGACCCGCTTTGGCCCACGTCGGCTTTTGATTGCGCAGCGGCGGCAGAGGTGCCGATTTGTCCATGGTGGCAATCGAGCGATAAAGGCGGAGCTTATCTCCCAGCACCGCCAGCCGTCCCGCGGCGAGTACCTTCTCAAGGGTGCCGTACTTGCGCAATAGCCCGGCCGCACCGATCGCCCCCACGCCAGCTGCTCCGGGTATTCGATCCGATGCATCGCCGCGGAGCGCGATGAAGTCCGGCACTTGTTTAGGCTCCACACCATAGCGCCGACGCACCTCGGCCGGACCGATGCGCGCCATTTCCCCGGCCCGGATCGGTTGCAGAATGGTGGTGCGCTCGGAGGCGAGTTGATAGGCATCGCGATCGCCGCTCGCCACGAGCGCGGTGCCGCCGAGCTTTTCCTCGCGGGCTACGGCGGCGGCCAGAAAATCATCGGCTTCGAAGCCTGCGGCCTTGGCGCAGGCAAATCCGCAGGCGGTTACGAACTCGGGCAGCACCTCGAGCTGATCGGTTAGCTCCGCATCGAACGTCCGCCCCGACTGGTAGCTGGCAAGCGCCTCATGGCGATAGGTGGGCTCATCGAGCGTATCCCAGCCGACCAGAACCGCGCGTGGAGCTTCCGTTTGATGGAGCCGCAGCAAGAAGTTCGCGAATCCGAGAATCGCGCCGGCGCCTTTATTGCCGCGTCGCCGAATTGATTTCGGCAAGGCGTGGTAGGCCCTGTGCGCAAAGGAGTCACCATCGACAATGAGGAGTGGTCGCCTCATACCTCACCGCTGCTGGATACACCCAACCAACGTGCTCAACATCAGCAAAATTGCCATTGCCTTCAAGCCGTACGTTCTTGGCGCTTGGGACAATGGCGGCTCGGCGCAGAAACGGCTGGCAATAGCCGCACCCATCCACGAGCAACAACGCCCAGCCGTGCACAGGCCAACGCACCGCCTCATCATCGCCGCGGCGCTTTTGCCTTTTCGCGCGTTACGTCTTCGGCCTTTTTGTCCTCCCGCAACCCCAGGAACACGGGATGGCGCATTTCACCTGCCGATGTCCATTCGGTGAACTTGACCTCCGCAACCAGCTTTGGCTTCACCCACGTCGTGACCGCCTCATCCTTTACTCGCACGCCAAACGGCGAAGACGGCGTTCTGAGAGACCTAAGCTTACCGTGCAACTCCTCCAGCGTCCGGTGCGAGAAGCCCGTCCCGACGTGACCGATATAGCGCCACACTTTGCCATCGCGAAGCGCGAGCACCAGCGCACCAAAATAGGGACGCGATCTGCGCGGGGCTGTAAAGCCGGCAATCACCACTTCCTGACGTCGAGCCGTCTTGATCTTCAGCCAATCGGTGGTGCGCGTACCAGATAGGTACTTGCTGGATTTGCGCTTGGCCATGATGCCTTCGAGGCCCTGGTCCGTCGCTTCCTCGAAATACTTGACACCATATTGTGAATGGTGGGCGCTGAAGGACAGTAACGGATGCTTGGGTACGAGGCGGCGCAACTTCTCTTTGCGTTCTACAAGTGGCAAGTCGCGCAGATCCTCCCCCTTGAGAAACATAACATCGAAGATGCAGTAGCGTAGCGTGGCTTCGGCCCTTAGTGCATTTTGCAGGAGCTGAAAGTGAGAGACGCCGCGCCGATCCAACGCGACCAGTTCCCCGTCCAGCACCGCGTCGAATTCCAGCCGCTCGAGCGCCCGCGCGACCGGCAGGTAGCTGTCACTGATGATTTTGCCGTTGCGTGAATAGAGAGTGACTTTGCCACGCTCTAGGCAGGCAACCATGCGGAAGCCATCCCATTTGGTCTCGAACACCCAGTCGGAATCGTCAAAGGCAGCATCCGTAAGCGTGGCGAGCATGGGCTGGAGGCGTTTAGGAAGTTTCGTAGCGCGAGGCATGGCGTCAATTTCGCCCAGCGTCGAGAACGGTTCTGAACGTGATGGAATAGCGTAGGGCGGACACCGCCGGGATGCTGTGTTCCCACTCGCTGCGAGACGCCCCGCGCAGAACGTAGATCGATCGAGGTGGGAGCGTGAGGTTTACCCGCTCCCACTTGACCTTGTTTTTGCGGCGCAAGCGGAACCGACAGGGCGATAGCAGCGAGAGGCCTACGACGACGCCGAAGTCGGAGCGGTCCTTATGCCAGCCGATGGCCGCCCCCGGTCGGTACTCGGTCACCAACACCTGCTGCAGGTCCCAAGGCTTGATCTGAGCGTAGGCGGCTGCGCGATCGCGAACGGATATGAGAAAGGGTGGCAGAGGCTCGTGTGTCCGGCGCAAGCCGCCACCATTGAAGTCGTAGCGCCACCCAAACCAGACGACGCGGCGCTTGGCTTGGAAGCCATGAAACTCGAATTCGTGGAATGGAAGGCGGGTCAATTGAGCCAACAGCGCGCGCTCGCACTGAGGCTCGATCAGCCCTGCCTGATAGCTGAAACCGCTCGGCAGGCTCGCTGCGCGATCGAACAGATCGGCTTGCTCCTCGCTGCCGTGCACGCTTTTCCGCACCCTTCGAGATCCACGCCGGGGCCGCGCTATTGGCCTTGCTTCAGCTCGGCAACCAGTGGCCACCAATAGAGTTCCGTTTTTGCCGCGCGCACACTAGCACGGGGCGCAACGAATCTCGCGCTTGGGTTTGGCAGCTTTCAATACCGCGCCAGCAGGGAGCGGCGCCCGGGAGACGCTACTCCAGCAAGAGCTCGACCCGGCCCAGGGCGCCGAACTCCGCCAGGACTTCATCGCCGGGCTTGACGTCGTCAAGCCCAGTGCACGTCCCGGTGGAGACGATGTCGCCCGCCTTGAGGCCCCGACCGAGCCTCGACTGTTGGTTTGCAAGCCATACCATCACGTTCATGGGATCGCCGAGGGCGCGCGCTCCATTGCCCTGGCCGCACATGCGACCGTTAATGTGCATAGCCACCTGCTGGCTCTTGCGCTCGAGCGATCGCCAGTCTTCCAACCAGGGGCCTGTGATCAGGGCGATATTGGCGCCCCCATCTGCGGTGACCAAGTGGCGCCCCTTGCCCGCGAGTCCCCCGGCAAGGCGCGTACCGACGATCTCGACCGCGCCGGCCATGGCCGCGATAGCGCGGGCGACATCGGCCTCCGCGTACGCCGCGGCGCGGGGGGGCAGATCGACCGCCATGCGAAATGCGAACTCCCCTTCCACGGCCGGCGTTTGCAGCGGGGCGATGGGCAGCCGAGCCGGTGTCACGTGCACGAAAGGGGCGAGAAGGGGGCCAGACCCAGGTTCGGAGGTGCCAAGCAGCCGCTGCGCCTCCTTGCTTGTCGACCCAACTTTGAAGCCGCGCACCTCGTAGCCCGAAAGACGGACGATTTGCGCTTGGATGGCGTAGGCCTCCTCGCTGCTCGCCGGCACGATGATGTCCTGTGCCTCGACAATACCGCCATGCTTTCGCGCTTGCCAAAGCCGCTCGGCCAACTCCGCCATGCAACCTACCTGTCGCGAAATGTTCGTATCAGTGGTCGCCGCCATTTAGAACGTGACCGTGAGACGGGCAAGGATACGTATGTCGGGCTTCGCGGATGCCATTGAGATCGTTGATGGCGGCCCCGACGCAAAGAAAGCTCGCCCATGCGTGCTTGGACGTAAGGTCAGATCGCCGTTGCCGGAGGCGTCGCCGCGATTGAACAGCACGGGCGGATCGGCGGTGCTGATCTCGGCCCGGACGCCGGCCCGGCAGGTCCCCGGGGCAGGGGGAGGGAAATGGTCAGATCGTTGCTGACGCCGTACGGCCTATGTCATCGCCACGGCTCGCGATGGGCTTTCATGCTGTGGGCATGATCCCGGACAGTTGCGGCCCGCAGTCGAGGCGGCGCTGCTGAGGCCGCGCCAAAGGGGATGAAGCGATGAAGCCGCAGCGGCCGCTGAGCGCGCTTTGGGCCTTCTCCGGGGCGGTCGCCGACATCCGTATTAAGCGGACCGTGCAGCCTGTCCCGGAAGCAATCGGATGGTGGGCGATGGTAGGCTGGGCGAGAAACAAGGTCCGGCCATCCTGACCAACGTTGCTGCTCTCAGGGTTTCCCCTGAAGGCGTGCAGTGAAACGCCTGGCCGACGCCAAACTCAGAAAACCGCCGCGAGGTGATGAAGGTGGATTAGGCGCCGAGCGTCCCAGGCGATGGCGGGGCACCTGTCAGGGCCAACTGACGCAAGCGTGCGGCGCCTCGACCATCGCCGGCCGCAGAGGCAGCGACGGATTTCTGCCGCCCAAGCAAGGCTATGGCAGCGATATGCCCGCAGTGAATTAACCTGCTTTGGCACATAGGTTTGGCGCGGATACGCCGCTCCACGCAAAGGCCAGCCCCACGTTTTTTGTGCCGCTGGGGCAACGCAATGGGGCCGCGCCGCTCAACGTCCAAATGATGCTGCAGGGGTACAGGCCGGGCTGGCCTAGGTAGCGAGGGGACCGCCGCTGACAGGACTTTGGGCACCGCTCACTGAAGGAAGGGTAGTGCCACCAGACCGCAGGCGCAGAGAATACTGATGATGGTCCAGACGACGTTGGTCCAGGGCGCATCGTTCCCGTACTTCGGCCTTAGTTCGTATGTGCTGCGCATTTTCCTACTCCCGCGCCTACCTTGGCTCTATAAGCCGCGCGCCGCTGCGGCGTCTATGCAGCATTGACCTGAGGCGGGCCCGCCGCGAACCACTATGAGAGCCTAGCATTTGGACGGCGGCAACGGCCTGAGGTGAAGGCCGTTGTTCGCGTTGGTGAGGTCCGCTCCCGAAACTTGGCCTGCGCCAGAGATGGGGAAGACGCCTCGGTTCGTCGACCGGCAGGCCGGGCACATCTTGCGATCTACCGCATATCGCCAGCCTTTGCCTCGATCTCAGGCGCGGCAGGAGCGCAGTGACTGGCACCGTCTCACTGCCAACCGCTCGCCTCCTTGGCGCTACTGGCAAAAGCAAGTCCTGCGATGGAGCAGAGCATCCGATGGGCAAGCTACTTTGAGGAGGAAAGCAGCCGCCTGGCGCGAGCTGCCCTAGGGAGCGCGCAATCTTCGCGGGTCCCTGGCTCCCATGGGTTGGTGACCTCAGTATGCCGGAACCTCACGTCGGCTACTCGACCCATGTCACAGCGACCATTCAACCGGCGGCTGTCAAATCAGCTCTGCTTGCAGATCCGACGAATGCAAGAATTTCGGCTATGACTTCGTTATGGTGCCCAACCCACAAGTGGCCACCATGGTCATAGCCGACAAACCGCGCGCCCGGAATGTGTCGGGCAGTGTATTGGGCGCTGGCATAGGTGCCGTAAAGATCGTCGCGCACGCTTAGAACGAGCGTCGGTACGGCAATCTTCTCAAGATCGTAGCGCTCGAGCGAGGTGGCGATGCGAGCATCGTTGCGGATTCCCGAAAGGCGTGGGGCGATCGGTTGAATGTGACGCAATAGGCGATCGACGCGCGCCTGTTCATTCGAGCTGGCGTTGTTGACGATATCAGGCGGCGTACCAAGAACCGTTTTGATCAGCAACCTGCGCGCCAGCTTGCGTGCCATCCAGAAGACGAACTCGGAGCCGACAAGGAATAAAAGCAACCGCTCGGCAGCGGGTGAAAGAGAAGGAACCACCACAGGTTCGCTTACTGGTCGAAACGCCATGGGCACAAGGATCCCCAAGGCTAGGCAGCGATCGGCATGCCGCAGCGCGAATTGCATTGCCGATGGTGCTCCCGCCGAGGCGCCCAGCACAGCGGTTCGATGGATGCCGAGTGCATCCAAGAGGGCGACATGTGCATCGGCCTGCGCCGCCGGAGATGCGTCGGCCGGCATCGGTGTTTGCAAGTAACCGAACCGCGACATGGCAACGACGCGGTATCCTGCTTTCGCGAGCGGTTCGGCAAATTCCATGCCCTGATCGAAGCCGCCGCCCGCGCCGTGAACAACGAGGACAGCTGGTCCGGTACCGATATCCACATATTCGATCGGACCGCAGGGCGTTTTGATGACCCGACTCTTGCCGCGGAGACGTGCCCGATTGGCCCGCTGATCCCTCGAAAAGGTTCGGCCCAGCCACACCAGCATCGCGGCGATCACGACGACGGGCAGAAGCCACATGCGCATGTCGGCGCAACTCCGGTCGATCCAATCTTTGCCTGCCGGCGCGCCTGGGAGGTGTGGCCAGTGTCAAAAAACCCCAAACCCATCGCGCCGCAAATATAAGTCAATGCGAGAACAAGGTGGGTAGCGTCATATGTCTGGCAATATGACGGGTGGCTCCGCCAAAGATGAGTTCGCGAAAGCGCGAGCGCCCGTAGGCCCCCATTACCAAGAGGTCGGCATCAAGGTCGGCCGCACGCGAAAGGATCTCGTCGCCAACGCTGATATCGGGTGCAATAGAGGTCCGCAGCTCGGGTTTGATGCCGTGACGGGCCAGCGCTGCCGCGATGGATGTATCCGGTGCGAGCGTGCTTGCATCATCGCCGCGTTCCCTGACTTGGAGGATATGGACAGCCTCTGCTTCGAACAGCAGTGGAAGCGCGTCGAATGCGGCACGCGCCGGCTCGCGTGCCGCCTTCCAGGCGATGACCACGCGGCGACCGACCGTTGCGTAGCGACCCGCGGAAGGAATAACAAGGACCGGCCGACCGCCCTGCAGCGCCAGGCGCTCCGGGAAATCCATCACAGGTGACAGATCCCACTCTGGGTCCGTTTGACCGGCGACAATGAGATCGGCTGCACGTCCACGCTCTATCACCACGTTGGCCGGGTCGACATGCGAGACCTTCTGCAGCTGCCACTCGGCGACGAACGGTCGGCCTGTGGTCATGCGCTTGAATGTGTCAGCAATGGCCTCCCTATTCCTGCGCTCGGCGGCAACAATCGATCCCAGCGCGGCTGAGGCCATCGGAATCGGGGAAGCGGGCACGGCGGAACAGACGTGCAGACCGATCAGGTGAGAATTGAAGCGCACCGCCAAATGAGCCGCAGGTTCGAGCACCATTTCGGCGCGGCGGCTGTCATTGAGATGCACCAGAATGGTCTTGTAGGTCATTGCGCTCCTCCTCGCGGGATTGACTGGTAGTAATCCACAGAGGGTAGGCCTCATTGATCCGGATCAACGCATTTCTGATAGGCAGCCTCGCTCCCGAATGTGGAGGTCGGTAGTTTTCAAGCGCTTTTGGCAGAACGGTGTGCGAGCGCTTACACGCCTGTTTTTTCCGGTTTTTCACTGGCTTCTTGGGTTCGGCCAACTCGGCTCGCCTCTTATGCAGCAAAACATGCGTCGACCGTGCCTAATATTCCCTGGTTGCCACATGCCCACGCGATGATAACCCGGGCCACCGGTCAAAAAAGACGCTCCGGATACGGTACAATCTCACGCCGCGTTGCTGTTGAGATCAATCAAAGATCCTGGACCCAGATGACCCGAAACGTGCGCATCACGCCGTCATGCTCAGTAATGGAGACGTATTCACCCGGAATGAAGTGGTGGCGGTCGAATTTGAACCCTGGCTCGTCGTCATCGCTACGTCTGTCATTGTAGTCGAAGGCCCAAGTGCCGCCTCGGCGGTGCACCAAGTGACCCAACTCGTCCTTCTGACCCGGCCAGAAGCGCTTTACGCGGCAGCGTTCTTTGAGCTTGCGCCATTCATCGGCAAGCAGGCTTCCGTTGCTGTCGAGGGGCGCCGCAAACTCATAACCACGGTCCCTACTGCCTGCTGGGAACTCATGGTCGCGGGCAAGCTCGAGACGGATGCGTTGCATGGGCATGGTGGTCTCCTCTGGGCCATCGCTGGTTTGCCGGTGCAGCATGGCCATCTCTGCTTTGCTGCTGTCTCATGCCTAGGACGTTGCGCACTTTCCGCGTTGATTTCGATCAAAGGGACGAGGAACCCTGTAATGGGCTGAAAGGCGGGCAAAAAACGCGTAATGCACGCAATGGCGCGCAACTTGCGGGCCAGCCACGCAGCTAGCTTGCGCCCGCACTTAAGCAAGGCCGCCTCAGGTGCGGAGCAAGACAGTATGTGCTGGCGCCAGCAGTGCGCGCGAGGCGTCTGCCGCCTTAGTGACGAGGTGCTGTAAAGGCTCGTAGATGCCTGGGCGATTTTGCGCTGATCGTCTCCTCAACATGCCAGCGCAGCCGCGCGTGCAGGAGCCCCGCCATCGCGAGGCAGCCGATGTCATTCCGATACCAGCAGCCGACGGGTAGCCGCCATCGCCAGAGCCGCCCGTTCAGAGGGAGGCAAATGGCTGTACGCGGCATTGGGGGCCTCGATGGCGATCGGCGTGTCCGCCGGGAAGGCCGCGAGAAATTCCTTGAGCCAAAGGCCTCCCTCACCTGGATAGAGGCGGCCGCCGCGCGCCTCATCGCGCAACGCCGCGGGGGCTGGTGGCATTTTTGCGGCATCGCACAGGTGGACGTAGGAAAAAAGCTTGGGGTCATAGTGTTTAAGGTCGTCCGGGCTGCCGTTGGCCCGGCTCAGATGCAGCGCATCGATGAGTAACCCTGCACTCCCCGACGACACCGCAAGCAGCAGTCGATGTGCCTCGCCGAGGCTTGCGCATGCGGCGTAAGGAATGAATTCGAGCATGACGCGCAACCCCCTCGCCTGGGCGGCCGCGCACAGCGCGCTAAAATTGTCGCACAGGCGATGCCAGTCGGGATCGTGGCCCACGGTCAGCACGTAACGCGCGCCGAGCTCAGCGGCCAGGTCGAGCGCAGGTAGCAGCCCCGTAACGTCGACGTGTGGCATCAGCCAAACCGCCTCAACGTCGAGAATGCCGACACCCGTATCCCGCATCTTCTCCCGGATTCGCCGTTGCAGTGACGGCCGACCAATGACGGGAACGATCGTATCCGTCGGCAGAGGCGGTACAATGCGCAGGCCGACGGCATCGAAGCCCGCGGCTGCCGCTGACTCCATAAGCGTAACAGGATCCGCATCTAGGATGGTGAGATGCGCAAGCGATAGGAGGGGACGTCTCACGGCAGGGCGGTGGGGTTGGGCATTCGCATCCCTCCAATCATCTTTTCCGGCGCCACTGTGTGAAGCAGGATCGACGCGGGTGGGTCAAACGCCCGCGCCCGCGGTATGTGTACGCGTATTTCGACCGAAGCTGTGACCGTACGTGGGGCCGCTTCTGCCGACGCTCCGAATCGGCCAAAAACACAAGGACGACGACAAAAGTGGATGCCCTTTGCAGGATCGGCATGCCCACCGTGACCGCCTTTTGCCTTACCCGCATTAGCGACCGCAGGAACACAACCGATTGTGCATTCCCATCGAACCGTTGGTCAAACACTCCTCGTGGTCAGTTCCGCCGTGGGCCTGGTCATAGGAGCCAGGACCTTCGCTTCTCGGGATCGATGACCAAAAGGCATCCGGCGCGGCCCGATCTCCACTCAAAAGAGGCACTGGATCAGGGGCTGCAAGGCCTGTCGGCAAGAAAGGCGGGGGGCGATGGGGGCGAGCTGCGTCAGCTTGCGCTGACAAGAGCAACTAAGTTGCCATTCGCGTTTGCGCACCCGGATCAATGAAACGGTGTTTGCAGTGGAGCTACGCCCGTGCGGTTTTTCTCAATCCGGAGCCTGCACGAGGCTGCCGCGAGGCACATGCGTTTTTTCTTTCGCGGCCTCGGGTGCAAGCTCTTCGCGGGTGGCCCATATCATACCGGGAGCGGGCGACAGTCCGAAGCTCAACGCTTGCGCGAGGGCTACGCGGAACGCGGCAATATCAGTGGTCATGGGATGTCGGTCAACGTGGCGGCGAGGAGCCGGCGTGCGGCTCCTCTTGTCATCTGGCCCGCGCTTAGTACGCCGCGCGGTCCTGTTGCTCATAAAAGGTCTTGGCATCGAACGCATTTGCGCTCGAGGCAACGCCGGCAAGAAGCGACAGGGTGACGAGAACTGAAGCGATGATTTTCATGGCGATCTCCTTTGCGATCTTAGGCGAGCGCGCATTGGCGCCTTGCGATGCCAGTGATGTAGGGTTTGCGCTATCATGCGTCCAATGCAAATGGTAGATATTGAAAATGCACCTGACGCATGTCCGTAGATCCGACCTGAATCTGCTGCCGGCCTTGGCGGTGCTACTTGAAGAGCGCAGCATTTCCCGGGCCGCCGCGCGCCACCATCTCAGTCAACCGGCAATGAGCCGTGTGCTTCAGCGCCTGCGCGAGACCTTTGCTGACGAGTTGCTCGTCCGTACCGCCCACGGCTATGAGCTCACGGCACGGGCGCGCCGCTTGCAGCAAGACCTGCAATCTGTCCTGCCAGAAGTCGATCGCATGCTGCGTGGCGAGATCTTCAACCCTCTCTCGGCGGAAGATAGCTTCCGCGTGTGCGGGCCAGACTCCGCCTCCATTCTTATCGCCTCCCGCTTGCCGGGTCGTCTCAAAGCGATCGCGCCCCGTACGCAATTGGAACTTGTCGCTTGGCATGACAAGGCCTTCGAGGATGTCACGCACGGACGCGTCGATGTTCTGCTCTGGGCCAATCAGGTCCCCGCGCCGCTCCTCTTTCGCGAGCTGCTCGAAGATGACATCATTTGCGTCGTCTGTGAGCGACATCCGATCGGCAATCGCGCTTTGACGAAAGAGGCATATCTGCGCTATCCGCACGTGCTGCTGACGCTGTTCAATCCTTGGGGCTCCATCGTCGACAGAGTGCTGGCCAAAAACATGCAGCGGCGTCGCATCGGCCTGCGCGTGCCCTATTTTGGTGCCGCGGTGTTGGCGGTGCCCGGCACGGATTTGATCGCTACCCTGCCGCGCCGTTCTGCCGAGGTCTATGCGCGCTCGGCTCGCGTGCGCATCACCCCACTGCCGTTCAAGGTGGGTCGCTTGCGCTATCTGATCGCTTGGCACCCAAGCACGAACGAGGAGCCGGCCCTGGTCTGGTTTCGTGAGCAGCTCGTCGATATTTTCACAAAACTGCGCTGAGACTGTCGTGTTGCGCGCCGTCGCCAGTTTTCTTGGGCACGCGAGCGCCAGCCCAAGCACAGCGGCCCGCGGGTGCCGCTGGTCAAGCGTCAAGACCGGTGCGTAAGGCGCGTTCGCCAACCACTATGGCTCTGGCCAAAGCGCGCCAGTGCCGAGCGCACAGGCGCCGATCGGTGCGTGCTCATGGAAGCCGGGCCGAAAACTGCAGCGGCTCGGCCAATCTCACGTTTTGCGCGCGAAACCACAGCCGCACGACGCGGCGTTCGGAGCGGCCGAGTCCAGCGACTTCCGCCTCAAGCTGGAGGGAATGATTGTCATTGCCGCTGAAGTGAAAGTAGCCGGCGCTGTCGGTACGCGTACGCTGGCGCTCGTTATGCATGACGAAGTGACGTTCGAGCAGAATGACGCTCGCATCTGGCACGGGCCGTCCAGCGGCGTCGACAACGCGGCCCTCGACAGTGCCCCCCGCGTTGACCGCCACATAGGTGTTCCAGGCGATCAGCGTGAGCGCGATCGCCAGCGGCGCAATTACCCAGCGGCTTTTCATCCAAGTCGGCATCCATCAACCCTTGCTGGCGCCCGACGTGAGACCGCGGATGAACTCCTTCTGTGCCATTAGGAATACAAAAATGGAGGGGGCGAGCACCATCACCGCGAACGCGTAAAGCGCGCCTGTGGTGTCTTCTAGGTAGGAGAGAAAGCGGGCAAGTCCTAGCGGGAGTGTCTGCATCGTTGACTCGCGGGTGATGATGAGTGGCCAAAGGAATGCGTTCCACGACCAGATGAAGGCGAGCACCACGTTGGTGGCGATCGCGGCTTTTGACAGCGGCAACAGCACGCGCAGGATGATGCGCCACTCAGCCAGGCCATCGATACGCGCCGCGTCGATCAGGGAGTGCGGCACTGCCTCGAATGCCGCCTTGAATACGAAGATGCACACGATGGTGGAGAGGAGTGGGAAGGCAAGACCGAAATAAGAATTGAGAAGCCCGAGGTGAGACGTGATCAGATAGGCGGGGATAATGGTGGCCTGAAAAGGGATCAGCATGCAGGAGAGGAAGAGCAGGAGGAACGCGCGCTTGGCGGGAAAGTTCTTGGTCAGCGCATAGCCGGCCATGGCATTAAGGCCGATATTGCCCACGACCACCAATGTCGAGACGATGAGGCTATTGAAGAGATAGCGGGGGAACGGAATAAAGTACCAAACGTCGACGAAGTTGAAGAGATGCGGGCTCTCGGGCAGCAGGCGCGGCGGGTAGGCGTAGATGTTCTCATTGGTGACCGCCGTCTTGAGCACCCAATAGAACGGCAACAACATGATCGCGCAGATGCCGATGAGGGTGGAGTGCCGAAGGTATGTGGACCGCCGCGGCATCGCGCTAGCGGTGCTCCAGCGAGCCAGCGTTGCCGCCGGCAGCCAGGTTGGCGATATAGGTGAGGGCGAGCAGCAGCATGAACTGCACAACGGTGAGTGCCGCCGCGTAGTCGAACTTGGTTTGGCCGAAACCAGATTTGTAAATGTATGTGATCAGCAATTCGGTCGCGTGTCCCGGTCCGCCGTTTGTCATTATGTAGACCAGGTCGAAACTGGTGAACGAATTGAGAATACCGATCACCGCGCACAGGAAGAGCGAGGGTTTGAGCAGGGGTAGTGTGATGCGCCAGAATTGCGCCCAGCGCGGCGCTCCGTCGATGGAAGCTGCCTCGTAAAGATGCGGTGGAATGCTCTGCAGCCCCGTGAGGATGATGATCATGTAAAAGCCAAGCACCTGCCAAATCTCGGCGACGATCACGGAGGGCAGTGCCCACTCGAAGCTTTGCAGGAACGGGATCGGCTTGGCGATCAGCCCGCTTTCGCGCAGCGCGAAATTGATGATGCCGCCGCGTTCATCGTACATCCAGCGCCAAATGATGCCGACAGCCACCGTCATCAAAGGGTAGGACAGAAACACGATCGAACGGTAGATCGCGGCACCCTTGAGGTTGCCATTGACAAGCAGTGCAATGCCAAGCGCCAGCGCAATTGCGAAAGGCGAGACGGCAATAAAGATCAGCGTGTTTTTCAGCGCCTGCCAAAATACTTCGTCATAAAGCAGCATCTCCTCATAGTGATCAAGGCCTGCCCACCGTGCCGGCTTCAGTGGCGACCAATACTGCAGCGAAAGCAGCACGTTCCAGCCAAGCGGCAGTACGCGATAGAGAAAAAAGATCGTGAGCGAAGGCAGCAAGAAGCAGGCAATGAGGGTGAATTCGCGCGTGCGCTTGCGCCGCCACCAGCCGGCCTCGCGCGCGGCGCCGTCGGCAGCTTTGCGCGCCAGATCCATCATGCGCGCTTGAGTTCACGGGCAACCTTTCGCTCCGCGTCGCCCAGCGCCGTCTTCGCATCCTTGCGGCCGAGCAGCGCGTTCTGAAGTTCTGGCCAAAAAGCCTCCTTGACCTTGCTATCATTGCCGAGGCGCCAGTTGCCGACCATCTTGTCGGTGTGCTCAAGCTGGGTTTTCAAAATGGAATAGACGAGCGCGTCGTTCTTCTCGAGCTGAGATAGGTTGGCCGTATCGACCGCAATGTTGCCGGTGACGAGTTTGCGGTTTACACCGAGTTCCTGCGCACCTTCATTGGTGACAAATTTGAGGAAGTCCCAGGCAAGGTCGGGGTTTTTGCACGCCTTCGAAATGCCAAGGCCGTGCGAGTTGGGCGTGGCGTAGCCGCCAGGGGCATGCGCCACGCCGAGCGTCTCCGGCGTTACCCATTTGCCTTGGCCCTTGACAAAGAAGTAGGCGGGAGAATGGGCATGCAACATGCCGACATTGCCGGCGGCGAAGGCGCCGTTGGGTTCGACCCATCGCCCCGTCCAGGAGATCTTGTTGATAGCGCCGGTTTCGGTCGCCTTCGCAAGCCGGTCCGTGGTCTCGATGGCCTTCGAGCTGTTGAAGGCCGGCTTGGCTAGATCCTTTGTGAGCAGGTCCACCCCGTTCATGGCGTAGAGGGGCCAATAGAGCCAATCGAAGTTGAGGGTAAGAAAGCCCGACGCCTCGCCCGATGTCATCTTCTGCGCCGCCTCAAGCAACTGATCGAAGCTCTGCGGCGGCCCGGTCAAACCCGCCTTTTCAAACAGCGGCTTGTTGTAGAACAGCAATGTCTTGGTGATATAGAAGGGCAACATGTAATTGTTGCCCTCGTAGGCCCAATTCGACAGGTAATCGGCATTGAACCGGCTCGCCACGGCGGCTTCGGCTTTGAGCCGCGGCGTGAGATCGAGCAGCGCGCCTTGCGCGGCGTACTCGAGGCCGAGGGCGCCTTGGGTATTGATGACATCGGGCGGCGTGCCCGCGACCAGCTGCGTCTGGTAAAACACCGGGATTTCCGGGCCCTTTTTGTCGAGCCATTCGACCTCGACCCCCGGCCGGTCCTTAATGAAACGTGCGATCCACCCGCGGATCATTGCTTCCTGATCGATGATGTTCCAGGTGAGAAAGGTGATCTTCTTCGGCGCCTGTGCGATCGCGGGTGCGGCGAGCCCGGCGGCGAGAGCGCCGGCGCCGGACCTGAGTAGCGTGCGTCTGGAGATCATGCCTCGTTTCCTCCTGCAAAAGGGATGCACAGGCGAGCACTCCCCCTCATATTTTGGCGTTCGTCACGCTTATGCGTGGCTGTCGAGACTACCAAGTGGGCACGGCTAGTCCACTGCAATCGGCCGGCCGCCCTCGGCGGCCGACGCTTCGGCGGCGAGACAGACGGCGACCGCGGCACGCCCCTCCGCGCCCGACACCAGCGGTTTACCGGATCGAAAGCTCGCGATGGTGGCCTGGGCCTGCTTGGCCAGCTCATAGACCTCGCCGGACCTCTCGACCGGCAGATCCGCAAATTCATCGCCGTCAGCGCGCTTCAGTCGCAGCGTTGTCTCGGATTGGAGGCTGCGCGCAGTGGCGGCCGACCAGGTCGCGCGCACTGCCCCCGCGTCACCCACCACCTCCACGGTCTGATGATGTTCGAAGCCCGCCAGGATTTGGTTGACAGAGGCCGTCGCACCGTCGGGAAATTGCATTAGGACCGAGATGGTTGGTTGCATACCGGCTTCTCCGGCGCCGAGCGCGCGAACTTCGACGGGCCTGCGCGAGCCCGCTAAGTACCAAAGCGCGAGATCGAAGAAATGCACCGGCTCCTCGAGGATCCAGGAGCCGACCCGGGCTTTGTCATAGCGCCAACCCGCCGAGCCCTGGCGGTAGGGGTGGCGGAACAGGGAAACGTGCACGTGCTGCGGCCGGCCGATTGCACCTTGCTCGATCAGTGCGCGGATGCGGCCCCACTGCGGCGATAGCCGGCATTGCAGGCCGATGCTCAGCTGTGCCGTGGAGCGCTCCGCCGCTGCGATGATGCGGTCGCAGTCTGCCAGCGTGTTGGCCATGGGTTTTTCGAGCAGCACGTGCTGGCCAGAGTCCAGTGCCGCAATGGCGATTGGTGCATGCAGATGATTGGGCACGGCCACGGCGATGGCCTCGATCGAGGGATCGCCAATCAGCGCCTCCCAACTGCGATGGATGAGCGCCTCCGGGAAATCTGCCTTGGCGGCATTGGCATTGGCTTCGCTCGGAGCAGCAATGGCGACGAGCCGACCATTGGCGGCATCCCTAATCGAGCGGGCATGAAACCGTCCCCACGCCCCATAGCCGGCCACGCCAAATGCCATCGGTCTTTGCATAGGCCATCGCCTCCCCAGTACCTTCAATTACCCATACGGGCGCCACCGGCATCGAACAAATGAATGCATTCTGGCGCCACCGCGAGGCGTACCACGTCTCCGGGGCGATGGACCTTTCGTGGTGGCAACCGCACTTGCAAGCTGTGCCCGCCCAGCGTTAGGCTGACGAGCGTGTCGGAGCCCAGGGGCTCGACGACAGCGGCGGGAGCCTCGATGGCGGCCTGCTGGCTTCGCTCGACCCATGCAAAATGCTCGGGGCGAACGCCCGCGGTGACGCTCTTCCCATTCCCGCTCCCCGGTACATCGCCTATGAGCGGCAGGACAATGCCCGTTGGCAGTTCGACCGCGGTCCCGGTGTGTGCGCGCACGAGACGGCCAGGCAGCAAGTTCATGGGCGGCGCGCCAATGAAGCCGGCGACGAAGCTCGTGGCCGGACGTTCATACACGTCCTCGGGTGTGCCCACCTGCTCGATGCGGCCCGCATTGAGCACCACGATTCGATCGGCGAGGGTCATGGCTTCGACCTGGTCGTGCGTCACGTAGATTGTCGTGGTCTGCAAACGTTCGCGCAGGCGTTTGATCTCCGTGCGCATTTGCACCCGGAGCTTGGCGTCCAGATTGGAGAGCGGTTCGTCGAAAAGGAACACCTTGGGATCGCGGACAATGGCCCGGCCCATGGCGACGCGCTGCCGCTGCCCACCCGAGAGCTGTCGCGGATAGCGCTCGAGCAGGGCGCCGATCTCGAGGGCTTGGGCGGCTTCCAGCACGCGCGCTTTGATTTGTGCTTTTGCCACGCCTCGATACTGCAACGAAAACGCCATGTTCTCGGCGACCGTCATATGCGGGTAGAGGGCGTAATCCTGGAAGACCATGGCGATGTCGCGGTCCTTGGGGTCGCGCTCGTTGACGGCCTCGCCGTCAATGTGGATCTCCCCGGCCGAGACCTCTTCGAGACCAGCAATCATGCGCAAGATCGTGCTCTTTCCGCAACCCGACGGTCCGACCAGGACCAGGAACTCCCGATCCGAGATCTCAAGGTCGATTGCGTGCACGATGATGTTCGCGCCAAAGGCCTTGCGCAGCTGCCTGAGACTAACAGTGGCCATCGGCTGCTCGTATCATTGCGCCGGCTCCCGCCGCTCCCATCGCCAGCCTAGCACGCGCGCAAGCCCGAAAGCCAAGACGGTGCCTGGCGCAAACCTGCGTGCGCGCTCGGCTTCGGCCAGTCTTGCCGCCCCACCAAAACCAATTGGGGGGCCGGCACGCTGACGCCGCGCAAACGACGATTAGCCCGCACTGGTCTCAGCCGCAAAGGGAAGACGGATCGCTTTCGCCTGCCGCTGATCGAACGGCAGAGCCTGGGCGAGCATCTTGCATGCCCCTACGCTTTGTCCTTGAAGAATGGCATGATTAGGCGCGGCACATGGTCCTGGCAGCCGCGGTAATCCCCGAGGTCGTCAATCCCGGGGGCGGCATGGATCGGCCGGGCATGCGGTTGATTGACAGGGATGACGCGGAGTTGGAGGGACGATGGACCTGCTGTTGGATGACAAGCTGTGCATTGGTCTCATGACGATCCACCGCCGCACCGAACCGGCAAGCGGGGTTTGGCAGCCAAGTGTCAGTGAGCTGCGCGATCTCGTCCAGTTGGTCGATGGCAGTGGTTACGACGCGCTGTGGTGCGGTGATCACATATCGTTTCCGATGGCGATCCTCGATCCCTTGCTGCAACTGGCACAGGCGGCGGTTGTCAGCAGCCGCTTGACATTCGGCACCGCCGTTTATCTTTTGCCGCTGCGCCATCCGGTCCCCGTGGCAAAGCAGGTTGCAACGCTTGATCACCTGACCGAGGGCCGGTTCATCTTCGGCGTCGGTGTGGGTGGCGAGTTCGCAAAAGAGTACGAAGCCTGCGGCGTGCCGCTCAGCGAGCGCGGCGGACGCCTCGGCGAGGCGATTCCGCTTTTGCGCCAGCTCTGGAGCGGCAAGCCCGTGACGCACGCGGGGCGCTTCTACCAGGCTTTCAGCGACGTGCCGATGCAGCCGCCGGCGCGGCAGGCTGGTGGGCCGCCGATCTGGTGCGGTGGACGCTCGGACGCTGCGCTCGCCCGCGCCGGACGTCTTGCCGACGGGTGGATCGCCTATGTGGTGACGCCCGAAATGTACAAGTCCGGACTGGAAAAAATTTCCGCCGCGGCCAAGACGGCGGGGCGCGATGGGTCGAAGTTCGGTACTGGCCATCTGCTATTCACGCGGCTCGACGATAGCTACGAAAAGGCGCTCGATGCGGCCACGGTGGCGTTGAGCCACCGCTATGCCATGGACTTTCGCAAGGCCGCGGAACGCTATGCGGCCCTCGGCTCAGCACAGCAGATAGCCGACCGCATGCGCGCCTTTCACGCAGCAGGCGTTCGCCACATCACGCTCGATCTCGTCGGCCCCTACGAGGAGCGCAACCGGCAGATCGAACGCGTTGCGCGCGAGGTCTTTCCGCTGCTCAAGGAGTTGCGCTAGAATAAGGAGTGGGGGATGTCGCGAATAGACGGGGGCGGGTTCTTGGACCCGTGCAGCCCAGGCGCCTCAAGCCCTGACTTAGTCCGACATGGCCCTCAGTCCGGCGCCCTCAATGCGGCGCCCTCAATGCGGCGTATGAATGTTGGACGGGCAACGCGGTGTTCTCAACTGCGCACTCCCATGGAGATGCGCGCTCGCTTCGGCGGCATCGGCGATGGCAATGGCGCGTGCGAGCACAAGCTTTGGCAATTGCCTTCCCACCGCTGAGCTCCGAGCGCAGCGCAAAGATAAGCGGAGGTGAATTGCCAGCATCGCGATCACGGCACAAGACAATGAGCCTCCTATAGCCAAACCTCCATTCGGGACCACCGTTTGGGTTCGCTCGACAGGACCCGCGGTGGGCCGGATGTGGTGACAAGAGGAGAGCACCGCGATGACGTCTCACCCACTGGCAACCTCAAGCTCGTGCTTGCCGCCCTGGTAAGCCTGGAGAGCCGCTTTCGCGTTTGACGGCTGTCAGTTTCAAATGGCTCAACCCGGCCTGCGTGCCGGCCACGAATCCCGTATGTAGCTGAGGCAACACCGAGGTAAGCCTCGATCAGGAACGATCAAACGTCCGCGCACTGTGGGGTGATGCGTAACCCAAGAGCAAAGGATTGCGCCAATGGTGGACTTTTCGTCTTGGCCTGTCGCCGTATTGCCGCAAGTCGTCGCCGCGATCATCTTAATCCTCCTGGGGCTGTGGGTTGCCCGGATCCTAGAGCGCACCATCACGAACTTTCTTGACCGGCATCAGGTCCTTGACTTGACCTTCCGAGGCGTCATCACGGCGCTGGTTCGTTACTCCATATTGATACTCGCCCTAATCGCTGCCTTGCAGCAGCTCGGCATCCAGACGACGAGCATTTTGGCGGCGGTTGGCGCGATTCTGGTAGCGGTCGGCCTAGCCCTACAGGGTACCCTTTCAAACCTCGCTGCGGGAGTTATGCTGTTATGGCTAAGGCCGTTCCGGGTCGGGGATGCCATTGAGACGGCCAGCGTTGCCGGCACCATCATTGACGTCGGTCTGTTTGCAACGGAGATTCGGCGCGCGGATGGGGTCTACGTATTCACGCCGAATAGCGACCTCTGGAATAAACCGCTCTCCAATCTTTCGCGCATGCCGTCACGGATGATCGACCTAAAGCTCTCCATTAAGAAGGGTAGCGACATTGAAGTGGCTCGGCAGCGTCTTCTGCAGACTGCAAGAGCGGAGGCACTTGTGCACAAAGCGCCACCTCCGGCCGTCGTTGTCTCGGCCGTGACGGAGACCAGTGTTGTGCTCTCGCTGAACGTGTGGATCGATACCTCTCGTTTTCGCGAGGCTTCTTTTGATCTCGCCGAGCGCGCTGCGGTGTCGCTGGCTGACTTGTGAGCCGGCCTGCGAATGGCAGCGAGCGTATCTAATCAGGAGCGCACGTCGGCACGCGTCAGTGAGTGAGCTCCAGCTCAAGCAAAGGCCTGGGGAAGTCGGCAACCGACCGCAGCGAAATTCGAAGCGCCCAAGAGAATTGAGATGTGGCTCAGGCGTCCCGATCCGAAACTCTGGTGATCACGGCCGAGCCGCCGACCAATGTGCTGTGCACCGGACATTTACCAGCAATTTCGATCAGCTTATCGGCCATCACCGCATCGACGCCGCCCTCAACACGGATGACGCGTTCGAAGCGGTCAATCTTGCCGGTGCGACCCTCGGCAACTTCGCCGCAATCTTGGCAATGCTCAACTGGTAGCTTGCCATGCTTCACCTCCACGCTAAGAGGGCCAACGGCGATTTGCTTGTGATCGGCATAAAGGCGCAGCGTCATTGTCGTGCACGCCCCCAGAGCTGCGGCGAGGAAATCGTAGGGACTGGGCCCGCTGTCGGTCCCACCTACTGATGATGGTTCGTCGGCTAGCAGACGGTGACGTCCGGCAACGATGACATTCTGGAATTTTCCTACGCCGGTTTCCTTCACGATGACGCTCTTGTGCAGATCCTCGGTGGTGGCCTCTGGAGATTCGATATAGCGTGATGCCCAAGCCGCGATGACTTGTGCCGCATAAGCTGCATCGCGCTTACGGGACAACAAGTGGTCCGCATCGTCGAGCGAGATAAAGCTTTTAGGGTGCTTGGCCGTCGTGAAAATGGCACTAGCATGCGAGATGCCGACGGTCTCATCGCGTGGCGCGTGCATGACGAGCAGTGCTTTGCGCAGATTTGCGACGCACTGCTGAAGCGCTTGGCCTTTGGCATCCTCCAACAAAGTCCGACTGATCGCAAAGGTACGACCAGCTAAGGTGACGTTGGCGACGCCGTCTTGTTCGATTTGCTCGAGCTGCGCCTGGAAGTGGCGCAAGACATGAGCGACATCTGAGGGCGCACCGATGGTCACGATGGCCTTGGCCTCTGGCACGCGCCGCGCTGCGGCCAGCACGGCAGCGCCACCCAATGAGTGGCCGATTAAGAGTGCGGGAGCTTGATAGCACTCGCGCAAATGGTCCGCAGCGCGCACCAGATCCTCAACGTTTGACGAAAAGCTGGTGTTCTGAAACTCACCAGCGGAGGATCCAAGTCCCGTGAAGTCGAAGCGCAGCACAGCAACCCCTAGAGAGGTCAGGGTTGCCGCGATGTGACGCGCCGCCAAGATGTCTTTGCTGCACGTAAAGCAGTGAGCGAACAAGGCGTAAGCGCGTACGCTTGCCGGCGGCATGTCCAAGCGCGCAGCTAGCTCATGCCCAAGGCTTCCCGTGAATGTGGTGCGGATCGAAGCGGCGTGCATCGCGATCTCCCGGAAACATCCAAGTTGCCAGTGCTGCCAGCATAGCCCGTGCAGCCGAAAGCTGCATTGCCGCGCTAAGCAAGACGCAATCCCGTAGGCCACCGGTCGGCTTGAGGCGCGAGGACGCACAGATGTGCGAAAAGCATGTGAGTCACGCCGGCGGGAGAACAGTGGCAAAGCCTGCGGTCTCGCTCGCCGTTCACGGCAGTTTTGGCTGCAAGTATCGCAGGGCCGATCGGATCCTGCCCGCCAATAGGCCACGCCGGAAACTCGCCAGCATCAACGCCGAGCTGCCCGGCGCGGCCCGAATATTTAAGCCGAGATCAGCAAGCATCGACGGCCGCTCCTCACCGCGTGTGCAACAGCTCGACGCGGCGGTCGAACTGAAAGACGTCTTCTCTTGGTAGCGCATGGCGGTCGACGGCCGTGTAGGGCTCGCTGCGCCCCTTGGGGATCAATTCGAGCTTTCCTGCGAAACCGCTACCTCGCAGGTAGTCTGCGACGACTGTCAAACGGCGTCGAGAAAGCTCCATATTGTATTGGTCCGAGCCGCGTTCGTCTGCATGGCCGCTGAGGGACACCACCGTCGGTCGCTGTTCGATCAATTGTTTTGCGAGCAAGTCTGCCGCGCGCCGCCCCTGCGCTGTAAACGTGGTGTCATTGTAGAGGAAGGTAATGGGAGCTTGGATCGATTGGGGAGATGTAGCGGCGGCAAGCTTTGGGTCGGAGCGGGCAGGCGCGGACGGCGGTGCGATGACCAATCGCACCGATGGAGCACTGGTCACGTCATGCTCGGGAGACCGCGCGCTGAGGCTGAACTCGTACTCACCGGCGGGCAGCTTACGGTCCGTGACGACGGCCCAGGCGCCCGTTTCGTCAGCCGTCGTTGCGACCAATTCTTGACCGTTCGCTCGAATGCTGACGCTGGAGTTAGTGGGCGCCTGTCCCGCAAAGACGGAACTGCCTTGAGGGTCAATCCGCACAATATCGAAGGTCAAATTTGAAGCATTGGCTTGCTTCGCGGCTGGAGCTACCGGTTCGTGCGATGCTCCCCTCGCCAATGCTGGCGTGTTCGCCGTCTCCGGCTTTCCTTGGCTTGGCGCAGCAATATCGCCCAGGCTCAGAATCATTTGGCGGACGGCAACCGTGGTCGCCAGAACCGTGGTCGCCAGAAGCAGTGTAGTGCCCGTCGCGATAGCTCGGTACATGAGCAAGGCTCGCCGCATATAAAAGAACGCAGCGCTGCCGAAGAACGCAGCGCGCACTGCTCTTCCCCAAATGGCCGAACAGTCATGTGCGCAATTCTGGAGTTTAGTGGCCGTACCTCACAACGATATGCGGGTAACGTGGTAAAAAAGATCTGGCTGAGTAGGTATAGGACCTGAGAGATGGTTGGAAAGCCTGCGCGCACACAAACTAAGGACAGCGCTTCCGGCGAGATCCACCCGGCCCAATGCGTGGGAACGGCGGCCGCCCCATGCATGTGAAGGCGGCAAAAGCAGGCGGCACATGCAACCGCGTAATGCCAGCAGGACTTGGCGGTGGCAGGAGCGCCGTCGCGCGTTCAGCCGCTTCGCGGTGCCACGATCAGCGTCGAGGTCGCCGCGCGCAGTGCGGGCTCGCTGGGAAACCTATCCTGCCTCCAGACGGCTCAGAGGTGCCGACGCAGGAATGCGCCAGCGCTGAGAAGGGCGCGCCGCCCTGGTTCAAGACGTGCATTCCAAAGCGGCCAGGCATGGATCATGTGCGGCCAAATTTCGAGAGTTATCGACACATCCGCCGCACCCGCCATGGCGGCAAATCGCGTGGCATCCTCGAGCAGCGTTTCGGCCGATCCAACCTGGATAAGTATTGGTGGCAGCCCGCCAACTTCAGCATAAAGCACGGAAACTCGGGGATCCCTGCGATCCATCCCGGGGGGAACGTAAGCGTCGGCCAATTCAGCGAGGTAGGCCTTGTGAATGAGCGGATCAACCGCATCCTTGCTAATGAGCGTTGCGCCGGAAAGCGTCAGATCTGTCCACGGTGAGACCAGCCACGCGCAGGCAGGAAGTTCCTCGCCACGCTGCTTGAGGACGTTGAGCAGCGCAACGGTAAGCCCGCCACCTGCACTATCTCCGCCGATCACGATGTTTTTGGCGCTTATGCCGTGTTCGCGCAGGAAGCGCCATGCGGTCAGGGCGTCATCTAATGCCGCCGGGAATGGGTGTTCAGGGGCCAATCGATAGCCCACGGCCAAGGTCCGCACTCCTCCTGCGCGCCCGGCCTCGGTAACCATACGGCGGTGACTCAGGATCGAACCGGAGCAGTATCCGCCGCCATGGAAAAACATGAGCACGCGGGAGAGATCGCTGCCCGGCGTGATGGACCATTCGCCGGGGACGCCGGCAAGATCGACGGATTGGAGTTCGACGTCCTCTGCCACGGGCCAAATCGAGCCGACCTCATCGAGGCGCTGGCGCCGTGCAATCCAGCCCACTGGCCGAGGCTTCGACGTGAGCAATGCGCGCACTGCATCGATTTCGCTCACAGCCATTCGGCCCATCCACGGTGGCAGGTCACGCGCCACGCCCAGCGCCCAAGTATGCACTGCAGCGTCGGCGCTCGCAAACGAATGGGGTGTTGCCCTTGCCTCACTCGCACAGTGACGGTGGTGAGCGTCGATCGAAAAGACGCGGTCGCCTTCGACGGCGCCCTAGCGCCACGCTCTTGTTACCGCGCGTGCGCCGCTCGACGCGTTTCGATCGGCCAAGCGAGCAGACGCTGGTGGCGTTGAAAATCGGCGCGCGTCAGCTAAAATTTAAAATTAATACCTACCTTCACCTGTTGTACATCGCGCTCGAGCTCGAAAGCTCGAGTCCCCGTAAAGCCAGGAAACGTTTTATCGGCCAGGCCAAGAAAATCGTACTCGAATTTTGCCGTCCAATGGGGTGCGAAGGCATATTCGAAGCCGGCGCCGATCAGCCATCCACCATTGGTGTGGGACGCGGTGAGGGTGCTGCCCGTCGTCAATTGCGTGACGCTGGCCTCACTGCGGGCCCAACCTCCGCCAACTTTGACGTAGACAAGTGTACGGTCGAGCGCGAGGCCGATACGTCCGGCAAGCGTGGTAACCCATTCGGTATCAACGGACGCCTGCAACGCGCCACCGGCGCCCGGAATGTTGACAACCCCCGAGGCATCGATCGATGTCCAATCAAAATCCCACTCGACGCCGAGGACCAGGTTGCCGACTTGATAATTGTAGCCGATTTGGAAACCGCCGACGAAGCCGTTGTGGTCGCGATCCAAACTTACATTGGTCAGATTATCACTGAGCGTGCTCGTTAATCGAGCGCCGCCGACGTTGCCGCCGAGGTAGAGGCCAGTCCAATTGAAGGGCGCCGGCAAAGGAACGACGTAAAAGTTCGGGCCGCTGCCGCCGTAAGGACCGTCTGCAAATGCACACGTCGCGCATGAGGCAACCATGCCGGCAGCGAGGATCAGACGATAGCACGTTTTTTGCGTTGGCATTTTGCGAGCATCCCTACGTCGGAAACAAGACGCGTGAAATCGAGGACCGACATGCTGCTCTGCGCGAGAAGACAGCACTCGTCGGCCCGGTGGGCTAAAAAGTTTCGGACGAACGCAATACCGAGGAAGAGGGCCGAGCCCCGCCAACAAAAATCTCAGCCAACGTGACGACATTATTGAAACGAAGCTCCAAGCGCACGCAAAATTTTTCTTGCGCTGAAACTTGCGTGGACGAGATGTGAGTAAATTTCTGCGCCCAACAGTTTCCGCGTCTCGAGACAGTTACAGGTTTTTTGTTAACGTCGTATGAGGCCTCGCATAGGCAGATGCGCAACACGGCCCCACAATTCGATTGGCCGCCTCGCCTCAGCTCTCGCCGCGTTTTAATTGGGCGCCACTACAACCAAATGCCAGCGCGCGGGCGCGGTGACCGTCTGTCATGATCCCCGTATCCCCGTCGATGGTGCTGGAGAGCAACGCGGGGCCACCAATCAGAAATAGGGTTGGCTGCGGTAGGGACTTCTGCGCCAAATATTGTTTGGCGCGAATCAAAGGTGTGAGTAAACGCGCTGTTATTCTGCGTCCATTTCAGCAACTTCGAGTTTTCGAGAGGGCCAATGCCGTTCCTTCGCGCGCGCTTTGCCATCACGCTTGCACTCGCAACCGCTGCTATAGGGGCGTCCCAAGCCACGTTTGGCGCCGATTTGGGATCCGGGCCGCCTCCGCCGTTGAGCGTGCCCTCGAGACCATGGACGCTCAGCGTCACGCCTTACGCCTGGCTCCCGTTCCTCCAGGGTGACATCACGGTGAAGGGCAGAACGGTCGACATCGACGTCAATCCGTTCGAGCTCCTGGAGCACCTCGATGCGGTGCCATTTATGGGCTATAGCGAAGCCCGTAGGGGTCCCCTCATCCTCTATAACGATATCTTCTTCGCCAAGGTCGGCGTCGATGCCAGCGTGTCAAGGGCCGTGCGCAACTTGACGGTCGGGGCGTCCGCCGATGTGGATGCCGAACTCGCCATTATCGAGGTCGGCGGCGCCTTCGAAGTGGCCAGATGGTCGTCGGGGGGCGGCGGCGGCCTAAAAGACGCCCCGCTGTTTGCCCGTTATACCGCCCTCGATCTCCTGGCCGGCGCCAGATACTGGCACCAGGACGTGGACATTAAATTTGGCTTAACGAGCACGCTGGACCTCAATGGCTTGGTGGTTTCTCGCAACCGCGCAATTGCGCGGGGCGGTGACGTCGATTGGGTTGATCCCCTCGTCGGCTTCCGCATTCGCCACGGTCTTGCTCCGGGTCAGGAGCTAATTTTCCGGGCCGACGTTGGCGGTTTCGACGTCGGTAGCCAATTCTCCTGGAACGTGCTGGGGGCCTATAGCTTCAATTTGGCGGTCCGCGACGGCGTCACTTACTCCGGGCTGTTGGGGTATCGCGCTTTGAGCGTGGACTTTGAAAAGGGGTCCGGGGCAAACAGGTACCAATACGACGTCGTGCAACACGGACCAGTGGTGGGATTGACCATCGGTTTTTAGTGACCGCTCCGCGGGGCGCAGGCGACACCCCCTCAGGTCTGCTATGCGCTGCCAGCTAATTGCTTGACGGTGGGTTCCTCAGTTTCTGCATCACCTGCTCGATGGAAAACGAGCCTGGCCGCTGACGCGGCGGGAACTGTTGATAGCTCACCAGGTGTTGCGCCACGATCCTTTGCGCCGGCAGAAGCACGAAAGCGCGCTCGACGGACCATTTGACGTAATCGCCGGCCTCGTGTTGGGATCGCTCGAAGGGGTCCGAACGCAGATTGAACAGCATTGGCATGCGCAGCGGCACCATGGGTTGCGACCACACTGCGAGCCCATGCGCCTTCTGTTCCATGAAGACAGCTTTCCACTGGTCGTACCGGAGGCCATTAAGGTCGCCGTCATCGGTCCAATAGAAGAATTCGCGCCGCTGGGTGGGGCCGGTGCGGCCGAGCAGGGCGCGCTGGTCATAGCCATCTAAGTGGACGCGGAAGGTCTTGCCGGCAGCATCGTAGCCCGTGAGAAGCTTGGCCTTGATATCGGGCTCGCCGGCCGCGGCCACCAGGGTCGCCGCCCAGTCCTCGGCCGAGAAGAGGTCATTGATCTCGGTCCTGGGTGGCACCAGGCCCGGCCAGCGCACCAGCGCCGGGACGCGGTAGCCGCCCTCCCAATTGGTATTCTTTTCGCCGCGGAAGGGCGTGGTGCCCCCGTCGGGCCAGGAGAAAGCCTCGGCGCCATTATCGGTGGTATAGATCACGATCGTATCGTTGGCGATGGCGAGATCATCGAGTTTTTTCAAGGCCTGGCCGACCTGGGCGTCGTGCTCCACCATGCCGTCGGGATAGATGCCAAGGCCTGTTACTCCCTGTGATGGGGGCTTGAGGCGGGTCCAGATGTGCATGCGGCTTGGATTGAGCCAGACGAAAAACGGTTTTTGTTCCCGGTGCGCGCGATCAATAAAGTTAAGGGCAGAGTCGAGAAATTCTCCGTCGATCGTCTCCATGCGCTTTTTGGTGAGCGGCCCGGTGTCCTCGCATTTTTGTTTGCCCCACGGACCAAAGCGAGGATCATCACCTGGCGTGTCCGTCGCGGTGGCAAAGCACTTCAGAACCCCGCGGGGACCAAATTCGGCCCTGAAGGTCGGGTTTTTCGGATAGTCAGGGTGCTCGGGCTCATCCTCAGCGTTGAGGTGATAAAGATTCCCGAAGAACTCGTCGAAGCCGTGCACCGTCGGCAGGAACTCGTTGCGGTCACCGAGGTGGTTTTTGCCGAATTGTCCCGTCGCATAGCCCTGCGGCTTGAGCAGCTCGGCGATCGTTGGATCCTGAGCGGACAATCCCTCCTTGGCGGCCGGCAGTCCCACTTTCAAGAGTCCCGTTCGTAGCGGACTTTGTCCAGTAATGAACGCCGCGCGTCCCGCGGTGCAGGATTGCTGGCCGTAGTAGTCCGTGAAGATCGCGCCTTCCGCAGCAATGCGGTCGATATTGGGGGTGCGGTAGCCCATCATGCCACGGTTGTAGGCGCTGATGTTCCAATAGCCGATGTCATCTCCCATGATGACGAGGATGTTGGGTTTTGGTTGCTGCGCGCAGACTGGCACCGTTTGGATCATCGCGGCGGCCACGAGCCACAACGCTCCGGCGCACGTTTTGGCAAAAGCGCTCATGATCGGTCACCTCCTAGAGCGTCGCGCGTTTTCGCCAAGACCTCTGACCGAAGGTCCAGGTCCGAGCTGAGCGCGTAGCCCCCGTTGCACGTGCGTCGCGGTCGCTACACCGAAGTTCGCTTTTGCTCCTCGACCTATTGCAGGGCCCGTGACCCCACCGCATCGAAGGCGAAGAGCCGGTTCCAGTCGTCCTTCATGCTGATGACCGTCCAACCCTTGTTTTTTGCCTCGTCGTAGAGCGCTTGCGTGAAGGTGCCGACCTTGCTGTCGGGCAACCCCTGTGCGGGCCCATAGGCATACTCGCGCTGGGCATCGTCGTGCAGCAGGAGCATCGCCAACCGTGGGCCTTCGCCGGCCCAGGCGTATTCAAGCATTTGTCGATCGCCGGTCGAGTTGCCGAAGGCGGCATAGGGCCTGCGCCCGATCATGAGGTGGATGCCTTCGGGCTTGCCCGCGTCATTGTCATTGAGGAGCAGCTTTGGCTCCTTGGTAAGGATTGGCCTGCCCTCTTTGCCATAGCTGTAGGCGACCCCACCCGCGGTGCCCACGACCTGTTCGGGTGGGATGCCATAGACCTGTTGTGAGTAGACGCGCACGAAATCCTGCCCGCCGCCGGTGACGATGTAGGTCTTGAAGCCGTTGGCGCGCAGATAACTCAGGACCTCCTGCATGGGCTGATAGGTCAACTCGGTGTAGGGTCGCTCCCAACGTGGATGTCTGGCCCCCCGCATCCACGCCCCAACCTCGGTGTTGAAGACATCCACCGTCATCCCCGTCAGGGTCGCGAACAGGATCTCCTCGAGGTCCTTCGAGGGTAACTTGGCGATCGCTTCGCGATCCCCGGACAGCACCGTCCGAAAGGGTGCGACATCCTTGAGTTCGGGCTTTGCCGCGACCACGGCTGGCACGCGTTCGAGGCAGTAGGTGACCTGGGTATACATGGGGTGCTCGACCCACAAGGTGCCGTCCTGGTCGAAGGTGGCGATGCGCGCCTCGGGCGGCACGAAGCTGCGGCTGGATCCATCAACGGCGCCCTGCACGAAGCCAATGATGGTCTCTTTGGCAACCCCTTTGTTCCACGACGGCAGCGGATCGATGCCTTGAGCCCAGCCGGTGCGAATGTGTGGCAGCGATAGCATCGGCAGCGCCGCCACGGTGGTGAGAACCGAGCGCCGGCTAATTCCGGCGCGATGCGACTGCGATTTCAGATGAGACCGCGATTTCATTGATGCACCTTTTCCGAAGCGACCGTACGAAAAGTGCGCCTGAAAACTACAGCAGGAGTGATCGCTCGAAGCGCCAGCTCTCTTCTTGTTGCTTCGACGCGGACGCCCAGCTAAGGGCGTCCGCTGGCTCTTTAGGGAGTTCGGTTCACGCTTAGTCGCTGGCGTGACCGCCTTTGTTGGCCTTCACCTGCTCCATGACCTGGCTGAGATTGTAGCTTTCCGCTGCCTGCAACGGTGGGAACTTTTCATAAGAACTCAGGTGCTTCAGCCACAATTGCTGGCCGATGGGCAGCATATTCCAATCGTAGAGGAACGCGGTGACTGGACCGCCGAGCGCACCACCAAGGGCCGTAGCTGACTTGGTATCCTGCCCGACGCCCTGCTCGAACGGATCGCGCTTGATGTTCTGCACCAAGGTGAAGTGGTAAGAGATGAGCGGCATGATCCAGCCGGCCCCTCCAGGCTGCGACATGGTGTAGTACATCTTCCAGTTCTTGTAACGGACCGCGGATGGCGTCGCGCCTGAGAAATAGTAGAAGTGGTCGCGCGCTGACTTTGGCGACTTGCCTTCCAGGTAGTCGCGTTGGTTGAAGCCGTCGAGCGTGGTCTTGACGATGCCGGGATACCGGCCCGTCTCGATCTGCTGCTTCAGATCCTCACCCTTGGGTCCGCCGGCGATGTCGACCAGCGTCGGCACCCAGTCGAGCGCCGCGAACAGCTGGTTGTGCACCGTGCCGGGGTTGATATGGCCGGGCCAACGCACGACCATCGGTGCGCGGTAGCCGCCTTCCCAGGACTCGCCCTTCTGACCCTTGAACGGCGTGATTCCGCCATCCGGGAAGGTGGCCGTCTCCGCGCCATTATCGGTGGTAAAGACGACAATGGTGTTGTTGGTCTGGCCCATGTCGTCCACCTTCTTCAGCACCTCGCCGATGTTGTCGTCCATCTGCTTCATGCCGGCTTCATTGATGCCCCAATCCTTGCCACCCCGCTCGCCGACCATGGCCTCGTACTTCGGCGACAGCACGGTCGTGATGTGCATGCGCGCCGGGTTGTACCAGACGAAGAACGGCTTGCCGGTCTTCTTGGGATCGTTGCGGTCGAGGAAGTCGATGACCTTGGCGGAGATCTCTTCGTCCACGGTTCTCGACCGATCGAGCGTTAGCGGGCCTTCGTCCGTGCAACTCTGGTTTTTCGCCGTGCCGTCGGAGGATTTGCATGACAGCACCGGGCGCGGCGGTGTCAGGCAAACCGTGGTCAGGGGATCGACCGCACCGGGCACCTCCGCCACGCCCGGAATTGGTGTGTTCTTGCAGGGAGGCGCCACTGTCTGCTGCAGCGGCGTCTTATTGATATCGGGGAAGCTCACCTGCTGCATGGCGTCGAGATGATAGAGATAGCCCCAGTATTCTTGGAAACCGTGCGCCGTCGGTAGCGCGTCCGTGTGATCACCTAAGTGGTTCTTACCGAACTCGCCGGTGGTGTAGCCGAGATCGATCAAGAACTTGGCAATTGCCGGCGTGCCCGGCCGCAGATAGGACGGGCTACCAGGGAGTTGCGGGGGGATCATGCCCGTGCGCAGGGGATACATGCCGGTGAAGAAGGCGTTGCGTCCGGAAGTGCAGCTCTGCATCGCCACATAATCCATGAAGATCGCACCCTCCCGACCGATACGGTCGATGTTGGGCGTTTCACCGACCATCAAGCCGCGGTGGTAGATGCTGGGTTGCATCCAGCCGATATCATCGCCCATGATGAACAGGATGTTGGGCTGTGCTCCCCGCGAGGTCTGTGGTTGCGGCTGGGGTTGCGCGACAGCCGGCAGGCCCATCGCCATCCCCATGGCAAGTCCTGCGAGTAGTGCAGACCATCTGCTTCGGATCACATTCACGGCTGCCTCCTTCTGTTGAGCGAAAGTTGCACCTGGCGCGTGCAGTTAACGAGTGCCCTCGACGCTCTATCGAGAAATCCGGTCGTGCTCTATTGGACCGTGGTCCAACACGGACCCGCGCGGTGGCTCGCCGCCCTAGATTCGGGTCTGCTGCTACGTGCCGAATACGGGATTGTCTGTATTCGTTGGCTTTTCCCGACGGCGTACGATCCTCCAGCAACTAGCCAGGTCGAGACCAGCTCTAGCCAGGTCGATGGGGAGACATGGCAATCCTAGGCGATTGTCGCGCTCTTATAAGACAGCGTGCGTTGAGATATTGCGGGATCCTTAGTCTGGTTCTCGCATTTCACTGGGTTGCTCCTTCGTGCAGCGCAACCGAAAGGCCAGCGCGCGTTCTCATGCTGCACGCGTTTAACTTTACCTTCCCTTCCACTACCAAGATCGCTGACGCCGCGCGTACGCGCCTCATCGAAATTTCCCCGCAGAAAATCGAGTTTGATGCCGATTTTCTCGACCTTGCGCGGGTGTCCGATCCCGAGCATGAGCAGCGTACGGCTGAATTCCTGCGCAACAAGTACACGCACACACCGCCGGACTTGTTGCTGACTTTGGGCAGCGCCGCTTTGCCCTTTATCCTCAAATATCGCGACGCCATCGCTCCCAAGGTCCCGGTGGTATTTACCTCCATTTCCGCACACAACCATGCCCTGCAGCAACTACCGCCAGGCGTCACAGGGATCATTAGCGAGTTCAACCTCGACAAGACACTCGCGCTCGCGGAACGGCTTCAACCCGCCAGCCGCCGCCTCTTTGTCATCGCCGGAACTGGTGCGACCGATCGGGCGTGGCAAACGGTTGCGCGGAACGCCGTTGAGCGCCGCGCGCGGAAATTCGAAGCGACCTACCTGTACGGGCTGCCCTACGAGAAGCTCGTTTCCGAATTGTCGCGGGTGCCTCATGACGCAATCGTCATTCTCTTGACGGTCTTCGCCGATGGCGAAGGTAAGACCTTTATTCCTGCGGAGGTGGCAAGCTCCCTATCGGCAATCTCTCCGGCTCCGGTTTATGCGCCCTACGATACCTTTGTGGGCAAAGGTAGCGTGGGGGGCTTCGTTGAGACCTTCGAGTCCATCGGAATTGCAGCCGCCGACTTGATGCACGAAATTCTTGCGGGCAAAGACGTGCAAGCACCGCCACCGCGGGCTAATCCCGCCCAAGGCTATCGTGTCGACCACAGGGCCTTGCAGCGCTGGAATTTAGCCGAAAGCAGCCTACCCGCGGGCACGACGGTTCTTTTCAAGAAACCGAGCATCTGGGAGCAGCATCGCAACCTCGTGCTTGCCGCCTCCGTCGCTTTCGTCTTGCAGACACTGTTTGCTGCCGCACTCCTGCTGCAACGGCGCAGGAAGCAGCACGCCGAGCGGCTCCTCAAGGAGAGTGAGGAGCGCATAATCTTTGCGGCCGCCTCGGCGAATATCGGACTTTGGCAATTTGACGCAAAAACGAACGAACTATGGGCCACCGAGCACTGCCGATCACTGTTTGGTCTGAGCCACGGACTGCCCGTAACCCGCGATACCGTGCTGTCGGCCATTCACCCCGAGGATCGCAAGCTCGCGATCGCCGCCCTGCATGACGCTTCGACCATGGCTCAGGCCGCCCGCAGTGAGGTTCGCGTTGTGCTGCCCGACGGTCAAACACGTTGGGTTCGCGTGCGCGCGCATCCTCACGCCGATGCGCGGGGATCTTTGCGGCTCTTCAGTGGCGTCTTCATTGACATCACAGAACAGAAAGTGGCCGAGGCCGAGGCCGCACTGCAACGGCAGGAAGTTACCCATCTCGTTCGGGTCTCCACCCTGGGAGAACTCTCCGGCGCAATCGCGCACGAGATCAACCAGCCACTTACGGCCATCCTCTCGAATGCGCAGGCCGCCCTGCATCTACTGGCGCAAAATTCACCAGACCTCAGGGAGGTGCGGCACGCGCTTGAGGATATCGTGCACGAAGACAATCGCGCCAGCGAAGTCATTCATCGGCTACGCAAGCTCCTGAGACGGGGAGAACCGCAATCGGAAAGGATCGATATCAACGACTTGGTTAATTCGACGCTGGCCCTCCTTAATAGCGAGCTAATCAGTCGCCGGAATAGCGTCAAAGCCGAGCTGACGACGGGTTTGCCCCAGCTACTAGGCGATCCCGTTCAACTGCAACAAGTGCTGGTAAACCTCATCATGAACGCGATGGACGCGATGAGCGCAACCCCAATGGCACAACGGCTCGTGACCATCTCTACTCATCTCAACCAAACGGGAGCCGTCGAGGTATTGGTAAAGGACCGTGGCTCTGGCATCCGCGCGACGGAACGTGGGCGGCTGTTTGAGCCGTTTTATACGACCAAGAGCCACGGTCTTGGGCTCGGCTTGACAATCTGCTCAACGATCGTTCAGGCGCATGGCGGCAAACTTGCATTAACCAACAGTGAGGATGGCGGTGCAGTCGCGTCATTGTCGCTGCCTGGACACCAGGTGCTGCTCGCCGCCGAGTGACGATCAAGATGTTCACCGTTTTCCTCGTTGATGACGAGCCCGCCGTGGTCAAGGCACTGTCGCGGCTGCTCCGCACAAGGGGCTACAGCGTTTGTGCGTTTACGTCGTCGCGCGACTTTCTCGCACATCACGACCCGGCGCTACCTGGTTGCGCCATATTCGACGTGTCGATGCCGGACCTAGATGGTCTTGCGCTTCAGCAAGCAATGATCGGCGAAGGGTTTGATCGACCGGTCATTTTCATGACCGGCAAGGGCGACGTTCCGACCAGCGTGCGTGCCATGAAAGCGGGTGCTATCGATTTCCTGACGAAACCAGTGAGCGATACGGAAATCTTTGCAGCCATAGCCAGAGCCGAAAGGCAGGATACGCATTGCCGCCAAACTCAGTCCGAGCGGACGTCGATCGAGGGAAAAATTGCAACTTTGACCCCCCGTGAGCGCGAAGTACTTGGGCACGTCGTTGCGGGCCGTCTCAACAAGCAAATCGCCGGGGATTTAGGAACCGTTGAAAAGACAATAAAGGTCCACCGCAGTCGCGTGATGGCAAAGCTCGGTGTGCGCACGGTGGCGGATCTCGTTCGCTTGGTCGGCAAGGTCGGGCTATGGGAGCAGAGGTAGGGCCGGGGGCGTGGCATTGGCCCAACGGCCAACTCGACGGTGGCCATCGGTCCCAGCGATAGTCCGCGAATGGCCGAAACCTCATCTTGGATCGCCATTGTGGACGACGACCCCTCAGTGCTGAAGGCATTGTCGCGGCTCCTTCGCACACACGGGCGCGACGCCAAGACGTTTGAATCGGCGGACCGATTTCTCGCGGTCCTTCCCGGCGGCCTGCCCGAATGCGTGATTATCGATTGGCAAATGCCCGAGATGAATGGCGTAGAGCTCCTTGAGCAAATGACGCGGCGGGGCTTGCAAGTGCCAACGATTGTCATTTCCGCCCACGGCGATGCAGGTGCGCGCCAGCGCTGCCTATCTGCCGGCGCCCTCGCGTTCCTTCTAAAGCCGCTGCAGGACACGGAACTGCTGGCGGCCATCAAGGACGCTCGACGGATTGCAGGGAACATCAGAGCTGGGTCAACAAAAGCATGAATCAGGCGATCTCCCAGGTACACAGGAGGCCACCATGCACGGTGTGAAGAAGTCTGCAATCTTGGTCGCTGCATCATTATGCTTGGCTGCGACGAACTTCGCAGCCGCACAAACCAAGGCACCAGGCAAAGCGCCGGAGTTTCTCTTTGTCCAGACGGCAAAAAACGTTGCCTACAAGGATGGCGTCCTGACTTTGCAGGACGTCTCACCAGTCACCGTCTTCTTCTCGGATCGTCCAAAGCGAATTGTGGGCAATGTCCGCAATGATGTGTTTTTCCAGAAATGGACCGAGGGCAGTAACAGCTTCAAGAGCGATCCGCCCAACGCCGTGCTGTCGGTCTTCAACGACAAGGCGCCGCCGACGAGCGCCGTCGTCGTGCTCAATAACCCCCGCCTCGAGGGCAAGAACCTCACTTACGATGTACGCGCCCTCAAAGGTGATCTTCCCGCGAGCGGGATCGAGGGCACACTGTTCATCGACGGCAGCAGTGGATATTGCGATCCGGGCTACGACAGGGGCGATCCCGGTTATCCGTGTTGGGCGCAGAAGGCGTTTGCGGACGACACTCCATAGGGGGCGCCGCGACCGTCGAAGTCCACGGTGATCGCGCACAACCCATTGGGATCAGAAGCGCGCCAGCGTTCGGTGGACAACGCATGCTCATGCATGACCTGGCCGAGTGGCTGCCGAGGAGAGCATGAAAAAGAAGTTGCTTATCATTGCTGGCGCGCTCGTCGCGATTGGCGCAGCTACCGCGGGCGCGCTCTACTGGGCTTTCCCGGTCCGGGTCTCGGTTATGGCGGGCCTGACGCGCAACTACATTCTTTCCTGGTCGGCACCTCGAGGCACGGCAACGACCGAATCTAATCCGGCCAATAAGGGCGTCGCAGGCCTTGCACTCACTCCTGTCGCTGAGGCTTTGCCGGCCGCCAGCGCCGGCGACTGGCCGAGCTATAACCGAACCCTTACCTCGGAGCGCTACGCTGAGTTGAGCGAGATCAACGGCAACAACGTTGGCAAACTCAAAATCTTGTGCACCTACGACGTTGGCCAGTTCGCGGCCTTCGCCTCCGGGCTGATCATGGTGGATGGCGCTCTGATCGGCACCACCGAATTCGATATTTTCTCGCTTGACCCGGCGACCTGCGCCGAGAATTGGCGAACGCACGAGGACTATCCCCCGAGCCTTCTATCGGCCAACCGCGGCGCCGCCTACATGGATGGCACCCTCTATCGCGGCACCCAGGACGGGCGCGTGCTGGCCTATGACTTCAAGACCGGCAAGCGGTTGTGGCAGGCAACCATCGCGGACCCAAAGCGCGGCGAGTCCGTTCCGGCTGCTCCCATTGCCTGGGACGGCCTCGTCTTCATCGGCAACGCGGGCGGAGACTTCAAGGGTGGCAAGGGGCGCATGTACGCGCTTGACGCCAAGACCGGCACCATCGTCTGGGAGTTTTTTCTCGTTCCCCGGGGCGAGGGCGACACGGTGCGTGGACGCTTGGGCACCACGCCGCTCAACGATGCGAGTTGGCAAAATGCCCAGGGCATCCCGATCAGCGGCGGTGGGACCTGGACGTCATACACGCTCGATACCAAAACCGGGCTGTTGTACGTCCCCGGTGGCAATCCAGCACCTGACTTTGTCATCGGCGCGCGCGAGGGCGAGAACCTCTATACCAACTCGGTCGTCGTGCTCGACGCCAAGACGGGAGACTACAAACGCCATTTCAAGATCGTGCCGAAGGATTGGCACGATTGGGACGTCTCCAATCCGCCCGTGCTGATTCGATCGATGGGCGGCAAGGAGCTGATGCTGGTCGCCCCCAAGGACGGTCATCTCTATGGCTTCGATCTTGCCAACAACGTTCGGCTCTATCGCGTGCCGGTGACCCAAGTCGAAAATGTTGAGGAAGCCTTCACGCCCGGCAAGGCCGTGCGCTTTTGCCCCGGCGCCGTGGGTGGGGCCGAATGGAACAGTCCGGCCTACGATCCCAAGACGAACCTCGTTTTGATCGGCGAGGTCGATTGGTGCGACACGGTCACCCCAAAGGATCTCAAGCAACTACGGCGCGTCGAGCGCGGGCAGCCATGGGCCGGGATGGCGACGTGGAACCCGTTCTGGATGTTTGGCAAAGAAGGGCCAACGGCTGGGTACTGGGCCGGCTGGGTCTATGCCGTCGACGCCGACAGTGGCACCTGGAAGTGGCGCCTGAAATCCAACTACCCGATCGTCGGCGCCATGACCCCAACCGCCGGAGACGTGGTGTTCTTCGGCGATCTGGGCGGCAATTTCTACGCGCTCGATGCCGCCACCGGCCGGAAACTCTGGGGGCAGGACCTCGGCGGCGCAATCGGCGGCGGCATCATCACCTATCGGGCAAACGGCACGCAAAAGATTGCTGTGGCGGCCGGCTTTACGCACATTGCTTGGCCAACAAAAATCGTCACCGCCAAGGTCGTTGTGCTGGGCCTCGATGGCGTCTCCCCGAGCCAGTGAGGAGCTAAACTCATGGAGCTCGATCCGGTTTTTTTGTCCCGCCTCCAGTTTGCGTTCCTGATCAGCTTTCACATCGTCTTTCCGGCCTTCACGATCGGCTTGGCGGCGTGGCTGGCCACCCTTGAGGGCGCGCGTCTCGCCACGGGCAGCCCGCTCTATCGGCGTGTGTTTGATTTCTGGCTCAAGGTGTTTGCGGTTTCGTTCGGCATGGGGGTGGTGACAGGCATCGTCATGGCGTTCCAGTTCGGCACGAACTGGAGCGTGCTGGCACAGAAAGCTGGCTCGATCCAGGGCCCGCTCCTCGGTTACGAAGCGTTTACCGCCTTCCTGTTGGAAGCGACGTTCTTCGGCGTCATGCTGCTCGGGCGCGAACGCGTATCGCCCCTCCTCTATTTCTTCGCCTGCTGTATGGTTTCGCTCGGGACGATGTTTTCGTCGTTCTGGATCCTCGCCAACAATAGCTGGATGCAGGTGCCGCTTGGCCACACGATTGTCGATGGCAAGATCATCCCGCTAGACTGGTGGACGATAACGACCGGGCCAATCATGCGGGTGCGCTGGCCGCACATGTTGTTTGCGGCCTTTCTGACGACGGGCATGTGCGTGGCAGCCACCGGCGCCTGGCATGTGCTGCGCGGAGTCCATCGAGCCGAGGCGCGCATGATGCTGCATTGGGGCCTCGGGTTGGTCGCAGTACTGATCCCGATCCAACTCTTCTTCGGCCACCTGACGGGCCTGTATGTACTCAAACATCAGCCGGCGAAGTTTGCGGCGATCGAGGCACGCTGGAAGACGCAGCAGCCCGCGAGTGAGGTGTTGATCGCGATTCCCGACGAAGCGCGCGAGCGGAATTTATTCGCGATCGAAATTCCGAGACTCGGCAGCTTCATCGCCTCCGGCAACTGGACCGCGCGCGAGATCGGGCTGGAGACCTTCCCGAAGGAGGACCGTCCGCCAGTGCTGATCCCATTCTTCGGCTTCCGGATAATGGTCGGGATGGGATTGATCATGCTCGCTATCTCGTGGTTCGGATCGTTCCTGCGGCTCCGCGGCCGGCTGGAGACGACGCGCTGGTTTCTCTGGGCGACGTTCCTTTCCTTCCCGACCGGCTTCATTGCCATCCTCACCGGCTGGTTCACGGCTGAGGTCGGGCGCCAGCCCTGGGTCGTGTATGGGCTGCTGCGCACCACGGATGCGGTTACGCCCTCGCTCACCGCCCAGGACGTGTTGGTCTCCCTCGCCAGCTACGTTGTCGTCTACGCGGTGTTCGTCTCGTTCGGCGTGTACTACATCTGGAAGCTTCTATGGGCAGGGCCGACTGCTGAGGCGAAGGCAATCCCAGGCGCCACAGCGAGCCGGCCGCTGGCGTATGCCGATACGACCGACACCGCAACCGGCGGCGAGCTAACGGGTACGGGGTAAGCGCCATGGAACCAAGCGATCTGGCGTTGTTCTGGGCCGGCGTTCTCGCATGCTCGATCCTGCTCTATGTTTTCCTCGACGGCTTTGATCTCGGCGTCGGAATTCTGTTCGGTACAACCCGGAATGAGGCGCACCGGGTCCGGATGATGGACACGGTCGCCCCGTTCTGGGACGGCAACGAAACCTGGCTGGTGGTGATCGGCGCGGGGCTGTTCGCGGCGTTTCCAGATGTGTACGCGGTGTTCCTCGGCGCGTTCTATTTCCCTGTGCTGCTCATGCTGCTCGGCCTGATCTTCCGTGGCATTGCGTTCGAATTCCGCTTCCGGAGCGCGCGCATGCGTGGCGTTTGGGATTTCGGATTTTTCGTCGGCTCGACTGTGGTTGCGTTCGTCCAGGGCGCGGCGGTCGGTGCGATGATACGCGGTATTCCGGTCACCAACGGTCAGTATGCCGGCGAGCGGTTCGGCTGGTTGCACCCGTTTGCAATTCTGACCGGGATCGGACTCGTGCTCGGATACGCGCTGCTCGGCGCCGGCTGGCTTGTGCTCAAGAGCGACGGCGAGCTGCGTGAATGGGCACACCGGCGCCTCAGGTGGCTCGCAATCAGTTTGCTTGCCGTTCTTTCGCTGGCGTTCACCGTCACGTTTGATTACAGCATCCTCGCACAAAGCAACCTGTCCGACCGCCCCTGGGCATTCGTATTCCCAACTATGGCTGCGTTGAGTTTGGCGGGAATCGCAGGGAGCGCAGCAAGCCAGCGCGACGGACTGCCGTTCGCGATGGCCGGGCTATTCTTTCTCGCCTCGTTCGTGAGCCTGAGCTTGATGTTCTGGCCGTACATGATCCCCTACTCCATCACGGTGGCGAGCGCGGCGGCGCCGGACGTCTCGCTGCGATTCCTGTTTTACGGCGGGATCGTGGTCTTGCCAGCCGTCGCCGCTTACACAATCGGCGTCTACTGGGTCTTCCGCGGCAAGGTTCGCGCGAGAGAGAGTTAAATGGCGACGGTGTCACGAGAGGACTAGGATACGCGCCGTGACGCGAGAGCAGGTTGAACAAGGCGGTTCACCAGGGCCTCAGTTATGTCAGCTTAGATCAACCGATCTGAATGGTCTTTCTCAACCCAAAACGGGTGCTTGAATTTCTTCGCTTGTACGCTTTGTCGCTGCCGACCCCGGCAAAATCAGACATCGCTGGCCGTTATCCTCAGCGTGTGGCGATCTCGTCGCATGCGACTTCAGCCGGCGGCGTGGTCGTTCCTGAGCAGCCTGGTGCTCGGGCCTCACTGGTTGGAGCTCACCGGATAGAACCAGCCGATTGCTCTTGCCTGGCGAAGGAAGGCTGAATTTTGAAATCGCGTTTCGCAACTGCGGCGAGGAGAAGGCGGTCCGTGACACTGCCGGCAAAATGCATCATAGTTATTCCTTCCCCCGGGCCCGAATGCGCCGGTCGGGCCTTTTGGTTTTACCGACTCAGCAATGGAAAATCTGACGCACTACCCGCCACTTTTGTTCGTTGCCTCCTTTGTGTCGCTGTCAGTCGTTGCGATCGCAGGATCATGGCTACGTAGGCGCTATCCGACCGCTGACGACGAGCAGAACGAACATCTTGGTGTCATCCTTGCAGCTACCCTGACATTGCTTAGCCTGATCATCGGCTTCAGCTTTTCAATGGCGGCCAATCGTTACGAGCAGCGCAAGAATTTCGAAGAGGCGGAAGCCAACGCCATTGGAACAGAAATACTGCGCGCCGACTTTCTACCCTCCACCGATGCCGCAAACGTCCGCAAGCTTCTTGCCGAGTACACGGGTCTGCGCATTCAGTTTTATCTCAACAAAGATGACAATCAGCGTAAGCAAATCGCCGAACGGACGGCCCAATTGCAAGCCGCTCTTTGGTCTGCAGTCCGCAACTCGTCGGCTGCCCAACCAACGCCCGTGGAGGCGCTGGCAATCGCCGGAATGAACGATGTAATCAATTCGCAAGGTTATACGCAGGCAGCGTTTTGGAATCGGATACCCACGGCCGCGTGGTTTTTCATGGCAATCATCGCGCTATGTTCCAATGCGTTGATGGGCTATCGAAGCGGCAAGGCCGGGCCAAGGCTGCTGATGGTGCTGCCGCTAATCGTTTCGTTTGCCTTCCTCCTGATCGCCGATATTGATGCTCCTCGCCATGGCCTGATCGAGGTAAGGCCGCAAAATCTAGAAAGTCTGGCGACCTCGCTGGGCGATCCAGCACGCTAACGCCAGACGCGCAGGTACCGATTACCACGCTTGGATATCTTGCCGAGAAACGTGCGATCGCCGGTCGAGATTCGTCTAGGCACCAGACCAGGCCATGCTGAGACATGCCGTGCTCCTCGTCTATGGCGCCCCTTGCCAGCTTCAATCCCTGGCGAGGCAGGAGCACGGGCCGACTATCCCATCCACGGACATTCGCGCGACATCTGCCGAAGTTGCATAGCGCGGCATCTGCCCGTGACGCAGTCTTGCATGGCGGGGGCGGTCTGCCTCGGCTCAGCAAAGGGCAACCAGTCGATATCACATGGAGACACGCAAATGAGTAAGCTGAGTAAGCTTGTTTCGGTAGGACTGATCGCCGCGGCCGTGTTCGCTACTCCGGCCATGGCGGCGTGGTACGACAAAAACGGCGCAGCCGTCCATCCCTCCCGCGTCGTTCACTGCATTCGGGCTCCAGACGCTGGCCAGTTCGCCGGAGGTCCGTGGAATAATCCTCCTTGCGAACCGGCAATCCGGGGCTCAGGCGCCAGGGCAGCGTGGCGCGACAAAAACGGCGCAGTCATACCTGCTGCCCGCGTCGTTCACTGCGTCCGGGCTCCAGACGTTGGCCAATTTGCCGGAGGTCCGTTCAATAATCCTCCTTGCGAACCGGCAACCTGGCGCTGAGGCGCGCAAGATAACACTAAAAGCGCGTATGGGTGGGCGAAAAGCCAGGCCTGTCCGCGCTGCCTTCTTCTGAGCCGAAACGCGCGGCCGAGATAAATCACACCAAAGTTCGCGTCTGCGATCAGGGCACGAATGTCCATCATTGGGCCCTCAACAGACATGCCGAGGACGCTGCCCGTTCTTCTCGGGCTATTCCGTCACGTCTGGACGCCTAGCTGAGCAGTGAGACTTTTCCGCTCGCAATGTCGTAACGGGCCGGCACGACTTGCAGTTTCTCCTCCTTGATTGCCCCCGCGATGATGGTGGAAGCCTCGCTGAGCAGCGTCGCTTGTATCCTGGCGTTAGCGTCGATGGCAGCATCAAGGTTGGCTCCCGCGACGTCTACCGCCCGCCGGATGGGGGCGTATAGGACGCTGATCTGGCCAGGCACAGCCTTGCCTTCAATGGTCGCCTTGACCGCGCCGCAGTTGCCGTGCCCAAGCACCACTAGAGCCTTGATGCCCAGAACAGCGACGCCATATTCGAGGCTCGCCGTGACCTCGGGCGTGGTTACGTTCCCGGCTACGCGGACGACGAAAAGCTGACCGATGCTCTGGTCGAAGACAAACTCCACTGGTACCCGAGAATCCGCGCAGGATAGAACTGCGGCGAAGGGCTCCTGTTTCTCGGTTGTTTTGGCCTTCAGGATGGATAGGTCTTCATTTAGAGACTGGAGTTGTCCGCCGACGTAGCGCTGGTTGCCGTCCATCAATGCCTTGAGCGCGGCCTCGGGCGTCAAGGTAGTCTGGGCCGATGCAGGCCGAGTTTTAATGACCGTTGTCCCTGCCAGCACCATAGCGGTGCCAGCGACTGCGCCGCACAGGAAGCTGCGACGCTCCAGATCGGCGTTCTTCTGGTGGCCCGCTGGCCCCATCGAGCCGCAACCGCAGCAGCAGGCCATACCGACGGCTTGGGCGCTAAAGTCGACAGTTTTCATCTGTGGCTCCTTCGCAAATCTTGAATGAGATAACCGAAAAACCTGCACTGCCTCACTCCAGCCAAACGCGACGTGGGTCGACGCGGCGGCACTAAGGGGTGGCGCCAGACTAGGGTTGACTGTCGCCGGCGGATCACCCTTTACGAAATGATAGCGCTGCACGAAATGATAGCGCTGCGTATTTCAGACTGCGCGGCCGTCTGCGGCCCTGACGATCGGATCCTTCAGTTGTGCGATTAGTCCGTTGGTGTGCCGGGTTCATCCCGCTCCGACCAGCACTTGGGCGCTATGCAACTTCGGCAGAGTATCAGTATTTTTCCCCGACAAAGCGGCGTTTCTAATCAGCGGCGCGGTTTTGCGGACCAGGCACCAGTAAGCTTCATTATCGCCAGTCCGGTCGATCTCACCGACAATAGTCTCGATGCAATCGTCGAGAGCGAGCGGAATTGTTCAGCGCCTGTTTGCAGCACACCGAAAGCAACAAACGGCCGACATCCAGCGACGCCCCTGAATTGCACCGAACGCGGGCTTTTTCGCGCGTTCTGTCAGGCGGTTCGCCGAAATCTTCACCGGCAAGAGGTTGAAGGGCCGCGTGCTACTGATGAACAAGAAGA